>Ga0302156_10003209_pt1 | contig 12843 bp, 16 predicted proteins | sample I_Bog_N3_2_FD_193503 | JGI IMG/M metagenome (GOLD analysis project Ga0302156, IMG submission 193503) | Peat permafrost microbial communities from Stordalen Mire near Abisko, Sweden - I_Bog_N3_2 | ecosystem: Environmental > Terrestrial > Soil > Wetlands > Peat | place: Sweden: Abisko, Stordalen... | reverse complement strand
TCAGCTCTGAAGCGCGTCGCAGATCGCCTACGCTCTCCATCTCCCGATACTCCGGACACAACCGAAACAGCTTAGCGGTGTGGATCGACCTTTGGAACCCTTTGTCGAGGCTATGCATAATTCAAGACTTATGATCGGCGTCGCCTCCACCCGATGAAGCTGGTGGTCTTCTCAGGGGTGCGGAAGTGCGCCACCTTGGCATAATGGCCAGTGCGGCATAACGCAGGCCATCCCATAGTGGGTGCGGCTAAATGAATGGGGACCAGGCATCAATGTTTACGTGGCCCAAGTTCTGGAAGGGGTTTGACCGGACATTTCAGATTGCTGGCATCATTGCCGGTGTTGCGGCCGCTATTTTAATCGTCTTCCAGCTAAAGGACATTAACGACAAAGCTAAAGATAAAATGATTGAAGACTGGCAGAGCTCCGCCATCTACAAGATTATAGATGACAGTAAGGCTATTACCTTTGATGAAATAGATAGAAAGTATCAGGATGAGGCAAGAAACTTTCCAGTTGAACTTCCGCGAGAAAAGATTCAAAAACCGCAGCTACAGCTTGCCATCTTGAGACTAATCCAAGGGCAGTCCATAGTAGAGACTCAGAATAAGACATACGCCATTAAGCTATACGTTGATCCACAACAGATGATGGCAGCTTCTGTTGCCTATCAAAGCGTTATGAATAATCAGATAGCCAAGCATATCTCAATCGCTCGCGACGTCCTATCTGAAGCCAAATCCCCCATCAGCGTTGACGTGTTCCAGCGACGCCTGACGCAGGCAGGAGGAAGTTCGACGTTCCTGCAACAGAACGGCCCGATGCTTCTGGAACAACTTCAGCTGATGGGATTGGCAAAGGTTACTAGCGGGATGATCTCGGCGGCGAGTGGACCGGTCGGCTCATTCCAGCTTTTGCCTCCACCGGAAGAGGTGGCAGTAATACTCTCGCAACTTAACGACGAACTAATCCAGCTGATATTGGAGTCTGACCCGGCAAACACTACCGAGGCATGCTGGACAGTTAAAGAGCCTCCGGAGCTTGCCGTGGACGGCTCGCTGTCAACTCTATCCCGCCTGAAGCTCATTGTGATGACGGACCCTAAGGGAATCAAAGACGAAAAAGGACGGCCGTGCACGGTCGCCGCACGATACCAGTTCACTCCTCTCGCAGGGCGGGTGAAAGGCTACTTCCTTGGCATTCTATCAGGCCTTACACAGCAGGTGCGAAAGTAGCAGATCATCTGTCGCTACCCGTCTCCCGAGGATCCACCCAAAAATCAAGAATTTCGTTCCAAAAGCGGAGCGCTGAAATCCAAGGGCTTTTCCGTTGCATAAACTAGGTGCATAACGAACCCGTGATTTACGGGTATGCCCGCGTCTCGACGGACGGCCAGAGCGTTGACGCCCAGGTGCGCCAGCTCCGGGCCGCCGGCGCGCGCCAGGTGTTCCGGGAGGTGGCGAGCGGAGCCAAGACCGACCGCAGCCAGCTCCGCCGTGCGCTCGACCAGCTCGACACCAACGACATGCTGATGGTGACGCGTCTCGACCGTCTGGCCCGCTCGACCCGCGACCTGCTGAACACCCTCGCTAGCATCGCCGCCAAAGGGGCCGGTTTCCGGTCCCTCGGCGACATTTGGGCCGACACCACGACGGCGCATGGCCGTCTGATGCTGACCGTGCTCGGCGGGCTGGCGGAGTTCGAGCGCGAGTTGATCCGCGCTCGCACCGGCGAAGGCCGCAAGCGCGCCATGGCGCAGGGCGTGAAGATGGGCCGCCCGCCAAAGATGACCCCGCACCAGATCAAGGAGGCGCTACGCCGCCGCGACGCGGGCGAGCCTATGCGGGAGATCGCGCGGAGCTACAACGTCAGTCACAGCACGATTTCGAGGCTGGCGCCATGACCGGCCAACCGGCGGGCGGCCGAGGAACGCGCCCAGGCCAAGCCGGCGCGGCCGGGCTGGCGAGGAAGGCATAGCGCCGACGGAAGGCCCTACGGCCCGGTTGCCCGGAACCGCAGGGGTGATCCTACCGCTTTAGTCGCAAGCGCAGCTTGATCCTGACGGATACGCTGAGCATGATCCACGGCAGGACCCAGGCATGGTGGAACATGTCGGAGTCCTTCATTGGGCTGACCAACCTCGCCCGATAGGCGCCACCAGGTGTTCCGTCCGAGGCATGCACGACACTCCTGCGGACCCTGGTGGCGCCTCATTCTACGAAGTGGACTCGGGCACCTGGCAAGCCCGCTAACACGCCAACCTGCCGCCAAAATCGCTCGGCTCCCGGTGTCGATGGGGTCGCTTGCGGGACAGGGCGACATCCTACGCTGAGGGCTCATCCGTCGCGGCCTCAACCAGGCCAACCTCAAAATTCGGGTATTCTACAAGAAACGCCGGCCTATCAAGTGGTTCCCAGCCTGCGATGGATGCAGCTGCACCAGCTCCCCAAACCTCACACTCGCTCCGTTCGGCCGGGCGTATATTAATGTGGGATTTTGGATCTATACCATAGAATTCCGACCATAACTTTAGATTACCCGCGTCGGATTCAAATGCCTTCCAGTCCTGGTATTCATGTACGTGAAATACGACAAACGGTACAATCGTTTTTTCGTCGATTTTTACACATGCGGTATACAAGGATCCAGCAAAGACGAGGTTGCTGTATTTCGACACGGCGACGGTTTCCGGAAATAGCAAGTTTACGGGCACTTTGAGCGCTTGTGCCAAACGGATCACTTCCGTCCCCGTTGCAGTCCGGGTGCCCTCTTCGATTCGTTGCAGGGTCCGCAGACTCATGCCGGCAGCGTGCGCGACCTCGGCTTGCGCCGTCCGCGCGTTGTTCCGGATGCGCCGCACCTCCGCTCCCACGTCGAAGCGAACCTTCCCCGCCGTGCAACTCATTCTGGGACCCCATCCTTACCGGCCGTTATCATTACACCCAACACACCCGGACTCAGCCGCCAACCTGCCGCCAAAATCGCTCGGCTACGCAAAGGCCCGAGCCGTCCAAAACGCCGCTGGCAGGCGCCTCTGCCGCCTCCGGCACCGGATCGGCACGCCCCTCCAGGGACTTGCCGCCAGCAAGCTGCTCGCACCAGGCAGATCACGCAGGCTCGCCAGCCCGAACTGGGCCAGAAACCGCGGCGTCGTGACCCACAACGTCGGCCGGCCGGCCGCTCTCCGTGAGCCGGATATCTATCTGTTTTCACGGGAGGAAAGTCCACCGGTGACCGGACCGATGGCCGGCTTTATGGCCGGCCACCGTTCGCGCATCACGACGACGACCTTGCGTCTACTTCGGCGAGCCGCCGGATGGGCCTTCCGCCCCAATATCCTCACTGGTTCCGGTCCTGCGCAGCGGCCCAGGGTTTGGGCAGCAGTCTGATCCAACATACGTCGGCCATAGCCGAGCCTGACGCGTAAGTCCGCGCGCGGCCCTAGTCGTTGCCGGTCTGGCCTTCGCCGGCCACTATCCTCGCCATCGCGGTCTGGACGCGTTCAAAGTCGTCCGTTCCGGAAGGGAAGCTCGGACTTCTGCGCCCGGATACCTTGCCATCGTACACCATTTGGATTTTCCGGACGGCCCAGGGCTCCTCGCCACCCCAGTGCTCATGTCCTTGAGAGACCAGGTACGTCGTGTTCGGTGGATGCGGGGCACTCGCGTCAACATGCAGCCAGCGCGTGGGGAAGTAGATTTTCATAGCACACTCCTTAAGGCGCTTAAGGACCTTAAGGACTAGCCCGGCCGGACGCAAGTCCCCCCCCCCCGCCTCGGGGCGCGCCGTCGTGCCGACCCGGTTCCGTCGGCAGCTTTGGACGCGGCGGACGCGAACGAAGGCTCAGCCGGCAACCAATCCCTTGGGTGACGGCTTGCGGCAGCTCGAGCGGCTGACCGCGCAGCCGCGGGCATCAGTCTCGCTCGGCAAGAAAGGTCCAAATTCGCGCGTGGCGGCCATCGACGCGCTCCGCCAAAAAATGTGTTTGAAATTCGGACGCGACCATGCTATATGAATGATATTCGCACGGATAGGGGCGGGCCCAAGATGAGCGGCGATCTAGGCTATTCGGAAGATGATCTGGCAGCCGATCTGAAGACTTGGTGGGATGACCAGGTATGCGCTGCTGCTGGCGACCCATTCGCTGACCCGCCAGCGCCGAAAGCTGGAACGATTTTTGAAGTTCTTCCTGAGATGGATTCGCTTGCAGCGGTAACCAGCATTCTTGTTATAGAAGAGCACCTAAAGATTAAGATTCCTGTGAACATCATTAAACCCGGCGGCTATCATAGTTTCGAGGAAATGGTCAGCCATATCCTGCCAAAGATCCGCGCATTGGCAGCAAGAAGGCACAACAGAGAGGCAGCATGACCGAGTCACCGCGCATACAGCGTCCGATGCCAACAGCTCGAGATGACCGGCGGCAGCAGCTTGGTGCCCGTCTCAGAGAGGCCAGAGAGTATCTCGAGTTGTCCCAAGACGAAGTAGCGCGACTGCTTGATGTGCCACGGACCGCTGTTTCACTGATGGAAACGGGACAGCGTAAGGTCGACGCCATTGAACTTGAAAAATTAGCTGAAATTTATCAGCGACCAATCGGCTACTTTAGTCGGGCGGTTGATGCGGCAGACTCGCCCGTGCCTGATTCTGTACAACACTTGGCGCGTACGGCCGCCAAGCTGACTGACCGAGACCGCGAAGAGTTGCTGCAATTCGCGCAGTTTCTGCAAGCGCGACACCCCTCACGTCAACGCTGATGGTACGCCGCGACGCCATTCTTGAGGGTGCGCAAGCGGCGGCGCGCATCCATGATCAGCTCGGTATTCGCCAGACGGTTGAAGCATCTGGCGGCGCGGTTGACGTATTCGGAGCAATCCTCACATTAAACGTCGTTTTGATGTTTCGCCCGCTGGATGGACTATTGGGGGCATGTCTGCCAGGCCCCGGCGTCATCATCTCAACGCAGAGACCGCTGCGCGTTCAGCGGTTCACCGGCGCCCACGAACTCGGCCATGTAATGCTTAACCACGAAGTGAGTCTGGACGGCGAGGAAATCCTTGGCCGTGCCTGGTTAAAAAATCGTGATGACGTTGAACTCGCCGCCGACAGCTTCGCCACAGATTTCTTGCTGCCGAAATGGCTTCTCCAGATGCATGCGAGTCGGCAGGGATGGAATAGAGAGAGCATGTCCGATCCTTACGCGGTTTACCAACTTTCGTTGCGTGCTGGCGCCAGTTACGAGGCGACCTGCGCTGCGCTTGAGCGGCACAAGATCATAGATCGCTGGACCCGCGAACACCTAGCGGACGTGCCGCGTCGGAAAATTAAGAAACAACTGCTGGACGGATTTGAAGTTGAGAATTTCCGGCGGGACGTTTGGCTGCTGACCGAACGCGATGACGGCTTAACGATCGAAGGAGCGCCTGACGACCTGTTTGTTCTGAATCTTGTTGAACAAGGCGGAGCGGGGTATCTTTGGACGACAGACGGTTTGGTCAAAGAAGGGTTCGCCATCCTGCGCGACCAGCGGCATATCCCGGACGTCGATACGGCGATCGGCGGACCAGTGCAACGGGAACTGATGGCGCGTGCGATGGAACCCGCGCGGGGGACTTTTGCTCTCGAGCTAAAACGCCCCTGGGAAGAGTCGGGCCCGCCCGTCGGCTCATTGCACATATCATACGACCTATTTGGAAAGGAAGTCGGTATGCCGCGAGCTGTCCGTCGGACGTTGGCGAGGGCTGCCTGAGTGCCTCCAACCATTTCGTGTGATCTGCGGAGCTCGTTTGGTGCAATTCGAAATCAGGGTAGTCGGCCAACCTGTATCGCTTTCGCGGTCAGCGATGCGCATTCGGCTGCACGCCCGCCTTTTTCCGAGCTATCGGTCGAGCATCTCTACTATCATGCCGTTCAACGGACACCCGGCGGTCATCCAAACCAAGGCGTCAATGTACTCCGCATTTTGGAGGCCCTCCGCGAGGAGGGTCAGGCGGCCGAAAGTGGGTGGCCATATCTGGCAGCGGTTCCGACCAACCTCTCGTCTTGGAGGCCACCTGCCAGCGCGACGCCCGTTTTCAAATGCAGTTCGAACATAATCGCCGCATCAATTTCAGTGATTACGACGCAGCTGGATGCCGGCCTGCCGGTGGTTGTAACCTTCATGGCGAGCCGCGCATTCAGCGATGTCAAGAATGGCATTGTCCTGCCCAGATCGCCAGACCCGGATATCGCCTGGCACGCGGTGATCGCGGTCGGCCACGGCCAGGATGGCGGCAGGCCCTTTCTGCTAGTGCGCAACAGCTGGGGAGAAAGCTGGGGCATAGGTGGCTATGCGTGGGTCGATCTCAATTATCTTGCACCGCGCGTGAGCGGCTTCATGACGATCCAGCAAAGCCTAGGAGGCGTGGGATGAAAGCCATAGAGGCGAAAACATGCGTCGACGCATGGCTACAGGCGAGCACTTTCCTGCTGAAGCAACCTGCCTGGCGTGCTTACAACCTCGTGCTTGAGATTGCCGATCCACTGGCGCTATCGCCGCGAGATCGCGCCGTGCATGATATAGTTGACGGGTTTTTGCGCCGCAACGGCCAAATGCCGATCAATACTGTGGTAAACACCATATTCCCGGCGCAATTATACGCGAGTAATGGCAGTAATGGCGTGTATGAGGAGTATCCTGCGAGATATCCAAGCATTCAATGCCACAGAAACGCCCAGCATTGGGGAACCTATGCCATGCGCATGATCCAGCGAACCGACCACGAGGGGAACACAATCTACCCTCTGCGGGATCTTGTGGCGAAATTGAGCGGGCAGGCTAGGCGTAACGGAGGAAAGCGGGCCGCTTTCGAGATCGGAACATTCGATCCCTTTGCGGATATTCCGATTTATGATCCCGGACGTGACCGTGGCCCGATCATGGGCGGCCCCTGCCTTACCCACGTCAGCGCCAAACTGACGCCAGAGCATGCCATTCTTTTGACGGGGTTTTATCGGTCCCATTACTATGTGCAGCGAGCACTCGGGAATATGTTCGGCTTGGCGCACCTCCAGAACTTCATCGCCCGCGAGGCCGGCGTGAAAGTCGGGCCGCTCGTTATCCATTCGTCCATGGCACAGCTTGATATGTCGCAAGGGCATTGGGGGACTCGCGACATTCGAAAGCTGATCGGAGATTGTCTCGCCGTAGACGGCGTAGCACTTGGTTACGATCTCCCCCGAGTCGCAAGCAGCGCTGCCTAAGGTCCCGGCGCGGCGCGCCGTTAGAAAACTGGTTGGTCTCCGGAATGTCTTGCGGTTTGAAAAAAATACGATTAAGACTCAAAATTTGACGATCAGGCGATGACCGGCTAGGGAGGGTAGGGTGGCACGCGCTCACCGAAACATCAGCTTCGCGACAGTCGAGAGCTTTGATGCCGTCCTGAGCCGTGGCGCCGTGGTGACCGTTCGGGGACGTGAAACGAAGGAGTTACTCAACCGGGTCACGCGAATTGCACGCCCTCTCGAACGCTGCATATTTCTGCCTGGTCGTCGGAACGACATCTTCGCCCAGATTGCTGAGTCTATCTGGGTCATTGGCGGGCGCAATGATCTGCCTTGGCTCACCCGCTACCTTCCGAGAGCGTCTGACTTTTCAGACGACCGAGGGATGACTTGGCACGGAGCATACGGACCAAGATTAAGAGCTTGGGCGGGCAGAGTCGATCAGTTGGCTGAATGGCGGCGGCTCCTTCTTGCCGATCCCACAAGCCGTCGTGCCGTCGGCGTCCTGTTCGATCCCGGCCGGGACTTTATCCCAGATAGCAGTGATATACCCTGCAACAATTGGCTAAGCTGGTTGCTTCGCGAAGGCTGCCTATTCCTAAACGTTGCAATCCGCAGCAATGATGCAATGTGGGGCTTCTCGGGCGTCAACGCTTTCGAGTGGAGTGTGCTGCAAGAGATGATGGCCTTCTGGGTCGGTGCCGAAGTCGGGGAGACAACTTTCTTTGCAAGTTCCTATCATATCTATGCGCGTCATTATGGTCGAGCTCAGACTGTCGTCAGTAGGTTTTACGGCCTAACACCCTATGACTTTGGAATTTCGTCACCGAAGTTCGCCACTTCGTGGGCCGATTTTCCGGCTGCCATGAGGGACTGGTTTGAAATCGAGCATCAGTTATATGCCGATCCCGATATGATGTTACCGCAACAAAGCCCAGCAACCCGCGACCCGTTCTTGGCCGGATCGCTAGGATTGTTGCGTTTAAGATGGGGTGCGGAACGGTGGAAATCAGAGCGACTGGCAGCCGAGCTTGCCGCCCTCCCTGAAGACGACTTCGCGGCCGCCGCCTATGAGTTTTTCGGACGCGACCGACCGGAGCTCTTAGCAAGCATCGCCCAGCCAAAGATTGGAGCCTTCTTCAGCGCTTGCCGGTTCGCCATCGACCATAGCGATACCGAGATGAAGGCCGCAATCAAGCATCTGCATGCGCGCAAGAACGCAAGCTATGCCGGCGCGTGGAAACGACGCGGGGAGCGCGTTAGCATCTTACCCAACATCGCCCGGAAGATTGACCGACTGCAAGCGTTTGCCAACGAGGGGGTGACGCTGGAGGGCGAGACCGTTCTGGAAACGGCCATTGATCTCTTCGTCTATGCCGCCAAATACAGGCTCTTCCTCGCAGAATTCGAGGGGGCGGACATATCTCTGCTTCCCGCGGGCGCGCCGCGGCCGTTCAGCAATTACGATGAGAATTTCGATGTTCTTGTTGACGCGGCTGACTTTGGGGCCGGGTCACAAGGAGACTTTGTCCGCCAAGCCCACGTCATCACGGCCATGTTCGAGAACCTCTGGCAGGCGGTTGACGGAGGCGCCGCCTTAGCCGAACGTCAGCTCTGGGCCGCCCAGCTTACAGCCGCTGCTGAGAGGCTCGTCGGTCTTCTGATTTCGACAGACCGGCCCAGCGCCAGCGCGTTTGTGAGTCACGAGCGGGACGCTTAGCGCTTTACCAATCGCAGTCGGGAGCTCCCCATGGACCCAGCCGCCCTGTCCCAGATCACTTGTAAGCTAAAGGAAGAGCTAGCGCGTCAACCGACATCAGCGCGCGTGGCCATAGTCGGCCGTACATCTGCAGCGCTCGACATCGTCGGAGCGTTTATCGCCATGGGGATTCGACACCAACTGCTGGGTATATACGCGGACGAAGGAACGGCGAATTCAGGCAGCCATGATACCGATCTCCGTCCGCTTGCACAACTGATGCAGGATGTCCCCGATCTTGTCCTGATTGCAGCTGACGCGGAGAAAGAAAACTTACTTCTGGCCGCAGCGCCCTATCTCACACCCCAAACGAAGGTCCTAATTGGAGGTTTTCGGCACTTCGGTTTTCGCGACGAGCTCTTCGAGCGCGAGACCGGTAACGCATTCGTCCCATCTTTTGCCAACGGCTATCCGAACAGCCTGATTCACATCTACCAATGCCTGAGGAATGCTGCACGCATGGATCTGAACGGCGTGGTTGCCGAATTCGGAATGTTCAAAGGTGGCACTACGATGCTGATATCGCGCTTCATAGAAGCGCTCGGCCGGAACTGGAAGGTTTACGGATTCGACACTTTCGACGGCTTCCCAGCCCCGCGCAGCCCGCTCGATATGTATGCCCATCCCGACTGCGTCTACCTCGACCTCGCCACCGTCCGGCGCTTCTTCGAAGGCCGCAACGTGGAGATTGTGCCGGGCGACCTAGTGGAGACGGCGCAAACCCTCGCGTGCGAGGACATCATCCTTGCGTTTGTAGATACCGACAATCACACGCCAGCTGTGAAGGTGCTCGACGTGATCACCAATCGCATCGTGGTCGGCGGAGCTATCGTTTTTGATCACTTCACGGGGCGCGACCGTTTCCTCTACACCCTGGGCGAGCGGATCGCCGCTAAGCGACTCCTGGACGACTCGCGCTATTTCAATCTACACGACACCGGAGTGTTCCTCCGACTGAGATGAAATCATGCCCTCCGTGCCCGCCATCCTCGCCCGCGCTGCCGAGCCCACCCCCCGCTCGGGGATCTACGAACTCTACTGGACCTTCGCTTCCCGTCGCCAGGCAGCGTTCGAACAAAGGCTGAACGGAGTGCCTTGGCCGTGGTCCGACGATCCCATTCTTCAGAAGTTCAAGTTTTGCAACGTCTTCCGGGCCGCCGATCGGGTCTCGCAATACATGATCTCTGAGGTCGCCTACGGGTCTGATGCCGGCGGCTTTGCCGACCGTGCCTTCCAGATTGTTGCCTTTCGCACTTTCAGCAACATTGCCACATGGGACGGACTACGTTCAGAATTGGGGCGTGCCCCCCGGCTTGCCGATCTTGCCTGCGGTGCATTCGAGCGGGCACTTAGCCTGATTAAGGCGCGCAACGGGGGGCTTTATACCGGAGCTTTTATACTATGTGCAAACAAGGCTTTTGGATTCGATGAGAAACATAAAAATCATGCAGGGTTGTTTAAGGAAATGTTCCTTAAGCAGAGACTAGACCGTTCGATAGCCGGAGCGAACTCGTTGGAGCAAGTGGTAAAAGCCTTGCAGGCATTTCCATTGATGGGACCGTTCATGGCCTACCAAACAGCCATCGATCTTAACTATTCCGAACTCATAGACTTTAGCGAGAACGATTATACCAAGCCAGGACCAGGCGCGCTACGCGGGCTTAAGAAAGCTTTTGTAGACCTAGGCGATTATAGCCCAGAAGATGCCATCCTTTGGATGACTGAGCGCCAGGAGGTCGAGTTTACCAGATTGGACCTGCCTTTCAGAGGGCTCTTCGGGCGCCCACTTCACGCGATAGACTGCCAGGGACTCTTCTGCGAACTCGATAAATACTGCCGGGAAGCCGCGCCAGAACTGCTCAGTAACCGCAGTCGGATTAAGGCTAAGTACACGCCCGCCGCCAATCCTCTATCATTATTCTTCCCGCCGAAATGGGGTTTGATCCCACCAGACGGCAGCGTTCTGGCCGGGCGCAAGGTGGTGCCGCCATCAGAAGAATTATCCTATCAGAGCGATTTCTTCGCGGAGCCTAGCGTCAAATCGCGGGCGTCTCGACGGAAGACGCAGTCAGCGATGGAGTTCTGCCGTTGAGGGGGCCGTTGTGAGCTAGGTCAGAGTCGGTGTGCCTCCCGCAGTGCTGCGATTTTATACGGTAGCGTATTGCACGCCAAGTTGACCCGCGCGCCATTCTTCGCAGCACAGGCAACCGAAGGAGAGTTCTACGCGGCGATGGTTGTATTGCACGCCATGTAGACCCCCCGGATAGAGGCCATGGTTGTGGCGTGCAATATGGCACTTCGATCCGGAACATGGCGTGCATATCCATTGCACGCCATGTTAACACGCCATAAACCCCGTGGAGGCGCAACGAAGCGCCGGCTCAGGTCAAAACCAGCCCCTAACCCGGCTCCTTACCGTATAAAATCGCAGCCCTGCGGGAGGCACACCGAATCCGGCGATTCCCAGCAGGCTTGAAAAACCCAAGCCGAAGGGTTAGCTTGCAGTATGAGCAGGGTGTGTGTCTCCGGTCAGACCGGGGCGGCAATTCACGTCTTTGCCGACGATCACTGCCCGCCTCATGTCCATGCGCGACACCGCGGCGAGGGCTGGGTTGCCCGGGTGGGGTTTTCGTTTGTGACGAATGAAGTTTGGCTGATCAGCGTCACGCCATTGCGGAACATCCCGTTGCCGCGCGTGATCAGTCATCTGTTGCAAGACGTCGCCGACGCGCTTCCCGCCTGTCGGGGCGTTTGGTGGGCGATGCGCGGTACGGTCTGCCTGGCGAACCGATGGGCACTGCGGCAGCAACCGATCGAGATCCTATCGGAGCGTCGGCCGGGGGCGGTGCAAGTGGTTGACGCCAGCTACGACCCGACGAGTCGCCGCCTCAGTATCCTGTGGCGGGACGGAGCGGCGGTCACCATCGCGGCCGGAAGTGGAGTGGAGCTGTGACGACTCACGAGATCAGTGATCAGGACATCGCGCGCGCCGTCGAGGCGGGACGGCAGGAGGCCGAGACCGAGTTCCGTGCTCGTTCGGTCCGCTATCTCGCCGATCGCGACACGGTGGAGATCGTGACCACGCGCGATGCCGGATTCCTGATTCCGCGATCCTGGATTGGCGCGCTTGCCGGCCTGACCCCGGCGCAGCTCGCCCAGTTGGAGGTCTGGCCTGACGGATCGGCGATCGAGGTGGAGGCGCTGGACATCCAGGTCAGCGTGCATGGCTTGCTGACCCAGGCGTTGCCCGCCATGCTCCCAGCCCGCGTCCTTGCCGGGCTGTTTGCCAGCCGCGGCGGGAAAGCCACATCCAGCGTCAAGAAGCTCACGGCGCAAAGGAATGGCCGTAAGGGCGGCCGTCCGCGCAACCGGACAGGCCCAGCCGCCGCCTAGCGGCGCACAGGGGCAACGCCGGCGGAAGCGCGATTGAGGCAGCGCCCGAAAGGCGCGGTAAGCACTTTTGCGGCCTTGTATGCCCGATAAATGCCCTTGTCGGGCGTAGGGGAATCAGAGCCGGCCGCGGGCGAAATCGCTGCGTTCGGGCGGCTTGGTGGGGCCAGGCGACCGGCCCGGCCGGATTGGCGCCGCGGATCGCGCCACTGACGGTCGCCCGGTTGGCGCCCCCTCTAGCACAGCACCCGCTGGCAGACCGCCCGCGCGTTTTCCAGCCGGGAGGCCGTGAGCCGCTCGCCGGCACAGTAGCGTGCCACCACCGCCCCCAGGTCGCGCGCCTCGTTCGACATCAGCTCATACGGCGTCTCGCGCAGCACCAGCGCACAATACACCGCGTCGGCGCGCGTCGGCATCCGCAGTTGCGGAAA
>Ga0302156_10003200_pt1 | contig 12864 bp, 8 predicted proteins | sample I_Bog_N3_2_FD_193503 | JGI IMG/M metagenome (GOLD analysis project Ga0302156, IMG submission 193503) | Peat permafrost microbial communities from Stordalen Mire near Abisko, Sweden - I_Bog_N3_2 | ecosystem: Environmental > Terrestrial > Soil > Wetlands > Peat | place: Sweden: Abisko, Stordalen... | reverse complement strand
CGGAAACCGCCCGAGGCGGCGAGAAGACGGCCTCGGACGTGCGCTCCAGTTCGGATCGCCTGATGGATGAATCCGGGCATCTGCGTTCGGCCGTCGAAACCTTCCTGACCGGCATCAACAACGAGGACGCTGAGGATTCCCAGGCAACCCGCTTCGTCGAATTCACCACCGCCACCGCCGCACGCCTCGGCAAGCTGCTGGAGCAGGCTGTCGAGCGCGGCGATATCTTAAAGGCGGATCTGTTCGACGAAAGCTATCGCCCCATCCCCGGCAGCGACCCAGAGCAATGCATGACCGCCTTCACGGCCCTGACCGACAGACTATTCCCCGAATTTCAGGAAAAGGGTCTGGAGCTGGATAGCCGGGTGGTCTTCTGTGCCGCCGTCGATCGCAACGGCTATCTGCCGACCCATAATCGCAGAGTCTCGCAAGCCCAGGGCTCTGATCCGAAATGGAACGCCGCCCACTGTCGCAACCGCAGGATCTTCAATGATGCCACCGGGCTGGCCTCGGCGCGCAACCGCAAGCCCTTTCTGATCCAGACCTACCGCCGCAACATGGGCGACGGTCAAAGCCAGGTTATGGCCGAGGTGAGCGCTCCCATCGTGGTCGGCGGCCAGCATTGGGGTGGGTTGCGTCTGGGCTATTCGGTCTAACCGATAATATATTTGCCCAACAGCAGCCACAGGCTGGTCAGTCCGACCATGACGCCGAAGCAGAAGCGCAGCTTCTTTTCCGGCAGGCGATGGGCCAGGGCGACGCCCGAGGCGACGGTGAACAGCCCGCCGATAGCCAGAGGGATGCCCAGATGCCAGTCCACCTGCTGGTTTTGGGCATAGGCCCCTAAGGCGATCACCGAGCTGGGAGCCACCAGGGCCAGCCCCAGGCTTTGCGCCGAACGTTGGCTAAGGCCAAAGAAGCGGGCGAACAAAGGTGTCGCCACCAACCCGCCGCCGACGCCCAACAGCCCCATGCTGGAGCCTCCGGCGATGCCGACCAGGGGCAGGAACTTGCGGTCATGCGGGCTGTGGGTTTCCGTTGCCGCTTTGACCATGCCGGTCATCCGCACCGCCAGATAGAGCAGGAACAGGGCGAAGATGCTGCGCAACATGGCCTGATCCAGCCAGTGGGCCAGTTGGGCGGTGGCCCAGGTGGTGATGGTGGAGACCAGGGCGATACCGGCGACTTCTTTGAGGGGTGTCGGATTATGGCGGGCATAGCGCCACCAGGCGATCAGAAGATTAGGGACCATCAGCACCAGGGCCGTGCCCTGAGCGGTGGCCTGAGTGGCGCCGAAGCCGATGGTCAGCACGGGAATGGCGACGATGCCGCCGCCGATGCCGAACAATCCGCCGGCAAAGCCCAAGCCAGCCCCCAGCACGACCAGTTCCAGCAGATGTAAAAGGTCGGGCAGGGACATGGTGGGGCTATCCAATCAGTTATGCCAACACCTGATGAGGGGGGAACGCATCGGGCCTTGGCTGGGCCATTGAGACCCCGCGCAATCGTTTGCGCGAAGCCAAGCGGCGAAGAGCCGCGCCCGGCGCATGAGGGACATTCGGCGATCTTGAATTTGCGGCCAGCATAGCCTTCTGGCTGGCCGCATCAATGGCCTCTTTATTCCAGCACGATCAGCAAGTCCTTGGTGTCCACCTGCTGGGCGGGGGTGACGCAGATTTTCTTGATGGTTCCGGCCCGTTCGGCGCGGACAGCGGTTTCCATCTTCATGGCCTCGATGGACAGCAGCATGTCGCCCTTTTCCACTTCCTGGCCTTCACGCACCGAGACGGTGACCACCAGGCCGGGCATGGGAGCGGCGACGTGGGAGGCATTGCCGTCCTCGGCCTTGGGCTGGGCCGGGCGCGAGGGTACGACAGATCGATCGGCGATGCGGAGCGTGCGCGGTTGGCCGTTGAGTTCGAAGAACAATTTCCGCTCGCCGTTCTCGTCGGGCTCGGCCATGGCCAGGAAACGGATGATCAGGCTTTTGCCCTTTTCGATCTCCACCGACATCTCCTGGCCCGGGTCCATGCCGTGGAAGAATACCGGGGTGGGCAGGGCCGAGACGTCGCCGAACTTGCGGGTCATGGCGGCGAAGTCGCGAAAGACCTTCGGGTACATCAGGAACGAGGCGAATTCGTCGTCGCTGATGGGGCGGCCCACATGATCTTCGGCGTCACTGCGCTGGGACGCCAGATTGGCGTGGGACATCACCGAGCCGGGTCGCGCCGTGAAGGGCTTTTCACCCTTCAGCACCTTCTTACTCAAGGCTTCGGGCCAACCGCCGGGGGGCTGGCCCAGCTCCCCACGGAACAATTGCACCACCGATTCCGGGAAGGCGATTTCCTTCTCGGGGTTGGTGACATCTTCGGGCGTCAGGCCGGTGGTGACCATCATCAGAGCCATATCGCCCACCACCTTCGAGGTGGGGGTGACCTTGACGATATCGCCGAACATCCGATTGACGTCGGCATAAGCATGGGCGACCTGGGTCCACTTATCCTCGATGCCCAGGCTCTTGGCCTGCTGGCGGAGGTTGGTGTACTGGCCGCCGGGCATTTCGTGCAGATAAACCTGGGCGGTGCCCGACTTCACATCGGCCTCGAAGGCGGCGTAATGCTTGCGGGCCTGCTCCCAATAGACCGAGATGCTGTCCAGATGATCCTGATCCAGGCCGGGGTCGCGCTCGTGGCCCTTCAGGGCGGCGTTGATGGAGCCCAGGGGCGGCTGGCTGGTGGTGCCGGAGAATGAGTCCATGGCGGCATCGACGCTGTCCACGCCAGCCTCGACGGCGGCCAGCACCGAGGCGGCGGACAGCCCAGAGGTGTCGTGGGTGTGGAAGGCGATGGGGATGGAAATCTCTTCCTTCAGGGCCTTGAACAGGGCGGTGGCGGCGCGGGGGCGCATCAGACCGGCCATGTCTTTGACCGCCAGCATATGGGCTCCGGCTTTTTCCAGCTCCTTGGCCAGCGTCAGATAATACTTCAGGTCGTACTTGGAGCGGGTCGGATTGCCGATGTCGCCGGTATAGCATAGGGCGGCCTGACAGACGGCTCCGCTCTCAATCACCGTGTCCATGGCCAGACGCATGTTGTCGACCCAGTTCAGGCAATCGAAGACGCGAAAGACGTCGACGCCGCCCTTGGCGGCCCGTTCGATGAAGAACTTGACCACATTGTCGGGATAATTGGCATAGCCGACGCCATTGGCCGAGCGCAGTAGCATCTGGGTCAAGAGATTCGGCATGGCGGCGCGAAGGTGGGCCAGACGTTCCCAGGGGTCCTCTACCAGAAAGCGCATGGCGACGTCGAAGGTGGCTCCGCCCCAGCATTCCATGCTGAACAATTGCGGCAGCAGCTTGGCGTAGGCGGGAGCGACGGCGACCAGATCATGGCTGCGCATGCGGGTCGCCAGCAAGGATTGATGGGCGTCGCGCATGGTGGTGTCGGTCAGCAACACCTGCTTTTGCGCCAGCACCCAGTCGGCCAAACCCTTAGGCCCCTTTTGCGTCAGGATCTGCTTGGCTCCGGCGGGAATGTCGCCAGCGGGCAGGGCCGGCGGCTTGGCCATGTGGTTCATGTCGGGACGGGCGGCGCCCTTCACCTCGGGGCTGCCGTTGACCATCACCTCGCCGATGAAGTTGAGCAGACGGGTGGCGCGGTCGCGGCGCTTGCTCTGGGTGAAGAGCTCGGGCGTTTCGTCGATGAAGCGGGTGGTGTACTCACAAGACGTGAACTTGGGGTGAGTGATCACCGCTTCCAGGAAGGTCAGATTGGTGTTGACCCCACGGATGCGGAATTCCCGCAAGGCGCGGTCCATGCGCAGGATGGCTTCGTCGGGCGTGGGTGCCCAGGCGGTGACTTTTTCCAGCAGCGAGTCGTAATGGCGGGTGATCAGGGCCCCTGAGAAGGCGGTGCCGCCGTCCAGGCGGATGCCGAAGCCGTTGGCGCCGCGATAGGCCGAGATACGGCCATAATCGGGGATGAAATTGTTGTTGGGGTCTTCGGTGGTGACGCGGCACTGGATGGCATGGCCGTTCAGGCGCAGAGCCTCCTGGGCCGGGATGCAGCAGCCGTCCTTGCCGATCTCGGCCCCTCCGGCGATCAGGATTTGCGATTTGACGATGTCGATGCCGGTGACGACCTCGGTGACGGTGTGCTCGACCTGAACGCGGGGATTGACCTCGATGAAATAGAACGAGCCGGTCTCGGAATCCATCAGGAATTCGACGGTGCCGGCATTGGCATAGCCCACCGCATTGCCCAGCTTCAGGGCGGCATCGCAAAAGGCCTTGCGCTGGTCCTGGTTCAGATAGGGCGCGGGAGCCCGCTCGACCACCTTCTGATTGCGGCGTTGGACGGAGCAGTCGCGTTCGAACAGATGCACCAGATGGCCGTGGGTATCGCCGATGATCTGCACCTCGACATGACGGGCGCGGCGCACCAGCTTTTCCAGATAGACCTCGTCATTGCCGAAAGCCGATTTGGCCTCGCGCCGGGCCGTGGTCACCAGATCGGGAAGGTGCTCCGGTCCTTCGATGACGCGCATGCCGCGCCCACCGCCGCCCCAACTGGCCTTCAGCATCAGGGGATAGCCAACCTCGGCCGCCAGTTTCAGGCATTCGTCCAAATCGACGGGCAAGGGCCCGGTGGCCGGCATGACCGGCACCCCGGCGGCGACGGCGGCGGTGCGTGCCGCCACCTTGTTGCCCAGCAGGCGCATGGTGTCCGATGACGGCCCGACGAAGGTCAGACCGGCCTCGCGGCAGGCGTCGGCGAAATCAGGGTTCTCGGCCAGGAAGCCATAGCCGGGATGGACGCCGTCGGCCCCGGCTTCCCTGGCGACGCGGATGATTTCATCGATGGCCAGATAGGCCTCGATGGGGCCCTTGCCCTCGCCGATCAGATAGCTTTCGTCGGCCTTGAAACGATGCAGGGCGAAGCGGTCCTCGGTGGAATAGACGGCGACGGTGGTGATGCCCAGCTCGGTGGCGGCTCGACAGATGCGGATGGCGATCTCGCCGCGGTTGGCAACCAGAAGCTTGGTGATGGGCTTGCTGCGCATGGGCATGTCTGAAACCTTCTTTACCGAGTGGTTATTGAATGGATAAATAATTTATCCAAGCTTGTAAATCGGATAATCTTAAGTGACCATATCTTCCTCGGCTGGACAGAAAAGGCGATTGCCCTTAAACAGTTCGGTCGAACTGGAGCGGGCGGGAACATGAGCAACCAGATCAAGCCGGCCAAGCTGGCCGACACCATCGCGGAGCGGTTGGAACTGCTGATTTTGGAAGGGGCGCTGCGTCCCGATGAACGGTTGCTTCCAGAGCGCGAACTGGCCTTGCGCTTCGATGTGTCGCGTCCCAGTCTGCGCGAAGCCCTGGAAAAGCTGGAAGAAAAAGGCCTGGTCTATTCGGGCAAAGGCGGGGCCAGCCATGTGGCGCCGCTGCTGGGCGAAGGCTTCAGCGGGCCGCTGTCCCAGGTCTTCCGCGACTTCCCCGAAAGCACCTTCGACTATCTGGAGTTCCGCAACATCATCGAGGGCTCGGCGGTCTATCTGGCGGCTCTGCGGGCCACCGATATCGACCGCGACCTGATCCGCGGCGCCTTCGAGCGCATGGAGGCGGCCCATGGCGAGGATGATTCCACCCACGAGGCCGATACCGACGCCGATTTTCACCTGACCCTCTACGAGGCTTCGCACAATCTGCTGCTCCTGCATTTGATGCGGGCTTTGTCTCAGATGTTACGTCAGGACGTTTTCTACAACCGTGCCAAATTGTTTCAGCGCAAGGGCGTGCGCGATCTGCTGCTGGAGCAGCATCGGGCCGTCTATCTGGCAGTGATGGACGGCGATCCGGATGCGGCAAGGAAGGCGGCGCAACAGCATATCTCCTTCACCCGAGAAGCCTTGCACGAAATCACCCAGGCCGACGCCCGGCTGGAAACCCAGCTGCGGAATTTCGCCAAGGCGGATCTGAAGTAATACCGGCAGGTCAGTCATCGACCTGCCGGTATAAGGCTTAAGGAACCATCCAGGTCAGGACATAGGCCTGCAGTGCGGTGATGATGCCGACGATGGTGACGAAGAACAGGCTGTGCTTCAGGGTGAAGCGGAACAGATGCGCTTCCTCGCCCACCAGGCCGGTGGCGGCGCAGGCCACGGCGATGGATTGCGGACTGATCATCTTGCCGGTGACGCCGCCGGTGGTGTTGGCCGCCACCAAAAGCGTATCGGGCACGCCGATCTGCTGGGCCGTGGTGGCCTGCAGGCTGCAGAACAGGGCGTTGGACGAGGTGTCCGACCCGGTCAGGAACACGCCCAGCCACCCCAGCAGCGGCGAGAAGAACGGGAAGGCGGCACCGGTTCCGGCCAGCAGCAGAGCCAGGGTCGAGGACAGGCCGGAGTAATTGGCGATGAAGGCGAAGGCCAGCACCATGCCGATGGTGTAGATGGGCCGCTTCAGCTCGAACAAAACCTCGAAGAAGGTCTTTACACCCTGCAACGGGTTCATCTTCAGCAAGGCCATGGAGATCAGGGCGGCCAGGAAGATGGCGGTGCCGGTGGCCGAGATCAGGTTCAGGTCGAACACCGCCGGCAGGGCGGTGGTCTTGGCCACGATGGGCGCACCTTTCAGCACCAGCTTATCCAGCACGGTGATGGGGAAGGAGAAGGTGGTCTCGAACAGGACGCCGCCCTTGATGAACAGATCCTTGAAGGGCTTCAGGCTCCAGATGGTGACGACGATGGTCAGGATCAGGAAGGGCGACCAGGCGCGGATGACCTGGAAGTGGCTGTAGTCGTGGGAATGAACCTCTTCCTCGGTGATTTCGTGGAAGCGGAAGATGCGCTTGGGCTTCCAGAACTTCAGGAACAGGGTCAGGCTCACCAGACTGAGAAGCGACGAGATGATGTCCGGCAGTTCCGGGCCGACGAAGTTGGAGGTGAAAAACACACCCACGGCAAAGGAGCCGCCAGCCACAAAAATGGCGGGCCAGGTTTCCTTGATGCCGCGCCAGCCGTCCATGATGAAGACCACCCAGAACGGCACGAAGCAGGACAACAGCGGCAGCTGGCGACCAGCCATCTGGCCGATCTTGAAGGCATCCAGGCCGGTGACCTTGGCGGCGACGATCATGGGAATTCCCATGGCGCCGAAGGCGACCGGGGCGGTATTGACGATCAGACACAAGCCGGCGGCATAAAGCGGATTGAAGCCCAGACCCACCAGCAAGGCGGCGGTGATGGCGACAGGCGCGCCGAACCCGGCCGCACCTTCCAGAAACGCGCCGAAGGAAAAGCCGACCATCAGCATCTGCAGCCGCTGGTCTTCGGTAATGGCGACGACGGACGCACGGATGATGTCGAACTGGCCGGTCTTGACCGTGATCTTATAAAGGAACACGGCGGCGATGATGATCCAGGCGATGGGCCACAGGCCGTACATAAAGCCATAGCCGACGGCGCCCAGAGCCATGCTGACCGGCATTTGATAGAAGAACACGGCGACGGCCAAGGCGATCAGAACCGTGCCGGTTCCGGCTACATGGCCCTTCAGCTTGAAAACCGTCAAGGCGGCGAAGAAGAACAGAATGGGCAGGGCGGCGATCAGGGCGGAGACCCAAAGATTACCGGCCGGGTCGTAGATTTGCGTCCAGGGTTGCATGAAACCTCCCAAGGGTCGTGGGGCTGGCCGGGAGGGTCCCTGGCCGGGCCGGATGGCGTTTTTTTGCGGTGCGACGGGTTTTGGTAAAATTTTATGACCGCATGTCTGGCATGCATAAACAAAAATACCATAAGCTGTAAACTAGAAAATTCAACTGACCCAATATCAGCATATGGCAAAGTTTCTCGGGGCCAGATAAGCTTGGAGAATGAATAGCGATCTGCCTCCGGCGCTGGAGGGGATGGAACTTTTGGCCCGCCTGCTGGCCAGCCACCCTGAAACCGCCTTTGACTATCTGGAATTCCGCGGCCTGTTGGGCGGCGAGGCGGCGGCTTATGCCGCCCAGCGCTCGACGCCCGAGGAAGTGGCTCGCATGCGCCTTTGTCTCGACGCGGTGGAAAAAGCCCATGGTCTGGATGACCCGGCGCAAGAAGCCCATGCCGATGCCCAGTTCCATCTGGCTATTTACGAGGCGGCTCATAATCAGGTCATCACCCACATCATGCGGGTGGTCTTCGAGATGCTGCGCTCTGACGTGTTCTATGACCGCTCGGTGCTCTATCAGCGGCGTGGTGTGCGGGATAATTTCCTGCGCCAGCATCAGGCCATCTTCGCCGCCATTGAAGCTCGCGATCCTGAAGCCGCCCGCGCCGCCGCCAAGGCTCACCTTGATTCTGCCGCCGAAGCCCTGCGGGAAAATCTGCTGGCCGGTCGCCGCCGCGAGGTCTCGTCGCGCCGGGCCGAGGGAAGTGCTCTGACCCTGTCGAAGGGGCGGCGGGGCGAAGCTTGATTTTGTCTGGCTAATTTTTTTTACCGCTTGTAATTGACGGTCAAATTTGGCAACCATAGTTGACGGCCCGGATAGAAGGCCATCTGCGAGGTACCGTCATGACCGTGAGTCCCAAACCCAGCCGGGTTTATTTCTTCGGCACTTGTGTCATCGATCTGTTTTATCCGGGGGCCGGTCTGGCCGGGATGGAACTGCTGCGCCGTCAGGGCCTGAAGGTGGTCTTTCCGCCAAGTCAAAGCTGCTGCGGCCAACCGGCTCGCAATTCCGGCTATTTCGACGAAGCCCGCGCCGTGGCCCTGCGCCAGATGGACAGTTTCCCTGGCGATGATCCCATCGTCGTGCCTTCGGGCTCTTGCGCCGGCATGATGAAAATCCACTATCCCCAGCTGTTCGAGGGCCGTCCCGAACATGCCCGCGCCGAGGCCTTCGCCGCCCGGGTTCACGAACTGACCGCCTTCCTGGTCAATGTTCTGAACATCCGCCTGGAAGATAAGGGCGAGCCCATACGGGTCACCTGGCATGGCTCCTGCCACTCCATGCGCGAAATGGGGGTGGTGGACGAGCCCAAGGCTCTGCTGCGCCAGTTGGCCAATGTCACCTTGGTCGAGAACCCGCGTGAGAAGGAATGTTGCGGCTTCGGCGGCACTTTCGCCGTGCGCCAGCCGGAGATTTCCGCCGCCATGGTCAAGGACAAGGTCGAAGCGCTGGAAAGCACCGAAGCCGCCAAGGTGGTCTCGGGCGACTGCGGTTGCCTGATGAACATCACCGGGGCCATGACGAAGTCTGCTTCCCCCATGAGCGGGCAGCATATCGCCGAATTCCTGCTGGAGCGCACCCATGGCTGAGGCTTCATCGAAAGACGACTTCACCCTGCGCGCCCCCAAGGCGCTCAATGATCCTGTTTTGCGGGCCAACTTCCGACGGGCCATGGACGGCCTGATGACCAAGCGGGCCGCACAGTTTGTCGATAAGGACGAGTGGAACGCCCTGCGGGCCCGTGGCTCCGCCGTCAAGGCCCGGGTGGTCGCCCAACTGCCCGATCTGCTGGAAAAGCTTGAGGCCAAATGCACGGCCAATGGCATTCAGGTCCATTGGGCCGAAAGCATCCCCGAGGCCAACGCCATCGTTCTCGGGATATTGCAGAAGCATGGCGCTAAGTCGGTGATCAAAGGCAAGTCCATGGTTTCCGAGGAGATGGAACTAAACCATCACCTGGAGGCCCACGGCATCCGCGCCGTCGAGTCCGACTTAGGCGAATATATCATCCAGCTGGCGGGCGAGGCTCCCAGCCATATCGTCATGCCCTGCATCCATAAGAACAAGGCCGAGATCGCCAAGCTGTTCGAGGATAACATCGACGGCCTGGGCTATACCGAGGACGTCGACGCTCTGACGGCGGCGGCCCGCAAGGAACTGCGCGGAGCCTTCGCCGCCGCCGATGCCGGTATCTCGGGCGTCAATTTCGCCGTGGCCGAAACCGGAACCCTGGTGCTGGTGGAGAACGAGGGCAATGGCCGTCTGTCCACCACCCTGCCGCCCCTGCATATCGCCCTGATGGGCATCGAGAAGCTGGTGGAACGCCTGGACGATCTGCCGCCGTTGCTGTCTTTGCTGCCGCGCTCGGCCACCGGCCAGCATATCACCACCTATGTCAATATGATCACTCACCCCCGCCGCGACGGCGAGCTGGACGGGCCTAGGGACGTGCATCTGGTGCTGCTGGATTCGGGCCGTTCCCGCGTTCATGCCGACCCCGAGCTGCGCGATACCCTGCGCTGCATCCGCTGCGGCGCTTGCATGAACCATTGCCCGGTTTATTCCCGGGTCGGCGGTCACACTTATAAGTTCGTCTATCCCGGCCCCATCGGTAAAATTCTGACGCCTCAGTTGGAGGGGTTGGACTGCGCCGGCGATCAGCCCCATGCCTCGACCCTGTGCAATGCCTGTGTCGAGGTTTGCCCGGTGTCCATCCCCATTGCCGACATCCTGGTGCGCCTGCGCGCCGAATCGTCTCATCCTTCGGATAGTCCGGCGGTCAAGGGTGGCGGCTCTCAGCGCAGCCTTGGGGAAAGTCTGGCTTGGAAGGGGTGGGAATGGGTCTATGCCAAGCCCTGGCTTTATAGGCTGGTGACCTTCGCCGCCTCGCGCCTGGGCAATCTGGCCCCTGCGACCGTGGGGCCGCTGAAGGCCTGGACATCCGTCCGCGCCAAGCCGGTCTTCGCCCCCAAGACCTTGCATGAACTGGCCCGTGAAAAGGGATTCTGCGATGAGTGACGCTGCCCGTTCCAACATCCTCGCCCGCCTGAAGGCCGCGCCCCGCACGGCCGTGCCGGATCTGCCCGCTTGGACGCCGCCCAGTTTCGGGGATGGCAAGCTGGCCCAGTTCCGCCAGATGATCGAATCCGTCCATGGCGAAGTCCATGAGGCCAGCCGCGCCGACTGGCCGGAACGTCTACGCACCCTGCTGGCCAACAAGGGGGTTGAGGCCGTTCTTTACGGCCCGGCCTCCGAACATGGTCCAACTTTGGCCAAGAACTGGGAAGACAAAGAGGCTCCGGCCCTGGTGCCTTATAACCGGGCCATCGAAGAGATGAAGGACGTCCTGGTCCATCAGGTTCAGGCCGGCGTCACCTCTTGCCGCGCCGCCATCGCCGAGACCGGCTCGCTGGTGCTTTGGCCCACCGCCGCCGAGCCTCGGCTGATGAGCCTGCTGCCGCCGATCCATGTGGCGCTGCTGTCGGCCAGCACCCTGGCGGATTCCCTGGCCCAACTGATCGCCGAGCAAGGCTGGGTGGACGAGATGCCGACCAATGCCCTGCTGATCTCCGGTCCTTCGAAGACCGCCGATATTGAGCAGACCCTGGCCTATGGGGTGCACGGCCCCAAGGAACTGATCGTCCTGGTGCTGACCGATGCCTGATTACGCCGCTCTTAAATCCGTCCTGGCGTCTTTCCTGCCCGCCGACCGTCTGATCGATGATCCCTTGCGCCTGTTCGCCTATGGCACCGACGCCAGTTTTTACCGGCTTATCCCTAAGATCGTCGTCCAGGCCGAGAGTGAGGCCGAGGTCACCACCATTCTGGCCGCCTGCCGGGCCGCCCGTGCCCCCATCACTTTCCGCGCCGCCGGCACCAGCCTGTCGGGGCAGAGCATCAGCGATTCCGTGCTGCTGATCTTAGGCGACGGCTGGAACGGCCTGCATATCGAGGACGAGGGCAAGCGCATCCGCCTGCAGCCCGGCGTTGTCGGGGCCGAGGCCAATCGCAAGCTGGCCGGTTTCGCCCGCAAGATCGGCCCTGATCCGGCCTCCATCGATTCCGCCAAGATCGGCGGCATTGCCGCCAATAATTCCTCGGGCATGTGCTGCGGCACCGCCGAGAACAGCTATCAGACCCTGCTGTCCATGCGCCTGATCCTGGCCGACGGGGCATTGGTGGATACGGGCGATGCGGCCTCGGTGGCGGCCTTCCGTCTCAGCCATGCCTGGCTGCTGGCCGATCTCCAGGCCCTGTCGGACCGCCTGCGGGCCAATGAGACCCTGGCCGAGCGGGTGCGCCGCAAGTTCGCCATCAAGAACACCACCGGCTATGGCCTGAATGCCCTTTTGGATTTCGACGATCCCCTGCAGATGCTGCAGCATCTGATGATCGGCTCGGAAGGCACCCTGGGCTTCATCGCCGAGATCACCTATCGCACGGTGGACGACCATCCCAACAAGGCCAGCGCCCTGGTCTTCCATCCCGACATGGAGGAAGCCTGCCGCGCCGTCGCCGCCCTGAGCAAAGCTCCCGTCTCGGCGGTGGAGCTGATGGATCGGGCCTCCTTGCGTTCCGTCGAGGGCAAGCCCGGCCTGCCCGAGGGACTGAGCGAACTGGGCCCCGAGGTTGTCGCCCTTCTGATCGAATGCCGCGCCCCCGATGCAGTAGGGTTATTGGCGGCGATCAAGGAAACCAGCGACGTCCTTGAAGGCTTCCGCCTGGAGCGTCCCTTCGCCTTCACCGCTGATCCGGTGGAATTCGGCAAGCTGTGGAAGGTCCGCAAGGGCCTGCTGCCCGCCGTCGGCGCCGTGCGTCCGCTGGGCACGGCGGTCATCACTGAAGACGTGGCGGTGTCCGTCGATCATCTGGCCCAGGCGTCCTTGGATATGCGCGCCGTCTTCGCCAAACATGGCTATGATGACGCCATTCTGTTCGGCCATGCCCTGGCCGGCAATCTGCACGTGGTCTTCACCCAGGACTTCGGCATTGATGCGGAAGTCCTGCGCTATGCCGACCTGATGGAGGACTTGTGCGGGCTGCTGGTCAGCAAGTACGACGGTTCCCTGAAGGCCGAGCATGGCACGGGCCGCAATATGGCGCCCTTCGTGCCGCTGGAGTGGGGCTCGGAAGCCACCAGCCTGATGCG
>Ga0302156_10003198_pt1 | contig 12865 bp, 18 predicted proteins | sample I_Bog_N3_2_FD_193503 | JGI IMG/M metagenome (GOLD analysis project Ga0302156, IMG submission 193503) | Peat permafrost microbial communities from Stordalen Mire near Abisko, Sweden - I_Bog_N3_2 | ecosystem: Environmental > Terrestrial > Soil > Wetlands > Peat | place: Sweden: Abisko, Stordalen... | reverse complement strand
GACCGTGGGAAACGTCCCGGGAACGACGGTGACGGTGCGCTCCTGCGTCCATTCGTCCAGCAGCGTCTGCGCCATATCGAGGCCCAGATACATGTCCTCCGCATAGATCGACTCCGCGAGCGACACCACGCCGGCGTTGAGCAGACTCTGCCGGATCAGGTCGCCGGCGGTCATTGTGGCGGCGCCTGGGCGGGCTGGGGCGGCACCACCCGGCTAAACACGCCGGCCCGTTGCGATGGCGCCGGCTGCTGCGCCTGGGCCTGCTGGGCGCCCCCGTTGGCGATGGCGAGCAGCAACGCGCCCGCGCGCGCGGAAACCGACGGGTCGTCGGGCTTGCCGTAGATCGGCCGGATGTTCGCCGCGAGATTCCACATCAGCGCCGGGATATAGGCCGGCGGCAGCGTCGACAGAGGTGCGGTTAGGCCCGCGAACTGGCCGAGCGACGCCTTGGCCTGGACGTGCAGTTCCCACGTCGCCGGGGGCACAGGGGTGAAGTAGACGACCCCGGATGCGCCCTGTTGCGCATCGTAGAAATAGCTCTCGGGTGGGCCAACTGCGGTTTTGGCTGCAACGCGGTCGTAGCCCTGCTTGCTGATGAACGGGAAAAGCGCGGTGTCGGCCCCGGTCGATATCAGCCGCGCAAAGGCCCCGTCGATCCGCTCCGGGCGCGCGCCGCCATAGGACAATACGAACGCCCCGGCGGCGCCAACGGTATAGCTGGCAGCCCCGGTCGCGACCACGAACGCCTCCGTCAAATCGGGCACCAGCCAGCGGTTTACCTGCCATTCGCTCAACAGCATGTTGAGCATGGTCAGCCCGTCGTTGGAGTCCTCGGCCGCCGGCGTCTGGCCTACGCCGACGATGCCGCCGGCGCGCAATGCGAACGCGATCAGGTCGCCGGCGGTCTTGAGCGCCATCGTCTTAGCCGGCGTCCTTGGCGGCTTTTTCGCGCGCGGCCCATGCGTCCTCGTAGGCTGTCACAGCGGCCTTGTCCCGCAGTGCCTTTGCCAGTTGCGTCTCGGCGTAAGTGCGCGACATCACCGCCTCGTCCTGGCTGTTCTTCCAGTTTGCCGCGTCGGGCAGCAGCGCGGCGCTGTTCGGATCGGCGACCAGCACCGCCGGATAGACCGGGTGGTAGAGCATCTTCGGATAGCCCGGAAACACGGCGGGGTTGTCCGGGACGATTTTGACGGGAAACACCGGGCGCGGGATTGGCGGCGCACCGATGATGGGCGCGGCTGCGACGTTCGCCGGGATCGTCGGTTGCACGTCGGGCTTAGGGGGCGGCGGGGCAGGCGGGACAACCGGAGTGTCGGCCATGTCAATAAGGCTCCGTGATGTTCGGTTGATAGACGCCGGGCTGCGCGTCGGTTTTCGCAGCGCCGGATGCTTTGCGCGCGACGCGAATGGTGTTGTCGTTGGGCTTATCCGCCCAATCCGCGCCGAGCGCCTCGGCCTCGGCATCCGATTTGACGGTCTCGGTGCGCCCGTTCTTGTGGTAACGGATCGCGGGATAGGCGCCCGGCTTGGCGGCATGCGGTGCCGGCGGCGGTGGGGTACGGGTATCGGCCACGGCGAACGTCTCCTGTTTGTATCAGCGGGTTTTACAGCGCATCGCCGACGATGCAGGCCCACTGCGGCCGCGTCCACAGATAGCCGTAGAGAACATCGAGGCGCGTGATCTCCTGGAAATTGATGCCGTCATAGAACGTTACGAGTGAGATCGAAACGCCGTCCTGCGACTCGGTTGCCGAGCGAATCACGCCAGGACCGGACGGGACATCGAGGGGCACGATGGCAAGCTGCACCGCCTTCGGATTCATGATGATGTTTTGGCGATAGGTCTCGCCCGCATTGAACAGGAACACCAGCGCAGCGCCGGCCGCCGGGCTGGCTGTCACCGTCTGGTGCGGGACCATGTAGTTGCCCTGCGCGTTGAGCGTAGTCGTGGGAGGCGTGATCGCCGGGAAGATCGGAATGCTCGTCGTGCCGGCCGGAAACACCGTGCCGGGCACGGCATCGACCGTGAACTGGCGAAGTTGCCCGTTGCTGGTCTTGTTGACGAGATTAACGCCATAGACACCGACAATCGTGAACTTGTCGCCGGCATTGATGGGCGCGGTCGTAGCCGTAATGGCGAGCGTCGTGCCGCTCTGGTTGGCGGCGCCGACGGTTACGGCGGTATAGGCGGCGGTGACTTGCTTCGGGACGGTTTGATCCATCGCCCAGTTCATGCCGATAACGTTATCCTTAATCATGCCCGTCTTGTACTGCTCGCCGACGGACGCCTGATTGTTGAACAGGCCCGAGAACGACGTAACCGAATTGCCCATGGTGATCGGGTCTAGGAACACCAGCCGCTGATCGCGGGGCACGCTCAGATTATCCAGCAGCGCACCGGCGCGCGCGAAAGTTCCGAACGTCGGGGCGATGGTGTTGTTGCTGCCGTCTACGTTGTGGACGGCGTTCGGTATGCGGTTGCTGCCGCTGATGACATCGGCCGCGATGATACCGGCGATGACGTTTACCGCCGGTTCGAGGTATCGCTCGCTGAAATCGACAATGTTCATGGTCAGGTCGACGGTGGTAAACGACAGATCGACGCCCGCCTGCTTGGCGACGACGAGGGTTTGCAGCGTTTCCGTTGTCGCCTGCGGCACCGCGACCGGCCCGGTGCGCGGCACGTAGTCGTTGGGATACCTGATGCTGATGGTGCTGCCCTGCTTCTGGCCGCGCAGGTTGGCGCGTCCGAACTCGTCCTGATATTGGCGGGGCACCGCCTTAATGAACGAGTTCTCGTTGCGCAGGATGTCGAGCGCGCGTCGCGCCAGCATCGTTGGGGTGAGAATGGTATTTGCCACGGTGGATTCCTCTGCCGCTCATAGCGGATGGGTCAAAGCGCGGCCGGGGCCAGGATTGGCCGAGTCCGTCAGACCGCCGTGGCAGAGGGAAAACCGCAGTCGCAACCACTTGCGTTCGTCTTGCGCGTTCGCGCCGTCGCACCGCTTTGCCCTGCGGGTCGGGTGGGCCTGGGGCTATCGGCCCCGCGCCTTTCGCTGCCGTTCATACCATGCCGAGAACTGCTCCTGCGTTCCATCCGGCCGGGGATCGGGTTCGCCACCGCCCCGCGCGAGCGGCCGGATGGGCGGCGGCGCATTGCTCTGCGGCACGGCCGGCGCCGCTGCTACGGGCTTCGCCGCGATTTTCGCCAGCGCCGCGCCCATGCGAGCCGGCGAAAGCGCCGCAATTCTTTCAGCCTCCTCCGGATCCTGCCCGAGTCGGTAGAGCAATTCGTGAGCATCGCCTGCCTCCATGGCCGCCTCGACCAGCTCGGGCTTAAATCCGCCGACGGCGCCCCAAAGCGTGCCGATGACCGCCGTAAAGTCGGGGTGCTCGGTCTCGCCCAATTTGGCCACCTCGTTGCACGCATCGTTGAAGGCGGTCGTTTTCGCCAGTTCGGCCGCAGCCTTCGCCACATCGGCCTGATACGTCGCCGGCGTCGGGGGGGCGCCTGGCGCGGGCTTCGGCTGCGAATCGCGCAGCGCGGCCAGTTCGGCCTCCATCGCGGCGTTGCGGGCGGTCAGTTGGCGGACGCGGCGAACCTCCCACGGCTCGCGCTTTGGCTCGGCGGGCGCCGCAGGCGCGCCAGCAGCCGGGTCGGCGGCGTCCGTGGCACCGTCGCCCGGGGCCGGGCTGGAGGCGGGCTGCGGGGCCGCTGTAGCGCCAGGATCGGGTTGGCCGAGGGTGCCGGGGTCGGTGCCGCTCATGGGCCGTCCGGCAGGGCCGAATAGCCGTCCTCGAACTCTTTTTTCGGGCAGACCGAGCAATAGCCGTCGCGGTAGATCATCGCGTAGTCGCCCGGCGAGCACCGATTGACCATGCCCGGTTCGGTCGGGTGAAATGCCACAACGGTATGGTCGCCATAGGGCTTGACCAGAATGGTCAGCTTCCCGTCCGCGTCGACGATGTCGAATATCGGTGCGGCATGGACGGTCTTTCCTGCGACTCGGTTGCCGAGCGAATCACGCCAATGCGAAATGAACTTTGACCACTCGGGCATTGGGACCGCGTCGACGATGTCGAATATCGGTGCGGCATGGACGGTCTTATGCGAAATGAACTTTGACCACTCGGGCATTGGGCTTACCCTCCCTGCGCCGGCGCGCCGCCGGCCCCGTTCATAGCCGCCGGATCGGGCGGCGCGATGGCCTGCGCGTGCGCCGCGTCAGCCGCGTCGTGTTCCTGCATGATCGGCAGCGCCGGCATGCCGAGCAGCGCACTCAGCATCGAGCGCACCAGCACCTTCGCTGCCGAGGGATCGGCCGCCGTTACTGCCTCCAGCCGGTCGGTCTCGGCGCGGTAGTCGTCGGTCTTGGTCCGGTCGCTCTTGTCCTTAGCCTGCTCGGTGAGCAACGCGATTTGCGCCTTCAAGTGCGCAATCTCGTTGTCGGCCGCGCCCGTCGCCTGCATGGCGTGGGCGTGCGTGGCCTGTAGCTGCTGCTGTAGCTGCTGCTCCTGCGGGCTGGGGCCGCCCAACGCCTGCGGCGGCACCATGCGCTTCAGCCGCTCTGCCAGCACGTCGGCACCCGGCCAGTCCATGTTTTTGACCATGATGTCGCCGGCGACTGCCATCAGCGCGGGGTCGGCCTGGACCATTTGCGTCACAGCGTTGACCGCTTCCTCGCGCTGCGTGGCAAACGGCGGCCCGACATCGGCCTCGACATCGTAGTCGCCCACGTTCGGGTTGAAAATGAGCCTTACGTTGGTCACGGCCGCGTCGTTGTCCGCCTGCTTCGCCCGATCCGGGTCGATCATCTGCGGGCCTTGCGGACCATCTTGGACATGCGCGTGCGCCTCCGGGAGATTCGGGTCGACATGGACATCCGATTGCGTGCCGTCCTCGGCCATGATCTTGATGACGCGGGCGACATCGTAAATGCGCGGGATCATGTCCAAGCAGATGCGGCCGATTTGTCGGATCGCTTTGGCCTGGTTGTCGATGAAGTGATACGTCGCGTTATCGCCCTCGCGCTGCCGCTTCTCGATGGCGACACCGCTGCGCTCGTTCGATGGCTGTCCGAAGTTGGCCTGATACTGGCCTGACGCCATCATCATCTCGTCTTTCGCCTGATTCATAAGATCGAGATACGCCGGCGCCGACACCGGCGGCTTTTCCCGCTCGGGCCGCGTAAGCGCCTGCCCGTTTTCGCCTATGCCGTTGTAGACGAGCACAGCCTTGTTCGTCGTATTCGCGTTCGCCCAATCCTCGACGCGGCCCTCGATGGCCTCGGCCGCCGCGATGTACGGCGTCTTGGTCTGGAGGGCGACGAACTCGGCCGCAGCACTCGACGCATAATTGTAGATGCGCTGGGGATCGAGCAGCGCCCGGGTGTGCCCGCGCCGGTCCATGATGCCGTCGATGACGAACTCCTCGCCGATCACCGGGACAATCGGGATGTATTTGCAGGGGAATATCTTCCGGTCGATGATCTCGTGCCCCGCGATCTTGTACCATTCGACCTCCGGGCGCCCGATGTCGCGGCTGCGGACGATGTTCGGCTTGGCCGCCTGCTTCCAGCCCTTCGCCATCTTGCTTTCGACCACAATGGTGCCGTCGGCAAGCTGATGCAGATGGTCGGTTTTCTCGACGCGGCGAAAATACTCGGCGACCCGGACATGGTGTTTCGTACTCCACATGTCGCCGCGATTATCGAGCGGCGCGGTCGACGACAGTTTGTCGCGGCCGTACTCGGATATGAAATCGTCGCGCGGCATGTCGAGGAACTTGAACGCGAATCGCATGTCCGACTTATCGTATTCCTTGGCGTCGGGGTCGATGTAGATGCTATCGGGCCGGTCCTCGCGGCGGATGAAAATGTCCTGATTGAAGCTCTTTTCTCCGACATACTCGGCGACGACCCGCAGATATCCGATGCCCTGTTCTACCTGATAATAAGCGGCGGTGCTGTATGCGTCGGTCGCCTTGCTCTGCGCCTCGATCCGCCGGACGCATGCGGAGAACACCTGCGCGGCCTCGTAGGTAGCGCCGCCGCCGGTGGGGCTGACCTTGACCTGTGCTTTGTGCTGTCGCGCGTCGTTGACGATTTGCAGGTTATGCTGGCGCGTCTTGTTGGTCGTCAGCGTCGGCCGGTCCCCGCGAATGCGGAGCGCGTCGTCGCCCCACTGATATTTGTTGCGGCTGTCGCCGTGCGCGAACCGTGCGTCGGCCTTGGCGTTCTGCCGCGCGAACGACTCCCAGTCGACGCAGCGGTCGAATCGCTCGTGCGCCTCGCCTACGATGCGCTCGTCGGGCGTGCCGGTTAGCTCGTCGTCATCGGTCATGGGTCAAGCAGCGTCCCGTCGATGATGCCGTGCGCTATGACCACGACAGCCTTGAGCGATTGCTCCGGATCGCCCGACGCCGCGCACAGGCAACCCATGAGGCCGGCGACTGCCGCGAGGCAGATGGTCTCGTCGTTGTGGACGCCTACGGTTTCCAGTGCGTCCAGCATCGCGCCGGTCGCGCGTCCGATGCGCTGTGCGTCCTCCTCCGTCGCCACGCCGTGCATCTATGCCCCCATCCACCCTGAGCCGTCGCTGCTGCCGCCGCCGTAGCTGGGCGACGGCGCGGCCTGCGCCGGCTTCTTCTTTTCCCGAGCGCCCATCGCCAGCATGCGAAAGCTGTCGGCGTCGTCGCTGGACCAATCGTGGACCGGCGAGGATCGCCACACCTGCCCGGCCTCGTTCCATTCGCGATGGTAGGATTTCAACGACTTCAGCCCCTTGGCGCATTTGGTCGCGTCGAACCAGCACGCCGGTAAGACCATCATCACGGCGTTGATACCGTCTTGGACGGCGCCCGGCCCGGTCGGCACGGTGACGATGTTGCGCATTCCCAGGCTGCCCAGCACGGCCCTGCGGCTGCGGCCCGTGCCCAACTCGTCGACCTCGACATCGTGCGGCAGCAGATGCCGGGCGTAGGTGTACGGCCGTTGATTCAGCAATCGCACGTAGTGATCGAGGCCCACGCCGCTGTCCGATATGTGGTCGATGATGCGCCATTGGCCCGACGGTGCGATCTGCGCGAACCAAATGCTCGTGCTGTTGTCGATCCCGAGATCCCAGCTTGTCGTAACCTGTAGGCGCGGATCGTGCGGGACGGCGGTAATCCGGCCCTCGATCTCCGCTGCGTGCAGCAGCTTGCCGTAATACGACCCGGAGTTTGGCGCATCGAATGAACACTCCAATTCCTGTGCGAACTCGGCCTCGGTCATTTCCCGGCGCAACCTTGCGATGGCGGCTGCCGACAGCGCGCCGGTTTTCCGGTAGTCGAGCAGATACGCAGAATATCCGGGGATCGTCCGCGCGCGGTCGTAGGCGGCTTGCAGCAGACCCCGGCCCTTCGGTGTGCCGGATCGCACCAACGTGCCGTCGCGGTCGGCCAGCATCGGTTCGATGACCAGCGGCACGAGGCTGGGCGGGGTGTCGTCAAACTCGTCGACGACGACAAGATCGGCCGCACCGCCGCGCCAGGAATCCACGCGATCCGCGCCGCCGGCTTGGAAAACGCCGCCGTTCGGCAGCCGGATAACCATGTCCGAGCGACGCGCCATCGCACCGGGAATAGCGTCGGCCGCGCGGACCAGTTGGTCCCATAGCCCGGTGCGTTGCCACATGACGCCGTAGGGCAGGATGTGGACGACGCGCGGCAGGGGCTTCGGCTCGGTCAGGGCGCGCTTGAGGCCCAGCCACATCAGCGCGGTCGATTTGCCCGCGCGGCGATGGACGACGGCCACGATGCGCGGCGCGGGATCGTTGAGCAGCGGAATCTGCCAAGGTCGCGGCGCGAACGGCAGCACGATCTCACGGTAGCGGGTCGGTGTCCTGATCGCGGGTTTCCGCTGGTTGGTCGCTATCATGGCGCTCCTGCGGCTGCGCGTCGGCCCAGCGGAACGACAGCGCCAAGGGCTTATCGTCGGCGTTCGCCAGGGCTACGTTGTCCCGCCGCACCCAGCCGCCGCGCCTCTCCAAATAGAACTGGATCGCACCTAGATCGCCCGCGTCGGCCTTCTCGATCAGCCGGCGCGCCATGCGATACGTGATTGACGAGTAGCCGTCGCGCAGCTCGGCTTTGTAGCACCGGCGCAGGGTGTTGGCGCTGATCTTGGCGCCCCCGGCGGTCAGCACGAAGCAGATGCCGGACTGGTCCAGCCCGGCCGCGCACATGAAGGCGACTTGTCGCCGTGTCTCGTCGGTCGGTGTGTGGGGCGCGTTCACGAGGCTTCGGATGCAGTGTGCTTTAAGAGCAGGTAGCGCAGCGAGTCGCGGTCGGCGGTGCTGAAACCGCGTTCGCAGATGCGGTCCATGATCGCCGCTTCGTCCCGGTGGGCCTGCCGAATGTGCGTGTGTTCCTTCGGCACCAGCGCGCCCTCGACCCACCAATGGGGTTCGCCGCGCGGGCTTAGGCTGACGCGGTAGTACATCGCAGGCTCCGTGGGCTTGCGTCTGAATTGTCTGTGCGCAACGGTAGCAGCCGACGCGGCTAGGAACGAGGACGCCGAACGCCTGTAGCCGCTACGGGTTGCCGCGTCGCCCGACCGACCGAGGGAGGCACAATGACCGTCGAAACGAAGTGGACGGACGATATGCTGGCAGAGTTGCGCCGCCACTTCGACGCCGGGACGGGTGGGCTGCGCATCGCGGAGGCGCTGGGTATCAGCAAGGGCGCGGTCCTGGGCAAAATCCATCGGCTGGGCTGGGAACGCGGCCAAGTGTTCCCGGAGACAAGGTGGACGGACGAGCTGGTCGCCGAGTTGCGGACTTACTTCGACAAAGGCCTGACCGACCGCGCCATCGGCGGCAAGATGGGTCTCAGCAAAGGAACCATTTCCGGCAAGTTGGCCCGGATGAAGTGGGTTCGTCCCCCTTCGGCCCCGCAGGCGCCGCGCCCAGCAGCGCCGCGCCCGGCCGCGCCCCGCCACCGTCCCGCCGCGCAGCCGGCCGCGCGTTCTGTGCCCGCGCTGCCGGTTGGCAGCCCGTGTCTTTGGCCAAGTTGGACGATGAAAGACGACGCCTATTGGAGTCTGATAGCGGCCGGCGTTCCGCCTCGATGCGGCAAGCCGTCGACGGTGCGGTACGATGATTTCGGTCGGCCGGTAGCGTGCCAGTACTGCCTGGAGCATGCCGCGCGGGCGTTTCAGGCGAGCGACCAGTTCGTCCGCCGGTTGCGGGCGGCTTAGGCTTCGACCTTGGGCGGGAAATACCTCTCGTGCATGGTCGTTACCATCGCGCGGGTCACTTGGTCGGAGGGCGGTAGCGACGCCGTGTCGACGACTCCATCCGGCAGTTCATAGATTATCGTCAAGACGACTGGGTTGAGCGCCAAGATGCGCCGCACCTGTTCAACCGCCGCCTCGGCCATCGTCATTTCGGTGCGGGCGCCGGCCTCGCTTGGCAGAACCACGCGCACGGTCATGGCGCCGCATCGGGGGACGGCAGCGCCGGGCCTGGATCCTCGAACGGCGCAGCGGCTGCCACTCGCGCCTCGCGGGCCTTGCTCGGGCCTGCCAGCCCCATCCGGCCCAGCTTCGCCGCGACTGCGTTTTTCGACATGCCGACTTCGGCCGCGATTGCCTTGAACGTGAGACCGGCTGCGCGCAGTTCGGTGATGCGCGCGGTGTCCTCGGCCGACCATCGAACGGCGGCGGTCATCGGAGCAGCAGGACCAAAATCACGCAGACGACTACCAGCCCGATGCCGCCGCCGAAGTACGGTCCGCCATACATGCCGCTGGCGTACCATCCCCCGCCACCGGCCAGCAGGACCACGACGAGGATAAGCAAGAGCAGCGGCATGGTGCCTCCGGTCAGGTCGTGGCGAGGCTAGTCGAAAACCGATGCGCCGGCCGGGTCTCGGTGGTGTGGCGCTTGGCCAGCTTCCGCAGCAGCGCCGGGTTGACGCCGGCCTCCAGCAACTCGGCGACATAGGCCAGATGGTCGACCACCTCGATGGGCTTGGCGACGACCAAACGGATGCACACCACCGGCCCGGCATAGACAATGCGATCCGTGCCCACCGGCTCGGGCGCCTTGGCCGCGTCCGGGATCGTGCCCGTTTTGATCGCGCCGGCCAGCGCCTGTTGCCACGCCGACTCCGCGAGGCGCCGCAGTTGGCCCGCGATGTGGAGTTTCCATGCCGCGAGCGCGCGGGCCAGGGCCGCAGCCTTGAGGGTGCAGCGGGGCATGGCGGTGCGGCTGACCGTGCCGATCTCCGCGAAGGCGTCGGTGATCGCCTGGGTCTTCGTAACCGCGCGCGCGGCGTCGAGGGGCATCGTAGCGTCTCCGGCGGGGTTCTGCGGGCGTGGACTTTAGCGGTGGCGGCGGGGGCGGCGCCGTTGTCCGACGACGCCGCCCCTTCGCCATCCCGCCGGCAGGATCACACGCCGGCTGGACTCTGTAGGGGCTGCTCCTTGAGCAACTCGCTCCTGCTCGGTGAGCAATGGAGGTATGGGACCAATCCTGGGCCTCTGGCGTCAGGCAGCCGCCCCGGCTGCGGAACTTCGGAGCAACTATCATGGCCCAACACACATTCGCCGAATTGATCGCGGTCTATAACTTCCTTTCCCGCGCCAAGATCGGCCGCTTTTCGTCTTACGCTACCGGCGCCCGCCGGGTCGACAAACTGCTGAAAGAGCGCGGCATGACGATGGGGCAGGCGCTGGCCGCGATGAGGACGCCGGCGCCGGTCGAATTCGCAGACGATGCCAGCTACGCCGAGGCGCTCGCCGCCTGCGGCCAGGATGACGCGACCAACGAGAACGCGGCGCCGGCCACGGCCGAGCAGATGGACGCCATCGTCGAAGCCGCGAACGCCGATCCCATCCCCGACGCCCCCGCCGAGCCGGCCCCGGCCCCCGATATCGCAGACGCGATCCTGGCCGGCGCCGGCGTCGGCGGCTACCCTAAGAAGGCCGGATCGCAGGCCCGGTACTTCAAGGCGACGAACGGCACGCTGACGGTTTTCCGCAGCACCATGACGCGGCCGTATAACAGCGCCTGGATCAAGGGCACACGGTCCTTCGGGTTCTCCGAGAAGGCGGGAGAATGCCCCGCCATCGAGATCACCGCCGACGAATACACGGCCCTCGTCGCTATCAAGGCACGCCGCCTGGGCGGCAAGATGACCGGCCCCGCCGACTCCTGGGTGTTGAACAGCGACCTGTCGCCTGCCGCCCCGCCGGCCCCGCCGGCCCCGCCTGCGCGCGCAGCAGCCCCGGCCGCGCCCATCATCGCCGCCGCCGTCCGCGCCACCCTGCCGCCCCCGCCCAACTTCGAGGCCGCTACCCACAAGCCCTATCGCGCCAAACTGGCGAAGCTGATCGAACTGGCCCACGCGGGCGACATCGGCGGGATGCTCGCCATCGAAATCAAGCCCAGCAGCACCAGCCCGAAGGCCCTGATCCGGTATCGGAACGCGGTGATCGCGGCCTTGCAAGGCACGACGCACATCCCGACGCCGCCGACGCCGCCGGCCGCGCGCGCGCCCAAGCCGGGCCGGGCAGCCAAGGCCGAGCCGGCGCCCGCAGCAGCCAAGTACACGCAACTCGCCGATCGTGACCGCAAGCTCATCAAGGGCGCTACATCCTTCTCGGTCTTCCGGTCGGGTGGCCGGGGCAAGACCGAAAAGCAGTTTTTCGAGAGCCTCGCCGCCGCGATGGCGGCCGCGAAGGCCGACGACCGCTCGGTCGTCTATGCCGTCACCCGGCACGGCCAGAGCATTCTGGTGCCCGCCGACTACATCGACGCGCGGGCATGATCGCGCCGACGTTGGCACAGCACGCCGGGGTTTGGGTCGTACGCGACGACCTGATTCCTGGCGGGACCAAGGCCCGCATCTTCGGGCCGCTGTTCGCAGACCATACCGAGATCGTTTACGCCTCGCCCGCACAGGGCGGGGCGCAAACCGCGTTGGCCCATGCCGCTGCGGCGGCAAACAAACGGGCGACCATCTTCGTAGCCCAACGGGCCGCGCCCCATCCGCGCAGCCTGGAGGCAAAACGCCTCGGCGCTACCGTCGTCCAAGTATCACCCGGGTACTTGACCGTGGTAGCCGCCCGCGCCAGGGCCTACTGCCGGGCATCCGGCGCTTGGCTGCTGCCGTTCGGCGCCGACATCCCAGGCGCCCCGGAAATCATCGCTGCGGCAGCCCGTGCGGCCTACATCCAGCCCGACGAGGTTTGGTGCGCAGCCGGCAGCGGAGTCCTCATGCGCGGGCTGGCCCTGGCGTTTCCGAAGGCCCGGCGCTTCGCGGTCCAGGTCGGCCGCGCGCTGGTCCCGCAGGATGTCGCCGGCGCTGCGATCGTACGCTATCCCAGGCCTTACGACTTCGCCCTGCATGGCGCAGCCCCGTTTCCGGCCGATCCCCACTACGACGCGAAGGCCTGGGAGGTCTGCGCCCGCGACCATGGTCCGGGCGTGGTGCTGTTCTGGAACGTCACCGGCCCCGCGCAGCTATCATAGCGGCACGCCGAACGAGGCAGGATCGGACGCCGCCTCGATGTCGCCAAACTCGCAAGGCCCGCACGCCTTCGTGGCCTTGATTGGGTCGCCCTTGACGAAGATGAGGACGTTTTGGTGCGTCTTTCCCAGCTTGCGACCGCTGGTAAACTGCTTGCCGGCCCGGATGGGCAGCGACCCGGCGGCTGTAACCAACACCGCCTCGTTGTACAGCCGCAGCCCGGCCGCATCGAATGCCGCGATGGTATGCCACGGGAACCCGAGATAGAGGCCCTTCTTGTCCCGCACGTCGCCGACGACGAAGCAGGCGAATCGGTCGGGTTTCAGCATCCGGCAGGTCGCCGCGATGA
>Ga0302156_10003197_pt1 | contig 12870 bp, 7 predicted proteins | sample I_Bog_N3_2_FD_193503 | JGI IMG/M metagenome (GOLD analysis project Ga0302156, IMG submission 193503) | Peat permafrost microbial communities from Stordalen Mire near Abisko, Sweden - I_Bog_N3_2 | ecosystem: Environmental > Terrestrial > Soil > Wetlands > Peat | place: Sweden: Abisko, Stordalen... | reverse complement strand
TCTCTCTATATATATAGGGCCATTTGAATAGACTGCACCATTAAAGCGCAAAAGCCTGCTCTCCATGTTGGACGGCGGGCTTTTTAATTTGCTTGGACTAGCGTATTGGGGGCTGTTTCGATGCACTGCAACCAAGCTTTTCGGCGCGATTTCTGCTAGATGCTAGAAAAACAACGTGGTGTGAAGCCTGTGTTTATGCCGCTTTGCAGCAAAATCCCATAATACGAAATTGAATATCGCTATTTGAAAATCAAAAAAGCCCTGTTAAAATGCCTCGTCCACGCGGCACAAAGACCGTAAAGTATTGGCTAAAAAAGCATACGGTTTATCGATCCGGCTTCACCCGGCCGGTTTCCCCCATAACTCAGGAGACATCCCATGTCAGCCCAAATCGACCAAGTCCTGGCGCAAGCCGCCAACGATCCCGATGTCATCGAAACGCAAGAGTGGCTTGATGCCCTCGAAGCAGTGATCGAGGCAGAGGGTCCAGAGCGCGCACATTATCTGATGGAGCGCATGGTTGACCTGGCCCGCCGTCGTGGCGCGCATATTCCGTTTTCCAGCAATACCGCTTACGTCAACACCATTCCTGCCGATCAGGGCGAGCATTGCCCGGGCAACCTCGAATATGAAGAGCGTCTGCGCTCATGGATGCGCTGGAATGCGATGGCCATGGTGGTCAAGGCCAATCGTGTTGACGGCGATCTGGGCGGCCACTTGTCCAGTTTTGCTTCACTGGCCAACATGTTGGGTATTGGTTTCAATCACTTCTGGCACGCTCCGACCGAAGACCACGGCGGCGACCTCTTGTATATTCAGGGCCACTCCTCACCAGGCGTGTATGCACGCGCCTTCCTGGAAGGCCGCCTGACAGAAGACCAACTGATCCATTTCCGTCGCGAAGCCGACGGCAAGGGTCTGTCTTCCTATCCCCATCCCAAGCTCATGCCTGAGTTCTGGCAGTTCCCGACCGTCTCCATGGGTCTGGGTCCCTTGATGGCGATTTATCAGGCACGCTTCTTGAAGTATTTGCACGCCCGCGGCATTGCTGATACGGAAAAGCGCAAGGTATGGGCTTTCTGTGGCGATGGCGAAATGGACGAGCCGGAATCGATGGGTGCCATCGGTATGGCCGGTCGTGAAAAGCTGGACAACCTGATCATCGTGGTCAACTGCAATCTGCAACGTCTGGACGGTCCGGTGCGCGGCAATGGCAAGATCATTCAGGAACTGGAATCGGACTTCCGCGGTGCTGGCTGGAACGTCATCAAAGTGATCTGGGGCAGCGGCTGGGACGAGTTGTTGGCCAAAGACAAGGACGGCATCCTGCAAAAAGTGATGATGGAAACCGTCGACGGCGAATATCAGAACTATAAGGCCAAGGATGGCGCTTTCGTGCGTAAGCACTTCTTCGGCAAGCATCCCAAGCTCTTGGAGCTGGTCAGCAAGATGTCGGACGACGATATCTGGCGTCTGACCCGTGGCGGTCACGATCCACACAAGATTTATGCTGCCTTTAAGCAGGCGCAGGATAACAAGACCCAGCCGACCGTGATTCTGGCCAAGAGTATCAAGGGTTATGGTTTTGGCAAGTCTGGTGAGGCGCGCAATACTGCGCACAACACCAAGAAGCTCGACGATGATGCCATCAAGGCCATGCGTGACCGCTTCCAACTGCCAATCTCGGATGCAGAACTGCCGGATATTCCTTTCTTCAAGCCGGCCGACGACACGCCAGAAATGCAATACCTGCACGAACGCCGTAAAGCACTCGGCGGTTACTTGCCGCAGCGTCGTCCGCAAGCCGATGAAAAGCTGCCGGTGCCTGAACTGTCGGCCTTCCAGGCTATGCTCGAGCCGACTGCCGAAGGTCGTGAAATTTCCACCACAGCGGCCTATGCACGTGTGCTGACCGCATTGCTGCGTGACCCTAATCTGGGTCAGCGCGTGGTGCCGATCATGGTTGATGAATCGCGTACCTTCGGTATGGAAGGTTTGTTCCGCCAAATCGGTATTTTCAGCCAGGTAGGACAGTTGTATGAGCCGGTCGACAAGGACCAGGTCAGTTACTACCGCGAAGACAAGGCCGGTCAGATTCTGCAGGAAGGCATCAATGAAGCCGGTGGCATGAGCTCCTGGATCGCTGCGGCGACCTCGTACTCGACCAATAACCGCATCATGATTCCGTTCTACACCTATTACTCGATGTTCGGTCTGCAGCGTATTGGTGACTTGGCATGGGCTGCCGGCGACATGCGTGCTCGCGGCTTCCTGATCGGTGGTACCGCCGGTCGCACCACGCTCAACGGAGAAGGTCTGCAGCATGAAGACGGCCATAGCCATGTGCTGGCCTCGGCCATTCCGAATTGCGTGCCTTACGATCCGACCTTCGCTCATGAAGTCGCCGTGATCATCCATGATGGCTTGCGCCGCATGGTAGGCAATCAGGAAGACGTGTACTACTACATCACCGTGATGAACGAGAACTACGGTCATCCAGGGATCAAGCCAGGTCAAGAAGAAGGCATCATCAAGGGCCTGTATCTGCTCAACGCGGGTGGCAAGAGCAACAAGCTACGCGTGCAATTGCTGGGTTCGGGCACTATTTTGCGCGAAGTCATTGCCGCCGCTGATCTGCTGCGCGACGACTGGAAGGTCGATGCCGATGTCTGGTCTGCACCATCGTTTACCCTGCTGGCGCGTGATGGCCAGGATGTCGAACGCTGGAACATGCTGCACCCGGCCGACGCACAGCAAAAGGGCCACTTCGAGCAATCGATGGAAGCCACCGACGGTCCTATCGTGGTCTCGACCGACTACATGCGAACCTATGCTGAGCAAGTGCGCGCCTTTGTCCCCAAGGGCCGTACTTACAAGGTGTTGGGTACCGACGGTTACGGCCGTTCCGACACCCGTGCCAAGCTGCGCGAGTTCTTTGAAGTGGATCGTCATTACGTTACCGTGGCAGCGCTCAAATCGCTGGCCGATGAAGGCAAGATCAAACCTTCCGTGGTTGCCGAGGCGATTGCCAAATACGGCATCAATCCGGAAAAACCTAATCCAGTGACACAATAATTACGGGTTACGCTGGATTTGCATCATCAACAAGGCGGCTTGTCATGACATACTTTGTCGGCAGGCCGCCTTCATATGAGTGGACACACGCTCCGGACGCTGCAAACCCCTGTAGCGGACCGGATCCAGAACAAACGGAGCGCAAGAGATGAGTCAAATCGAAGTAAAAGTACCGGACATTGGCGATTTCAAGGAAGTTGAAGTCATTGAAATTCTGGTCAAGGTGGGCGATACCATCAAAGTCGAACAATCCCTGCTGACAGTCGAATCCGACAAGGCCAGCATGGAAATTCCTTCCAGTCATGCAGGTGTGGTCAAAGAAATCAAGGTCAAGCTCGGCGACAAGGTCGCCGAAGGTTCGATCGTGGTGGTGGTTGACGCCGCAGGCGCAGCAGCTGCTCCCACTGCGGTGGCTGCTGCTGCTGCTGCTGCCCCCGCGCCTGTCGCTGCCGCCCCGGTTGCTGCAGCAGCACCAGCAGCGCCAGCCGCTGCCGGTGGCGTGCAAGATATTCTGGTGCCGGACATCGGTGACTTTGCCGAAGTGGAAGTCATCGAATTGCTGGTCAAGGTCGGTGACACAGTCAAGGTTGAACAATCCCTGCTGACGGTCGAATCCGACAAGGCCAGCATGGAAATTCCGTCCAGCCATGCCGGCGTGATCAAGGAATTGAAGGTCAAGCTTGGCGACAAGGTTGCCAAGGGTTCCCTGGTTGCAGTCATTGAAGCCACCGGCGGTGCTGCAACTGCCGCGCCTGCCCCAGCTGTTGCGCCAACCGCATCGGCTGCGCCAGCACCGGTTGCTGCCGCAGTAGTTGCACCAGCCATGGCCGTGGCAGCAGTCACGCCAGGCGTGGGCAACAAGTCGCACGCTTCGCCATCGGCACGCAAGTTTGCACGTGAGTTGGGCGTGGATCTGACACGCGTGACCGGCAGCGGCCCCAAGGGGCGTATCCTGCAGGAAGACATTCAGAACTTCGTCAAGGCAGCACTGGCCGGCGGCGCAGCTACGGCAGCCGCCGCACCTGCCAAGAACGGCAGTGGTGTTGGTCTGGATCTGTTGCCATGGCCGTCGCTGGACTTCAGCAAGTTCGGTGCGACCGAATTGCTGCCGCTGTCGCGCATCAAGAAAATCAGCGGTCCGAATCTGCATCGCAACTGGGTGATGATCCCGCATGTGACGCAATTTGACGAAGCCGACGTGACCGAGCTGGAAGAATTCCGCAAGACTTCCAACGACGCTTACGCCAAGGCCAAGTCACCGGTCAAGCTGACCATGCTGGCATTTGTGATCAAGGCCAGCGTTGCGGCGCTGAAGAAATTCCCGGCCTTCAATTCCTCGTTGGATGCCAAGGGCGAAAACCTGATCCTCAAGCAGTACTACAACATCGGCTTTGCCGCCGATACGCCAAATGGCTTGGTGGTGCCGGTGATCAAGAATGCCGACCAGAAGAGTATTGGTCAGATCGCGCTGGAAATGGGCGATCTGTCGGCGCAGGCACGTGACGGCAAGTTGAAGCCGGCCGACATGCAAGGCGCGACCTTCACCATTTCGTCGCTGGGCGGCATCGGCGGTACTGCCTTTACGCCGATCATCAATGCGCCGGAAGTGGCGATTCTGGGTCTGTCCAAGGCGAGCATCAAGCCGGTCTGGGATGGCAAACAGTTTGTGCCGCGTCTGATGATGCCGACCTCGCTGTCCTACGATCACCGTGTCGTTGACGGCGCCATGGGTGCACGCTTCTCGACCTATCTGGCCGACGTGCTGGCTGATCTGCGCAAGACGCTGCTGTAATGAGGACGCTGCTGCGGCGCTGACCGGAGCAGCTGCCGCTGTCTATGGATGGTGGCGCTACAGTGAGCCAATAACGAATATAACGGAGTAAATACATGAGTCTCTTCGAAGTCAAAGTCCCCGATATCGGCGACTTCAAAGAAGTAGAAGTGATTGAATTGCTGGTCAAGGTTGGCGATACCATCAAGGTTGACCAATCGCTGATTACGGTCGAATCCGACAAGGCCAGCATGGAAATCCCCTCCAGCAGCGCTGGCGTGGTCAAGGAATTAAAAGTGAAAGTGGGCGACAAGGTTGCCGAAGGTTCGCTGTTGTTGGTGGTGGAAGCTGCCGCTGCTGCAGCGCCTGCTCCGGCCGCCGCAGCAGCGCCTGCACCTGTTGCCTCCGTCGCTGCACCAGCTGCACCAGCGGCAGCACCAACTGCTGCCAGCTTCGGCGGTGCGAGCGATATCGAATGCGACATGATGGTGCTGGGCGCTGGTCCTGGCGGTTATTCTGCCGCCTTCCGTGCGGCCGACCTTGGCATGAGCACCGTTTTGGTAGAGCGTTATTCGACGTTGGGCGGGGTTTGTCTCAATGTTGGTTGCATTCCTTCCAAGGCGCTGTTGCACGTTGCTGCCGTGATCGATGAAACGGCGTCCATGGCGTCGCATGGTGTCACGTTCGGCAAGCCTGAAATCGATATCGACAAGTTGCGCGCCTACAAGGAAAAAGTCATCAACAACATGACCGGCGGCCTGTCGGGCATGGCCCGCGCACGCAAGGTCAATGTGGTGCAGGGCGTTGGGCAGTTCGTCGGCGCCAACCATATTGAAGTGACTGCTGCCGATGGCAGCAAGAAGACTATCAAGTTCAAGCAAGCCGTGATCGCTGCCGGTTCATCGGTGGTGAATCTGCCGTTCGTGCCGCAAGATCCGCGCATCGTCGACTCGACCGGCGCACTGGAATTGCGTCAGGTGCCCAAGCGCATGCTGGTTATCGGCGGCGGTATCATCGGCCTGGAAATGGCGACCGTGTATTCAACCCTGGGTGCGCGCATCGATGTGGTTGAAATGCTGGATGGCCTGATGCAGGGCGCCGACCGCGACATGGTCAAGGTGTGGCAGAAGTTCAACGAAAAGCGCTTCGACAATATCATGTTGAAGACCAAGACGGTGGCCGTGGAAGCGTTGCCAGAAGGCATCAAGGTCAGCTTTGAAGCGGCCGAAGCCGGCGCTACAGCGCCTGCGCCGCAACTCTATGATCTGGTGCTGGTGGCCGTCGGTCGTAGCCCTAACGGCAAGAAGATCGCTGCCGACAAGGCTGGTGTGACAGTCACAGATCGCGGCTTTATTCCCGTCGACAGCCAGATGCGCACCAACGTAGCGCACATCTTCGCTATCGGCGATCTGGTCGGTCAGCCCATGCTGGCGCACAAGGCAGTGCATGAAGCGCATGTGGCGGCAGAAGCTGCCGCTGGTGAGAAGAGCCACTTCGATGCCAGCGTGATTCCATCGGTGGCCTACACCGATCCGGAAGTAGCATGGGTCGGTCTGACCGAAGACGAAGCCAAGGCCAAAGGTATCAAGCTGGAGAAGGGGCATTTCCCTTGGGCGGCCTCCGGTCGTGCGGTCGCCAATGGACGGGCAGAAGGCTTTACCAAGCTATTGTTTGATGCCGAAACGCATCGCATCGTCGGTGGCGGCATCGTCGGTACGCATGCCGGCGACATGATCGGTGAAATTGCGCTGGCCATTGAAATGGGTGCGGACGCGGTCGATATCGGCAAGACCATCCATCCACATCCGACATTGGGTGAATCGATCGGTATGGCAGCAGAAGTGTTTGAAGGTGTCTGCACGGACTTGCCGCCGATGCGCAAGAAGTAAAATCGGCTCATGCCAAGGCAGGATAAAACGGCTGACATCGCAAGATGCCAGCCGTTTTTGCATGGTCTCAGCCGTTCAGAAACTGCATGCCTTCGGCGGTATAACGAGTGCCGGCGGCAGCATCGAGCGGGAACAGATGGTTCAGTTCGGCCAGATCCTCAGTGCTCAGATGTACTGCCAGCGCACCGCTGTTTTCCTCCAGATAGCTGCGCCGCTTGGTGCCGGGAATCGGCACGATATGCGCATCCTGCGCCAACACCCAGGCTAGCGCCAGTTGCGATGGTGAGCAGGCATAGCGTTGCGCCAGGGTTTTGACTTGTTCAACCAGATGCAGATTCCTGGCGAAATTTTCACCCTGAAAGCGAGGGTTGCTGCGTCGGTAATCATCCTCGGCAAACTGCTCGGGCCGCGTAATGGCACCGGTCAGAAAGCCGCGTCCGAGCGGGCTGTAAGGCACGAAGCCGATACCCAGACGGCGGCAGGTCGCCAGTACGTCTTGCTCGGGGTCGCGCGTCCACAACGAGTATTCACTTTGCAATGCCGTGATCTTGTGTACCTTGCTGGCGCGTTCCAGGGTGGACGATGAGGCTTCCGACAAGCCGATGTAGCGGATCTTGCCGGCCTGGACCAGATCGGCCAGCGCGCCAATGGTGTCTTCGATCGGTGTGTTCTGGTCGATGCGATGCTGGTAATACAGATCAATGGTCTCGATGCCCAGGCGTTTGAGACTGCCTTCGACCGCCTGGCGCACATAGTCCGGTTTGCCGTTGACGCCGCGCGCGGCCGGATTGGCAGGGTCGCGCACGATACCGAACTTGGTGGCAAGAAAGACCTGCTCGCGTTTGCCCTTGATGGCTTTGGCGATCAGTTCTTCATTGGTATGCGGACCATAGACATCGGCGGTATCGAGCAGCGTGATGCCTAGTTCCAGGGCGCGATGGATGGTGGCGATGGATTCGGTATCGTCACCGTGTGCATAAAATTCGCTCATGCCCATGCAGCCCAGGCCGATGGCCGAGACGACAGGGCCGTCAGCGCCGAGCTGGCGTACGCCCACTGGATGTGCCGATGTTGCTACTGTTGCTATTGCTGGTACTGTTGGTGTGCTTGTTGCTGTGCTCATGGGATGCGTCCTCGATAGTTTGCGATTGCGTCATGACGTTCACCGGCGGCGCCGATTCCATGCTGTCGTACATGGCGATCTTTTGATGCAGGACAGCCAGGTTACTTTGCAGTTCGGTGAGTCTCTGTTGCACGGTCTGGGTATGCTGTTGCAGCAAAGCCTTGCGTGCTGACACACTTTCCTGAGTATCACCGGCGCGCCGTAACTGGGCATAGTGCAGCATGTCGCGGATCGGCAAGCCGGTCGCACGCAGCTTCAGCAAAAAACCGATCCAGCGCAGGTCTTCTTCGCGAAAGCGGCGATGCGTATTGTCCTCGCGGCGGATCGGATCGAGCAGGCCGATGCGCTCGTAATAGCGCAGGGTATGCACGGACAGACCGGTCGCGGCGGCGGCTTGCTGGATGCTCAGGGAAGTTGTCATGTGGGCAGTCTAGAAGTTCGAGTGCACTCTAAGTCAAGCAGCATTATGCACTTTTCCTGCCAGAGATTCATGGCGGGCCGGCATCAGCAAATTTTTCTTAGCTATGCAAAGATAGCGCCTTTGGCGAGTTAATCATTTCTATACCGTTCAGGAGAACCTTGCATGACCCATCATTTTGACCCGGCCCCGATTGCGAAAATCGTCGGCATTGCTGCCGCAGATCTCGGCATTGCACTCATCAGCCATCAACTCGACGGTATTGAGTACGAAAGTGTCTTGCTCTTCAATAAAACCGTTACCGCACCGGTGGCCGGCGTGTTGGCGGTGCCCAATTTCTTTGGTGTCAGCCAGAAGGCGTTGCAGGTAGCGGTGACGGCTGTTGGCCTGACACAAGCCTTGTTCATTGCCGACGTTTATGGCAAGACAGTGCGTCCAACCAATCCGGAACAAGCCATGGATGCCATCACGCCACTCAAAAAGGACCGCGCTGAACTGCGCAAGCGCATGAATGCCGCGCTTGATGCCTTCAAGGGCCAGGCTCAGGTGCAGCTCAACGGCAAGCTGGGCGCTTGCGGTTTCTGTTTCGGCGGCACTGCCGCTTTGGAGCTGGCCCGTTCGGGTGCGGCAGTGCAAGCTGTTGCTTCGCTGCACGGTGCGCTCGACACACCAACGCCGCAAGATGCCGCCAACATCAAGGGCGCTGTCCTGGTGCTGCACGGCGCGCAAGACCCATCGGTGCCGCGCGAGCAAGTCAATGCCTTCATTGATGAAGTCAGTGCGGCCAAACTGGACTGGCAATTGGTCAACTATGGTCAGGCCGCGCACTCGTTTACCGATCCGGAGGCAAATAACCCGGGCTACTATTATCACAAGCCTACTGCCGATCGCGCTGCCGTTGCGCTGCAAAATTTCTTTGCCGAAAAGCTGGTCTGATTTTGTTAGTAACCTAGTTAGTAACCTAATACGGTCGGCAAATCTGTCGGCCGTATTTTTTTGCTGGCAGGATAATTTTTTTGCTACTTCCATCTAAAAATTATGTTGTAACAATCCGATCGAAATTTGAAGGCTCCTGTCGTTGTTAGCTGCTATCAAGAGAAACATTTCTTCGACAGGAACAGGGCATGTTCAATATTTCAAGGGCGCAGGCCGATGCGCTTAGTGCCGCTGATGTGATTGAATCAGTGCAAACGGCAGCGCGGAATTTTAGCGGCGTTGTTGCTAGAAATATTGCCAATATCACGAGCAGTCCAGTGGCGCTGAGCAACCCCGCATCAGCGTTGAACGAGTCGGAGTCTACGCTCTGGCTTGATAAAATTTCCAGTGAAGTCATCGAGAAAATTTGCCACTATCTCCCTAATCTTTCCGATTATGTTGCCTTGGGTGGGGTGTTGCAGACACGAGGTAAGGATGAAGTTTTACGTACTTTCAGTCGCTTGACGTCAGAACAAAAAAAGCAACAGTGGATACGTTTTGTCATCGGCGGCAATGAGGAAATGACGGCATTTTGTCTTGCCGCTGGCGTAAACGGCGATATCCTCAATGCCATGGATGTCAATGGCAATACGGCCTTGGCACTGGCAGCGGAGATCGGCAATGCGGAAATTGTGCGGATGTTGCTCAATTACCCAGGGATTGCGCCCAACTTCGCCGTGCCGCTGATACGGGCGGCAGCGAAGGGACATGCAGAAATTGTTGCACTGTTCTTGCAAGAACGCGGCATCAATGTCAACGCCATCGATGAGCAAGGTAATACGGCTCTGGAAATGGCTGCCACGATTGCCAGCAAAGAGATTGTCCAGATGCTGCTCGGGCGCGCAGATATTCTTCCCGAGCACGGTATTGCGCTTTTGCTGGCGGCATCGAAGGGGCATCAGGAGATCGTTGCCCTGTTATTGAAAAAAGGCTGCCTCAATATCAATGCGGTTGATCGCCATGGCAATACAGCGTTGGGATTGGCGGCCAGGGGGGGGCATAAAAAAATCATCGAGATGCTACTCAGTCGCTCGGATATCAACACCAATCTCGGTGCACCCTTGCTGCAAGCTACATCGAAAGGACGTCTGGGGCTGTTTTGTGTCTTGTTGAGCATTCCCGGTATCAATATCAACACAACCGACCGCAATGGCAACAGTGCGCTGGGAGCGGCTGCAGGGATTGGCAATGCGCGCATGGTGGAGATATTGCTCAGGCATCCGGATATTGTTCCCCACATTGGTACGCCGTTAGTGCAAGCGGCAGCGGGGGGGCATATGAGTATTTTTCTCACCTTGCTAAAGACACCGAGCATCAATATCAACGCGGTTGATGGTTGCGGTAATACTGCATTGGGAGCGGCTGCAGGCAATGGCAATGTCGGCATTGTCCGACGGCTGTTGCGTTGTTTGAATATTCGTCCTAACGCTGGCGTACCGCTATTACGTGCGACCATGTCGGAAAAGGAGGAAATGGTTGCTCTGTTGTTGCAAACGCCGGGCATCAATATCAATGCCACAGATGGCCAAGGAAAAACGGCGTTAGGCATTGCTGCGCGCGCAGGCAATGCAGAAATTTTCCAGATGTTGCTCAATCGGCCGTATATCGATATCAATCTCGGCATCCCCTTGTTGCACGCTGCATCGAAGGGGCATATTGCGCTCGCCGAACAGTTACTGTCCATGTCTGGAATCGATGTCAATCTCACCGATCATCAAGGCAATTCCGCTTTGGGATTCGCCGCCCGTAGCGGCAGTGCCGACATCGTTCGGATGTTGTTGCGTCGACCGGATATCGACGTCAATCTCGGATTGCCGCTACTGCAAGCGGCATCGAGGGGACACCAGGCGATCATGCAAGATTTGCTGGAAGCGCAGGGCAGCAATGTCAACCTGGTTGATCGCATTGGCATTTCTTCCTTGGGCATAGCCGCAGGGATGGGCAATGTGAACATTGTCGAGATGCTGCTGAACCATCCGGATATCGATGTCAATATTGGCGTGCCGCTGCGGTATGCAGCAGTCAACGGACATCTGGCCATGATTCATAGATTAATGCAGGTGCCAGCCATTAATGTCAATGCCACGGACAGCAATGGCTATCCTGCATTAGTCGGGGCGGCGGTAATCGGTCATGTGCAAATCATCGACCTCTTGCTGAGCCATCCGGCGATTGATCCTAACCTAGGCACGCCACTGACAGAGGCCGCCGCGCAAGGTCATCTGGAGTGCGTTGCAGTGCTGTTGCGGGCCGATCACATGAATGTCAATGCAGCCAATTTGGATGGCGATACCGCCTTGGGCTTGGCGGCCGACTATGGTTCTCTGTCGATTGTGAAGCGTTTGCTAAACCATCCTCATATCGATCCGAATGCAGGCGCGCCGCTCGTTAATGCCGCTGGCAAAGGACATCTGGAGGCCGTTCTGGCGTTATTGCGGGCACCAGCAATCAATATCAATGCACCCAGCCGGAGCAGCGATATTGCGCTCACTGCCGCAACGTATGGTAACCATACAGAGATCGTTGATATCTTACTCAAGGTGACGAATGTCGATGTCAATGTGGTTGATGCGAGCGGTCATACGGCCTTGTTCTGGGCCGCGTCGATAGGCAATGTCGAGATGATCGAGATGTTGTTGGGCTGCGCTGACATCAATATGGTCGAGGTCAGAAATTTCAGCGCTCTGGTCAAGGCGGTGAGCAATGGTCATGCAGATATTGTCAGGATGCTGCTGGATCGCCCAGATATCGATCCGAACCAGGGAGCATTGCTGATGGAGGCGCTCTCCGAGGGCCATCTTGATCTATTTGAGATGCTCATGGAGCGGCAGGATATCGATGTCAATCGCGCAGATGAAATGGGAGATACGGCTTTGGAATGGGCTGCCTGCTGCGGTCAGATGAATGTGGCGATGCGGTTGTTAAACCACCCGCAGATTGATCCGAATCGCGGCGCTCCACTGGCGCAGGCGGCTTCCCGCGGTGAGCTTGATCTGGTGCGCGCACTGCTCAATGCGGACGGTATCGACGTCAATTGCCGGGGGGAATTTGGCGCTACTGCGTTGCTGCACGCTTGCTTTCGCGGCCAAATGGATATTGTTCGTATCTTGCTAGAGGTACCTGGTATTGACGTCCAAGCCAGGAACGAATTCGGCCAAGGTGCCGTGGACGTGACACCTCTTGAGTATCGCAGTGAGGTAGAACGACTGCTGCGTCAGCATCGAAATTAATTGGAAGACATCAATTTTTGGGAAAGAGAATCATGTTTGCCGTATCTCAGTCTGACGTGGCTTCAAGCAGTGGTGACATCAATACACATGCAAGCCGACAAATGCAGGAGCAACATGAGTTGCGGCGAACTTGCTTAACGAATCTTGTGATCAAGGTCGATAGTGCGCAACATGTGTTCAAGCCAACGTTGGTTAATTTGCCCACAGAATTGCTGGGGGAAATTTGTCAATATGTACGAAATCCACGTGACCTATCTGCCTTCGCCGAAGTCATGCCGGCCGAATTTCTTGTCGAGGCTTTGCGTATCTTTGATGGTCTGGCTCTTGCAGAAAAAACAGACCTATGGCTGCGATATGCCGTGGGCGGAGAGCTGCGAACGATACAGTTC
>Ga0302156_10003189_pt1 | contig 12889 bp, 8 predicted proteins | sample I_Bog_N3_2_FD_193503 | JGI IMG/M metagenome (GOLD analysis project Ga0302156, IMG submission 193503) | Peat permafrost microbial communities from Stordalen Mire near Abisko, Sweden - I_Bog_N3_2 | ecosystem: Environmental > Terrestrial > Soil > Wetlands > Peat | place: Sweden: Abisko, Stordalen... | reverse complement strand
CTCCATCTGCCGTTGGAATTCCCGCTCGGTGAACCTTGCCCGCGCCGCACTCCGGCTCAACGCTCGACCGGCACCGTGTGCGCTTGAACAAAGCGCCTCTTCACAGCCCCGCCCTTCCACATGGAAGCTAGGGCTTCCCATCGATCCGGGCAGGACGCCAAGCTGTCCTTGTTGAACTTGCATGGCGCCCTTACGATGTACCCACAATTCGCGCCCGCCGTGCTGTTCGCGCGCCACGTGATTGTGATCGGTTGCAATCATCGTGTCCCAGCAGATGCCAGATTTCAGCGTTCTGTTGATCACGTTGCCCGCTTCCTCAGCCATTGCCCTGCGGGATGCCGATGCGAACCGACGGGCCCACAAGGCATCGTGTAGGTACTCTTTGCCCCTGTCCGATTCCGCATCGAGAGCGCGAAATCGACAGCCAACCAGATCCGCACGCGCAAGATGATGGTCGCGTATTGCCTGGCCGAGGGCTCGCGACCCGCTATGTACCATCAACCAGAGCCGATCTTCTTCATCCGCCTGCATCTCAAGAAAGTGGTTACCGCTGCCAAGCGTTGCAAACTCAATCTCACCCTCCTTTCGACGAATTGCCTCTAAGCTTGCATGACTGAGCAGTGCGTTCGCCAATCCCACCGGTTGCGGGACAACCGCGTCCCGGTTGCGCCTTCGCGCGGGTATAGCGCGCCCGAGATCTTTCAGCATTTGCGCGGCAATCTTGGGATTTCTCATCACCGCCGCCTCAAGATCAACTGCTACAGCCAACATGCCGCATCCGATGTCGCCTCCGACGGCCTGCGGGTAAATTAGGTTGGAAGTCGCGATCACAACGCCAATGCACACATCGGCTGAAAGATGTACATCGGGCATCACAGCAACTTGCTGAACATCCGGCGCGCGTCGGAGACGCTCTAGCGCCTCCGCCACATCCCGGTCCAATGGCGCAGCGAGCCAACTCCGGAGCGGAGCCATCGACGAATCACTCATCGTTGCCTCCTTGCGCCGAAACTGGCACAAACATCAGTTCTGGCGCTCGCTTTCGGGCGATTGCCATCGCAACCTCCGAACGCAACCGCGATTGATCGCGACGAAGTGCGTCTATAGCGTCTGCGACGGAATGGCCGGTCTGCACCACGATGTGGACCATCAGGTGCCCGCAATCCGGCGCCGGAGAGACATCATCGACAAACAAATCGCATTCGCTGGACAACCAGCTTGCGTCCGCGAGCGCCAGATTCAACGCCCGTTGCACTTGCCGGCAGAACTGCTGGTTCTTCCGTTGCACCTGACGGTTGGCCGATGGCCTGCCGCCGCCTTCTCCATAGAGAATCTCTGCGAAGTCCGAGTCAACGAACTCCGCGCCTCTTTTTCGACGAATCTTGCGTTTCAAAACAAAGCTCCCCTGCTGCGCGCACGCGCGCAAAGCTCGCAAGCACACAAATGTGCATGCGGCTTCAACTAGTGAGTTGAAAGGTGGGAGCCTGCCCAGCCAACCGGCTGGACTATGCCGTGGCGAGCGGGCTCAACGTCATCGGGCTATGCGCAATCGGCGACATAATTTCCTCCGGTGCTACGTTGAGTCTTGGGATCGAAGGCGATTGAGCGTCTGATTCCCCAGTACATTATGGCGATATCCAGGGTTTGGCGCAAGTCTGATGCAGTCCGCAGTGTCGGAGGCGGTTCGCTGGTCATCCAGGCACAATGGGGTTTTCTCTTGCCGGCGGTTAGGGCAGAACCTCGGCATCGATTGTTACGCCGAGCGGTTTCGACCAAGATTGGAACTTCTCGAACTCCGCCCTTTGCACTGATTGCCGCACAAAGTGTGGATTCCATATCTGCCACACGACCCTGGTTCCGCGGGGAAATTGCGCGAACCTGGTCTTCAGCTGCGCCTCAGTCAGGTTGAACACAGGCACAAAAATGAATTCAAGGGAGCCTTCATCGTGCCACATTGGAGTAACTGTGAGTGGGTCATCCTTCCAGGCATTCGTCCACATCTCGATATCCTGACGCTCGCTATCCGTGTCGGTAAGCTCTTTCAGGCGCGTGAGCTTCTCGGGGCGGCACAGCCAGGCCACACCCGTGGCGAGGGCAGTGACAAGATCCTGCGACACATAGATTTGGTCGTTCGCCGCGGCTTGATTTTGTTTGGACTTTGACGCGCCTGCTGCCAGTAGTTTGTGTTGTTGCTCAAGCCGGGCCCAGAGAGCGCCTTCGACTTCGCTTGTTCCGTAGCGGCCGAGCGCGTTCGCAGCATCGCGGACTACCCACGGATTGGGATGGTCGAGCGCCCGCAATGCGGCGCTCTGTACGAGTGGAAGCTGTTCTTCGAGGCCAAGGAAGACGTTGGCCACACAGTCCTCTGTTGATTCCCTGCGAAGAAGGTCGTCGATTCTGCCGGTGGCGTAGTTAGGGTCGACGCGAATGAAGTAGCGGATCATCGATTCCTGGCCCTCGCAGCGCTTTACATTGATAGACCGTTCAAACACCGCGCTGATTTGCGGAAGGACCTCCTTGCTGGCGAAGCGATCCACACGCGCGAAATCGTCTTTGTCGCCGTCGCCGTTCGAGATGCGGTCAATCGATGGCTGAACGGCAGCGGAAAGTTCTGATCCGCTGAGAAGCTCAAGAAGCTCAACCGCAGGTTTTGTGCCGCTCTTGCGCAGATCGCGATCGATGAAGGGGCGAGCCTGGGCAGGATCGAGATCGAAGAGATCCTTCAGCGCGTCATGGTGCGCCATTGAGTCCAATCGTCCCTCCTCCGGGATTGGTCCCGAGAGGGTCGACTTTAGAATCGGAATCATTTCGGGACCGCCAATGACCGGCCAGTCAGAGGTGATCAGCCGCTGTTGTTCGACGTCAGGCAAATTCTTCCAGGATTCGATGAGCGCTCGCCGCGCGGGAATGGCGAGTTCCGCGTCATCCGCGCAGCATCTAATGAGTGCTTCCGCCGAAAATGCGCGAGCTGCTCCGGTCTTATTTGACAACGTTTCGGCGAGCCGCCGCGCCTCGGCATTGAGAACGGCAATGCGATGATCCGCATAGCGGCGCCTGAGCCCTTGACTCGCACTAGAGTTGTCGGACTCGGGCGGCGCAGTCCATTCGGGATCGGCAGTGATTTGCAAGCGAGAGAGTGTCTCGAGAAAGCCCTCGGTGACAGCACGCTCTGGAGCGGTTACCTGCTCATGCATTTCTGAGAGGACAAGCTGCCGATAGGGAGAGCCGAAAAGGCCCAATTCCAGTTCTCTCGCACCCGGCTGGTCATAGTTTTCTTTCCCGCTGTAAATGCGAACCAAAGCGCGCGCCGCGTCTTCTGAGATGAGGAATCGAAGTGTGCGTGCGGCTTGGTACGCATCCTTCCAAGAGGATGAGGAATCTAAGTTTCGTTCAGCTGAGGCCATGTTCTCATCGGCCGCCTTGATTTGTGCCCTGGCCCACTCCGGAGAAGCTTGCACAACCTCAATCCGAATTGTGTTTGATCGAACGGGCACCACATCAAAATGCTTGATAAACCCAGACCCGCCTGAACCGCCACGAAACACGCGGAAGCTCACTGCGCAAATCTCGTAAGAGCCCGGCAAGAGTGTGAGGAACTCATTCAGTTCTACATGGGCTACAAATGGCTTCGCACCGAGGGCGTGGTCATAGGCCGGCCCGTCAAGAGCTACACCACTGCCGTTGTAATACGTCTTAAGCGGATCGGGGGATGCAGGTTGAACGCAATACTGCTCGTAAGGCAGGCGGACGTTGCGGCCTTCGGGTCGGCTTTCGGCCCGATAAGCGGTTTCCCTGTTCGCAGTGAAGGATAGGTCGACAGGGATGATCTCGCCCTGCTGAAAGGACTTTCTTCCGTCGGAGACGGAAAGCACGAGTTGCACGTCACCAGGAGCGATGGGGCGGGAACATGTATCTTCCTGGGCGACAAGCCAGTGCGCGAAGAGAACAAATAGAATGAGGACAGCCTTGGAGTGAAACATGGATGAGTCCCCCGATGCGTAAATCATTATCCCCTGATGGACCCGAGCCGGAATGTGACATCAGCCCGTGAACGCTTCCCGCGGATTTCCGTTTGCGCCCGTTCAGCGGGGCCAGAATTGTCATTTTCGGGATCCTGGCTGTGTAGTCGCCGATAATTCCTCAGCCCGAAAAGCGGTAGGAGCCGAATTGCCGGTGAATCAGGCCTAAGTGGAAGACTGCGGCGAAACAATCGCATTCAGCTATTGGCTTGCGCAGGACGCAACGCCAAGAATGCCCTCCTTTGAAGAGAACACAACCACCCTGTCTGCAGTCAGAACTGCAATTCGATCCGACTTCAGTCTCGTCCACCCCTGTGGTTCTGCCGGTAAGCGCGCAATGTCCGTCTGAGTCCAGCTTCCATCGGAATTCCGGCTGACCTTAAGGGCGTATCCGTAATTAAAGCCAAGGTGGGCCAGCCCAAAAAGCACAATCGCGCCGTCATTGTCATAATCCATTCCATGCACGTTGTCTCTGATGAGTACTACCGGCACGCCTTGTTTCGGAATCCAGGTGAGTTCGCCACTCCATTCGCCGTGATCGGTCCCGACCAAGTCTCCCCACATGTTGCCGCTTCCAAAGTCAAGAGCATGGGCTTCCACCTCGCGGCTTGGGACTACTTTGAAATTCTCGCCCCCCCACTTCCAGAGATTCCCGGGACAAGACTGTTGTCTGCCGCGAAGGCCGTCGGTAATCACCCAAGTGGGATCGCGCCTTTCTCCATTTTCCATCACGTCCCACGTTCCACGTTTCATGTGCCCCTGCGGCGTACGAAGCGCGGCGGCTACTTGTGCCGCATCTCCTCGAAGTTCAACAAGCCAGTAGCTGGCTGCCAACTTGTCGAGCTTCACCTCTGCATCTGAGGCTCCGAGCCAACCCGCCGCCCAGATTGCGGCGTACACTACGCGCCAGTCTTTTGCATCCAGCGCCTCTTCGATCTTTGGGATTGCCGGATCGTAATCGATGAAGCCAAGAGTCAAAATGCCGTAGGCTTGCTCTGCCCCGTTCGCAGAGGTGATAAAAGGCATCAAGGATTCACCTGCCGTGCGCCCCGCAGGTCCAAACTCGGCGATTTCTCGGAGGCACAAGACGGAATCAAGCGCGAGAAAATCAAACTTCGACGACTTTGGTTGGCAGGATTTCGCCATTTGCTCAACCACGATGGGATCGCGCACGTCCCTGAGTGTTGCGCCGACTTGCTTCTGCAGCTCCAGATTACTGTCCTTAAGCAGCAAGTGGAGCCCTTCACTGGTATGTTCCGCAGCCGGGCCCAGTGCGGCAATGCCTCGCAACGCTGCCACTCGCACCTCAATCGGCTCCTGAGCATCCTGGGCCACCGCCTCCCAAGTACTTGCATAGGAAATGGGCAGCGGATCCATCTCGGCAATCACCTGCGCGGCAAGCAGTGACTTCTCTTGATCTCTAAGAAGTGGCATAAGAAATGGAATAGCCTTTGCGCCAAGCTTCTTGAGGGCGAATCCTGTCTGGTTTTCTATGTCGCCAGCAGTGGACAGATCTTCTACGAGAGCGCGGATGGCATCCGGTGTCCCGATCTTGCCAAGAGGTCTTGCAACCCACCCACCTTGATCCATGTGTAGAGCATCACGGAGTGCTGGTATGTCCGCCTCGCTCCAGGAACCCCAGTTTGCAAGTATGGCACCGGCAACGTTGCGCCAGCCGGGACTATTTCCAACTGCACGTCTTAGAAGCTCCTGCTTTGCAGGCTCTCCAAAACGGCGAAGGTCCCGCGCCAGGACATCGCCGTTGCTGCCTTCACCGTCGTCTTCTTTGGGCACGACCTTGTCCAAAAGGGTCAAGCAAGCCGAGAGCGGGGCGCAGGTGTCTAAGCCCTTCGGCACCTGAATGGCACACGCGGTTTTGGGAAGGAGGAGCAGGGCAAATGCAAGGCAGGACCTTACCATTGAGAAACCTTCAACGTCACGAACCATATTATGGATTCCCTGTTTCATTAGACACCGCTCCTGGATTTTCGGGATTCCCGCAGGCAGTGAACAGACTGATTCGCCTGGCACCGCACGGTTCATTGGCACCAAGAATCCGGCTTGAAAATCCCCCTTCTGATCGTTCTGAGCCTGATGCCCGTTTAATATGGGAGTCAGCCGGCAGGGAGACGTGTCTTCATGAAAACCAAATCCGAGGGTTTGTTTGAAGGGTTTCTCGCCACCAACAATCTGCCCTTCGAAAAGATTAAGGAGGACACCACGCCTAGGCCGGATTACCGCGTCTCTGTCGGCGGCAGCGAGATTATTTTTGAGCTAAAGGAGTTGGCGGAGAACGGGAATTTCGGCGTGGTCAAAGACCCGACTTACCCCCACATCAAGAGCAGTTCACGCACGGTGGGCGACCATATCCGGCACAGGATCGAAAGCTCAAAGAAGCAGATCCAGTTTGGGACCAAGCAAGGAGTTCCCTCGATTCTTTTGATCTACAACAACATCGATCCAGTCTTTCAGGACTTCGGCACCGAACCAATGGATTTCACCGCCGCCATGTATGGCGCGTACACGATTCTCATAAACAGAGAGACCAGAACCGCATCGGATTTGTTCAACGGAAAAAACCGGATGCTTCAAGAGAGCAAGAACACGTCGTTCAGCGCCGTCGGCCATTTGTGTGACCGTGGTGGAAAAACGACGGTCACGCTTTACGAGAACGTTTTCGCCAAGGTCAAAGTGCCATACGCACAGATGCCCGCGTGCATCGACGTGCGGCGCATCGACGTCTCAACTGACCCTCTAATCGCGCCTTAGACGTATCGCGGCGTTTTAGGTCTTTCAATACATCACCTTTGACCTTCCGCTCTCGTTGGCCTCCAGCAGTATCGCGTCGTACTCGGAACCACAAAATCCGAAGCGAACACAAAGCTCCTCCGGGAGCCATCTTTCTTCAATGTCGCCGCGATGTAGGGTGCCGTTCACAAAGAGGTCAAAGATCCCATTTGCTCTTTTGACCAGTTCGAGGACTGTGAACTTGGTCTTCAATCGTGACGAGTCTTTTCGAGTTCTGCTCACTTGGCACCCAGACTGCATGATCGAAGATGGAACCCCACATTGTCGATCACCGGACGGACTGGCCGCCGTATTTAATCTTAATCGTTGGAGTATTGTCGGCGATGGAGAAGTTTCGATTGAGCGGGATCACGTCAGGTCAACATCGCCAATCATGGATCCGCAGAAGAGGTGAATCATCCTTTGGCCCGTTGTCCTCGGCACTTTTTCGACTCTGCGGTGTCTAAGAATATTAAGCATTCCAATCCCGAGGAGAGTCCTCGCGCTGAATTCGCTGTCCGAGGTGGACCTTGCGGCAGATCGCGTCCTTTGAATCACCGCGAATTCTTCGTTCCCCTGTGCAGTCGGCCATGTTCCGTTCCGCCTGGCTTGTACTGGCTTATTTCATTGTCGTTGGACCCAGCCAAATGCGCTGCCAGTCTGATGCATGCAAGGCCACCCAAACAAGACCAGGCGACCTGTCGCTCAGCATTTCGCTCAAGAACGGTCAAACCGCGTTTCGCGAAGGCGAGATTATTCCAGTCATTGCCGTGTACACAGCGAACACCAGCAAGAAATACCTCCTGAACAACCGCAGTTACGATCGGAGCGGGCGCCTTTCGGGGATGGAGGAGTTCTGCTTGACGCCCGTTAGCAGCGTAGATCCGCTCGAAGATTACTACAGCAATCCGTGGGGCTTCTTTGGAGGAGGTCTCTTCTCTGAACAGGACCCCGCCGACGCCCCTTACAGTGTCGAGCTTCAAATCAACGAATGGCTTTCTCTGCCGCCTGGGCACTATCACCTCAGCATCGTCGGGAACCGCGTCTCAATGAAGGTAAAGAACGCCGAGTTTCCGACTGGGGCAGAGGCCATTCCGCTTCGCTCGAATGCCGTGGACTTCGATGTCACATCTGCTGACCCGGAGTGGCAGGCTGCTCAGCTTTCGGCGGCAGTCCGGATATTCGATACACCAGCTTTGGCAAAGGACGAAAGGGAGCACGCCGCTCGCGTTTTGCGATTCCTTGATTCCGAGGGCTCGACGCGTGAACTCGCGCGACGTTACCGGTCAGGCAGCGAGGAGTTTGGCTGGGAGTTCAGACTCGGGCTCTACAGCTCTCCATTCCGTTCTGTGGCGATTGAAGCAATGAAGGCAGCGCTGGCCGATGCCTCTCATCCGATCACCCGGGAGTTTGCCAACGCGCTTGTCGAACTGGAAATGCTATCGGACCCAAAGCTCCGCCTTCATCTCGACGAAACCATGAGCCCCGCCGAAGCATCCAAAGCGCGCGAAGCTTATCAGAAGGAGTCTGAGCGCAGGGTCGATGAAGTTCTTTCCTCAGCCTCAGCAGCGATGCCAGCCAAAAGCCCGGATGCTCAGGCGGTGACCGCGAGCGAGATGCTGCAATCCGGCTCGCCCATGACGCCGGAAGCCAGAACACGATGGCGCCAGATTCTGTTGGACAATTGGAGCACGCTGCCAGTCGAGCGGCAGAATGAACTTCTGGATGATGGTTGGGAACGAATCGGCGGGCCGGAATGGACCCCGGTCCTGTTGGGGATTGTGTCCGGTGCACCCAATCCAAATCACTTTGCAGGCAAGCCCAGCAGGTCCGTTGTGCTGCGCAGGCTGCTTGAGACGGCCCCGGAGACAGCACGCGAGTTGATCCTGGAACAGATTGCTAACCCCAAGGGCGATATCGGCATTGGGGTTCTTGGCAAACTGCCAGAGCGCGAGTTGCCTCAATTGGAAAAGACTTTGGTCGCAGGACTCGCGAACGGCGTGGAAATGGATGCCGAGTTGATCGAGCGCTATGCCGGGTTCAACGCCTTTTCCCAGGTTCGCTCCATTTATGAAACGCACCCATTGGATCTGGGGTGCGCCGGGCAGGACGCGCTTTTGCGGTATCTTCTTCGCGTGAATCCGGATTATGGCGCGCAGCAGGTGGCGCAATCTCTGACGGAACGAAAGAAAACAGGTTGCTTTCGGACGCGGCTCAGCGCCATGGGAGAGTTCGTTCGACAACCAAAGCTCCAGGATCTTGCCATTGCCACGTTGGATGATCCCGCTCCCGAGGTCGCCCGAGATGCAGCCAAGGCACTTTCGGAATTCGGCTCTCCGGATGCCGAAGGTGCCCTCTGGGGTCGCCTTGAGGCATTCCATCGCAAGTGGCTGGGAAAGCCGGATTCTTTACTTCATCCCGAGCCGAATATGATCGAGTACAACCGCGAGAGCGGCTTGGAGGAAGCTCTTGTCAAAGGCATTACCGAGGGCCAGGCATGGTTCCCGACATCGGAACAGATTGACCGGCTGAGGGCTCTTTCAAGCCCCGCAATGCAACACGATCTTGATTCAATTGCACAGACCCTGAGCGAGCAGCAGTGCACCCTGCTCGCCACTTGGCTTTCTGACGGGCGCCTCAACTACACCGTCGGCTGGTACAGCGGCTTGGGCCTGGAACGGCTCAAGGAGAAGCTGGAACAGTTTCCGCAACAGATCAGATTTGTTGACGTTTCGACCAAGCCCGCAAACGGGCCAGACGTTGAGGAATTCGAGCAGATCGAGCAGCTCGTTGCGTTGCACAAGAATGTGCCGGGAAAGTGAGCAGATACCAGCAGATATGCGGAGAGGCGTAGTGGCGAAACGAATTGCGATCTTGATTGTCGGAATCCTGACCCTGCCAACTCTGCTCGCTCAAGAAGCCAATCCCTATCCGAACGAGCTGAACGGGTTGAAGTTCTATGCGCGCTATCTTGCTCCCTTGCGCCCGCTCCAATCCGACACGAAGCAAATTGAACAGGTTCTCGGCTCGGATCAGGGCCTGGATTTGAAGGACTGGAGGATTAGGGCCTATTTCTCTTGCTCGGAGGATTTCCTCACTTGCTCGCATGGTCCCCGGAACGATCCTCTAGGGATGATTGAAATCACGCCCAAGCACCGGTTCTCAATGCGGCACGTCGCGTTTCCGTCGACGTTTTCGGTCAGCTATGGATCTGTGTCGGAAATCAATGTAGCGTGCCAAATTTACTCAGATGCATTTGGGCTTGAGTACTGGGTCGTGTCCAAAAAGCGAGCGACGTACAAGAGAGGCGATCTCCTTATGATCAGTTACGGATCGAGGCAAGACACTCAATAATCAGGTTGGCACTAGTTTAGCCCTCAAACAGATTGGGCATTCGGGCCATTGAAGGGTGATGGAATGAAAGCATCTTTGGCTTGGCTGGCGGTTCTTTCGGTCTCGGCTTCATTTGCGCTATCCCAAGTTCCAAAGCAAGTAGAGCGGGTTGTCATTCGCTCGTCGTGGGGCGGCCTGGGTCCGCGCAGAGACGACCGATTGGAAATTGTGCGCGGAAGCCGTGGATTTGCACTCCAAGGCAAGCCTGTGGATTCAGCATTGGTCGAAACATTGATTCGTGGGTTGCAGGCGCCGACAATTCCACACCCTCAAGCAGCAAACCTCGGGATCACACCTGACTGGTTGCGTCAGCACCGGCACGAGAAGGAGCCTCGGGCCCCTGCTCAGGGGATCGATACGACGCCGGGCCAGCACTCGCTCTATGAGTCGGCAATCATGAATCCCCAGGTGATCGCAAAGACTCTGCCAGGGCTATTCAATAACATGCATACGGACGACTATCCGCACGTGCGGCTTGAGGTTCGCTTCACGGACGGAACGAAGCTCACAGCGACGTCAGACTCGCAATTCCCGTTCATGCTGCCATGGTCAGTGGACGGGAACAAGACATTCGATGCCGGGATCTCCCGGGCATTGGCAGCACTGATGCCAGAGAAGGCAACGAACCGGGAACGGCTTGCGGGGGAGGAGCTGTCCGATGAGCTGATTGATGGTGTGATGGAGCAAATTGAGAATGAGTGGAACTTGCGTGGCGCTGAGGACACAGTCGGGCGCGATCTGGCACGACTCCGAAACTCCTACCAAGTGAAATCCGCTGAAATGGATGGCTGGCTCACGCCAGAGTACGGACCGGAGAAGTTCAACTCGGAGAAGACAGAACTGAGCCTGCACGCAACTCTGCATAAGGCATCCATGCCCGCGAATGTCTTCACTGCGCTCACTTTGAGAGCGGAGAATGGCAGGCTTGCAGGGCTTGACGGATTCCTGAAGCAGGCAAGCCGGTACGAAGAATTGGTCCTTTCCGTGCCTTGGCTTCGAGAGTACATCCGTCAGAACCCCAAGGTTCGGATCAGCGTCGTGTATGTCGACGATGCCTCGATGGGGTTGAAAGCGCTGAGCACGTTTCGTGGCGATATGAAACTCCGGGAGAAGTTCGAATTGACGGCCGAGGTGGAGCAGCAGCGCAAGCAGATCGCGCTGGTGACTGCAGGAGACGACTATAGGGATTCCTACTGGCTGATCTTTCCGGATAAGCACTTGGCGCTCTGGCGGTATCTGGGGCCGGGAGGGCTGCTGCGGTGGAAGCCGGAAGACTTTGGCGAAGGCGAATGCGCTGACTATCGGATTGTAGTTGGCGGCTGCTCGGGCCGGACAGTGGCCGCAGATGGGAAGTTGGTCACAGAGGGGATACCAAGAGACCTCAAATGCTTGAAGGACTGGCGGCAAGAGCATCCTGCTGGGAAGCCTGATGCCGGGGCGTTGTTTGACGTCTTCGAGGGTGAAGAGAGAGCAGAACGGCACGGCCTAATCGATACGACAGGAGAAGTCCGTCTTCCATTCTGCTTTGACGATTTGGGTGACGCGAGCGAAGGGATGGTGAGATTTGAGCGCGATGGCAGGTGGGGTTACCTGAACACTGCAGGTACGGTCGTCATCGAACCACGATTCCCCTGGGCTGAGGACTTTCATGAGGGGCGAGCATTCGTGCAGGTGGATGGCGAGCCGCTCGGCTACAACGGGCGATGGGCGTACATCGACACGAGCGGTGAGCTTGTGACGAAGGCTGTCTTTGAGCAAGTGCAAGGAGACAGCGAAGAAGAGTTGACGCGCTTTTATGATGGATTGGCGATTGTGGAACCGAAGGATGACGCATATTCGGAGAAAAGGGGCTTCATCGATCGCGACGGGAAAATGGTGATTGCAGCCCGTTTCACATATGTCGAACGATTCGCTGAGGGGTTGGCGGCAGCAACGGAATCGAAGTATGGAGAGACTGGCTGGGGGTTTATCGACAAGAGCGGGAGGTGGGCTATCCAGCCGCAATTCAGTTGGGCGAATAGCTTCGCCGGAGGGCTAGCGGCAGTGACCCTCGCAGCGGAATGCCGCTACATCGACGCTAAGGGCGCGACCGTGATAACGAATCCCCGGACACCTGCGGACAAGTACTGCTCGGGAAAGTCTGGAAGTTTTCGCGAAGGTCTGGCGCCTTGGGCCGTGGACGGCAGATTTGGATACATGTCGCTAAACGCTGACATGGCGATCGAGCCTCAGTTCGACGAGGCAACGGACTTCTCCGAGGGCCTCGCAGCCGTCAAAATCGGGGGAAAGTGGGGATTCGTGGATAAGAGCGGGAAATTCGTAATCCCCCTGGGAGACTACAAGTGGGTCAAGCCGTTCCAGAACGGGTTGTCACGGGTTGGATTTACCAATGACGGCTGGGGCTATATCGATCAAAAAGGCATGACAATATGGAAATCAGCAAAGAGATAGGCGCGGCAACCGGTCTTCGACCGCGAAGGCCTGCGTCGCTTTATGGAGGGAGCCTTAAGGTTCCATGCCTTCGTGAAAAATGTCTCTCTGTGCTTGCTATTGCCGAACGTCGGAACGGAATGAAGTGCCGACGATATGCTGGGCTGATCCCACACAGATCAACCCGTGGCCCGCTTCCCAGAAATTTGGGGGCATTTTGTGGGCAAATAGCGCCCATGGTGTCAGTTCTGCCGGTTGTG
>Ga0302156_10003187_pt1 | contig 12899 bp, 7 predicted proteins | sample I_Bog_N3_2_FD_193503 | JGI IMG/M metagenome (GOLD analysis project Ga0302156, IMG submission 193503) | Peat permafrost microbial communities from Stordalen Mire near Abisko, Sweden - I_Bog_N3_2 | ecosystem: Environmental > Terrestrial > Soil > Wetlands > Peat | place: Sweden: Abisko, Stordalen... | reverse complement strand
GTTGGCCTTGGCAACCGGGTACGGCCAAGGCGTGTTCGCTATCGAGGTGGAAGTCTGCCGGCAATGCTACCAGCTCATCGGCGGGATGGACGCCCTTCATTGCCAGCCAGCGTGTATCAGCGTCGCCGAGGTGGCGAGTCCAGCCGGTGAAGTTCTCCATGCTGCTGAACGCCCGGGAAATGATCCCGTTGAATGGCTGCGGCGGCTGGAAGGCTTCGACCCGGCTGTGGATAACTTGCAGGTTATCCAGTTTGAGTTCGAGTTTGACCTGGGTCAGGAAGCGGGTTTTCTTGCCGTTGCTGTCCAGGCAGGTCACTTGTGAATCGGGAAACAGGATCGCCAGGGGTATCCCCGGCATCCCACCGCCGCTGCCGACATCGAGCCAGCGGCCGTTTTCGACGAAGGACATCACGCTCAGGCTGTCGAGCAGATGGCGCGAGACCATTTCGTCGGGATCACGTACGGCGGTGAGGTTGTAGGCCTGGTTCCATTTGATCAACAGGGCCAGATAACCCAGCAGCAAGGCGTGCTGGGCTTCACTCAGGTCGATGCCGAGCTGGCGGGCACCTGTGGATAACTCTTCTGCGTGTTGCGAAGTAACCAACGAACTCAAGCGCTTTGCTCCAACTGACGGCCGGCGCCGCGTTTTTTCAGGTGAATCATCAACAGGGAAATCGCCGCCGGCGTCACACCGGGGATCCGCGAAGCCTGGCCCAGGGTCTCGGGACGGGTTGCGCTGAGCTTGCTCTGGATCTCCTTGGACAACCCGGAAATACCGGTGTACTCGATATCCACAGGCAGCTTGGTGTCTTCACTGGCGCGCAGACGAGCGATTTCGTCCTGCTGGCGATCAATGTAACCGGCGTATTTGGTCTTGATCTCGACCTGCTCGGCGACTTGCGGATCTTCCGCGCCCTGCCCGGTCACGGCGACCAGTCCAGCGTAGTCGATTTCCGGACGGCTCAGCAGATTCAGCAAATTGTATTCGTGGGTCAGCGGCGTGCCGAACTTTTCGGCAATGGCATCGCCCTGCTCGGTGCCCGGGCGGACCCAGGTGCTTTTCAGGCGCTGTTCTTCCAGCTCGATGCTTTCGCGTTTCTTGCAGAAAGCGGCCCAGCGCACGTCGTCGACCAGACCCAGCTCGCGACCTTTTTCGGTCAGGCGCAGGTCGGCGTTGTCTTCGCGCAGGATCAGGCGGTATTCGGCGCGGGAGGTGAACATCCGATACGGTTCCTGGGTACCCAGGGTAATCAGGTCGTCGACCAACACACCGATGTACGCCTCATCGCGACGCGGGCACCAGCTGTCCTTGCCCTGGGCACGCAGTGCCGCGTTGGCCCCGGCGAGCAAACCTTGGGCGCCGGCTTCTTCGTAACCGGTGGTGCCGTTGATCTGTCCGGCGAAGAACAGGCCGCCGATCACCTTGGTTTCCAGGCTGTACTTCAGGTCACGGGGATCGAAGTAGTCGTATTCGATGGCATAACCGGGCCGCACGATATGGGCGTTTTCCATGCCGCGGATCGATTGGACGATCTGCAACTGCACGTCGAACGGCAGGGATGTGGATATCCCGTTCGGGTACAGCTCGTGGGTGGTCAGGCCTTCGGGCTCGATAAAGACCTGGTGGCTTTCCTTGTCGGCAAAGCGGTGGATCTTGTCTTCGATGGACGGGCAATAGCGCGGACCGATGCCTTCGATCACCCCGGAATACATCGGCGAACGGTCGAGGTTCGCGGCAATGATTTCGTGGGTACGGGCGTTGGTGTGGGTAATCCAGCAACTGACCTGCCGTGGATGCTGCTCTTTCGAGCCCATGAACGACATCACCGGGATCGGTGTATCCCCAGGTTGTTCGGACATCACTGAGAAATCCACAGAACGGCCGTCGATACGCGGTGGTGTACCGGTTTTCAGGCGGCCGACACGCAGTGGCAGCTCCCGCAGACGCTGGGCCAGGGCAATCGACGGTGGATCACCGGCACGGCCGCCGGAATAGTTCTGCATTCCGATGTGGATAAGTCCACCGAGGAAGGTGCCGGTGGTCAGGACCACGGATTCGGCGAAGAAACGCAGGCCCATCTGGGTGACAACACCACGAACCTGGTCCTGCTCGACGATCAGGTCGTCAGCGGCCTGTTGAAATATCCACAGGTTCGGCTGGTTCTCCAGGATCTCGCGGACCGCCGCCTTGTACAGCACGCGGTCGGCCTGGGCGCGGGTAGCGCGCACGGCTGGGCCTTTACGGCTGTTCAAGACACGGAACTGGATGCCGCCCTTATCGGTGGCGATGGCCATCGCGCCGCCGAGGGCATCGATTTCCTTGACCAGATGGCTTTTGCCGATCCCGCCGATCGCGGGGTTGCAGCTCATGGCACCGAGGGTTTCCACGTTATGCGTCAACAGCAGGGTTTTTGCCCCCATGCGTGCGGACGCCAGTGCTGCCTCGGTACCGGCATGACCGCCGCCGATGACGATCACTTCAAAACGGGAAGGGAAATCCACCACGCACCTCGTGCCTGCTTCAAGTAGGTAATTAGGAATAGGGTCGGCCCACTTTTTTGAGCCAGGTCGTCAAGTATAGGGACTTCCCCCCTCCTAAAGAACCCTTTGCACAAAAATTAACCAGCTGTGGATGACTGGCGGACAATAGAAATTAAAAAGAAAGAAATTTATAAGATCTTTGTTTTTATGTTTATTCTTAGTGAGCACCCTTTCTGTGGATAAGGTTCTACAGGCCTTATTTATCAATGTGTACAGAGATTCAAAAGTCTGTGGTCATGTGGCCACGAGGGTTTGGGATAACCGGCCTGAGCCTGTGGATTAAACAGGTTGTTATCCACAGGCGGGTTCATCCTCAGTTTTCAGGCCCTGTTATCAACCGAGCTGAGGCAGGGTTATTCACAGGGCTTAATCCACAGAAAAACGTCTGAAGGGGTAAATCCCAGGCAGCCGAAAGCCGCCGGAACGATCTGGAATCATCCGGCCGGCAAAAAATTCAGTGAGGTTTGCTGCTGGGTGTGGGAGCGGAGCTTGCCCGCGAAGAGGCCCGTGAGAACGCCAGAGGTCTCACGGGTAGGCAGAATGTGCTTATTTGCCGATGCAGAAGCTGGAAAAGATCCGCCCCAACAGGTCATCCGAGCTGAATGCGCCGGTAATCTCGCCAAGGAACTGCTGAGCATGGCGCAGATCCTCCGCCAACAGCTCGCCGGCACCCGCCAGGGTCAACTGTGCGTGACCGTGCTCCAGGGCCGCGCTGGCATGCCGCAGGGCTTCCAGATGGCGGCGACGGGCGCTGAAGCTGCTCTCGGAGGTCTGTTCATAACCCATGCAGGCCTTGAGGTGCTCGCGCAACAGCTCCAGTCCCTCGCCACCGACCTTGGCGCTCAAGCTGATGGTGACATGGCCATCTTCGCTGACTTCCATCGCCATGGCCTCGCCACTCAGGTCGGCCTTGTTACGAATCAAGGTCACCTTGGCCGGATCAGGCCGCTGTTCGAGGAATTCCGGCCACAAGGCAAAAGGATCCACAGCCTCCGGCGCCGTTGCATCTACCACCAGCAACACCCGATCGGCTTCGCCAATGGCCTTGAGCGCACGTTCCACGCCGATCTTTTCCACCTGGTCGTCGGTATCGCGCAAGCCGGCGGTATCCACCACATGCAGGGGCATGCCGTCGATGTGGATATGTTCACGCAAAACATCACGGGTGGTGCCGGCAATCTCGGTGACGATCGCCGCCTCGCGTCCGGCCAGGGCATTGAGCAGGCTGGACTTGCCGGCATTCGGCCGGCCGGCAATCACCACCGTCATGCCGTCGCGCAACAAGGCACCCTGGCCCGCTTCGCGCATCACTGTGGATAACTCGTTGCGCACCGCATCGAGCAAGGCCAGCACATGACCATCGGCGAGGAAGTCGATTTCTTCTTCGGGAAAGTCGATGGCCGCTTCCACATAGATCCGCAGGCCGATCAGTTGCTCGGTGAGGTTATGCACACGCATGGAAAACGCGCCTTGCAATGAACGCAGGGCATTGCGGGCCGCTTGTGCAGAACTGGCCTCGATCAGATCGGCAATCGCCTCGGCCTGGGCCAGGTCGAGTTTGTCATTGAGAAAGGCCCGCTCGCTGAATTCACCCGGCCGCGCCAACCGACAGCCCAGTTGCAGGCAACGCTGCAGCAGCATATCCAGGACAACCGGGCCGCCGTGGCCCTGCAGCTCAAGTACATCTTCACCGGTGAAGGAGTTCGGTCCCGGGAAATACAGCGCGATGCCTTCATCGAGCACATCACCGCCGCCATCCAGGAACGGACCGTAGTGGGCGTAGCGCGGTTTCAACTCGCGACCGGCAATGGCCAGCGCCGCGGCGTGCGCCAAAGGCCCGGAAATTCGGACGATACCGACACCACCACGGCCCTGGGCGGTGGCAACGGCGGCAATGGTTTCCCGGGGAAGGCTCATGAATCGGGTCTCGACACTAAAAATGACAGATAGCAAAACGCCCCACTAGGGGGCGTCTTGAGTGGTTATCCACAGAGTAGGTTACGCAGTGGCTTTCTTGGTAGCCGCTTCGATCTTACGTGTGATGTACCACTGTTGGGTGATGGACAGGCAGTTGTTCACAACCCAGTACAGCACCAGACCTGCAGGGAACCACAGGAAGAAGAAGGTGAAGATGATCGGCATCAGCTTCATCACCTTGGCCTGCATCGGATCCGGCGGAGTCGGGTTCAGACGCTGCTGGATGAACATGGTTGCGCCCATGATGATCGGCAGGATGAAGAACGGATCCTTGATCGACAGGTCGGTAATCCACAGGATGAACGGTGCCTGGCGCATTTCAACGCTTTCCAGCAACACCCAGTACAGGGAAAGGAAAACCGGCATCTGCACCAGGATCGGCAAGCAGCCGCCCAGTGGATTGATCTTCTCTTTCTTGTACAGCTCCATCATGGCTTGCGACATTTTCTGCCGGTCGTCGCCATGTTGCTCTTTCAGTGCCGCCAGTTTCGGTGCCACGGCACGCATGCGCGCCATCGATTTGTAGCTGGCCGCCGACAATGGGAAGAACAGACCCTTGATCAGCATGGTCAGAACGATGATCGAGAAGCCCCAGTTACCCAGCAGGCTGTGGATATGTTGCAGCAACCAGAAGATCGGTTGGGCGATAAACCACAGCATGCCGTAGTCGACCGTCAGTTCCAGACCTGGGGACAACTGTTTCAGCACGGCCTGGCTCTTCGGGCCAGCGTACAGAATGGCACTGGTCTCGGTTTTCTGGCCAGGTGCCAGGGTCAGCGAAGGACCCGTGTAGCCAATGATGTAGTTGCCTTGGCTATCCTTGCGCGTGCTCACGACATTGCTGTCGCCCTTGGCCGGAATCCAGGCGGTCACGAAGTAGTGTTGCAACCAGGCAACCCAGCCACCTTGAACGGTTTCCTTCAACTGGCCCTTGTCGATATCTTTCATCGACACTTTCTTGTACGGCTCGGTACTTGTCCCCAGGGCGGCGCCCAGGTAAGTCGCGGTACCGGTGGCGGTACTGGACGATGGATCGGTACTGGCGTCACGTTTCAGCTGGGCGAACATCGCACCCGACCAGGGCTGGGCGCTTTCGTTGTCGATCAGATAAGACACGGTAATGTCATACAGGCCGCGTTTCAGGGTGAAACGCTTGATGTAATTGACGCCGTTCTCGCTGAATTTCAGGTCGACGACCAGTTGGTCCTGACCCTCAGCCAGTTGATAACTTTTCTGTGCCGAAGCATACAGCGGGCGACCGGCCGAACTTGCGTCGGGGCCATTGGTACCGATCAGGCCGCTCTGGGCCAGGTAGGTACGCTCGCCACCGTTGTCGAACAACTGGAAAGGAATTTCCGGATGGTCCTGACGACGTGGATAAAGCGGCAGCTTCAGCTGGGCAACATCCCCACCTTTTGGATCGATAGCCAGGTCGAGCACATCCGTTTTGACATGGATGAGGTCGTTGCTGACAGCCACCGGTGCTTCAACAGGTGCACTGGTGTCATTGGCTGCACGTGGAATGTCATCACTGGCGCTTGTTTTGTTACCAGATACCGAATCCGGCAAGCCGGGAACGGTGGTGCTGGAAGCGACATTCTGGGTCGGCAGGGCAGCCTGACCGTAGTCCTGGTTCCATTTCAGGACCCCGGCATAGGTCACGATTGCCAGGGCGACGATCAGGATCGTGCGTTTGATATCCATGATTACTCGGCCATCGAAGAAGAACGGGAGGTAGGGATTGGTGGAACCGGGTCATAACCACCGGCATTCCACGGATGACAGCGACCTAAGCGACGAACGGTCAGCCAGCCACCGCGCAGGAGTCCATGAGTTTCGATGGCTTCATACGCGTAGCAAGAACAACTGGGGTAGAAACGACAGTGATTGGCCATCAAGGGACTGATGGCATAGCGATAAAACTGGATCGGAACGAGGGCCAGTTTACGCATCTGGGCTGTCTACCCCCACAGTTTCGGCTTTGACTACAGGTACCGCTGGCACCGTACGGGCCAGGCGTTTCCAGAGTTTGCCGAAATGCTGGATCAATTCAGGGTTTTCGATATCGCCCAGACCTTTGCGCGCGACGATAACGATGTCCCAGCCGACCAGTGAATCCTGGTGCAGACGGAACGACTCGCGCATCAGACGTTTGAGGCGATTGCGCTCAACGGAGAGCTTGACGCTCTTTTTACCGATAACCAGCCCCAGACGGGGATGATCAAGGTCGTTGTTGCGCGCAAGGAGCAGGAGATTTTTCCCCGGAACCTTGCCGGTGGGGGAGTCAAAGACTGCCTTGAAATGCCGAGGAGTAAGCAGACGCTTTTCCCGACTGAAGTCCTGACTCACCACCCGCGCCGGATTATCAAACTGCCAGACGAGCACGGCCTTTGGCGCGGCGACGCGACAGGACGGCACGACCGTTTTTGGTTGCCATGCGAGCACGGAAGCCGTGGGTGCGGGCGCGTTTGATAGTGCTGGGTTGGAAAGTACGTTTCATGGCGTTGCTACCTGGTTCGTCACAACGGGCCGGAATGGCCCCCGTTTTAAGAGACCGGGGATTCTAGAGAAAGCAAGCCCGCAGGTCAATTTCCAACCAGCGTTTACTTCATATAGATATTCGGCCCGATCTGCCTGGCACCCACCCTGACCTAGATATAAGAATAAAGAAGGGAATTATTTAAAGCTTTTCTGTAAAGCTTATAGAAGCTTAGGAAGCCATTATCTGTGGATAAGTACCTTGAGGCCATGAAACACCTACTGTACAGAGGATGACAACTGGGTGGGTAAGCGGTGCTCCGCCTGTGCCGCGCTATCGGATAAGCTGTGTGTGGAATGCCATGTTATCCACAGGCCAGTTACCCACAGACTTTCGCCCCCACTTGTGCAACGCCCTCAAGGGCGGTTATCCACAGAGCTTATGCACATACCATTGGTCGCTTTGTCCACCGATAAGCGGTTGATTCTTCAGGTTGTCCCTGCAACCTACATGTGGATAAGTGCTCGGCCTGCCGGTACAATGGCCGCTTGTTTTTGCCTCACCGGCTTTCAACTTAGGGGATATCCGTGTCAGTGGAACTTTGGCAGCAGTGCGTGGAGCTTCTGCGTGATGAGCTGCCTGCCCAGCAATTCAACACCTGGATCCGTCCACTACAGGTCGAAGCCGAAGGCGACGAGTTGCGTGTCTATGCACCGAACCGTTTTGTGCTCGACTGGGTCAACGAAAAGTACCTGGGACGTTTGCTCGAACTGTTGAACGAGCATGGCAACGGTCTGGCGCCTGCGCTTTCCTTATTAATAGGTAGCAAGCGCAGTTCCGCTCCGCGTGCTGCCCCGAATGCCCCGTTGGCCGCCGCCGCTTCCCAGGCCATGGCCGCCAGTGCTCCGGCGCCGGCAGTGGTGAGCACTCCGTCCGCGCAGCCGGCACCGACCCCGAAGACGGTGGTCGAAGTCAGCCAGGAACCGTCCCGCGACAGCTTCGACCCGATGGCCGGCGCCAGTTCGCAACAGGCCCCGGTGCGTGCGGAACAACGCACCGTCCAGGTAGAAGGCGCGCTCAAGCACACCAGCTACCTGAACCGCACCTTCACCTTCGAGAATTTCGTCGAGGGCAAGTCCAACCAACTGGCCCGGGCCGCGGCCTGGCAGGTGGCGGACAACCCCAAGCACGGCTACAACCCGCTTTTCCTTTATGGCGGCGTCGGCCTGGGTAAGACCCACTTGATGCACGCTGTGGGTAACCACCTATTAAAGAAGAACCCGAATGCCAAGGTGGTCTACCTGCATTCGGAGCGTTTCGTCGCGGACATGGTCAAGGCCTTGCAGCTCAACGCCATCAACGAGTTCAAGCGCTTCTACCGTTCGGTGGACGCCTTGCTGATCGACGACATTCAATTCTTCGCCCGCAAGGAACGGTCCCAGGAAGAGTTTTTCCACACCTTCAACGCCTTGCTTGAGGGCGGTCAGCAAGTAATCCTGACCAGCGACCGTTATCCGAAAGAGATCGAAGGCCTGGAAGAGCGCCTGAAGTCGCGCTTTGGCTGGGGCCTGACCGTGGCGGTCGAGCCGCCGGAGCTGGAAACCCGGGTCGCGATCCTGATGAAGAAGGCCGACCAGGCAAAAGTCGACCTGCCCCACGACGCGGCGTTCTTCATTGCCCAACGTATTCGTTCCAACGTCCGTGAACTCGAAGGCGCGCTGAAGCGGGTGATCGCTCACTCGCACTTCATGGGCCGCGACATCACCATCGAGCTGATCCGCGAATCGCTGAAAGACCTGCTGGCGCTGCAAGACAAGCTGGTGTCTGTGGATAACATTCAGCGCACGGTGGCCGAATACTACAAGATCAAGATTTCCGACCTGCTGTCCAAGCGCCGTTCGCGCTCGGTGGCGCGTCCACGTCAGGTCGCCATGGCCTTGTCCAAGGAACTCACCAACCACAGCTTGCCTGAAATTGGTGATGTCTTCGGCGGGCGCGACCATACTACGGTCTTGCATGCATGCCGCAAGATCAACGAACTTAAGGAATCCGACGCGGACATCCGCGAGGACTACAAGAACCTGCTGCGAACACTGACCACTTGATGACACCAGCGCAGCTTATTAAGGCAAGGGACTAGACCATGCATTTCACTATTCAACGCGAAGCCCTGTTGAAACCCCTGCAACTGGTCGCAGGCGTCGTCGAGCGCCGCCAGACCTTGCCGGTGCTCTCCAATGTGTTGCTGGTCGTCCAGGGCCAGCAACTGTCGCTGACCGGTACCGACCTGGAAGTCGAGCTGGTCGGTCGCGTCCAACTCGAAGAGCCAGCGGAACCGGGTGAAATCACCGTGCCGGCGCGCAAGCTTATGGATATCTGCAAGAGCCTGCCCAACGACGCCCTGATCGACATCAAGGTCGACGAGCAGAAACTGGTGGTGAAAGCCGGCCGCAGCCGCTTCACCCTCTCCACCTTGCCGGCGAACGATTTCCCGACAGTGGAAGAAGGCCCGGGCTCGCTGACTTGCCAGCTCGACCAGAGCAAACTGCGTCGCTTGATCGAGCGCACCAGTTTCGCCATGGCCCAGCAGGACGTGCGTTACTACCTCAACGGCATGCTGCTGGAAGTGTCGGCCGGTATCATCCGCGCCGTGGCCACCGACGGTCACCGTCTGGCCATGTGTTCGATGCAGGCCGATATCGGTCAGCCGGATCGCCACCAGGTGATCGTGCCACGTAAAGGCATCCTGGAATTGGCCCGCCTGCTGACCGAGCCGGAAGGCAACGTGAGCATCGTCCTCGGCCAGCACCACATCCGTGCGACCACCGGTGAGTTCACCTTCACCTCCAAGCTGGTGGACGGCAAGTTCCCGGACTACGAGCGTGTCCTGCCAAAAGGTGGCGACAAGCTGGTCCTCGGCGATCGCCAGGCGCTGCGTGAAGCTTTCAGCCGTACCGCGATTCTGTCCAACGAGAAGTACCGCGGTATCCGTCTGCAACTGGCCAGCGGTCAGTTGAAGATCCAGGCCAACAACCCTGAGCAGGAAGAGGCGGAAGAAGAAATCAGCGTCGACTACAACGGCGGTTCGCTGGAAATCGGCTTCAACGTCAGCTATCTGCTGGACGTGCTGGGCGTGATGACCACCGAGCAGGTGCGTCTGATCCTGTCCGACTCCAACAGCAGCGCGTTGGTGCAGGAGTCCGACAACGACGACTCCGCCTACGTCGTCATGCCGATGCGCCTGTAACGGTGTCGCGCCAGCCCATGTCCAGCCAACGCTAGATGTCCCTCAGTCGTGTTTCGGTCACCGCGGTGCGTAACCTGCAGCCGGTGACCTTCTCCCCCTCCCCGCGTATCAATATCCTTTACGGCGCCAACGGCAGCGGAAAAACCAGCGTGCTCGAAGCGCTGCATCTGCTCGGGCTCGCGCGCTCGTTTCGCAGTACCCGTCTGTTACCGGTGATCCAGTACGAGCAACTCGCCTGCACGGTCTTCGGCCAGGTGGAGTTGGCCGAGGGCGGACACAGCGCGTTGGGGATATCCCGGGATCGCCAGGGTGAATTCCAGATCCGCATCGATGGCCAGAACGCCAAGAGCGCGGCACAACTGGCGGAAATCCTGCCGCTGCAACTGATCAACCCAGACAGCTTCCGCTTGCTCGAAGGGGCCCCGAAGATCCGCCGCCAGTTCCTCGACTGGGGTGTGTTCCACGTGGAACCTCGTTTCATGTCGACCTGGCAGCGCTTGCAGAAGGCCCTGCGGCAGCGGAACTCATGGCTGCGGCATGGTACACTTGACGCCGCTTCGCAAGCGGCCTGGGACCGGGAACTGTGCCTGGCCAGCGCCGAAATCGATGAATACCGCCGCGCTTACATCAAAGTCTTGAAACCAGTCTTTGAGCAAACCTTGGGCGAGCTAGTCGAACTCGAGGGCTTAACGCTGAGCTATTACCGTGGTTGGGACAAAGAGAAGGAACTGAGCGCCGTGCTCGCCTCTTCCCTGCACCGGGACCAGCAAATGGGTCACACCCAAGCCGGACCACAGCGAGCTGATTTGCGTCTTCGATTGGGCGCACACAATGCCGCGGACATCTTGTCCCGGGGTCAGCAGAAACTGGTGGTCTGTGCCTTGCGCATTGCCCAGGGGCACCTGGTCAGTCAGGCCCGGCGCGGTCAGTGTATTTATCTGGTGGATGACCTGCCGTCCGAGCTGGACGAGCAACACCGTCGTGCACTCTGTCGCTTGCTGGAAGACTTACGCTGCCAGGTGTTTATCACCTGTGTAGACCACGAATTATTGAGGGAAGGCTGGCAGACGGAAACGCCAGTCGCTTTGTTCCACGTGGAACAAGGCTGTATCACCCAGACCCACGACCAGCATCAAGGTGCTGAAAGGTTTGGATGCCGTACGCAAACGTCCCGGTATGTACATTGGCGACACCGATGATGGTAGCGGTCTGCACCACATGGTGTTCGAGGTGGTCGACAACTCCATCGACGAAGCCCTCGCCGGCCATTGCGACGAAATCAGCATCATCATCCACCCGGATGAGTCCATCACCGTGCGCGACAATGGTCGCGGTATTCCGGTAGACGTGCACAAGGAAGAAGGCGTTTCCGCGGCCGAGGTCATCATGACCGTGCTGCACGCCGGCGGTAAGTTCGACGACAACTCCTATAAAGTCTCCGGCGGTTTGCACGGTGTGGGTGTGTCGGTGGTGAACGCCCTGTCCGAATTGCTGGTGCTGACCGTGCGTCGCAGCGGCAAGATCTGGGAGCAGACCTACGTCCACGGTGTTCCACAGGAACCGATGAGAACTGTCGGCGACAGCGAAACCACCGGTACCGAGATCCACTTCAAAGCCTCCGGCGAAACCTTCAAGAATATCCACTTCAGCTGGGACATCCTGGCCAAGCGGATTCGTGAACTGTCTTTCCTCAACTCTGGTGTCGGCATCGTCCTCAAGGATGAGCGCAGCGGCAAGGAAGAACTGTTCAAGTACGAAGGCGGCCTGCGGGCGTTCGTTGAATACCTGAACACCAACAAGACCCCGGTCAACCAGGTGTTCCACTTCAACGTCCAGCGTGAAGACGGCATCGGCGTGGAAATCGCCTTGCAGTGGAACGACAGCTTCAACGAGAACCTGTTGTGCTTCACCAACAACATTCCGCAGCGCGACGGTGGTACTCACCTGGTGGGTTTCCGTTCCGCCCTGACGCGTAACCTGAACACCTACATCGAAGCGGAAGGCCTGGCGAAGAAGCACAAGGTCGCCACCACCGGTGACGATGCCCGTGAAGGCCTGACCGCGATCATTTCGGTCAAGGTGCCGGATCCGAAGTTCAGTTCCCAGACCAAGGACAAGTTGGTTTCTTCCGAAGTGAAGACTGCGGTCGAACAGGAAATGGGCAAGTACTTCTCGGACTTCCTGCTGGAAAACCCGAACGAAGCCAAGCTGGTGGTCGGCAAGATGATCGACGCCGCCCGTGCCCGTGAAGCGGCGCGTAAAGCCCGCGAGATGACCCGTCGTAAAGGTGCGCTGGATATCGCCGGCCTGCCGGGCAAACTGGCGGACTGCCAGGAAAAAGACCCTGCCCTTTCCGAACTCTACCTGGTGGAAGGTGACTCTGCTGGCGGTTCCGCCAAGCAGGGTCGTAACCGTCGCACCCAGGCGATCCTGCCGTTGAAGGGCAAGATCCTCAACGTGGAAAAAGCCCGTTTCGACAAGATGATCTCGTCCCAGGAAGTGGGCACGCTGATCACCGCGCTGGGCTGCGGTATCGGCCGCGACGAGTACAACATCGAGAAGCTGCGTTACCACAACATCATCATCATGACCGATGCTGACGTCGACGGTTCGCACATCCGTACCCTGCTGCTGACCTTCTTCTTCCGTCAGTTG
>Ga0302156_10003177_pt1 | contig 12915 bp, 10 predicted proteins | sample I_Bog_N3_2_FD_193503 | JGI IMG/M metagenome (GOLD analysis project Ga0302156, IMG submission 193503) | Peat permafrost microbial communities from Stordalen Mire near Abisko, Sweden - I_Bog_N3_2 | ecosystem: Environmental > Terrestrial > Soil > Wetlands > Peat | place: Sweden: Abisko, Stordalen... | reverse complement strand
GCAGCACGCCGAAGACGAACTCGCGAATGGTCCGGCCGCGGGAAATCCGCGCGATAAACAGGCCCACGAACGGCGACCAGGCAATCCACCAGGCCCAGTAGAACACCGTCCAGCCGCCCAGCCAGTCGCTGGGTTTGTCATAGGCGTAGAGATCGAAACTCTTGGTCGGCAGCGCGCCGAGGTAGTCGCCGACGTTCTGGATCAGAGTGTTGAGCAGGTGCTGGGTGGGCCCGGCGAACAGCACGAACAGCAGCAATGCGCAGGCCAGCAGCATGTTGATATCGGACATCACCCGCACGCCCTTGTCGACGCCGGCGACCGCGACGGCGATGGCCGCGCCCATCATCAGGGTGATCAGCCCGACCTGGATCCACTGGGTGTGGGGCACGTGGAACAGGTAGTCCAGGCCCGAGTTCAGGTGCAGCACGCCAAAGCCCATGTCGGCGCCGAGGCCGAACACCGTGGCGATAATGCCGAAGCCGTCCACGGCATAACCGATGGGCCCGTTGATGCGTTTGCCGATCAACGGGTACAGCGCCGAGCGCAGGGCCAGCGGCAGGTTATGCCGGTAGGCGAAGTAGGCCAGGGCCATGCCGACGAAGGCGAACACGCCCCAGCCGTGCAGGCCCCAGTGCAGAAACAGGATCTGCATGGCCTGGCGCGCGGCGGCCTGGGTCCCGGCCTCGCCCTGGGGCGGTTGCATCAGGTGGGTCAGGGGCTCGGAGACGCAGAAGAAGAACAGGGTGATGCTGATCCCGGCGGCGAACAGCATGCCGGCCCAGGACAGGTAGCTGAACTCGGGTTCGTCGTGGTCGGCACCGAGCTTGATCTTGCCGTAGCCGGACAAGGCGGTGACCACCACGAAGACCAGGTACAGGGTCATCGCCAGCATGTAGTACCAGCCGACCGTATTGGCCGCCCAGTTCTGCGCCGCCAGCAGCCATTGGCCGGCGGCTTCGGGCAGGGCAATGACCACCAGGCCGAACAGCAGGATGAAGCTTGCGGCGAAGTAGAACACCGGCGGGTTCATGCGGATCAGGCCGCTGCTGGAAGGGGGTGACGTGCTCATGAAACGGGCACCTCAAGAACATGAAACGTGGCTGGACATCTCGGACTCAGCAAAGGCAAGCCTCCTGTTGTGAGCGGGCAGCGAACCGCCGGTTTAACTTGAACGAACGGTCAAGTTAAACACGGATAGGGCTTTGAGGACTAATCGCAGGGCTCGGTGGTGCTTTTCTTACGTGAGCGTTAGGCAGGGGTATGACGCTTCTGATGGGGTGATCGTTCCGGCCTCTTCGCGCCGCATCGCCGCGAAGGCGGCCGCAAGATCGATGCAGGACCTGCCGGCCTTGTGGCGAGCGCCCTGACGACTAGCGCTGCGTCCCTTCCTCATGCTGCTGCAGGTTCGCCTGGGTCAGGTTGCAGCCCGCCGGCACGCTGCGGGTCAGCCAGACATTGCCGCCGATGGTGGCGCCGCGGCCGATGGTGATCCGCCCGAGGATGGTTGCCCCGGCATAGATCACCACGTCGTCCTCGACAATCGGGTGACGTGGATGGCCCTTCTGCAATTGCCCGTCCTCGTCCGCCGGGAAGCGCTTGGCACCCAGGGTCACCGCCTGGTAGATGCGTACCCGTTCGCCGATGATCGCGGTTTCGCCGATCACCACGCCCGTTCCATGGTCGATAAAGAAACTGCCGCCGATCTGCGCCCCGGGGTGAATGTCGATCCCGGTGGCCGAGTGGGCGATTTCCGCACTGATCCGCGCCAGCAACGGCAACCCGGCGCGGTACAGGTGATGGGCCAGGCGATGGTGGATCACCGCGAGAATCCCCGGGTAGCACAGCAACACTTCATCGACGCTGCGCGCCGCCGGGTCGCCGTGGTAAGCCGCCAGGACATCGGTGTCGAGCAACCGACGCAATGCCGGCAGAGCCATGGCGAAGTCCTGGATCAGTTGCACGGCTTTGCTCTGGACCTCGGCGTCCGATTCGCCGCCATGTCGCGCCACGTAACGCAACTCCAGGCGGGCCTGGGCCAGCAAGGCATTGAGGGCGGCATCGAGGGTGTGGCCGACGTAGAAATCCTCGCTTTCCTCGCGCAGGTCCACCGGCCCCAGGCGCATGGGAAACAGCGCGCCGCAGAGCGATTCGAGAATCTCGGCCATGGCCTGGCGCGACGGCAGCTCGCGGCCGCCCTGTTCGTCGCTGACCCGGCCATTACGGCTGCGCCACTCATCCCGGGCGCTGCGCAACTGGCCGACGATGGTCTGTAGTTGCCAATGGCTGGAACGCTCGCTCACGATCAAATCTCCGACGGGACGACCGGCCCATCGGGTCGCCTGAATGACTTCCACTTTACGGCACCGACACAAACGGTAATTAAGAACGAATGGTGCTTTCCTCAGAACTTTCCGGCATAAGCGAATGACAGTTGCCTGAGGAAAAGCCCCTGCCTATAGTCCAGGCATCTCCTACAGCCAGCTCGGACCCATGATCAAACAACAGCTTGCCCGTTTTAACCGTCTGGAACTCCTGGCCCAGGCCACCCCTCTGGAAAAGCTCGAACGCCTGTCGGCGTGGGTCGGCCGCGATATCTACATCAAGCGTGATGACCTGACGCCCCTGGCTCTGGGCGGCAACAAGCTGCGCAAGCTGGAATACCTGGGGGCCGATGCCCTGGCGGTCGGTGCCGACACGCTGATCACCGCCGGCGCCATCCAGTCCAACCATGTGCGCCAGACCGCGGCCCTGGCGGCCCGCCTCGGGCTGGGTTGCGTGGCCTTGCTGGAAAACCCCATCGGCACCCAGGACGCCAACTACCTGGGCAATGGCAATCGCCTGTTGCTCGACCTGTTCGACGCCCGGGTCGAGCTGGTGGACAACCTGGACAATGCCGACGAGCAGTTGCAGGCCCTGGCCGAGCGCCTGCGCAGCAACGGCAAGAAGCCCTATCTGGTGCCGATTGGTGGCTCCAATGCCCTGGGCGCGCTGGGTTATGTGCGGGCCGGCTTCGAGCTGGCGGCGCAGATCGAAGACAGCGGGCTGGAATTCGCCGCCGTGGTGCTGGCCTCCGGCAGTGCCGGGACCCACAGCGGCCTGGGCCTGGCCCTGAGCGAAGCGCTGCCGGGCTTGCCGGTGGTCGGCGTGACGGTGTCCCGTAGCGATGAGGCGCAGCGGCCGAAGGTGCAGGGGCTGGCGGAGCGCACGGCCGAGTTGCTCGGTGTGCCGCTGCCGGCCAGTTTCAAGGTCGAGTTGTGGGACGAATATTTCGCTCCCCGTTATGGCGAGCCGAACGCCGGGACCCTGGCGGCGGTCAAGCTGCTGGCCAGCCAGGAAGGCATCCTGCTCGACCCGGTCTACACCGGCAAGGCCATGGCCGGGCTGCTCGACGGCATCGGCCGCCAGCGTTTCGAGGACGGCCCGATCATCTTCCTGCACACCGGCGGGGCGCCGGCGTTGTTTGCCTACAACGCTATGCTGTAACCCGACTTTGAGCGTGAGGCTGCCCCGCTCCCTGCAGGGAGCGGGGCAGCCCGACACCAATTCGGGTGTCAGCAGGTAATAAAATAGAATATACAAATAGTTTTTTATTATTTTATAGAATATTAAGCGCTCGCTATAGTCGCGGCGCAGGCGATTTGGCGCGAGACGCCAGCGCCGCTTTAAGGCAGGATTGACGCTGCTCTTCAGCACGTCAGATTCGCGTTCCCACCCATAAGAATACACACGGGGCTCGTCATGAATATTTCCGCATTTCGCAAGCGTCTGCTGGTCGGCAGCCTGGGGTTGGTACTCGGTGCCGGACTGCTCGGCCAGGCCTTTGCCGGTGAGCAACTGGACAACATCAAGAAGGCCGGCGTCATCAACGTTGGCCTGGAAGGCACCTACCCACCGTTCAGCTTTATCGGTGCCGACGGCAAGCTGGCCGGCTTCGAGGTCGAGTTCTCCGACGCCCTGGCGAAAAAACTGGGTGTGAAGGTCAAGCTGCAACCGACCAAGTGGGACGGCATTCTCGCCGCCCTGGAGTCCAAGCGCCTGGACGCGGTGATCAACCAGGTGACCATCTCCGAAGAGCGCAAGAAGAAGTATGACTTCTCCGAGCCTTATACCGTTTCCGGTATCCAGGCCCTGGTGCAGAAGAAGGACGCCGACAAGTTCAAGACCGCCCAGGATCTGGCGGGCCACAAGGTCGGTGTCGGCCTGGGCACCAACTATGAACAATGGCTCAAGGACAATGTGCCGAAAGCCATCATCAAGACTTACGACGATGATCCGACCAAGTACCAGGACCTGCGTGTAGGCCGTATCGACGCAATTCTGGTGGACCGTCTGGCAGCCTTTGAACTGATCAAGAAAACCAACGACACCCTGGCCGTTTCCGGTGAACCGTTCTCCCGTCAGGAAGCCGGTATCGCCCTGCGTAAAGGCGAACCCGAGTTGCTGGCCGCGGTGAACAAGGCCATCGACGAACTGCGCGCTGACGGCACCTTGAAAAAGCTGTCGGAAAAATACTTCAACGCTGACGTCACTCAATAATGGAAGCAGCTTTTCAGCTTGCGTTGGACTCCGCGCCCTTTCTGCTCGAGGGCGCGTACTACACGGTCATCCTCAGCCTGGGTGGAATGTTCTTCGGTTTGCTGCTGGGCTTCGGCCTGGCCTTGATGCGCCTGTCGCGCTTCAAGACGGTGAGCTGGATCGCCAGGGTCTATGTGTCGTTCTTTCGCGGCACACCCCTGCTGGTCCAGTTGTTCGTGATCTATTACGGACTGCCGCAGATGGGCATCGAGCTGGACCCGCTGCCCGCCGCGCTGATCGGCTTCTCGCTGAACATGGCGGCGTACGCCTGTGAAATCCTCCGGGCCGCCATCAGCTCCATCGAGCGCGGCCAGTGGGAAGCGGCGGCGAGTATCGGCATGTCGCGGGCGCAGACCCTGCGCCGGGCGATCCTGCCGCAAGCCGCGCGCACGGCCCTGCCGCCGTTGGGCAACAGTTTCATTTCCCTGGTCAAGGACACGGCATTGGCCGCGACCATCCAGGTACCGGAACTGTTCCGCCAGGCCCAGCTGATTACTGCCCGGACCTTTGAAATTTTCACCATGTATCTTGCCGCCGCCCTGATCTATTGGGTCCTTGCCAGCCTGCTCGCGCACTTGCAGAACCGTCTGGAAGAGCGGGTCAATCGGCATGACCAGGAGTCTTGACAGCATGATTGTGGTTGAAAAACTGACCAAGAAATTCAAAGGGCAGACCGTGCTCAACGGTATCGACCTGACGGTCGAGGCCGGCGAGGTGATCGCTATCATCGGTCCCAGCGGTTCCGGCAAGACCACCTTCCTGCGTTGCCTGAACTTCCTCGAGGAACCCACCAGCGGCCGGATCAAGGTCGGCGACATCGAAATCGATGGCAGCCGTCCGCTGAACCAGCAGTTGGGCCTGGTGCGCAAGCTGCGCCAGCAGGTCGGTTTCGTGTTCCAGAACTTCAACCTGTTTCCCCACCGCACGGCGCTGGAGAACGTCATCGAAGGCCCGCTGGTGGTCAAGAAGACCCCGCGTGACCAGGCCTTGGCCCTGGGCCGCAAGCTATTGGCCAAGGTTGGCCTGGCAGGCAAGGAAGACGCCTATCCGCGCAGGCTTTCCGGTGGTCAGCAACAACGGGTGGCCATTGCCCGGGCGCTGGCGATGGAGCCGCAGGTGATCCTGTTCGACGAGCCGACTTCGGCCCTCGACCCGGAACTGGTGGGTGAAGTGCTGGCAACCATTCGTGGCCTGGCCGAAGAAAAACGCACCATGGTCATCGTCACCCACGAAATGAGCTTTGCCCGGGATGTGGCCAATCGGGTGATCTTTTTCGACAAGGGCGTGATCGTCGAACAAGGTGAAGCCAAGGCGCTGTTTGCCAATCCCAAGGAAGAGCGCACCCGGCAGTTTCTCAGCAAGTTTCTCGGTAATACGTAGGACACTTCTTGACTGAATAAGGCGTACTCAGGGAATGAGTACGACGGCTTTGAAAAGTTGTTTGATCGCCTATCGGGCGATAATTGTTTACTACCGCCTTTCCCCTGCTTCTTCTTTCACACGAACGACTGCGAAAGTAGGAAGTGTCCGAATTCCCGGGCGATCCCCGCCCTGACGGCTTAATGGCTTGACACCTTCCCGGCAAAACTCTTAGCTGCACTTCACAACCTGCACGACGTTATCAGGACTGTATGCACGTTTCGGCCAACTGTTCGCCGGACTGCGCGTGCGCCTTCCAGAATGTTCGACGGTAAGGACGCCTATTAAGGTTCAAGGACAACGGTTGTTTATGCGGCCCAGGCCTGCGCCTGCACGTTGGACTTTTCGTTACCCTACAAAAAGGATTTTTGCATGACTCATTTTCAGGAAACCCTGCGGCTGGCTCCGCCTGTCGTCCCCCAGGCCCATGGGCGTGGTATTGGCCTGCTGGCCGCCGCGCAGTTGTCGATTGTCGTCCGGCCCTATGTCGGCATGGATGAGGGCGACCTGATCGAGTTGTTCTGGGACGGTTGTTATGTGACGGCGCGGCAGGTGTCGGCCAATGACGTGGGCCAGTCGCTGAGTTTGCGGGTACCGGAGAGTTTCGTCCTGGACGGGCTGGCGCGGGTCCACTATCGGGTCCTGCGGGTGGGCAGTGCCGGCGCCTGTTCGCGCCGGCTCGAGGTGCCGGTCAAGCTCGCTTGCCCGGGTGGCCAGCCCTTCGGCGAGGAAAACCAGGGATTGGCGCCGCTGATCATTCCCGCGCCGATCCAGCGCTACGGGGTCAACCCCAGCCAGATGCGCCGGGGCGTACCGCTGACCCTGGCGCCCTATCTGAACATGGCCGCCGAGGACGAAATCACCCTGCTCTGGGGCGATGTGCGCCTCGACCTGCCCAAGCTCGCCGGCGAGGACATCGGCAAGCCGGTCCGGGTCTTCGTGCCACCGGCGGTGATCCAGGAAGCCGGTGAAGACAGTGGCCTGGACCTCACCTACTGCGTGATCGACCGGGTCGGCAACAACTCTCGTTGGGCGCCGGCGCGGCGGCTCAGGGTGGGCAGCGCCCGGCACTACATCAGGGCCCCGCGCCCGGTTTTCCCCAAGCTCGCCCAGCCCTGCCGGGGCTGAGAGGCTGACCTTCTATGCATATTCCCAAAGGTTAGTTTATTTAATTTTTATACGCGCTTAGGGTATATGCACCGGACCACCGGACTTGTTTGATTTCTATGGCGTCGCGCTTTCGCGACGCTTCCAAAGAGAGATGAGGACGGTATGGTCAGGAACACAATCACCCTTGTGCGGATCGCCAGGGCATTGCGCACGCCACGGAGTGGCGTTGATGTCTAATTTGCATGAAGCACAGGTCCAGAGCGACCTGGATATTGCTCCGTTGTTGCTCCCGGCCCGCGTGCTGCGCAACGACGCCGAAGCCTTGCAGGCCGCCCATGAGCTGGCCGAGGCTGCCCGCTTGCAGGCCGCGCGCCGCGACCGTCAGCGCAAGCTGCCCTGGGCCGAGATCGAGCAGTTCACCCGCAGCGGCCTGGGCAGCATCACGATTCCCCGTGAGTACGGCGGTCCACAGGTATCCTTTGTCACCGTGGCCGAAGTCTTTGCGATCATTTCCGCCGCCGATCCGGCGCTCGGGCAGATCCCCCAGAACCAGTTCGGCATTCTTCAGTTGCTGCTGGGCACCGCCACCGAACGCCAGAAGAAGCAGCTGTTCCAGAGCGTGCTGGAAGGCTGGCGCATCGGTAATGCCGGGCCGGAACGCGGCACGAAAAACACCCTGGAGCTCAAGACCCGGATCACCGCCGACGGTGACGGTTTGGTCATCAGCGGCCAGAAGTTCTATTCCACCGGTGCCCTGTTTGCCCACTGGGTGGCGGTCAAGGCGATCAACGACGAAGGGCGGCAGGTCATGGCCTTCGTCCGGCGTGGCACGCAGGGCTTGCGCATCGTCGACGACTGGTCGGGCTTCGGCCAGCGCACCACCGCCAGCGGCACCGTCTTGTTGAACCAGGTGCGGGTGGAAGCGGAAGACGTGGTGGACAACTGGCGCCAGGGCGAGGTGCCGAATATCCAGGGCGCCTACTCGCAACTGATCCAGGCCGCCATCGACGCGGGCATCGCCCGTGGGGCCATCGACGACAGCATCGCCTTTGTCCGCGAGCGTTCGCGGCCGTGGGTCGATGCCAAGGTCGAGCGCGCCAGTGACGATCTCTACGTGATTGCCGATATCGGCAAATTGAAAATCGAACTGCACGCCGCCGAGGCGCTGCTGTGCAAGGCCGGGCAGGTGCTCGACCAGGTCAGCGCCAAGCCGGTGGATGCGGCTTCTGCCGCGCGTGCCTCGATTGCCGTGGCCGAAGCCAAGGTCCTCACCACCGAAATCGCCCTGCTCGCCAGCGAGAAGCTGTTCGAGCTGGCCGGCAGCCGCGCCACCCTGGCCGAGTTCAACCTCGACCGGCACTGGCGCAACGCCCGGGTGCACACCCTGCACGACCCGGTGCGCTGGAAATACCACGCCGTGGGCGCCTATCACCTGAACGGCAGTTTGCCGGCCCGGCATTCCTGGATTTGACGACCAGACCTCTGGAGAAGCACATGACTTTTTCCCAACCCGTCGCGGTCATCAGCAGCGACGAGCAAGCCCTGATCGTGGCCAGCGACCTGGCCGAAGACTTCAAGCGCGACAGCATCCTGCGCGACCGTGAACGGCGCCTGCCGCTGGCCGAGCTGGAGGTGTTTTCCCGCTCCGGCCTCTGGGGTATCAGCGTGCCGAAGGCCTACGGCGGTGCCGGCGTGTCCAACGTGACCCTGGCCAAGGTGACGCAACTGATCGCCGAGGCCGATGCCTCCCTGGGGCAGATTCCACAGAACCATTTCTATGCCCTGGAAGTGTTGCGGGTCAACGGCAGCGAGGCGCAGAAACGCCGCCTGTATGCCGAGGTGCTCGCGGGGCGGCGCTTTGGCAATGCCCTGGCCGAACTGGGGACCAAGACCGCCCATGACCGTGTCACCAGCTTGCGCCGGGACGGCGACGGCTACCGCATCAACGGTCGCAAGTTCTACGCCACGGGCGCCTTGTATGCCCAGCGCATCCCGACCTCGGTGGTGGATGAGCAGGGTGTCCAGCAGTTGGCCTTCGTGCCGCGTGACAGCGCCGGCCTCAATGTGATCGACGACTGGAGCGGTTTTGGCCAGCGCACCACCGGTAGCGGTTCGGTGGTGTTCGAGGACGTGTATGTCGCCGCCGAAGACGTGATTCCTTTTCAAACCGCCTTCGAACGTCCGACCCCGGTCGGTCCGCTGGCGCAGATTCTCCATGCGGCCATCGACACCGGCATTGCCCGCGCCGCCTATGAAGACACCCTGCACTTTGTCCGCACCCGCACACGGCCCTGGATCGATGCCGGCAGCGACAAGGCCACTGAAGATCCGTTGACCCTCAAGAGCATCGGCCACCTGAGCATTCGCCTGCACGCCGCCGAAGCCTTGCTGGAGCGGGCCGGTGAATACCTCGACCTGGCCCAGGCCGAGACCAATGCCGAAACCGTCGCAGCGGCCTCGATTGCCGTTGCCGAAGCGCGGGCCATCAGCACCGAAATCTCCCTGGCGGCCGGCAGCAGCCTGTTCGAACTGGCCGGCAGCCAGGCGACCCTGGCCGAGCACGGGCTGGATCGCCACTGGCGCAATGCGCGGGTGCACACCCTGCATGACCCGGTGCGCTGGAAGTACCACGCGGTGGGCAACTACTACCTCAATGCGGAAAACCCACCGCTGCGGGGGACCATCTGATGGCGAAGAAAAAGATCCTGCTCAATGCCTTCAACATGAACTGCATCGGGCATATCAACCACGGCTTGTGGACCCATCCGCGGGACAACTCGACCCAGTACAAGACGCTGGAATACTGGACCGAGTTGGCGCAACTGCTGGAGCGTGGTCTGTTCGACGGTCTGTTTATCGCCGATATCGTCGGGGTCTACGACGTGTACCAGGGGTCGGTGGAGGTGCCGCTGCGGGAGTCGATCCAGTTGCCGGTCAACGATCCGCTGCTGCTGGTTTCGGCGATGGCGGCGGTGACGAAAAACCTCGGCTTCGGCCTGACCGCCAACCTCACTTACGAGGCGCCGTACCTGTTTGCCCGGCGGATGTCGACGCTCGACCATCTGAGCCGTGGGCGGGTCGGCTGGAACATCGTCACCGGTTATCTCGACAGCGCCGCCCGGGCCATGGGCCTCAAGGAGCAGGTCGAACATGACCGGCGCTACGACCAGGCCGACGAGTACCTGGAGGTGCTCTACAAACTCTGGGAAGGCAGCTGGGAAAACGACGCGGTGCTCAACGATCCGGCCCGGCGGATCTACGCCCAGCCGGAGAAGGTGCACAAGGTGCAGCACGCCGGCGAGTTCTATCAGGTGGAGGGTTATCACCTCTGCGAGCCTTCGCCGCAGCGCACGCCGGTGCTGTTCCAGGCCGGCAGTTCGGAGCGTGGCCTGGAGTTCGCCGGGCGACATGCCGAGTGCGTGTTTATCAGCGGGCAGAACAAGGCCGCGACCAAGGTCCAGGTGGACAAGGTGCGCGCCAGCGCGGTGGCGGCCGGACGTGATCCCGAAGGCGTCAAGGTATTCATGGGCTTGAACGTGATTGTCGGCGAGACCGAGGAAGCGGCCTGGGCCAAGCATGCCGAGTACCTGGGGTATGCCAGTGCGGAGGCCGGGGTGGCACATTTTTCCGCGTCTACCGCGATTGATTTTGCCGAGTACGAACTAGATGAGCCGATCCAGTACGTGAAGAGCAATGCGATCCAGTCGGCGACCAGGAACCTGCAGAACAATGACTGGACCCGGCGCAAATTGCTGGAGCAGCACGCCTTGGGCGGGCGCTATTTCACCGTGGTTGGTTCACCCGGGCAGGTGGCTGATGAGCTGGAATCGTGGATCGCCGAAACCGGGCTGGATGGCTTCAACCTGACACGCATTGTCACTCCGGAAAGCTATGTGGACTTTATCGAGCTGGTGATTCCGGAATTGCAGCGGCGTGGGTCGTACAAGACGGCTTATGACCAGGGGACCTTGCGTGAAAAGCTGTTCCACGGTGAGGCGCATCTGCCGGGGCAGCATGCCGGAGCGGGCTATCGCCCGATCGCCAGCAAGCCGGCTCCTACAGGGGCGGGGTCGGTCGCCGATGTTGCGCTCGACGCCAACCTGTAGGAGCCGGCTTGCTGACCATAGAGCCCGTCCAAACACCACATAATCCATGCCCTGACTGGAAAACCATTATGAAAACCACCTTTCTCTCTCACCCGGTCAAAGCACTGGTCCTGGCCCTCGGCCTCTTCAGCGCCATCGCCCACGCCGCCGACGCTCCACTCAAGGTCGGCACCACCGCCGCCTTCGCCATCCCCCTGGAAGCCGCCGTCGAAGAAGCCGGCAAACAAGGCCTGAAAGTCGAGCTGGTGGAATTCACCGACTGGATCGCGCCCAACGTCAGCCTCGCCGCCGGCGATATCGACGTGAACTACTTCCAGCACATTCCCTTCCTGGAAAACGCCAAGGCCGCCGCCGGTTTCGACCTGGTGCCCTTTGCCCCGGGGATCATCAACAACGTCGGCCTCTACTCGAAGAAATACAAAAGCTTCGACGAGCTGCCACAAGGCGCCACCGTGGCCATTGCCAACGACCCGATCAACAGCGGTCGCGGCCTGCAACTGCTGGCCAAGGCCGGGCTGATCACCCTCAAACCCGGCGTCGGCTACAAGGCCACCGAAGACGACATCATCGGCAACCCGAAAAAGATCAAGATCCTCCAGGTCGAAGCCGTGCAACTGGTGCGCGCCTACGACGACGCCGATCTGGTCCAGGGCTACCCGGCCTATATCCGCCTGGCGAAGACCTTCGACGCCGGCTCCGCGCTGCTGTTCGACGGTCTCGATCACAAGGAGTACGTGATCCAGTTCGTGATCCAGCCGAAAGAGAAAACCGACCCGCGGCTGATCAAGTTCGTCGATATCTACCAGCATTCGCCGGTGGTCCGTGCCGCCCTGGATAAAGCCCACGGCAAGCTGTACCAGGCCGGTTGGGAAGGCTGACATGAGTGTCGTCAACCTCCAGCGCCCGCGTGAAGAAACGCCGCGCAGTGCCGAGCAGACCGAACTGCACCCCGACCTCAATCGTGCCCACGTGCGTTTTATCGGCCTGGGCAAGACCTACGAAGGCCGCGAAGGCCCGGTGCATGCGTTGCAAGGCATCGACCTGGCAATCCAGTGCGGCGAGGTGTTCGGCATCATTGGCCGCAGCGGCGCCGGCAAGTCGTCGCTGATCCGCACGATCAATCGCCTGGAACAACCCAGTTCGGGGCGGGTGCTGATCGATCAGGTGGATATCGGCGAGTTCGACGAAAACCGCCTGGTGGAACTGCGTCGGCGCATCGGCATGATTTTCCAGCACTTCAACCTGATGTCAGCGAAGACGGTCTGGCAGAACGTCGAGCTGCCGTTGAAGGTGGCCGGGGTGCCGAAGCTGCAACGGGAACAGAAGGTTCGCGAGCTGCTGGACCTGGTCGGCCTGCGGGACAAATACAAGGCCTACCCGGCGCAGTTGTCCGGCGGGCAGAAACAGCGGGTCGGGATTGCCCGGGCGCTGGTCCATGACCCGGCGATCCTGCTGTGTGACGAAGCCACCTCGGCGCTGGACCCGGAAACCACCCAATCGATCCTTGGCTTGCTGCGCGAGATCAATCAGCGCCTGGGCCTGACCATTGTCCTGATCACCCACGAGATGGCGGTGATCCGCGAGATCTGCGATCGGGTGGTGGTGCTGGAACATGGGCGGGTGGTCGAGCAGGGGCCGGTCTGGCAAGTGTTCGGCGATCCGCAGCACGAGGTCAGCCGGACCTTGTTGGCGCCGTTGCAACACG
>Ga0302156_10003154_pt1 | contig 12989 bp, 8 predicted proteins | sample I_Bog_N3_2_FD_193503 | JGI IMG/M metagenome (GOLD analysis project Ga0302156, IMG submission 193503) | Peat permafrost microbial communities from Stordalen Mire near Abisko, Sweden - I_Bog_N3_2 | ecosystem: Environmental > Terrestrial > Soil > Wetlands > Peat | place: Sweden: Abisko, Stordalen... | reverse complement strand
CACGCCGCTTCTTGAGTACTTCGAAGCGCCGGCCTCGAAGTGGATGAAACGGATGACGGATTTCCGCCCATCCCAAATTCGAACTGTGGGTCAGTGCAGTTTGCGCTGACCGTCCCGACGGTGCGAGACCGCGTAGTGCAAACAGCAATGAAGCTGGTGTTGGAGCCGATCTTCGAAGCCGACTTTCATCCTTGCTCCTACGGTTATCGTCCTCAGAGAAGCGCGAAGATGGCCTCCGTGGCGATTCGCGAAGACCTGTATGCGAGAGCCTGGGGCGTGGTAGAGATTGATTTTCGCAGCTATTTTACGACCATTCCGCATGACAAGCTGATGATCTTGATCAAGCAGCGAGTCGTGGATGGGAGTATGTTGCGTCTGATCAAACAGAGCCTAACGGTGGAAGTAGCGTATCAAGGAAAGATGGAGCCGACGGTAGTGGGAGTCTCGCAAGGGCCTCCGATCTCACCGCACTGAGCCATTCCTTTACCCTAGACTTCGTGATCTGCTGTCAGGGCAGAGCGGAAGAAGCTCTGTCTACGATGCGGGCCATGATGACGAAGCTGAAGCTGACGGTGAATGAAACCAAGACGCGGGTCTCGAAGCTGCCGGAAGAGAAGTTCGATTTCTTGGGGTATACGTTTGGTCGTTGCTACTCGACGAAGACGGGACGTGCCAATCTGGGCACGATACCTGCCAAGAAGCGAGTGATTCGCATCTGTCAGGCGATCAGCAGCGAAACTGGACGCAACAGAACCCTACTAGACCATAAGACGGTGGTGACGAAGCTCAATCAAATGATGAACGGTTGGGCCAACTACTTCTGTCTTGGGCCGGTCAGCAAAGCCTAGCGGGCAGTGGATCGACATGCTCGTAAGCGGCTGCGTCAGTGGTTGTGCGCCAAACATCAAGCGGCATGGCCGGCAACTGGGAATTTTTCCGAAGCCAGTCTGTACGATACGTTTGGCCTTGTTCGCGTTACCGAGCGGACGCTGTCACGGCAGAGGTCGCGGGTTCGAGCCACGTCGTCCACTCCGTACATTCAAAATGACTTATCTTGGATTGGCGGAAACCAAGGAGGATGCAAAAGGACACAGATTTATGTCCCTTTTGTGTCCTTTTGGCAGATACGATGTCTCCCCGATACGCCGTCTCTTAGTCGCCGGCCCGAGTGCCTTTTGACGGCAAAGTCGAGTTTCCACTCGCGGACAAGACAAGGGACATGACAGCCGCCTGGGCCTCATGCTTCGATGGAAGGATTGCCTGCGTGTAGACGTCAAGGGTCGATCGCAGTGAGAAATGCCGCAGCAATTCCTGTTGCTGTCCTATAGGGTGCCTTAGATTCGAGTTCAGTTGCCGACAGCCCCATGGATCCTGAACGCTATCACCTGCGTTCCGGCTGCATTGGACTCGATACTAGTTGCGCGCAGCAATACCTCGAAACTTGCAAGGGACGCATGCGGGCGATGCGCCCGTTCAAGGATGCGAGCAAGTGCATCGGAGTGAAGAAGAACTTCCGCGGCGGCTTGCGTTCCGGCGACATCCAGGCCCTCCAGCAGCAGCAAGTGGCCATTGCCGCCGAGATTCGGGACGAAGATGATCAGGGCATAGGTTTCGTGCGTCGGCTCGTCCCATTGGCTGAGATATGAGGCCTGTTCGCCGGGTTGCGGCTTGTTGCTGACGATTGCGGCGCCCTGCATCCCGTCGCCGCAATGAATGTGGAAGTTGGTGCTTTCATCCGCAACTGCTGCCCATGGATTGCTGCATACCGAGCCAAGGATCACGGCATTCGCATTCTTCAAATCATCGAAACGAAGATCGCGCGGAAAGCGGAGGAAAACCCGCTCCCGCTTATACTCCGGCAGCGTTGCCAACGCAGCGACAATCTGCAGATTGCTGAAACTGGTGAACTCCTGCGTGCGCATGTCCGTTGCGCTGTGGGCGTCCATGGGGGGAAGCGGCAGATCAAGATAGCCGCTCTTGATGTACTTTGTCAGTGGAATAGGATGGTGCGACATGTCCTCCATCAGGTTCAGTCCGGCGTCAGGGGGAACGATGTATGTGTTGTGCAATGGATCGAAGATGGATGTCAGCAGCAAGTTCGGAGGCTCTGGGGAATGGCCAATGGCTGGGATGTGCGAGAAAGCCAATACAGTAAGGCAAATGAGGACGGCACTATAACCGGTAAGCATGCCGATGGCAATCAGAGTTCTGTGGGTGCGAGAACGCGCGCCGCTAGCGGAAGGCTTGGCCAGGAGCGTGAACGGGCCAGAACCGCCTGGTTCGACGAGGGCGGGTGTTGGGACTACCAGCGACGGCTGCGAGAGCGAAATGGTTTCGGCATCGATAAATACGGGAACATATCCGCCCAGAGGAATCTCAATGCGCATTGAATCGTTCCGTGATTCCTCAGCGAAGTGCTCGGCGAGACGTTTGCGCAACTGGCGGGCATAGTTGCGGACGATGTTGTCCTCGACGGTGCGATAACCCTTCGGCCGTGAGAACACCTGCACGCCGATCTTCTGCTCGCTGATCCGTTCCTGACGGCCCTGCAGGGTCTCGGTGACGATAAACAGGAGGAATTTCGACAGCAGGGGCGACCGGGCAAGGTGACGGCCAGCCACGATGCGTTGCGTCAGGCGCCAGCGCGGATCGTCTTCCAGGTTCTCCGGGCCATCGGTTGGAAGGAAAGCGATCTTCGGCGGGAAGGGGATGGCAACGGATCTCTCCATGATCGTCCTCCAAGATTTGAACATACGGAATCGCCATGAAACGGCTGTTAATTCCCAGTTGGCCGTCCCAACGGCCGAGCCGATTAACCGACTTTTCATACAGCGGGCACGTCCTTTGCTTTCAGATCATTACTTTGGGGAAAGTTAGGTGTATACACGGGTCGGACAGGGGGTAAACACTCCTGCTGGAGTGTTGATCGGGCCTACTGTGAGGACGGCGGAGTGTCTGCGATTCCGACCACTTCACTTGAAGGAGACCCATCATGCTTTGGATATCTGGATTTCCCCACCCAGCCCGAAGGGCCGCACGAATGTGTCAACGAGCTATAAGCATCATCGTCGCCAGGGTAGCCGTACTTGCCTGCGTAGGCCTCTTGTTTGGATCGGCGCACCTCAATGCCCAGGTGAATACAGGATCTTTGAGCGGTTCGGTAACCGATCCAAGTGGTGCCGCGGTTGCCGGCGCGGAGTTGACAGTGAAGTCGTCAGAGACCGGCTACACGCGAACCGTCAAGAGCCTGGCGGTGGGCGATTACACGCTCCCCAACCTGCCGATTGGCAACTATAGCCTCACGGCGACCGCGCCGGGCTTTTCTCATATCGAGGAGCAGGTGAATATCGGGGTGGGCGAGCGGGTGCGGTTGGACCTGCATCTGACCGTCGGCTCGCCGGACCAGATGATCGTGGTGACCGCAGAGGGCAGCGACCTTCGGCGCGACGATGCGTCCATCGGGACTCTGGTGACCAACGATGTGATCGCCGAGACTCCCCTTTATCTACGCAACTGGGACGACCTGCTGCGCACGGTTCCCGGCGTGCAGATCAGCCGCTACACCAACCAAAGCGGAGCCACCTCGGCGGGACGGACAGGCGACTTCAACGTAAACGGCGTCCACTCGCTGCAGAACAATTTCATCCTCGACGGAATCGACAACAACACGTTTTCTGAGAACGTGCAGGAACTGAGCTCAGAGGCCTCGCATCCCTCGGTCGACGTGATCTCGGAGTTCAACGTAATCACGAATCCCTACTCCGCTGAATACGGACGCAGCCCCGGCGCGGTGGTTTCGGTGAATACGCGCAGCGGCACCAACCACATCCACGGCGCAGCCTATGAGTACGTGCGCAACCAGTACTTCGACTCGTTCGACTATTTCACGAAGCAGACGACGAATGTGAAGCCGGAGGACAATCAGAACCAGTTTGGGGGCAGCGTGGGCGGGCCCATCCTTCGCAATCGAGTCTTCGGTTTCTTCAACTATGAGGGAACGCGGATCAAGCAGGGGCTCTCGCGCATCTCGACGGTGCCGCTGGACAATGAACGCACTGGTGATTTCAGCACTGCGGCCGCGGCCGCAGCCGGGGTGGGCCCGTACCCGACGGTGTATAACCTCTCGACCTGCTCGGCGCCTTACACTGCGTCCAACTGTGTTCCGCTGGTCAACAACAGCTTCGTATCCGATTCAACGGCCAAGATCGACACCGCGGCGGCCAAGCTGATTGCCTTGTTCCCCGAGCCGAACGACAAGCAGGGCGGGGCTACCTATCCCGAATACAACAACTTTGCGCGTACAGGCGCGGCCACGGACTTCAACTCCAGCTATGACGGCCGCATGGACTGGACGCCTTCGCAGAACGACACCATTTTCGGCCGGTTCAATTACTTCACACGCACGCGGACCATTCCCGGCTATTTTGGCGGCCTGGCCGACGGCACGGGAACCTCGGCCTGGGGGAACCAGGCCCTGAAGGGCACCAGTTTCGTTCTGGGCTGGACGCGCATTCTAAGCCCCAGCCTGGTCAACGATTTTCGCTTTGGTTGGGTGCGCGACACCTCCTTCGGCAAACAGCAGCCCTTCGACCTGAGCCAAACGGCGGGCCAGTTTGTGCCCGGAATTCCAGCGAATCCCGCCATCGGGGGCGGCGTGCCGCTGACCGCTTTCACCAACCACGGCTACCTCGGTTCGCCGGACTTTCTGCCGAAGTCCCAGGTACCAATGCTCTACCAGTTTGACGATACGCTCTCCTGGACGCGGGGCAAACACAGCCTGAAGTTTGGTGTAAACCTGTTCGCGCCGATGCGCAATATCTTCCAGGATGAACCGGGTACACGCGGCGACCTGTACTTTGCCGGCGTGTTTTCGGGGCTCGGCAATCCGTCGGGGATCACGGACTACGCGGATGGATTGTTTGGCGCGCCCTATTACGCACAGTTGACCAACGTGTTTTTCGTCGACCAGCGTTTGTGGATGGCGGCAGGATTTGCGGAAGACGACTGGAAACTGACGCACAAATTAACGCTGAATTTAGGCCTGCGCTATGACTTTGCGACGCCTCCGTACGAGGGCGGCAACCACATGGCCAACTTCAATCCGGCAGATTCGGGCTCGCTGGTCGACGCCAAGTCGGGCTCGCTCGGAGATCGAGCACTGGTGGACCCCAATACGACAAACTTCGGCCCGCGCATCGGCGTCTCCTATGCGATCGATCCGAACACGGTGATCCATAGCGGCTACGGCGCGTACTACACGCTGTTGGAGCGGATCGGCAGCGAAAACGAGATGGCGCTCAACCCCCCCTTCCTGGTCAACAAGACGCCGTCGAGCACCACAGTGCCTGTCCTCAAGCCCGAGGTTGGTTTCCCTTCCAACTTCCTCGACCCCTCGACCATCGATTACACCGCACTACAGGCGTTCCACATCCGGGCCGTTGATCCCGCGAAAAAAGAACCGATGGTCCAGCAGTGGAGCCTCGGCGCACAGCACGACTTCGGTCACGGGTGGTTAGCCGAGATGGACTATGTAGGCACCAAATCGACCCATCTCGATTTGCTCTACGACTACAACCAGCCATACATCGTAAACAACGCGGTCACTTCCACGGTGCCCTATCCGAACTTTGGACAGGTGGAGTACGCGGCACCGATCGGCTACGGCAACTACAACGGTTTACAGGCCAGCCTGTCGCGCGCCATGTCTCACGGCTTCAACCTGCACGCCGCCTACACCTACTCGCGCACCCTGGACAATACACCCGAGGAACTGGAGAACAATCCTGGCGGTCCGCCGAACGGGCGGAACGAAACAGCCTGGTATGGGCCCAGCGAATTCAACGTGCCGCAGCGTGTCTCAGTGAACTACGTCTATGAACTGCCCTTCGGCCGCGGCAAGACCATGCTGAATTCAGGTCCGCTGTCGTGGGCACTGGGCAATTGGCGCACCTCCGGCGTGTTCACCTTCTACAACGGCTATCCCTTCACGGCCACGTGGAGCAACAACAACAGCCTTCTGGACCCCTACGGGTACGCGACCGATGTGCCCAACGTGGTGGGCAAGCCGCATTACGTGGGCAAACCGACCTGCTGGTTTTACGACAGCGGCACGAGCGGCTGCGGCACCTCCGGTTCCGGCCTCAGCAACGCCTTCGCCAACCCAGGTGTGGGCGAGGTCGGCAACGGATCGCGTAATTCGCTCCGCTCCCCGAACACCATCGTCTTCGATGGCGCAATCATGAAGGACTTCCCGGTTACAGAGAACATCAAGGGGCAATTCCGCTGGGAGGTCTTCAACGCCGCCAATCATCCCCTTTTCGCCGCGCCGGGCGGGGATGTGAGCAATGGGCAGGCAGCGCAGATCACCTCGCTCTCCGGCGATCCGCGCGTGATGCAGTTCGCCTTCCGCATCGACTTCTAAACCAATTCCCCAGGCCGCCGCATTATGCACGACGGCCTGGGGGCTTCGCTTCGGTGCTGTGTTTCCGCGATCATGCTTTGAGGGAATTTCTTGAGAATTGGAAGGCGAAGGGCTTGGATCTATTTGGCGGCGATGCTGGTTGCTGTCGCTTGCGAGCGAACGACTGCGCAAACCGCAACCGCAGACCCGGCTCCCGATCTGGTGCTTTCGGGTGATGTGACCGGCGCGCAGAGCAAGACTTACTTTGAGGTTCCTTTTAAGGTGCCCTCGGGTAAGCATCGCATCAGTGTCGATTTCCGGTATACGGCGCGGGAGCAGCGCTCCGTCCTCGACCTGGGCATCGCCGACCCGATGCGGTTTCGAGGCGCCAGCGGCGGGAACAAGAGCCACTTCACGATCAGCGAGACGGACGCGACTCCCTCCTATCTGCCGGGCGCGATCGTCCCTGGTACCTGGCGCTTACTCATCTCGGTTCCCAACATGCGCCCCCATGTGGTGTCGCATTACACGGCCGAGATCCGCTTCGATGCGCGCAGCGAGGAGACGGGGTTCGCGGATCGACCGTTGGCGATTAGCAAGCGCTGGTATCGCGGCGATCTACATATGCACACCGCGCATAGCGATGGCAGTTGCCTGAGCCAGAGCGGCCGGGAAGTGCCGTGCCCGCTGTTTCTCACCGTGCAGACCGCAGCCGCGCGGGGGCTGGACTTTATCGCCATCACGGACCACAACACCGATTCGCAGTTCGACGACATCCGCGAACTGCAGCCGTTTTACGATCGCCTGCTTCTCATACCGGGACGGGAAATGACCACGTTTCACGGCCACTTCAACGTCTTCGGCGTAACCCAGTTCCTCGATTGGCGGGTAAGTCCGGGACGCCATTCGCTGAATGAGGTCCTGCGCGACGCACTGGCCAAGGGCGGCCTGGCCTCGGTAAACCACGCGCAGGCACCGGAGGGCGAAGACTGCATGGGCTGCGGATGGGCGCCCGCCGCGGACGCCGACATGGGCCTGTTCAGCGCCGTGGAGGTGATCAACTACGGCGTCATCATGTTCTCCAGCGCGAACTACTGGGACTCTCAACTACGGGAGGGGCACAGGCTCGCGGCCGTCGGCGGCAGCGATAACCACAATGCGACAACGCCGCCGGGAGAACCGGGATCGATCGGCTGGCCAACCACAGTGATCGAAGCCGACGAGCTTTCCGTTGCGGCCATCCTCAGCGGCATCCGCTCGGGCCGCACATTCGTCGATCTCACTGCATCCAGGGACAAGACGGTGGATTTTTCGGCGGCTTCGGGTGGGGCTTCGGCGCGGATGGGTGAGACGCTGCAGGTCGCGGAGAATGCCAAAATCCAGGTGAACATCCATGCCGTAGCTGTCCCGGGATCGACGGCGCATCTCTACGTTGATGGCGTGGAGTCGAGCGCAACTCCAACGATGCATCTGGAAGGCGCGGATGCCGACGTGACCACCACATTGACAGCCGCTCCGGGGCGACATTGGCTCCGGGTTGTGGTGCGCGACGACGCTGAGAAGGATCAACTCATCAGCAGTCCACTCTACATCAATTTTGCCGGGAAATAAGCTGAGGAATAAGAGGTCTTACGATGCACGATTCAAGAATCTTGCGGACAGTTCAGATGGCGCTGGCCATTTTGTTCCTGTCCTTCTCCGTTCATGGCCAGCAATCGCTGCCCGGTTCGCGCACGGTGATGGACGCGCATAACTGTTATCCGTACTTTGAATGGTGGTACGACCGCATCGATCGCGCTCTCTCTGCCGGCACGCCGCTGGCCATCGAACAGGACCTGGCCTGGCATACCGACTCGAAAACCGGACGCAGTTGGTCGGTGGTCACGCACGGCGAGCCCACGTATGGCAACGAGCCGACCATGGATCAGTACTTCTTCGAGAAGGTCCGGCCGATTGTGGAGAAGGCTCTGCGCGACGGCAATCATGGAGACTGGCCTTTGATCACGCTCAACCTGGACTTCAAGGACAACAAGCCGGAGCACCTGGCCGCAGTGCTGGCGCTGCTGCGCAAGTATCAGCCGTGGCTCAGCTCTGCTGTGAAGCGCGGCCCGGGGACGGAGGTGCAACCGCTTGATGTCAAGCCTGTGCTGGTCCTGACCGGGGAAGCAGACGAGCAACAGTCCGTGTTCTACGACCAGTTGCAGGATGGCGATCGTGTACTCGTCTTCGGCGCCATCCACACGGAGGGAAAGGAGCCAACTGCCGCGCCCGAAATTCTAGGCGCGGAAAAGGCGTCCAACTACCGGCGCTGGTGGAACAACCCGTGGGATGTCGTAGAAGCCGCGGGACAGCCGCATGCCGGCGAGTGGACGCCTGAGAAGATGAATCGCCTACGCGCTCTTGTGGAACGGGCCCACGCCAACGGGCTGTGGATTCGTTTCTACACGCTGGATGGCGCAACCGAGGCGGAGTTGAGTTGCCACGGATGGTTTCACGGCTACAACTTCGGCGCGCTGGACGCGGCACGGACGCGGTGGCGTGCCGCCATTGCCGCGCATGTGGACTACCTCGCGTCGGACCAGTACGAACTCGTTGGAAGCGAGGTTCGATCGGCCAAGTGAAAACTCACCGCGATGAAGAGGAGACTTCGAGCTGCCGTGATACCAGGATGAGCAAGCTGCAACCGCTCACCAAGGGTCGCGACGCAGGCAGCCACAAATGGATCATTGCGGCTTGCATTGCCACAATGGTGTGCTGTCTCTCCAACGTGGCGCTGCGGGGCTCGGCACAATCGGGCGTAATGAGCCAGGGAGACTCGGCGCCGCCGGTCACAGCCACATTGCCCAATGGGCGGCAGATCACGCCGTTGGGCGGCTGGATCACGGTCGCCCCGTTCCCCTTCTCTCTCGCCCTGCGCGGAGATGGCAACCAACTGGTTGCTCCCTCGCTGGGATTTCCCTTCGCGCTGAATGTGATCGATCGGCCCGCAAACGCAGGCTATCGCGTGAAGCAGATTCCGCAAGGCTTCCTGAGCAAGCCGGAGACGGAAGTCTACACCGGCGTGGCGTATGCGCCCGATGGCCGACTGCTTTATGTTGCCACGGGTGACAGCGGCGCCATCGATGTGCTTGCGGCGGGGGATTGGCACAAGGTGGCGCGCATCGAGCTGAACGGCACGGTGGGCGGCCATGTTTACAGGGAGAGCTTCGTGGCCGCGCTGGTGCTGTCGACAGACGGTCGCAGGCTGTACGCGATCGACGAAGCCAACTGGCGCGTGGTGATCGTCGATACGGCGACGCACGCGAAGATTGCTTCGCTGGCGACCGGCGTCAATCCCATTGCCCTTTGCTTGAGCCCGGATAACCGGCGTTTATACATCGCCAACTCGGGACTGTTCGAGTACAAGACCATTCCCGGCGCCGATAAGGACGATCGTCTGAATACAGGGTTGCATTTTCCTCCGTTTGGCTATCCGTCTCTAGCGGCACAAAACGGGGTTGTCGCGGAGGGCAAGGCGATTCCCGGGCTGGGGACGGCCAACGATCCGCGCGGAAGCTCGCTGTGGACCTATGATCTGAATGATCCTGGCAAGCAGCGGCTCTCCGCTTCGCTGCGGTTGGGTGCGCCCATCGATTTGAACAAGAACGATGTGGTCGGCGGAGCGGCGCCCTCCGCGCTCGTCGCCAGCGTGGGCGCCGTCTACGTCGCGCTTGCACACGAAGACGCGGTCGCGGTGGTCAACGCGGATGGCGACTCCCTGCAGGCGCAGATTCCGCTGACTCCATTTACGGGGCCGGGTTTTGTCGATGATCGTGGCAATCCGTTGCGCGGTGTGATGCCCAGCGGCCTTGCTCTTGCAAACAACCTCTTATATGTCACGGAAGCCGGTATCAATGCGCTCGCGGTCATCGACACGACCGGTAACCGCATGCTGGGGCATCTGCCTGTCGGCTGGAGCCCGTCCGCTGTTCTCGTCTCCGCAGACGGCAACACACTCTACGTCGCCAACTCCAAGGGAAAAGGCAGCGGCCCGAATGCGGGAAGCAGCTTCAACCCCGCGCTGCATGGAGCCTATATCGGCGAGCTTGAGTTGGGCAGCCTGTCGGTGATTCCGGCGAGCCTGGCCGCGCATCCCGAGGAGTGGACGGAGGCCGTGATTCGGGACAATCGCGCCGCCGATGTGGAGCCCGGAGTGCTGCCCCGACTGAAACATGTTCTGCTGATCATTCGCGAGAACCGCACGTTTGACGATGTCTTCGGCGATCTGGCCGGCGCGGACGGCGATCCGCTGCTGGCGCATTTTGGTGTTCACGGCAAAGTCAAGAACAATCCGGCAATGCAAGACCTGCAGGTGACCCCGAATGCCCACGCGATGGCCGCGCAGTTTGCCACCAGCGACCGCTATTTCACCGACAGCGATGTCTCCGTGGATGGTCACCGCTGGGCGATCGGCATTGCGCCCACGCCGTGGATGGCCCAGGCGTGGCCTTCCACTTATGGCGGGCGCCGGCATGGAAGCCCATTCAGCGAAGCGCCCGGACGGCGTGCCCTGGGCGGTGCCACGGACGGTCCTATGCCGGAAGACGAACCTGAGTTCGGATCGCTTTGGGAGCACGTCGACCACAGCGGCTTGAAGGTGCTTAACTATGGAGAATCGCTGGAACTCGAAGGCATGGATGAGATGGTGGGTTCAGAACCCGAAGGGCAGCGTCTGTTTTTGAACGCGCCTCTGCCGCAGCCTGTCTTTGCCGCCACGGACCGCAACTTCGCTACCGCGAACATGGGCATCCCGGACACGGTGCGGGCCGAGGAATTCATGCGCGACTTCAGCGCGCGCCTTGAGGCGGGCGACGGGCCGGCGATGAGCGTGATGCGTCTGGGCAACGATCACACCGCGGGGCCGCGGCCCGCGGATGGCTACCCGCTGCGCGAATCCTACGTGGCGGACAACGACCTCGCGCTGGGACGGATTCTCGATTTCCTCTCGCATCAGTCCATTTGGAAAGACACGGCTGCCTTCGTCACCGAAGATGACCCACAGAGCGGCGTAGATCACGTCGATGCCCATCGCAGCATCCTGCTGGTAATGAGCCCTTGGGTGCGCGGCGGTTTCCTGTCGCACCGGCACAGTAGCATGGGGAGCATTCAAAAGACGATCTACGAACTGCTCGGCATCGGTCCACTGAACCTGGAAGACGCATTGGCCGCGGACCTGAGCGATATGTTTACAACGCAACCGCAACTCGCCCCATACAAGGCGTTGGCTGTCGACCCGCGCGTCTTTGACCCGGCGCGGGCACGCATCGCCCGGCCAAAAACAGCCAAACAGAAGGCGGACCTTTCGGACATCGACGACAGCCAGAAGATTCGCAAGAGCTTCGCGAAACCAAAGGTCGCCAGCCCCGTGGCGGGTCAATCCGTGACGCCTGCCAACCCGCAATGAACTCCGCAGGCTCTGGACGCCAGACGCAAGCAACCGGAAGAGCCAAAATCCAATTTCAAGCAAGGGAGAATCCCGTGACCACAAGAGGCCGTATCGCATTCGCCGCCACGGTGCTGGCGTTGTATCCTCTTGCCTCCGCGGCTCAGGCTATTTCCACCAGCAACGACATTCCTCCCACGTTCACACCGCCCACGCCTGCCCAGGACTACACCAAGCGCGTGGAAATGGTGCCCACGCGCGACGGGGTAAGACTGTACACCGTCATCGTCATCCCCAAGGGCGCGTCGCATGCCCCGATCCTGCTGACCCGCACGCCGTACAATGCCGCTGAGCGCGCAGCCCGCGTCGAATCCCCGCGCATGATCGAAGAGTTGCCTCTGAGCGACGAGGTCTTCGTCAAGGCCGGCTATATTCGCGTGTATCAGGACGTCCGCGGCAAGTATGGATCGGAGGGACCCTACCTGATGACGCCTCCACCGGTGGGCTCCTTCAATTCCAGCGGCGCCGACGACACGACCGACGGCTATGACACCATCGACTGGTTGACGAAAAACCTTCCCGAAAGCAACGGAAAAGTCGGAATGATTGGTTCCTCCTACGAAGGATTCACCATTGTCATGGCGCTGCTGCATCCCCATCCCGCGCTCAAGGCGGCGGCGCCGGAGAGCCCTATGGTCGATGGCTGGATGGGCGACGACTGGTTCCACTACGGCGCCTTTCGCGAGCACATGTTTTATTACTTCGTCGGTCAGACTTCTGTGCACGGCCACGGCCAATGGATTCCACGCGAACACCGCGACGAGTACATGAACTTTCTGAACATGGGTTCAGCCGGCGATTTCGCGCGATCACAGGGACTGGAACAGTTGCCTTTCTGGCGGAAAGTGGAAGCCCATCCAGCCTACGACGCGTTCTGGCAAAGTCAGGCGCTCGACAAACTCCTGGCCGCGCAGCCGATCCGCGTGCCCACGCTTTGGCTGCAGGGACTCTGGGATCAGGAAGACATGTGGGGCGGCATTCATTGCTACCAGGCCCTGGAACCCAAAGACCAGTCGAGTAGGGTGAAGGCGCTGAACGGGCTTCGATGATGCCGTTGTTTCCATCACCCTCTCTAAAATTCCGTACGGCGGGTTTTCCCCAGTACGG
>Ga0302156_10003153_pt1 | contig 12990 bp, 10 predicted proteins | sample I_Bog_N3_2_FD_193503 | JGI IMG/M metagenome (GOLD analysis project Ga0302156, IMG submission 193503) | Peat permafrost microbial communities from Stordalen Mire near Abisko, Sweden - I_Bog_N3_2 | ecosystem: Environmental > Terrestrial > Soil > Wetlands > Peat | place: Sweden: Abisko, Stordalen... | reverse complement strand
ACGTGGAGATCAGGAAGATCGTCGCGGGCATTGAGCAACTGGTGTCGCTGGCGGGCAAGACCAAGCGCACGGTCGCTCCGCTCGAAAATGACGAAGCTTATGCGAGTGAGCTGAAGGCCAAGGTCGGCGACCGTCTGAAGGACGCGCTCGACACCCAGAAGCACCCCAAGTTCGACAGCTACGCCAAGGTCAAGGAGATCAAGGACGAGCTGAAGAAGGAGCTTCCGGCGGACGATCCCGCGGCAGGCAAGAAGCTGAGCAAGTACTTCGAGGGCCTGCGCGAGAGCATCTTCCGCGAGCAGGTGCTGAATGAGCGTATCCGGCCGGATCATCGCGCATTCGATGAGATTCGCGCCATCACGATTGAGCTGGGCGTGCTGCCTCGCGTACATGGCTCGGCGCTGTTCACACGCGGCGAGACGCAGGCGTTGGTCTCGGCCACGCTGGGCACGACCGATGACGCGCAGCGCATGGAGAGCTACGAGGGCGAGCAGAAGCGGAAGTTCATGTTGCACTATAACTTTCCGCCGTTTTCGGTTGGTGAAGTTGGGCGTATGTCCGGCGTCGGGCGTCGCGAGATCGGTCACGGAGCGCTGGCATGGCGCGCGATTGAGGCGGTGCTGCCGGGTGAGGAAGAGTCGCCTTACACACTTCGCGTGGTCTCGGACATCCTGGAGTCGAACGGTTCGTCGTCGATGGCGACGGTCTGCGGAGCTTCGCTGTCACTGATGCAGGCGGGCATTCCGATTAAGGGCTCGGTCGCCGGTGTGGCGATGGGCCTGGTGAAGGAAGGCGACAAGTACGCCGTCCTGACCGACATCGCGGGCGCCGAGGACCACTACGGCGACATGGACTTCAAGGTGGCCGGAACACGCAACGGCATCACGGCGTTGCAGATGGACATCAAGATCATGGGCATCACGGCGCAGATCCTGCGCGAGGCCCTGGAGCAGGCGCGGCGCGGCCGGCTCTTCCTGCTGGATACGATGGACGCGGTCATCTCGAAGGCGGCGGAGGAGAAGAGCCAGTTTGCTCCTCGCATCCACACCATCCAGATTCCTACGGACAAGATTCGCGACCTGATCGGGCCGGGCGGCAAGGTCATTCGCGGCATCGTGGATGCGACCGGCGTGAAGATCGACGTGGACGATACGGGCCGCGTGAATGTGGCTTCAAGCGACGCCGATGGACTGGCGCGCGCGATCCAGATGATCAGCGACATCACCGCCGTGCCCGAGGTGGGCAAGACGTACCTCGGCAAGGTGGTACGGCTGGCGGAGTTCGGCGCGTTCGTGGAGATCTTCCCCGGAACGGACGGGCTGTTGCACGTCTCGGAGATCGCAGAGCATCGCGTGAAGGAAGTGAAGGACGAACTGCGCGAGGGCGATCAGGTGCTGGTGAAGGTGCTGGCGATTGAGGGCAACCGCATCAAGCTGAGCCGCAAGGCCGTGCTGCGCGAGCAGCGCGAAAAGCTTGGGCTGCCGCCGGCGCCGGATCCGAACGCCGGTGGCGAGCGGAGTGACCGAGGTGACCGTGGCGATCGCGGTGATCGTGATCGCGGACCGAGGCCGGATCGTGGTGGCCGTGGAGAGCGTTCAGATCGTGGCGAGCGTCCTACGCCGCCCAAGGCTGCAGAGGTTGAGCCGGTTGATGACGAAGAGTTCGACGACGAGGAGTTTGACGGCGAGGACGAGGGTGGCGATGAGATCGCAACCTCGGAGCAGCCGGCCGAGGGCGTGACGGTTCCAGCGGGCGATAAGCCGGCAGGTCAGCAGCGTCGTGGACGGCGTCGTCGTGGGCGTCGTCCGGGCGGTGGCGGAGCTCCTCAGGGCGGTGGAAGCCCGAGCGGTGGAAATCAGTAGGCTCCAGACCAGCTACAATGGACAAAGCCGCGCCCGCAAGCGCGGCTTTGCCGTCTTGTAGAGCAAAAATTCGTGTTGCCGGGAGGGTAGGTTGGCTGGCTCCTCGGGGTTCGGAGAGACGCGAAGGCTGTGGACGCGCTGGTGGCCGATGGTTCTGCTGCTGCTCATGGGGGCGAGCCGCTGGGTGCTGGCGGGGGCGCGTCCTGAGGCGGAGTCTACGGTGGGATCGCAGGCTGCAGGGTGCGCGTGGGCGGCATTGACCTGTGCGGCTTTGTCGCTGCGGCCGCGGACCGCGGCGAAGGTTGGCGTAAGAGGGATATGGGTCGGTGTGCTACTCGCTGGGCTGGGCGGTGGGCTGATGTTGTGCGGGCCTGCAGCGTGGGAGCTACTGCGCGTGAGTGGAATGGAGCCTTCGGCGCTGATGATGGCGCTGGCGCTGACGCCTGTGGTGGTGGCGCTGGCCGGTCGCATGGAGCCGGTGGCCGGACGCATCTGGCCTGGGCTGGCGGCAGTCGCAGGTCTGATGCTGGTGCTGGCGCAGCCGAGCCTGGCCGACTTGCGTAGTGATGTGGCGTTGTTCCTGGCACCGGTGCTTACTGGCTGCGGAGCGGTGATGTTGTGCTCCCGAAGTACGCAGACAGGATGCGCGCAGACGGCGTGGAGAGCTGCGAGTGCGCTGGCCGGAGGCGCTTTGGTCTTCGCCTTGTGCTGGTCGATGGCGTGGCGCGCCGGGGTGGAGACGTTGCCTTCGTTGTCGGCCACTGCCTGCGATGGAGTATTGGCGCTGCTGAGTCTGCTGGTGCTGGTGCGGCTGGGCGCGTTGCGGTGGTCGGCGCAGTTTGCACTGCTGCCGCTGCTGGTGCTTCTGCAAGGAATCTGGATCCTGCGGCCGCCGCTAACCCTGCGCTGGGTGGTGGGGCTACTGTTGATTGCTGCAGCCAGCATCTACCTGCTGCTGCCGCATGCCGAGGAACCCGAGACGGGACCGGCGGTAGTACCGCGCTGAAGCTGCGTCGTTCCCACATGCTGCGAAGGTAAACTGGGGCCATGGCAGCGTCGATGTACATCGTGGTTGAGGGCGACGACCCGGGCTACAACATCTATGTGAACGGCCGCACGCTGGCGCGCTATGAGAGCGCGGTAGAGAAGCTGGCCATGGACCTGGGCGTAAAGCCGCTGCTGGAGTTCTTCTCCGCTGATGAGAACTCGATGGCTCTGCTGATTGAGGAGGGCGGTGGTGACCCTGAACTGCTCAAGCGACTGCCGCCGCCGCAGTGGTATCGGCCAGCCGACGGTCTGCGAACCGTCGAAGCGCTGATTGGGGCTATCGAAGAAGATCCACAGCAGATTGGCAGCGAAGGCCCTGAGGTGCTGAAGGAACTGCGTGAGTATGAGGCTGTGCTGCGCAAGACGACCGAGCGGGGTCTGAGGTGGCATCTGGCGGTGAGCTGGAGATAGTTCTAACTCAATGCACGGACATGTCGCCGTCAAAGTCCACCACCAGGGCGTCGCCGGAGACCTGCATGGAGTGGACCTTCAGATCGTCGAGCTTGAGGTCGTAGCCGGTGGACTCAGCGGATTTGGCGAGCAGTTGGCGGATGAGGTCAGCGGCGTTGATCTTCATCTGCTGGGGTAGCTTGCCGCTGAGGAAGGGAATCAGGACGAAGTTCAGCTCCTTGGACTCGCTGAGGTGTTCGACGCGGGCGTCGCGGAAGCCGATGGACTCGCCCTGGGCGTCCGGGATGACCGAGACGTCGGCCTCCGTGCTGAGGCCGACCCCGATGCAGTCGGCACCGACTTTGGCGCCTAGTTTGGCGTGGGTTTTGACGTGGATGAGGATGCGCTCATCCTTAAAGCTGACCTTCGGGTCTTGCGCGTAAGCATAGCAGCCGCTGTCAGTTTTACCTCGGAAGTAGTACCGTCCATCGGGGGCATTGAAGAGCTGATTGTTGAGCGTACGCTCGAGCGCCTGCGAGGAGATGCGAATCTCGATGGCGCGGGCCGGCAGGGAGAAGACCAGGGCTAAGAGGGGGAGGATCCAGCGGAGGGTGTACGCGAGTCTCATCCGGCTAGCATAAATGGGCCGGCGCGCGGGAAGATGCGTGACCAGGAACAACGGCAGGCTGAGTATTCGGCGTGGGCAGGATTGCCAGAGAAACAGGTATCCGCAGCGGAGCCAACGGCTCTAGTGCCGATGTAGATACGGCGCTCGATTCTTCCCGTGTCAAACGCTTACCTGCGGCTAACGTGGGAGAGTGAGTGTTGAGCATCCAGGCAGCAAAGAGAGCCGGGTATCAGGCGGCCAAGGGGACAGTTTGAGACGATTTGGGCCCGGAGCGAGAGTCTTTCTTTTGGCAGGTGGAGTGGGCATGGCATGGCTGTGCGCCGGAGCCGCTGGAGCACAGGACAGACGCGAGGTGGCCGAGCCGGTTGTGCCCGCGGTGTGCATCATCATGAAGGCGGCGATGATTGCGTCCCAGGGGATTGCTCCGGAGGACGAGATTTGGGTGGACACCGAACGTTTGCAGTCGGCGATTGACCACTGCAAGCGCGGCCAGGCCGTGGAGCTGAGCAGCGACTTACAGGCGCATGCGTTCCTGAGCGGATCGCTGCACCTTCGCAGGGGCGTGAGCCTGTTGCTGGATAAGGATGTGACGCTGTATGGTTCGCGCAATCCGCGCGACTATGACGTGCGTCGCGGCAGTTGCGGGGTAGTGGATGACAGAACACAGAAGGGTTGCTATGCGCTGATCGTTGCCGATCACGCCAGCCACTCCGGGGTCTTCGGTGAGGGAACCATCGACGGACGCGGCGGGGCCAGTCTGCTGGTCGGCGGAAAAGAACAGCCGGAAAACTGGTGGGAGCTGGCAGAAGAGGCCACCGTCTGGGGACATCAGCAGGTCCCGCGCCTGATTGATACGAGCCATACCAGCGACTTTACGGTGTACGGCGTTACGCTGCGAAATTCGGCGAGTTTGCACGTGGGCTTCCATCACGGCGATGGATTAACGGTGTGGGGAATCAAGATTGATACCCCCGGAAATGCGCGAAATACAGACGGCATCGACCCGGACTCTGCGAAGGACATCACCATCGCCGAGTCCTATATACGGACTGGGAGTGACAACGTCGCAATCACGGCCGGTCACGGGGCAAGCCGCAATGTAAGCGTGCTGCGCGACCACTTCTACTGGGGTCACGGAATGTCCATCGGCTCGGAGATCCATGGAGGGGTGGGCGATGTGCTGGTGGAGGACCTTTCAGAGGACGGGGCGGAGAATGGTATTCGTATTGTTTCAAGCTCCGCACGCGGCGGTGTGGTGAGGGACGTAACGTACGACGACATTTGCATTCGCCGGTCCAAAGATCCGATTACGCTGAATAACTCAATCAGCGATCCCGGGTCGAAGCAGGCGAAGGCGCCGATCTACCAGGACATTGTGCTGCGCGATGTGCGGATTGCCGGTGGCGGGACCGTGCAACTGGCCGGAGCCGACAGCAATCACCACATCGATGTGCGGCTGGACGGGGTAGAACTGACCGATCCGATAGACAAATACAAGCTTGAATCCACGCATGTAGACGTGCTGCAAGGTCCTGGCCGCGTGAACTTTCAGTTGCTTGGCGATGACTCCACCGTGAGCGGAGATCTGGGTGGCGAGACGCGACTGCCCTCATGCGACGCCAAGTTTGTACCGTTCCCCACCGATCACCCGGAGCCGTCTGATACGAAGGGAGATAATGTGCAGTTGGCCAGTGATGAGACGGAAACAGCTCCCGCGCCGGCGACGCCTGCTGATCGTGTGAGCGAACCGGCTGTGGCCGCGCAACCTGTGGGTGCAATAGATCCACCGGCGGCTATACGGCCTGAGGTATCGCCACGAGCAACGAAGGCAGTGAAGGCGGAGTGCTCTTCCGGCCATTGCGGTAAGGCGCGGATGCATGATGTAGCGCAGTACAGGATTGCCCGGCTCCGCTGCCTGAGGTCCCATACCTGCGGTACAGCTCATTCGCGGCGCATTGCATCGCGGCGAAGGAATCGTCACCACCACCGCCTGCAACACTCCGGCGAACGTCCCTCGGTGCGGATCGCTCATCTTCCATCGGCTCAAAAGACGACAGTTTCGGGTGGCTAAACATATCATCCGCTTGGACATCGGGGCCCTTGTTGCGGTATACAGGATAGGCCTCCGGTCTGACTGACAGTCTACGAATTGGCTGGAGTTTGGGAGGCGTGAGGGAGTAGAACTCTCGCTGATTACTTTGCACTCTTGCACAGGCGTTCCACAAAGGTGTGGCTATGAAAAGGACAGTTTTAGCGACTGCAGTTCTTGTTTCAATTGCCGGTATAGCTGTGTCTGCGCAGGACACTCGCACTGTCACGGAGCCGGCGATACCGCCGGTGTGCGTGGCGCTGGAGGCTGAGCTGACAGCTCCCAATGGAATCGCTCCAGCAGACGAGGTCTGGATGGATACCGAGCGGTTACAGGCGGCAATCGATCACTGTGGCCAGGGCAAGGCAGTGGAACTGGCCGGATCGGGAGATCGCAATGCTTTCCTGAGCGGATCGCTGGAGTTGCGCAAGGGTGTGACGCTGTTGATCGACAAGGGTGTGACGCTGTACGGCTCCCGCGACCCGAAGGACTATGAGGTGAAGCCGGGAAGCTGCGGTATCGTCATCGCCACCGAGGACCGTAAGGGGTGCCGCTCGCTGATATGGGACAAGCGTGCGCACAACGCGGGAGTGATGGGCGAGGGCACCATCGATGGACGTGGCGGTTCCAAGCTGTTGGTGGGCGGCAAGGAGAGCAACGAGAGCTGGTGGGACCTGGCAGAGGATGCACGCGATTCCGGGCATCAGCAGGTGCCGCGGCTGATCGACACCGACCATGCGGACAACTTTACGGTGTACAAGATCACGCTGAGGAACTCGCCGAACGTGCACCTGAGCTTCCACCACGGCAATGGGATGACCGTGTGGGGCGTTCGGATTGACACGCCGCACGACGCGCGTAATGCCGACGGTATTGACCCCAGCTCTTCCAGGAACATTACGATTACGCAGTCTTACATCCGCTCCGGCGACGACAATGTAGCCATCAAGGCAGGGAGTGGCGCGACCCGGAACGTCAGCGTGACGCACAACCACTTCTACTGGGGCCATGGGATGTCGATCGGCTCGGAGACCAACGGGGGCGTGAGCTCGGTGCTGGTCGAAGACCTGTCAGAGGATGGCCCAGACAACGGGATCCGCATCAAGAGCAACCCTTCACGCGGCGGCCTGGTGAAAGGTGTGACGTATAACGACGTGTGCATTCGCAAGTCCAAGGCGCCGATTCTGCTGGAGACGGCGTACAACCTGCCCGGCGACTCGCGGACCAAGGAGCCGGTGTACCAGGACATTGTGATGCGCAATGTGCGCGTCTCCGGCGGAGGCAAGCTGCAACTGCTTGGGCTGGACAAGACGCACCGCATCGGCATCCAGTTCGATGGCGTGATGCTGGCCGATCCGAACGGCAAGTACAAGTTCGCTGCCACGCACGCGGACATAACGCTGGGACCGGGACCGGTGAACTTCCAGCTTCTGGGCGAGGACTCGAGCTTGCGAGGATCACTGGGCAACGATGCGCCGCTGGCGTCATGCGATGCGAAGTTCGTTCCCTTTCCGGCGGACGCACCGTCGCCGCAGAGCCAGCTTTCCGCCAAGTGAGAACCAGCGGCTTAGCCGTAAGGACACAGCATGATGAGATTGGGTATTGCAGGCTTCGTGTGCCTGCTGGTGGGAGTGGCTCATTCGCAGGACACGCGCACGGTGATCGAGCCGGTGATACCTCCGGTTTGCGCTACGCTGAAGGCGGAGCTGGTTGCTCCGAAGGGCATAGCGCCAGGTGACGAGCAGAGGCTCGATACAGCGCGCATCCAGAAGGGGATGGATGGATGCGGCGTTGGGCATGCGCTGGAGCTGGCCACCGACGGCAGGGCCAATGCATTTCTGACCGGGCCGATCGAGTTGCGCAAGGGAGTGACGCTGCTGGTGGATAAGGGAGTGACGCTGTACGGTTCGCGTGACCCGCAGCAGTATGAACTGGAGCCGGGGAGCTGCGGGATCAACACGCCGAAGACTGGATGCAAGGCGCTGATTACAGGCAGAGACGTACGCGGAGCCGGGATCATGGGCGACGGCGTTATCGACGGCCGCGGCGGATCGAAGATGATCGTCGGCGGCAAGGAGCAAGGCAAGACCTGGTGGGATGTGGGGCGCGCAGCCAAGACGGACGGCCACCAGCAAGTTCCAAGATTGATCGTGGTGGATCATAGCGACGACTTCACACTGTACAGAATCACGCTGAAGAATGCGGCATTCTTCCACGTGACCTACAGCAATGGTGACGGGTTCACGGTTTGGGGGTTGAAGATTGACACGCCGTCGAATGCCCCGAATACCGATGGAGTGGATCCGGGTGCGTCAAAGAACATCACCGTCACGCAGTCCTACATTCGCGATGGCGACGACGACATCGCGATCAAGGGCGGCAGCGGGCCGGTCACGAACATGAGCGTGATCCACAACCACTTCTACTGGGGACACGGAATGTCTATCGGGTCGGAGACGGAGGCGGGAGTGAGCGCGCTGCGGGTGACCGACCTGTCCCTGGACGGAACGACCGCCGGGATACGCATCAAGAGCCAGCAGGCCTACGGCGGCCTGGTGCATGACGTGGTGTATGACGACATCTGCATACGCAATGCGCACTCGCCGGTTCAACTGGACACCAACTACCAGGCCAATCCCAAGCCGGGCTCGGGACACATCCCTGTGTTTACGGATATTGTTCTGCGCAATGTGCGTATCTCGGGCGGAGGCAGGATTCAACTCGATGGATTCGATGCAACTCACCGGATCGGAATCCAGTTTGACGGTGTCACGCTGGACTCGCCGAGTGCCTACAAGTTCGTGGTGAACCACGCGGATGTGACGCTCGGGCCTGGGCCGGTGAACTTCCAGATGCCAGGGGTGGACTCCACCGCACGCGGAACGGCGGGTAAGGGAACGCTCGAATCCTGCACAGCAAAGTTTGTGCCATTCCCGGAATGATTCAGGGAATGGTCAGAGACGAACATGCTGTTGGACTAGTTTTGCGGGGTGGAGGCTGATTCTGAGTTCGCGGATGTCTGCGGACCAAGTCCCAGCTTGATGATTGCGCGGGAGTCAGGCGTGATCTTGGTCTGCCATCCATTGTCCGACTGCAACTTCTGCATGGCGGCTATCGATGAGGCATCCCAGACGCCAGTGGGCTCACCGGTTAGGTAGCCCTTCTGGATGAGTGCCGTCTGGATCTCGGTGGCGCGCTCAGAGGGCATGCCGGAGACCTGGCGGAAGGTGCTGTGGGTCGTCCGCCGGCTGAGGTGATGAAGGCTGGCGTGGGAGTAACGGTGGCTTGTGGCGTGGCCTGCCGCGAAGCCGGCAGATGGGACAGAAAGTATCAGGAGGCTGGGTAGGAGCAATTTCGCCGATATCCGCATGATTCTGGGTAGCCTCGGGGCCTGTGGATTTCTATAGCTCTTCGCCGGCCGGTAAGACCGGTCAACATGTTTCAGGCTAATGAATATCAAGACTTTACGCAAGCGGCCCCATTGCCGGTTTGGGTTCCCGGTAATGCCCCGGCCTGCCGCCTAGGCGACCCGTGAGGTCTATCGCCTAAGCGGAAGGTGGGCAAAGGCTTGCGGATCAGGGCAGAGTGCCGCCAACATAGCTGTTTCCGGCGCTCTGATTGCGCGGGTCGCGGATGACGAAGACCACGTCTTCACCGGACTTTAGCGAGGTGACGATGGCCCGGTAACTGGCCTCATCGGTCACGGGCTTGCGATTGATCTCCGTGATGATGACTCCCTGGGGCAGGTTGATGTTGTCGGCAAAGGAGCCGGGCTTGACGTTGGTGATGGTGACGCCGCCCTTTAGGCCGAGTTTGCCTGCGACCGCCTGGCTGACAGGTTGGACGGTGATGCCGAGCTTGTTCTGTCCCACATCGCTGTCGTCAGGCGTGTTCTCCTCACTGCCGCCGTTGTCCAGATCCGCGAAGAGCTTGGCACGGTCCGCGATACCGACCGATGCGTTCTCTCGCTTGCCGTTGCGCAGGTAGGTGAGCTGCACGGACGAGCCGGGGCGTTTGGCGGAGATAATAGCAACCAGCGCATCGCCGTCCTTGATGGGAGCGCCGTCGACGGCAACGATGACGTCGCCGGATTCAAGGCCGGCCTTGGAAGCCGGGCCGTTGGGCGTGACCGAGCTGATCAGCACGCCGCCGTTGGCGAAGCCGTACTGGCGCGCCACAGCCGAAGACTGCGCGGCCTGGAACTGGATGCCGATGGAGCCGCGGATGACCTTGTGATCCGGCCCGATGAGCATGTTGTAGACGTTGATCAGGATGTTGGACGGCATGGCGAAGCCGATGCCCTCAGAGCCCGCCGACTGGGTGTAGATGGCGGTGTTCATGCCGATGACCTGGCCGGCCATATCGACGAGCGGCCCGCCGGAGTTGCCGGGATTGATGGCGGCGTCGGTCTGGATGAAGCGCTGGAACTGCGACTGCGAGATGCCGTTGGGGCTGGGCTCGTCGATGGAGCGGTTCTTGGCAGAGACGATGCCCGCGGAGACGGTCTGCGAGAGGCCAAAGGGACTGCCGATGGCCAGCACCCAGTCGCCGACCTGCGCGCCGTCAGAGTTTCCGAGCTTGACGGTGGGCAGCGAGAGACCAGCGGGGTCGATCTTGATGACCGCGATATCGGTGTCCTTGTCGAATCCAACGACGGTGGCGGGACGGCCGTTGTCCGTGCTGCTCTCGGGGTCTGTAGAGAGCTTGACGTAGATGTGGTCGGCCTTGTCGATAACGTGGTCGTTGGTGATGATGTAGCCGCGCGGGTCCACGATGAAGCCGGAGCCGAGGGCGCGGCGTTCGCCGCTGTCGGGCGCTCCGTCGCCGTCACCGCCGCCGGGGTTCTGGCCGCCGAAGAAGCGGTTGAAGAAGTCCTGCATGCTGTTGTCGCCGCCCTGATCGCCCTGGTCATCCTGGGGACTGCCATTGCGGTTATGGTGCAGGGTGGACTGCTTGGGCAGCTCCTCGGTGTTGATGTTAACAACGGCCGGGCCCACCTGCTTGACGATGGTGGAGAAGCCGTTGGAGAGCGTGACGGGATTGGGCAGCACCAGGGGGCGCGCGTCGCTGGAGTCCACTCCCTGGCCGTGGGCGCTTACGTTGCCGGTAATCATGGAGCCGGCCAGGATGCCGACGGTCAGGGCCGCGAGCAAGGCGAAGATGGTGGTGAGGCGACCGTTGCGGAGATCTGTCCACAGCTTGCTGCCGAAGTTCTTAATCGATTGCATGGATTGGTTTCTTCCTCTGTCTCATTGTAGAGATCGAATGGCGAGATGGAACAGACCCCGTTGGCCATGTACCCGGCTCGCATTGGAGAAGCTGTTCCTTCACCGCTTTGATAGACGTGATGGATTACGAAAGGTCGCAGGATGGTTGCCGGCGGTAAGAGCGGCAGATCTTCCTGATTACAGTGGCCCGGCGGTAACTTGCCTCCATGCATCATGCCCCGGTCAAGGGTAAGAGTCCAGAGCCTGCGCGGGAGGTTGGCCGGAGTTCGGCGAGAAGTATCCCGGCGAGGATCAGGCCTGCACCCAGCATAGCGCGTAAGCCGAGGCGTTCGCCAAAGAAGAGCAGCGAGGTGAGCCAGGCGAAGACCGGCTCCAGGGTGAAGATCAGCGCCGTGTGCGAGGCGGGAAGGTGCTGCTGCGCCCAGCTCTGGATGGTAAAGGCCGCTGCCGTGGCCAAGATTGCGGTGACTCCAAGTGCTATCCACAGGACAGGCACGGAGTGGAGCATGGGGTAGCCGCCCAGCGGCAGCGTGAACAGCATGACCAGCGCAGCGAAGCCTATCTGAAGCGTACCGAGCCGGCGGGCGGAGACCACCGGAGCGGCGCGGGCCAGCATCAGCAGGTGCGCGGCATAGGCGAAGGCGCAGGCCAGGGAGAGCAGCTCGCCGTAGCCGAGTCCTGAGAAGATCGCCCATCCGGTCCCGCCGGGGTCGGTGAGCAGAAGCAGTCCGGCGAGGGCGAGAAGCGCGCCGAGGTAGGTGTCAAGAGTGGGTTTGAGGGTTCCCGCAGGGGAGACTCCGGGGATGGCGCTGAGCAGCGGGACGATGACCACGACCAGACCCGTGAGGAACGCGGATTTGGTCGGTGTGGTGCGTGCAAGACCCGCGGTCTGGAGCTGATAGCCGAGCGCGAGAAAGAGCCCGGTGAGTGCGCCGAGGCGTATGTCGCGGCGGCTGAGGCCGCGCAGCGCCGGTGCGTTGACGCAGAGCAGCGCGACGAACGCCAGCGCCATGCGCAGCAGGTTGAAGAGCAGCGGAGTGGTATGGGCCAGAGCGGATTTGACCAGCGTGAAAGTCGTCCCCCACACCAGCACCACCGCCAGCAGCAGCAGGTGCGCGGTGAGCGAGGGGGAGCGTGGTTTTGGCTGGGTCATCGTTGAGGCGGGACTCTGTTGAGCGATGAGCTGCGGGAGGTGAGCGAGTGATGACCTATCGAGACCCCTGAAAGCGAGATGGCCGCTACCGGCTACGCCCTGCAAGGGCCGGCGGACTTGATCTCAGCCGTGGCATTGGCATCCTCTCTCGCGGCCTTTTCGTTCTCGTTGACGGCCAACTGCGCATCCCGCAGCGCCTTTGCCTGATCGGCCTGCGCCTTTTGAGCGGCAGCCTGCGCCCCCGGTTTGTTTTGTTCCACATCGTTTGCCGCGGCCTGAACCTCGGCAAGGGCCGCAGCCTTCTCGGCCTGAGCCGCCGCGGCGTCGGTTCGCGCCTTGGCCATGTCGGCCGCAGCAGTATTCTCATCCGCCTTCGCCTTGGCGCAGGCAGCGGCTTGAGCAGCTTTCGAGTCCACCATGGCCCCCGTGGCGGCGAATGGCGCGAACGCGGCGATGGCCGCGATAAGAATCAGCTTAGTCTTCATGGGGATTCTCTCTCCTATAGTTGGAATGGGAAGCAATATAGCACGCCAAATATCTGTTGTTTGTCGCATGCGTTGTAGTGGTTTCCCGGAGTCATTCGACGCAGCGGC
>Ga0302156_10003142_pt1 | contig 13012 bp, 12 predicted proteins | sample I_Bog_N3_2_FD_193503 | JGI IMG/M metagenome (GOLD analysis project Ga0302156, IMG submission 193503) | Peat permafrost microbial communities from Stordalen Mire near Abisko, Sweden - I_Bog_N3_2 | ecosystem: Environmental > Terrestrial > Soil > Wetlands > Peat | place: Sweden: Abisko, Stordalen... | reverse complement strand
CATCTCACGCTCGCGCAATGCGTCGGTCATTCGAGCGCGATCAATGGCCAGTGCTGAACGGTCGGCCACTGCGCGGAAGAGCTCCAGTTCCGTCGGCAGCCACTGATAAGGCTTGTCAAAGCCGATAATCAATACTCCGATCACCCGGTCATTAAGCTTCAGTGGCACGCCCCACAACGCGTGCGCTTTGTCACGCAGACCCGTGTTCAGCAATCCGGTCGAAAGAGCCAGGTCCGGCAACATCTCTGGCTCACCGGTTTCAAAGATGTGCCCGGTGAAACCCTGTCCCATCCCAATGGCAACATCTTCCCCAAAGTCCGGTGCCAAGCCTGTAAAGCTGCGCACGCGTAGCTTGCTCTCAGCATCGGCCAGCAGGACCACTCCAATGTGCGCCCCAAAAATTCCTTCCGTCACCACCAGCACGCGTTCCAGCAATGCAGTTAGATTCTTGGCGGAAAGCTCAGCATCGAGAACCTTCAGCAGGGCATCGCTTGCGCTCTGCTGCACGTCAAAGTAGGCGCCGGAAACCGCCACAAAACTGGCAGAGGTAAGCGTCTCCAGCGCCGCGATTACCTGAAAGCGCCGTTCGCCGAATGCTACACCGACATACGGAACCATGATTCGCTGGTAGATCTCCAGCGATCGCGCAACCTGCCTCGTATCCACTCGAAGCTTCGCGAGGCGCTGTCCGTAGTACGAAAGGGTTTCCGTAAACTGGCCGAAATCCGAGTGGCTGAAAAGAGTGAAGCCGACGCCAAGATTCAGCCTCTCCAAGGCCACCATGGCGCGTCCCTCAAACTGAAACTCCTCAAAGATTCGCCGGCGCCACGCATCCGTCATCTCCGCAAAATGCGGTTGCAGGGCCTTAGTCGCCTCAAGGATCAGTTCTCGACCCGACTCGTGAATGGGAAGCACAGTCGACAACGCCACTCCTATTTGGATGCAGGAAGGGAGCTCAACATTATATTTAGATATCAGTTACCCATACATTTAGCTGAAAACCTGCCATCCACACATTGGAAGACATTCTAACCCGTTTTCCCTAGCTAATACGCGGGTTCCATGAACGATTGACTGAATCATCATTAACCAATGTAAAATTGTCTATAGTACTTTCTTCGTAATACCAAGATAGGAATGCCGAGATTTCAGAGTCGCACCCTCTCCGCGCCTCCGGGAAAATATGCGGATTCCGTTACAATCTTGAGATGCTGCGATTTTTTACGGCGGGCGAGTCGCACGGCGAAGCGCTGATTGCCAATATTTCCGGGCTTCCTGCGGGAATTCCGATTTCGGATGCGTACATTGATCGCGAACTCTGGCGGCGGCAGCAGGGCTTTGGCCGCGGCGGCCGGATGAAGATTGAACACGACCATGCGCGCATTCTGAGCGGAGTGCGCCATGGGCACAGCATCGGCTCGCCGATTGCCATGCTGATTGAGAATCGCGACTGGCAGAACTGGAGCGAGTCACTGCCTGTGGGCGAGGGCGATCCGCAGAAGCACAAGGCGGTGAAGTCTCCGCGGCCAGGGCACGCGGATCTGGCAGGTGCATTGAAGTACAACCTGCCGGAGGCACGCTACATTCTGGAGCGCGCCAGTGCCCGTGAGACTACGGCCCGCGTGGCGGCCGGAGCGGTTGCAAAGCAGGTGCTTGCGGCACTCGACGTGGAAGTGTTGAGTCACGTGGTGCAGGTGGGCAGCGCACGTTTGTCACGCGCGGTTTCGTTTGATGAGCTTCGTGCGCTGGCCCTGAAGGATGAAGTTCTGCTGAACTGCGCCGATGAGGAATCCGAACTCCGCATGAAAGCCGAAGTGGATGCGGTGCTGCGCAACGGCGACACGGTTGGCGGAATCTTCGAGGTGGTGGCGCGAAACGTTCCCCCGGGACTTGGAACTTACGCGAACTGGGATGAACGGCTGGACGGAAAGCTGGCCTCGGCGGTGATGTCCATTCAGGCCGTGAAGGCCGTGGAGATTGGCGATGGCGTGCTGGGTGCAACGTCGCACGGATCAGCGGCGCAGGATGAGATTGGCTATGCGCGCAAGGCAGAAGAGGACGATTCTCCGGCAACGCTACGTTCAAAGTTCACGGATTTTACGCGGGCGGGTAATCATGCGGGCGGCGTAGAGGGCGGAATTTCTAACGGCTGCGACGTTGTGGTTCGAGGTCACCTGAAACCGATCTCGACCTTGCGGCGTCCGCTGGCCTCGGTTGACTTTGCCAGCCGCGAAGCGGTGAAGGCCGCTTACGAACGCTCCGACGTGTGTGCGGTTCCGGCAGCGGGCGTGGTGGGTGAGGCCATGGTGGCGCTTGTACTGGCTACGGCCGCGCTGGAGAAGTTTGGCGGCGACTCACTGGTTGAGCTTCGCCGAAATTACGAAGGATACTGCGAGCAGCTTCGCAACTTTTGATGTTCGAAACTACTAGATGTTGGCAACTACTGATAGCGGAATAACTGATGATTTATCCAATTGTGAAATACGGTGACCCAGTACTGGAGACTCCGGCCGCGCCGGTCACGGAATTCGACGACAAGTTGAAGAAACTTGTCGAGGACATGTTCGAGTCGATGTATGAGGCTCAGGGCGTGGGCCTGGCTGCTCCGCAGATCGGAATCTCACTGAGGCTGTCGGTTATCGATACCTCATTCAAGGAAGACCCTGATGCCAGGCTGGTGCTGGCGAACCCGCAAGTGATCAAGATTGAGGGCAAGCAGATAGGCGGCGAAGGGTGCCTGTCGATTCCTGACTTCCGCGAGAATCTGCCGCGGGGCAAATCGGTCACCATACGGGCGCAGGACGTGAACGGAAACTGGTATGAGAAGACCGGCGAAGACCTGCTGGCACGCGCCTTTCAGCATGAGATCGATCATTTGAACGGAACGCTTTACATTCACCATCTATCGGGGCTGAAGCGCGACATGATGCGCCGCAAGATCAAGAGATTGATCCGACAGGGCGAGTGGTAGGGAGAAGTATTTGAAAGCATGAAGCCGCGCACTGAGCGCGGCTTTTGCTGGCGCAAAAGCAATGCTGTTTCCGCCGTGAGCGCTACAATCAAGGTGTGAAGCTTGTTTATTGCGGTACTCCAATGTTTGCGGTGCCGACCCTGGAAGCGCTGGTCAGCGCGGGGCATGACGTGGCCCTGGTGGTGACGCAGCCGGATCGTCCGAAGGGACGCGGGATGGAGCTTGCACTCTCTCCGGTGAAGCAGAAAGCGCTGGAGTTGGGACTGCCAATGGCGCAGCCTGAGAAGATCAAGCACAATGCGGAATTCCGTGCGCAGCTGGAAGCGCTGGATCCGGAGTGCATTGTGATCGTGGGCTATGGGCGCATCGTTCCACGATGGATGTTGGATTTGCCGAAGCACGGAAACATTAATCTTCATGCATCGCTGCTGCCGAAGTATCGCGGAGCAGCGCCGATTCAATGGGCGATTGCCGGGGGCGAAACGGTCACCGGCAACACTACCATGCGCATTGACGAGGGGCTGGACACGGGAGACATTCTGCTGCAATGCGAGCTTGCGATATCCGCGGAAGACACGAGCGTGACACTGGCTCCGAGGCTGGCGGCAATGGGCGCGGAGTTGCTGGTGGAGACCCTGGCGGAGCTGGCTGCGGTCCGCTTGCAGCCAACAGCGCAGGATCATGCGCGCGCGACACTGGCTTCGATTCTGACGCGCGAGGATGGTCGCATCGACTTTATGCGCGACGCACAGACCATCTGCAATCGCTTTCGCGGCTTTCAGCCGTGGCCCGGCGCGTTCACTACGTTCCGCGGGAAACAACTTACGCTGCACGCAATTTCTTCTGCGGCGGACAATGCGGTGACGCTTGCGAGCGGAGAGAGCGCGGTGGATGGCGAGCATCTGCTGGTGGGCTGCGGACGAGGCACGGCGATTGCGATCGACGAGCTGCAACTGGAAGGCAAGCGGCGCATGAAGGCGCGCGAGTTCATCAATGGATATCAGCCGAAAGCAAATGAAAAGTTAGGAAGTTAAATTGAAGCAATCGAAAGATAGTAAAGGCGCGAGGCCAACAACAAGAGCTAGGGGTAACGCGGCGCTTCCCGCTGCAGGCGCGCGGGGCGCTGGCGCGAGGGGTAACGTTGCACTGCCTGGTGCTGGCGCGAAGGTTTCTCCCGCAAGAAATTTTGCATATGACATTTTGATTCGGGTGGAGAGGGATGGAGCTTACGCTTCAGAGCTGCTGAATGCGCCGCGCATGGACACGCTGTCACGCGAGGATCGCGCGCTGACTTATGAGTTGGTGATGAGCACTTTGCGCTGGCAGGGTGAGCTGGATGCGCGCATTGCAAAATACTCTTCACAGAAAGTTTCGCGGCTGGACGGTGAAGTGCGCGTGGCACTGCGGCTTGGCGCATGCCAGTTGAGCCATCTGGAGCGCATTCCGGCGCACGCGGCGGTGCATGAGAGCGTGGAGTTGGTGAAGCAATCGGGCAAACAATCTGCCGTGCCTTTCGCCAACGCGGTGCTGCGCAAGCTGGCGGCTAACGCGAAGGCTCCGGCGGTGGATCAGAACCCACATCTGCTGACGGCGGCAGATGTGGGGCACCGTGTGAAGGCACTCGCGGTGGAGTTTGCGCATCCGGAGTGGATGGTTGCGCGATGGATCGACATGTATGGATATAACGCGGCACGCAGTGTTTGCGCGGCGAATCAGCACGCGCCCGCGGCGGCCTTGCGCTTGTGTTCGGCGGACGCGGAAGAAGAGCTGACGGAGGCAGGCATCAAGATTGCTCCGGGAGCGCTGCTGACAAGTGCGCGGCGGCTGATCTCCGGCGACCTGGCGCACAGCATTCCATTTCGCGATCATCACGTTGCGATACAGGACGAAGCGTCGCAATTAGTGGCGGCGCTGGTGGAAAAAGGCGAGCGAATTCTGGATTGCTGCGCAGCGCCGGGAGGAAAGACGGCTGCGATTGCGATGCGGAATCCGGGGGCGGCAATTACTGCCGTGGAATTGCACGAACATCGCGCAAGACTGCTGAAAGAGCGGGTGGCAGCGATGAACGTGCAAGTTGTCATCGGCAATGTGATGGCGATGGAGTTCAAGGAAAAGTTTGATTGCGTGCTGGCCGATGTGCCGTGCAGCGGGACGGGAACGCTGGCGGGGAATCCTGAGATCAAATGGCGGCTGAAAATGACGGATTTGCCCGCGCTGAAAGATTTACAAGTGTCTATCTTACGCGCGGCGGCCTCTGCGCTGGCGGTGGGAGGAAGGCTGGTGTACTCCACCTGCTCGCTGGAAAAGGAAGAGTGCGAAGACGTTGTGGAGCAAGTTTTACAAGGGTCAAACGCACTTTCCCTGCTGGACTGCGGGAGCGTTCTGGAAGAGATGAAGGAGCGCGGCGAGCTGGCGTGGGCGAGTCCGAAGACGCTGCTGCGAGGCAAATATTTGCGCACGCTGCCGGGAATTCATCCGTGTGATGGCTTTTTTGCGGCGGTGCTGACGAAGAACAGCGATTAACTGGCTGGGTAATCGTTTCCGAAGGCGATGTTACTGCTTCGTCAACAGTTGAGCGAAGTTTGGAACGATTGACCAGTTAGTAATATTTGAGTTTGTAAAAGCTCCCCGAGTGGGAGCTTTGCTTTTGATGGGTGACTGATTGGGTAATTGTTCTTTTTGACAATTGACTGGAGAGGGATTGGCGGAGGGGTAATTCCGGTTGTTCGGTGCAGCGTGCGGTTCGCGGTGGTTCGCGGTGGAGGTTCGTGGTGGAGGCGACCTTGGGTCGGCATTGAAGATTTGAGCGGTGCGGGGATTCGGCCGCGGAGCTCAAGAATGACGCCTCCTATCAAGCCACTGCACCTCTTAAACTTTGTGACTTCGCTTGAGCGTTGTGACTCGGCTTGAATCTCAAATCGACGAACGAATGATCTGGAAGGAGACGAAGGTGCCGGGGGTGACGCGGCTGCCGGGAGCGGGGGCTTGTCCGGTGACGATGGCGAAGGCGAGGGCTGCGTTGGCTTTGGCTGCGTTGGCTTTCGTTAGAGCCGCTGGCGCGGGGCCGGGTATGTTGGAATCAGAATTGGGTGGGGTGGTGACGGAGAGGGTTTTGAGGCCGGAGGCGGCGATGAGGGCGGTGGCTTCGGGGAGGGTCATTCCGGTGAGGTCCGGCATGGCGTAGGCGGGATCGGGGGGCGGGGTGGCGTAGAGGAGACTAATGCGAGGCGAGGCGACTCCCTGGGCTCCTGGAGCGGGGGTTTGGGCGACGACGGCCTGAGGGTTGAAGTCGGCGATGGGAAGTTCGGCGGCGATTCCGATCTCGAGGCCGCGGCGGCGGATGTTGATTTCGGCGGCGCGGGGACTGAGTCCGACGACGGCGGGAATTTCAATGAGCTGAGGGCCGAGGCTTTCAGCGGCCTGAACACGCCAACCGCGGCGGACATGGGTTCCGGGTTCGGGCTGCTGCGAGACGATGCGCCCGGCAGGGATGACCGCGGAGTAGAAATGATCGCTGCGGGAGAGTTCGAGACCACGGTCAAAGGCGGCGCGCTCGGCTTCGGCAGGGGTCATGCCACGGAAGTCCGGGATGGCGACCTCACGGCCATGGATGGCAAACCTCATGCTGATCAACGTCGAGGCAAGAGCGACGATGACGAGGACGAGAATTTGCGCGAGCAGACGGAAGAAGCGAATCATGCTACTTCAAAGGTAGACGCTGAGGGAGAGGCGGACAAGTTACGAGTAGGGAACACTGGGGGAGAGAGGAGCAAAAGCAACAGCAAGGTCAACAGACCCACATCTGCTGACTGCGGCAGATATGGGGCACCAGAGGCAAGGTCAAACACGCCGGAGGCAAGATCAACTACAGCCCCACATTCGCCAACTGAAGGCGGATGTGGGCCACCCGTGCATAGTTGGGGCTCCGTGAGTCACTGGCGCTTTGTTAGACTTATCGGGTGAACTCCTCTATTGGCATATGGGTTGAAGAGATACGCAGCGGCAATGTGCGGGCGTTATCGCGGGCGATTACGGCGGTTGAGAATCGCACGGCGGATTCGCACGAACTTTTGAGACTGCTGTTTGCACATTCCGGGCGGTCTCGCGTGGTTGGGCTTACGGGCTCTCCGGGGGCGGGCAAGAGCACGCTGGTGGATGCGCTGGCGGGACAATATCGCAAGCGCGAGCAGACGGTGGGAATTATTGCCATCGATCCCACGTCTCCGTTTACGGGAGGCGCGATTCTGGGCGACCGCATACGAATGCAATCGCACACGGGCGACGCGGGAACGTTTATCCGCAGCATGGCGACGCGCGGCGCGCTGGGGGGGCTCTCAAGCACGACGGCCGATGTGGCCATGGTGATGGATGCGAGCGGACGCGACCTGGTGCTGATTGAGACGGTGGGCGTGGGGCAGGATGAGGTGGACATCGTTCGGCTGGCCGATATCACGATTGTGATCCTGGTTCCGGGGATGGGCGATGACGTGCAATCGATCAAGGCGGGAATCATGGAGATTGCGGACATTTTCGTGATCAACAAGGCAGACCGCGAAGGCGCCGAACGGGTAGAGCGCGAGATCAAGGCGATGCAGTCACTGAGTATGCGGCATGACAACTGGGTGCCTCCGGTGGTGAAGACGGTGGCGTACACGGGCGCGGGAGTGCCTGAGCTGGCGACGGCGATTGACGACTACGAGACTTTTCTTGACAGCAGCGAGTTGGGACGGCAGCGGCGGATTGCCAACTGGCGCAATCGGCTGCGCGAGATGCTGCGCGACGAAGTGCTGCGACGGATTGTGGAAGGCGCATTCTCCGAAGAGGCGGTTGGAGTTTATGCGGCGCAGGTTGCGGGACATGAGCGCGACCCTTACTCGCTGATTGAGGAGATTGTGGGCAAACTTGGACGACAGGAGCCGCAGTGCTGATTCTTGGCATTGACACCTCGGGACGCCAAGGCAGTGTGGCGCTGGTTCGGGCGGTGGGAGTGGAGCCGGGAGCGGAGGCACCGGCTTTGCAGCCGGGTACGCGGCAAATGCTGCCGCTCCGGCCGCAGGCGCTGGCGGGTACGCGGCAAATGCTGCCGCTCCGGCCGCAGGCGCTGGCGGGTACGCGGCAAATGCTGCCGCTCCGGCCGCAGGCGCTGGCGGAGTTGTCTGGCGGGCAATACTCAGAGCTGCTGGTTTCCACGATTGCACGGTTGCTGGAAGAGCAAGGATTGAAGAGAAGCGAGATTGGACTGATTGGGGTGGCGAGCGGACCGGGGTCATTTACCGGGCTGCGGATTGCCATTGCAACCGTGAAGGGACTGGCCGAGGCCTTTGCGACTCCGGTGGTGGATGTGACGGTGCTGGAGGCGCTGGCACAGAGTTTGGGTGGTGGCTCGCAGAAGGGTACGCGGCAACAGACGCCGCTCCGGCCGCTGGCGCTGGCGCAGAGCTTGAGCGGCAAAGTCATTGCTGTTCTGGATGCGCAACGCAGCGAGGTGTTTTTTGGGGAGTACGTTTTGGGCGAGGGTATTGCGGGATATCCGGTGCGGATGATTCGCGAGGCGCTGGCGGATTTCAGCGGCTTTACGGCGGTGCTGGCGGCGGGCGATGCGAGTTCGGAGATCATTACTCCGGATGAAGCGATTGCGGAGCGGCTGCGGGCGGTGGGAGTTGAGGCGAAGCTGGTGGGACGGCCCTCGGCAGAGGTTTACGCACGGATCGCGTACACGAAGTTCTGCGCCGGAATCCGCGCGGATGTGGCTACGCTGGATGCTAACTACCTGCGGCGCTCGGATGCCGAGATCTTTCCGGTATCGAAGAGCGGGATTGCACCGGCCTGAGATGCAGATCCGACTGGCTCATGTGGACGACCTGCCGAAACTGATTGCGATCAGCGAGGCGGCGGGCGCTGCCGCGCACTGGAGCGGGCAGCAATGGCTGGACGTTTTCGAGAGTGAAGGTCCGGCGCGTTTGGCGTTGATTGCGTGGGACGAGGACGAGGATGGCGTCCGCGCAGGTTTTTTGGTGGCGCAGGTGGGTGCTGCGGACTGGGAGTTGGAGAATGTTGCGGTGGGGCGGGAGTTCCGGCGGAGGGGGATTGGCCGCGAGCTGATTGCCGCGTTGCTGGCGTATGCGAGGGCGGGAAATGCGGAGCGGATTCTGCTGGAGGTTCGGGCTTCGAACGAGGGGGCGATTCGGCTGTATAAGGGGAGCGGATTTCAGATTCTGGCGCGGCGGGAGGGCTATTATCGCGATCCTGACGAGGATGCACTGGTGATGGTGCATACATTTTGAATATTGCATAAAATTTTGCTTGCCGCCCGGTTAGCGCAGTGCTAGTTTTTACAGCACCTGATTTCAGGCTTGGAGGTGCTGAAATGAATGCTCCAGTACGTGAACAGCTTTTGGCCAGCAGCGATGAATTCCGCAAGCTGGCCGATGAACACAGCAACTACTCCCAGCGTCTCGAATCCCTCGCAAGTTTGAAGTACCTCTCCGAAGAAGAAAAAGTTGAAGAAATCCGCCTGAAAAAACTGAAACTGCGCCTCAAGGATGAGATGGAGTCATTCCAGGGCCGCTCCCAACAGGCCTCCTGAGCATGCGGCCGCGCCCGCGGCTGGAACTGATTTTGCCAAAGGGATGACCAGCTTCGCTGATGCGGTGCGCTGGTCATCCCTGGTGAATTTGGGGTGGGGTGAAGCCCCGCTCTTTCGCTGTAGAACAAAGCATAAAGCTTAAGGTCAACAGACCCACATCTGCTAACTACGGCAGATATGGGGCACCAGGCGGTGCGCGGCTTTCCACGTCAACCTAAGTGTGGTCAAATCAAGGGATGCAAAGAGGCTTTGCGCTGGTCGTGATTTTTGTTGCCTGCTGCGGTGGGTTCGCGCTGGCTTTGCCTAGACCGCAGCTTACGGTGTGCTCTGCCCAGCTTGTGGCGGCGCGTCCTGAGGTGGCGGACAGCTATGTGGTCGATTTCCAGATTGCGCTGATGAGCACGGCGGGCGGACTACGTGCGACGCTGGTGAATGGTAGCGACCGGATTGACTTTCATCTGCCGTGGAAAATGGCAGTGAGCTCATCCTGCGTCTGGATCAGTACGACGCGGCGCTCACGGCGCATTGGACATCTGAAGCACACAATGCGCTGGAGGGGGAATACGTTCGCAAGAAGGGCACAAAGGTGACGCGCTACCGGGTGAGCGTGCTGTGCGGCGATGCGGGAGTACACGCAAAAGACAACGGCGGGGCGAATGCGGGTTCGGTGAGTGGGGATTGGCAGTTTGCGTTTGCGGCCAAGTCAGCGGCAGAGTCAACCAAGGCTAAGGCATCCGCGAGCGAGAATGAGGCGGCGCGGTTCACGCAAGAGGGTGAACACGTGGAGGGGACGATCGCTCCGGTGAGCGGCGATTATGGGCTGCTCTCGGGAAATCTGTCAGGCGGGGAGCTGCATCTTTCGCGCTTTGATGGGATTCATGCGCTGCGCCTGGACGGGCGGGTGGTATCGGGCGATCGGCTGGAAGGCGTCTTTCATGTTGCTCCGGGAGAAGCTCTGAACTTTGTTGGCACGCGCGCGACGGCTTCGGCGGGCTTTGACGAGGCCGAACACCTGACGACGGTTGCGAATCCGTCTGAGGCGTTCCGCTTTCATGCGGTGGATACGAGTGGGGCGACGGTGACGCAGGACGATCCGCGCTTCCGCGGCAAGGTTGTGCTGCTGGACATTTTTGGAACGTGGTGCCCGAACTGCCACGATGAAGCTCCGGTTCTTGAGGGACTGTACGCGAAGTTCCACGAGCGCGGGCTGGAGATTGTGGGACTGAGCTACGAGTACGTGGACGACGCGGCGCGCAGCCGGCGGTTGCTGGAGATTTACCGGGGCAAGTACTCGATTGGATTTCCACTGCTGCTGGCGGGAACGACGGATGCGGGCGAGATTGCCCGGACGCTGCCGCAGTTGAGGAATTTCGGGGCTTATCCGACGACGATTTTTCTGGACCGTCATGGGCGGGTGAGGCTGATTCACGCTGGATTTTCCGGTCCTGCGACGGGAAGGCTGGAAGAGGTCAGAGAGAAGTTCGAGCAGACGATCCTTACGCTGCTCGATGAGCATTAAACGCGACGCGTCCAGCTTTTACAGGCCCCAATCGGGAAGCGGATATGTTTCCGACGATTGGGTTCGTGCTTCGTTATAATCGAGAGGTCCTCATGGTACGCGACGGAATCTATTACGCGCTGGCGCTGATTGCGGCGGCGGTGTTGGTTGGCAACTGGACCGGCTCGGTTTGGCTGGTAGTTGTGCCACTCCTGCTGGCCGCTTTCTTTCTGTGGTTTTTCCGCGATCCGGAGCGTGCGATTCCTGCGACGGAGGGCGCGATTGTGTCGCCCGCGGATGGCAAGGTGACGGGAGTGACGGCGATTCAGGTTGACGGGGAAGCGCGCACCAGCATCAGCATTTTTCTGAGTGTGTTCAACGTCCACGTGAACCGCTCGCCGGTTGCGGGGATGATTACGGCGGTGGAGTACCGGCGAGGCAAGTATTTGAATGCGATGAATCCGGCATCTGCAGAGCTGAACGAGCAGAGCATCTGCACGGTGCGCATGCTGGACGGCCAGAGCGTTGTGTTCAAGCAGATTGCGGGGCTGCTGGCGCGCCGCATTGTGTTCACGCCCCACAAGGGCGATCATGTGCTGCGCGGCGAGCGCATTGGATTGATCAAGTTTGGATCGCGTTGCGACGTGATTCTACCGGGATCGGCAGAGATATTGGTTCAGCCGGGCCAGGTGGTGAAGGGTGGCTCCTCGACGCTGGCCATTCTACGTTCGCAAGGAGAACAGTAATGGATTCGCCGAACCGCCGGATGGCCGACGAGCGGCCACGCCGCTTGCGCAAGGGCCTATACATACTGCCCTCACTGTTTACGACGGCGAACCTGGCAGCAGGATTCTACGCGATTCTGCAGACGGCACTGGGCGCAGCCTACGCGATGGGGTACGTAAACACGCAAGAAGGCACGCCTTTGCGGATGGCCGCGATGTACTTCAATCATGCGGCGCTGGCGATTGGATTTGCGGTGTTCTTTGACGGCATGGATGGGGCCATTGCACGGCTTACGCACACGACGAGCGACTTTGGCAAAGAGCTGGATTCGCTGGCGGACGTGGTGACGTTCGGCGTGGCTCCCGGAGTTCTGGCGTGGATGTGGGGCTTTCTGTGCCTGCCGATGACGCTGGATACGGACTTCCGCAACAAGCTGATTGAGTTCGGCGCGATGATTGCGTTCGCGTTTCTGACGGCGGGCGCCTGCAGATTGGCGCGCTTTAATATTCAGCTCAACCCGCAGCCGAAAAATCCTGGGCGTCCGGGACGAAAGTATTTTGTTGGCTTGCCGATACCGGGCGGAGCGGGGTGCCTGGCAGCGATTGTGCATCTTTGCCTTGGCAAGCCGATTCAGGCATGGTGGGCGGCGATTGCGTGGATGGTTTATATCTTTGCGTGCGCCTTCCTGATGGTGAGCACGTGGCGGTTCTGGAGCGCGAAGAGCATTGATTTCCGGAGCCGTCAGGCGTCGCGGGTGTTTGTGCTGCTGGCGTTGATGGTTGCGGCGCTGTGGTTCTTCCATCGATATATGCTGATTATTCTTGCGGGCGGCTACATGATCTCTGGAATCGTTTTCAGACTGACGTATGCGTTCCGCAAGAGAAGCGCGACCCCTCCTGCCAATCCGCCGCAGGAGGCGGTTGAAGCACGATGAGTCGAGCGAAGAATTCCAATCTTTTCAGCGTTGCGATTGTTGGCGCGACCGCGCTCAAGGGCAAGGAAGTGCGCGATATTCTGACGGAGCGCAGCTTTCCGTCGATTGACGTCAAACTGCTGGATGAAGAAGATGCCCTTGGCACGCTGGAACAGGTGGACGACGAGCCAACGTTTATCCAGGGAGTTCTGCCGGAAAATCTTGAGGGCGTGGATTTTGCCTTTCTGACGGCGGATGAAACGTATATCGAAAAAATGTGGGCGACGGTTCGGGATGCGGGTTCTGAGATTATCGACC
>Ga0302156_10003119_pt1 | contig 13058 bp, 11 predicted proteins | sample I_Bog_N3_2_FD_193503 | JGI IMG/M metagenome (GOLD analysis project Ga0302156, IMG submission 193503) | Peat permafrost microbial communities from Stordalen Mire near Abisko, Sweden - I_Bog_N3_2 | ecosystem: Environmental > Terrestrial > Soil > Wetlands > Peat | place: Sweden: Abisko, Stordalen... | reverse complement strand
AAGCGGCGCGCCAGACGCTGCCGGGTCCAAGGCGATTTTCGATGCGATCGACCAGCGCGGCGATGCTGGTTTCGGGTCGGTCCCCGTCGACCAACCCGGCGGCCTGGCGGAACGCCTGAGTCTCGGCCAGCTTCACGCGCAACTGCATCGCCTCGACGCCGAGACCGGGATCGACGGTTTCCAGCCGCTCCCGGAGCAGATGGGCGAGATGGGCAGCGTGGCGTGACGGCGCCGCCGTGCCGATGCGGATCGCCTGCATTGAGCCATCGATGCGTTCGAACAGCAGATCCAGGCGCCGGGCCCCCTGCCCTATCGCCTCCAGGTTGCCACAGACCGTGTTCAGCAGCTCATCGATGACGGTGCCGAACGCCTCGGCGGTCAGCAGCGGCTCGATGAACAAGAGCCGATGTGCGACCACGTCGTCGGGCACCACGGGCTGGATCGGCTCGAACACCCGCCCGGATGCCTGGTCGAGCCGCAGCGCGACCTGCTGGCCGAAGCGGCGGACCAGTGGTCCCCGCGCGGTCTCCGCCAGTTGGCCAATCCGCTCGAAGCCCAGTCGCCGGAGCGCGCCGACGGTCTCCGGCGGCAGGCGCAGGGCGGCGATCGGCAGCGGCGTGATCGCCGCCTGGTGGGCACCGGGGGCGATGACGGCAGCCGGCTCGGGCGTGAAGCGGGTCACAGCGTGCGCCGCGCCGGGCGTGTCGGCGACCGCGGCGCGCGCGTGTGTTCCGCCATGGCCGAGCCGTTCCAACAGGTCCGCCAGCAGCGCCCCCTCGCCGCCATGCAGGTTGGCGCAGCCGGTGATGTCGATCCATACGCCGTCGGACGGATCACTGGCGGTGAGCGGCGAATAGCGCAGGCACCACGCGGCAACGCGCGCCAGCGCGGCGGCATCAGCCTCAGGATCGGCGTCGACCACTGTCAGGCCAGGCACCATGGCGCGGGCATGGGCGAGCGGCATGGCGGGACGGATGCCCAGCGCCAGCGCGGCGCGATCGGCCGCGGCTACCACCATCCGCCGCCCGTCGCTCGCCGCGGTGATCAGCGGCATCTCAGGCGACGGCGCGCCGGGGCTCCGCCGCAGCCGGTCGGTCGGCCAGGTCGGCAACCAGACGGCAACGACCCGTCGCATCGAACGCCTCCACGATCCAGGAATGCGCCTCGCCGCCGCGACACCGGATCAGGTCCATGCGCCAGCGCGGACGGCCCAGCCCCGCGGTGTCCGGCGCCTGCGGCAGCGGCGGACCTGACGGCACCGTGGCCACCCGCCAGCGGGTCACGGCGGCGCTCGGCTCCAGTAGCATTGGGTTGTCGAAACACCGGCTGCGCCGCAGCAGGAACGCCGTGACGCCGGACTGCTCGGCCGCCAGCTGCAGCCGGCGTGACGCGGTCAGCCCCAGCACGCCGCTGAATTCGGCGACGACGCCCGCCAGGTCGCGATGGCGCAGGCCCTCCTCCATGACGAGCAGCACGGTCTGCGGCTTTCGCGCACGAACGTAGACCACGCGCTCCGGCGTCAGGCCGGCGGCAGCGAGCGATGGCGGGTGGATATCGGCTTGCTCCAGCACCCACAGCACCTCGCCCGGCACCTGGGCGAGCAGCCCGGCTGCCAGCAGCGCCGCCGCGGTACCGTGTTCGACCTGACAGCCGACGCCCGCGACCTCATGCAAGGCGCCTAGTGTCAGACCGCCACGCGGCAGTGCCGCATCGACCGCGGCAAGGCCGAACGACACGACCTTCTCCCGGCAGCCCGGCGTGACGCGACGCCCCAGGCGCTCTACCTCGGACCTGAGGGCTGCAAGAACTGCGATGTGGGCCGTTGGCTGCATCTTCCTGTCCGTCTGCCGCGGCGAACATAGAGGGAACAACGTGGGACTGGAAGAGGAAATCAGTCCCAAGCCGGCTACGGACGGCGGGAAGTCTTTCGATTCAAGTCGCTATAATAACTTGCTAAGGTTCTACCTTCAGTCGCGCGACGCTATCGCTGTGGCGGGAATTATTTCCTGATTGCGCAGGCCCAGTTCGGCTTGTTATCGGCGCGCGTGACGGGGCATCAAGCCACTCGACCCTCAGCATGCAGGCAACCTGCTGTTCCAAGCGGTACCGGATGAGGAAGCCAACTCCCTGTCAGCCGCGCGCCGTCGCCGCCACTCTACCCGCCGTCGCGATGTGCTACGAGGCGACCTCAGTGCCAGACGCCGGATCGCGCTTTGCCAAGCGCGCTGGTGGTCGGCCGTGCCGCGGCGATAGAATGGACTTCTGAATTGGGCGAGGGCACCGACGACGAGGTTACCGTCTGTCTGGAACGTCGCCCGGCACCAACAGCGCGCGGGACACAGGTGAAGGCAATCGTTCGCGCCATCATCGCAACGTGCGATGCGCGACAACGAGAAGCTAACCGATGGCGGCAGGAACTCTGCGGACGGGCGGTGGCGATGGTAGGAGTATTACGCCTTCTCGAGCCACGGTCACGCTTGCGTCCCGATACACTGCCAGTGCAAGAGAGAGAGCTTCAGAGAAGGCGGCTCGGAAATGCTTCTGTTCTTTGATCCCCATGCCGAATTGCCCGGCTAGCGCTGCCCAAGTCAGAAGCTTCGGAGACTTTAGGACATGAAGGCGGTATGCTAACCAGCAGTAAACGTCAAGGGCCATGCTTGAATTCCGAATGTGCCTAATAGCCGCTTCATCAAGGGGAACCGCGTGCTGCGTCAGTTGATTAAAGAAAGTCTCGCTTAAACGAGCCGTTTCGACAAATAGACTTCCTTGTCCGTCGCCAGCATCTGAACCAACAAACATTGCAAAATCGACAATATTCTGATTAACCAAGACGCCTGCGCCCTTCCAGTTCGAATGGAAGGTCAGACGACAGCGGCTAAGCCGCTCGGCTTGTTCCTTAACGATTTTGGCCGTTTTACCCCCGACTGATACGGATAGACGCCTTAAGAATGCTCTCAGGCTACCCCCGAGTTCCACTTCACGGCAGCCTGTTCTTAGCGCTTCGCTTTGGAGATATATGAGGATCAGGCGTGCTATAGCGCCGTATGGAACCCCTACTGAGACGGGCTCACCGTCCGGCGCTATTCTAAATCCAGGCTCGACCAGCAAGGTTAGGGAGTCGGTCTGAACCTTCCAGACGGCATTCTCTTCAGCAGGCTTCTTGTGGGGAAGGCCTGTCTGGCACCAGCCTGAAAAGATGAACCCCGTGCCGATATCCTCGTCGCTTTGCCAACGCGCAGCAGCTTCCACGATCCTTGCGCCGCGTCTACCCTCCACTAGCTCACGAGCTGCTGCTCGCCCGTGCGTCTCGAGAAGCTCGTGGACCGTTCCCATAGCCTGCGCTCCTAGCTTGGCGGGACCTTGTCCGCTTAGAACGAAAAAGTCACTGTGGACTTTGCCGACCGAGCAATTTGAGAAGTTATTTGTACTCGTATTTGCTCTTCTCCGGCAGAGTCCACGGGATAGAATCCTCTAACAGACTGATAAGTCGGGATAATTTGCGTGGGCGGCGCGGCAGAGTCCACGGGTTTGGCCGGCAAAGTCCACGCGCCGGGTTGTGGGTATTTCGCTCTTAGCAGCGCCCGGGAAACAGCGACTCGGAGCGCCATGGCCCGGTCGCGTGGCGCCGCATTTTAGCCGGGAAAGTCCACGCCCCCATCCCTTTTCCTGGTTCTCGGGCGCTCGTGGGTCGGGTCGGCAAAGTCCACGTCAGCGGTTACCGACCAGTCGGCAGAGTCCACGGCCTCGTTCTGAGCGGCGTTCGGCCATTCGGTCGCCAGAGTCCACACCCAGCGTGTCACCGACCAGTCGGCAAAGTCCACCCCCCGTTCTCAAGGTGTTTGGATGCGGTCGGCAGAGTCCACGCCGCTCACGGCAGTTGTCGGTAAGCGTATCTGCGGCAGTCAGGCGGGTTGCTCCGGACCGATCACCTCGTCGCAGCGTCGGGGTCGCCCGTCCGAGCGTCGGCGGCAGAGTCCACGCCAGATAATTATCGACAAGGGCCGGGCCCTCTCCAGCTCTTCGACTCGGTTGACGTGACGAAGATGATCGGCGTGCGCCTACTACCATGCCCTCGGCGGGCCTGGTCGGCAGAGTCCACACCCGTTGATCATCGACAAGGCTCAGTGCGGGCGTTCCTACCTCTCCTGTTGTTGGTCGACAGGTCCGCGCCGATTGGGTTGCCGCGCGGCGCCCCTGCGCTCGGCGGACCTGGTCGGCAGAGTCCACACCGATTGGGTTGCCGCGCGGCGCCCCTGCGCTCGGCGGACCTGGTCGGCAGAGTCCACACCGATTGTCATCGACAAGGCCCTCAGGGCGGCCGTTCTTTACTCTGCTGCCTGGTCGACAGGTCCGCGCCGATCGTCTTGCCGGGCGGTCGGCAGAGTCCACACCAGTTGATCATCGACAAGGCCCTCAGGCTGACGCTCCCGAACTCTCTACTTGGACGACTGATCTGCGTTGATCGTCTTGTCGCGCGGTGCCCCTGCGTTTCGGCGAACTCGTCGGCAGAGTCCACACCCGATGGCCATCGACAGGGCCCTCACTGGGCGCTTGCCGAACTCTCTACTTGGTCGACAGGTCGGTGCCGATCGTCGGCAGAGTCCACGCCCGTAATCATCAAGGAGGCCCTTTAGCCTGGCGCTCTGGAGCTCTCGGTCGACTGGTCCAAACCAATCGTTCCGTCGCAGCGTCCATGCGATCGGTCGACTTCGTCCTCGGCAGAGTCCACACGCAGATCAGCGTCGTCCTGCTCGGCCGACGGTCGCCGTCAGGTCCCAATCGCCAATCAACGAAGCTCTCGTCGTGCCGCCCCTCACGATCGTCGGCAGGCAGAGGATTGTCGTTGAAAGAGCGCCTTTCCGGTAGCCAGCCAAATTGACGACAGGGCCAAGTGCTATCTTGTCCCTCCATGAAGGTCGCGTTATCCGTTGGACGAATCTCCATGTCGCTGTTAGCACCCAAGGGAGGCAATGCTGACCTCTGACCGCAGTGGGGCGGTGCATCGAGCGGCGACCCCGGAATTGCGAGAAACCAGGAGAGGCCACGAAGGCCACCGCTCGTCTCCGGTGTCCCGGATAAAGGAGCGGGGGTGTTCGATTCGCAGATCAGGCACCCGTCGTGCGCACCGTCGGTTGGATCCATTGGGGGCGATCCCAAGTTTGCGATAATGATGAAGGAACGGCCTCCCCAAGATCCGGCGCCAGAAACAGTGTGCACCCGCGTAACTGGGCATCTGGCCGTTTGGGCGTCCCGGATGGGCTAATCGCGCTAAGCCCCCAAGAATATCGATGCATAGTCTGGCGGTCGCTCGCGGTGAGGTGGCCCCCTGCCCTCCCCCGCCCTGTGGCGGCAGTGAGCGCCCATTAGGCATTCGATGGGTTTGCGACTGCGACCGGGGAGCTCGCCCCGTGATGCCCTTGGAGATATCTCCTCGCGGCCCAGCGGAACGGTGAATCAGCGGCGTGTTCTGACGTCAGAACGTATCCTTACCGCCGGTCATGACGGACCGCAGCCTCGACCAAGCAGCAGCCCCTTTCCGACGACCCCGGTGTTAGACAAAAGCGTTAGTCTAACTATCGGAGAGATGGGGATGTCGGGGCTCAACCATCTACCGTCAACGTTGACGTTGACAGGTTGATGATATCCAGCAAAGAATTAATTTTGATGTGGTTCTGACGTCAGAACTCGGCGCGAATCGGCGCAAGGGGGTAGCGTGGATGGAACTAAGCTGCGTGGGTTGCGTCTGAAGCTCCGTTTTAGTCAAGGGGAGCTGAAGGACGAGCTCAATCGACGACTTAAGCGGAGCTATGACAAACCTAAGATAAGCCGTTGGGAAAACGGGCGAGAGCCCATTCCGGAGGACGTGGCAATGGAGATGGACGCAATGGCCGCCGATCGACCTCACGACGCTCGGGCCATCGTCCTAGCCAATCAGAAAGGAGGCGTTGGAAAGACTACTAGCGCACTGAACATCAGCTATGCATTGGCGCACAGTGGCCACCGCGTCCTTCTTATCGACATGGATCCCCAAGCGACTGCCACGATGGCGATTTTCGCGGAGGGTGCCGTGCCGGCGTATCGCCAGGGCCGCACAATGTCCAATGTAATCCTAGGCACCACTCCCCTCACCGACATCATCGCGACCGCACATTCCGCCCAGGGGCAGCAGCTTCCCTTCGACTTGGCGCCCAGTCACATAGAATTGTCAGAGACGGACGGGAAGCGAGAGCCGGGCTTTGATGCAGCGTTGCGGGAGGCACTTCAACCCTGCCGGAGTACGTATGATTTCATCATAATAGACGCTCCGCCAAACCTAGGAATGCTGACCTGGATGGCACTAGCCGCCGCTGAGGACGTAATCATTCCCGTTAGGACCGAGCCTTACGATACCATGGGCGTGGGTCTTATTCTCGGGAGCATTAGCAAGGTGCAGCGACGCCTTAACCCCGGCCTACGACTCGCCGGTATCCTCCCAACACAATACGGGAAACGAAAGTCCGTGGACCGCGAAGTCCTCGCTCATCTCGTTACGGCTATGGGTGAGAAGGCGCCAGTTCTCGAGCCAGTTCCTGATAGCGCTATCTTCGGACATGCCGCGCGTAATGGCCGCATAGCTGTGGAGGCGTCCCCCACTGCGCCTGCGGCCCTCGTCTATGTTCGCTTAGCGCTAGCGGTCGCGACGGGAGCACCTCTTCCGCGTGCAGAGGTCAACGCAGTCGATCTCGATGCGGTGGACGCGTAGCATGAGCGCCAAAACTAAGCGCCCGTCGCCTATCCTTGGGGCCGCATCTACACTGATTGACGAGGCGTCCGATGTGCTTGTCACCAAAGCGAGCCGGTTTCGGCACACCTTTGAGGCCGATGTGGAGGCTATTCAGCCCGATCCTAATCAGCCACGGAAGGTGTTTGGCGAGGAGGATATCTCATTGCTCGCCGACACGATGAACGAGCGCGGCCAGTTGCAACCGATTCTCCTGCGTCGCGATTCAAATGCGAGGGGCCGCTGGTTCATTGTGGCCGGAGAGCGTCGTTGGCGTGCGGCCAAGCTGAGCAAGTGGCCAACAATCTTAGCGATTGAGCATGATGGTGATCCCGAGATCGCGTCTTTGCTCGAGAACCTTCAGCGCGTCGATCTCTCTCCGATAGAAGAGGCGAGAGGCGTACAGCGCTTGATTCAAGGGAAAGGGTGGTCCCAGGAACAAGCCGCCGGCGCTCTTGGCAAATCAAAGAGCGAGGTTAGTGGGACGCTGCGCATACTTACGCTTCCCGCCGATTTCCTGGCCGCGGTTCTGACGTCAGAACTGGCGATTCCCAAGAATACGCTTGTTGAGCTCGCGCGTGTCGAAGATTCACCAGCTCGAGACCATCTGCTGGGGCTCGCGCGTGAAGGGCGTCTGACAGTGAGGGCCATTCGCTCAATCAAAGATGGCGACGGCCCGGGTATGAATGACAAAGCACCGGGCGCCGGCGAGCGACAGCGCCCTGTCTCTCGGCAGTTCAGCTTCGGATCTCTCGAGAGGGTGGCGACTAGCTTGAAGGCTGTTCGCGAAACTGGCAGGCCTATCTTAGCTAACGAGAGAGCGCGCTTAGAGCATTTGCGGCGGGAAATCGACCAGCTGCTGGGAGTTCAAAGCACCGATAGCGCCGATCTTTAGTTTGATAGCTTAATTGACACCTAGCACCACCGCCGGCTTGGCCGGGGAGCGGCCTTCAGGGGCGCCGGGCCGTTGTGGCTGTCATGCCGCATGTGACGTACCAATCTGAGCGGGCAGGGGATGTGGTCGGCACATAACTCCTTCGCATGTGTCCGCTTGGGCGTGCTAGGTCGATTGGCGACATTTGAGTCCTTTGTTCGGAACGGTGTTCTCCGCCGGGAATGGGTAGGCCGGCCGGGACTTTGAAATTCGCCATCAGAAGAACGCGCCGCTGCTGTTCCTCGGGGGTTAGCTGGAGCGGTTAGGATGCATCTGCAGTGATCGCTCGGTGGTTTGGCGCAGTTGAGGAGCGAGATCCAGGCAGCAGACGGCAGGTGCGCATGGAAGCGCAACCCGTCACTCGGCTTCCTTCGTCCGTTCCCTGTTCGTTCCAGCCGTTCAATACGGGTGGTTGCTTTCCACGATTTCGCCTGTCCCTGAATTGAAGGCACCGACTTGACGATCGAGGACTTAGAGCTGGGCGTGTCGATCTGCCTTCCGCACTTCAGTCAGGGCACCTCAGTCGGCCTTGGGGGCTGGATCTCATGATCAAGGGCACTCGACAGACAAAAACGCCGGAATCCGCCACTTTTTTGCCGAGCTAGCGATAATCCCCAATCTCGCGCCTGATGGAATTATTCAGCTTCCCCGGGCCCCCAAGGCGCGCGACCGGTCGAGCCCATGGGTCTGCGACTGACCAAGCGAATCGGCTACCACAGCCCATTGAGCGGTTACCCTTTGAACGGGTCTGCGAACGGCGGGCCGCGCCGGTCATCGCAGCCGGGACGGCGCCACCGCTGAGTCCGGCTTCCCGCGGCGGCGCAAGCGCCAGCCCGGGCCGTGTGTTCACCGCGTCGGCTGGACCCACGCCGCCAATCGGATGGAATCCTGCACCGGTCGTCGTCCGTCGGCGACAACGACGTCGGCCGGCCATGGTAGACAGGGAGCATGCGCGACCACGATAACCTCTACCACCGTCTGTTTGAGAACCCCGCCATGGTGGCCGAGCTGCTGCGCGACTTCGTCGCCGGGCCCTGGCTCGATGACCTCGATCTGGAACTCATGGAGCGGCAGAACGCCAAGTTCCATTCCGAGACGGGCAAACGGCGGGAAGGCGACATGATCTGGCGTATCCCGCGGCGCGATGGCGGCGACACCTACCTGGTGTTGCTGCTGGAGTTCCAGTCCACCTCCTATCATTGGATGGCGCTCCGCGTGCTGGTCTATGCCGGTCTCCTGTGGCAGCAGCTGCTGGACGAGAAGCGCCTGCTGCCCGACGGCAGGCTGCCGCCGATCCTGCCGGTCGTCCTGTACAACGGTGACCGGCGATGGGCGGCGCCGCTGGCGCTGCATGACCTTGTCGGGCTGCCCCCAAATTCGCCATTGTGGCAATGGCAGCCGACGATGAGCTACCAGATAGTGGACGAAGGCGCTTTCGCCGAGGATGATTTGTCGAAGCGCGAGGCCCTTCTGGCGCTGCTGTTCCGGTTGGAGAGTTCTCCTGACCCGGAGCAGGCTGTCGTTCTGGCCGACGCGTTGCTGGCGTGGTTCAGGCGTCATCCGGGGTTTGAGAGGGTGCGGTCTGTCTTTGCCGAGCTGCTGGGCGCGGTCTTGGAGCCGCTGGCCCCGGGGATTCGGGTGCCGGAGGAGTTGTTGGAGATCAGGAACATGCTGGCGTCACGGGCTGAGGACTGGAAGCGGCAGTGGTTGCAAGAGGGCGAGCTGAAGGGCCGACAAGAAGGCCGTCAGGAAGGCGAGCAGATGGGCCGCCGGCAGGGTGAGGCGGCCATATTGCTTCGCCTGTTGGAACGCCGGTTTGGTGCGCTGCCGGGCTGGGCCTCGGATCGCATCGCGACGGCGGACACCGTCGCGCTTGAGGAGTGGAGCCTGCGCGTGTTCGACGCCGCAAGCATCGACGACGTCCTGCGATGAACCGGTCGAGGCACCGAAACGAGACTGTCCGCAACACCCGCCGCGACGCAGTGGGTGACCTGGCTACAGCACCCCGTTGAGCGGGTGGCCGTCGAAGGGGTCGCCGAGCTCGAGATATTCGTCGAGCACAGCGTAGCTCTTGTGCCGGCCGAACTGCTTGAGCCGAGTCGGGTGAACGCCGCGATCCATGCCGGTGGTGAGCGCGCCGCGCTTGAGGCTGTGGCCGCCGATCTCGTCGGGGTCGAACCCGGCCTTGGCGGCGCGGGTCTTGATAATGCGCGCCACGGTGCCGGCATCGATCGCCCTGGTGCCGACCACGGGGGAGGGCAGGGGGCCTTCGCCCGCCTGCTGCCGCGTCGGTGGCACAAAGATGCGCCGGAACACCGCGCCTGCGGTGATGTTCGCCGCCTCCTGCCAGCGGCGCAGCGCCCGCACCGGGCAGAGTTCGGTCGCGCCGTACGGGATGGCCACGGTCACGCCGCTGCCGGTGCGATCACCCTTCGAGCGGGGCAGGGTCAGGCGCAGGCCGCGCTCGCTCGCTTCGAGGTGCTCGATTCGGATTGCCGCCAGTTCGGCGCGGCGCAGCGCGCCGGCGAAACCGACCAGCAGCAGGGCGCGGTCGCGCAGCCCGGCCAGGTCGTCGGGGATGCCGGCCAGGATCTGGCGCAGGATGTCGGCGGTGGCGGCGAGCTTCTTGGCCGGCAGCTCGCCGGCGTCGGCGGCTTCGCGATGCATACCGGCCAGGGTGGCGGCGACGTGGGCTTCCGCGGTGGGCACCGGCAGGCCGGCGATGAAGTGCAGGTAGCGGATGGCGGCGCGGCGCAGCTCGACGGTGTTGACGGACAGGCCGCTGCCGCGTTCGGCGGCGAGGAAGGCGACGACGTCGGCGGCGTGGGCGGGCAGGCAGGGCAGCTCGTGGCGGGCGCACCAGGTGCACCAGGCGCGCACGCCGGCGCGGTAGGCGCGCCGGGTATTGTCCGCCTTGGCGCGGCGGGCGTAGGCGTCAGCCGCCAGCCGGGACGTGCCGATCGTGCCGTCATGCTCCGGGATCGTGGCCTCGGCCGCGGTGTCGAACCAGTCGCGGACGGCGCGCGGCGTGGGGTTGGCCGGCAGCGGGACCGGCGGCAGCGGCAGGATGGCGGCCGGGGCGGGCAGGGCGGCGGTGTCGGTATCGCCGGTGGCCGGGGCCGCAACGGTGTCCATGGCGGTTCCTGAGGCTCCTGAGCGGCGTTGGGCGGAATTCCGGCGGAAAATGTGTCGCGAACCTTCATTCATGATACAGGGAATCGCGCCTTTTCAAGGCCTTACGTGTTCCTCAATTGATGAGAAAATACCCTTGATCATGATAAAAATACCCTGATTGATGATCGAATGTCGGCGTGAACGCGGGACGCCGGTGCCCGAGCGCCCGTTCAGCAATTGATGGCGGGAAACCGGCCGGAACAGCGCTGTAGAACAGTCGCGGACGGCGCGCGGCGTCGGGTTACGCGGCAGCGGGACGATCGCCGGCGGGGGGATGCCGGCCGGGACGGGGAGGGGAGCCGCCTCCGGTAGCCCGCCGGCCTGGGCTGCGACGGTGTCCATGGTGGTTTGAGCGGCTCCAGAGCGGCGTTGACCGGAATTTCGTGCGGCAATGTAACCCGAACGACGTATGCACGACAAGGGACATTATCGGGCGTACAATGGTCGAAATCTGCTTACCGCGCCTTTCCGGCGTTGCCATAATCGGGGAAAAACGGCAGAATCGCTGGCGAATCCAGGCGGCGCAACCAGAGGGACACGGCAAAGCGGGCGGCCGGGACGCCGGGGCGGAGAGGGGACGCGATGACCGCAGCGCTGACGCACACGACCACCACCAATCCGCCGCCGGCAGGTGATGCGCTGCCCGGCGACGCAGCCCCCGGAAGCCCCCGCCGACCGGCGGCGGAGACAGTCAGGCTCTATGCGGCAGATTGGAACGCCTTCCTGGCCTGGTGCAAGGGCGAAGATCTCGCCGCGCTGCCCGCCGCGCCGGCGACGGTGGCAGCGTTTCTCAACGCCGGCGGGGCAACGCTGAGCGCCGGGGCGCTGGCGCGCCGCGCCGCGGCGATCGCCGCGCAGCACCGCCAGGCGGGCCTCGCCTCGCCGGCTGCCGATCCGGCGGTGACCGCGATCCTGCGCGCGGCGGCGTGCTGCCAAACCGCGTCGTCCCCCGCCGCCGCGTCCCGCCCGACTGGTCCGCATGGCCGGCACCTGCCAGGGCGGTCTCGCCGGCGCGCGTGATCGCGCGCTGCTGCTGCTGGCCGCCAGCGGGCTCGGCCGCGCCGCGCTGGTCGGCCTCGACTTCGAGCACGTTCGCATTACCGACGCCGGCGCCGAGCTGGTCATCACGGACCCGGCCGGAGGCGGCGGCCGGCGCGTTGCCATCAAGCGGGCGGCGAACCGCGACGCCTGTCCGGTCCAGGCGTTGGAGGACTGGCTGGCCACGTCCGAAACAAGTTTTGGACCGGTGTTCCGCAAGATCGATCGCTGGGGCAACATCGAGCATCGCCGGCTCGGCACCGACGCGCTCCGCCGCATCCTGGCGCGCCGGACGCTGCGGCGTGGCCGCACCGGCAAGGCGGCAGCGGCATGACACGCTCTGCCGCGGCGCGGATTTCCGCAACAGCGGATGCCCTGCTCGACTGGCTGCACAGCCAGCAGCGGGCGTTGTCCACCGGATCCCAGACGCCGGCGGATGCGGCCGGGCTTGCAGCGGACACGGCGGCGGTCGATCTGCCGCCGGCGGTCCGACCGCGTCCGGATGACCGCGTGCGCCAGCCGCGGACCGCTATCAGGCGCCACGAAGCGGACGCCGCGCGCGCCGCCCCGTTGCGGCTCGATCACACCGACTGGCTGCATCACCGCCTGACGATCACCGGGCCGGACGCCGCGCTGACCGCGTTCCGGCAGGCGGCAGCCGGGGCCGGGATCATTCCCTGGCAGCTCGACCTCGATCGGATCGAGGAGGATATGTTCAACTTCCTGGTCGCGCCGCCGCGGCAGCCATGCACACTGAGCGTCGCCGGTGCCGGCATCGTCGCCGGCCAACTGCGCGCGGCCGTCAGCCGACGCCACGATCTGGCGGTTGCGCGCGTCGGCACCAGCCGGGCCTGCCCGTTCGACCTGCACGCGCTGCTGCCGGTGCCGGCGGATGTGCTGTGGCTCGGCCCGGATCACCCGGATGCCCTGGGCTGGCTCTGGGCACACTGGGGCACGACGCAGGCGCTTCGTCATGTCAGCGAGCAGGCCGCTGTCGGCGAGCCGCCGTGTTCGCCTCCGGCGCCGGGCGAGGTGGCGTGGCAGCTGACGTTCTGGTCGGCGGACTGGACGCCATGGCGGGCGCTGGCGGCGCTCGCGGTGCGCTGGCCTGCGCTGCGGTTCGAGCCGCAGCCGTCGTACGCCGTGCCATGA
>Ga0302156_10003116_pt1 | contig 13071 bp, 10 predicted proteins | sample I_Bog_N3_2_FD_193503 | JGI IMG/M metagenome (GOLD analysis project Ga0302156, IMG submission 193503) | Peat permafrost microbial communities from Stordalen Mire near Abisko, Sweden - I_Bog_N3_2 | ecosystem: Environmental > Terrestrial > Soil > Wetlands > Peat | place: Sweden: Abisko, Stordalen... | reverse complement strand
GCGAAGCTGATCGTCCCAATCTTCAGAGTCGACTTCGTCCGCACCTCCAGGGTCTTGCCCGCTGCCGCGCGCGGGTTCACGGGGACAACTGTCACCGACAGCTTTCCCTTGGCCCGCAGCGTGGTGGCCACCGCTCCCTTCACGGCGAACCTTACCTTCGCCGGCATGAACATGCGGTCCTTCATCTCCGAGTGAACCCCCATGCCAAACAGCGAGAACGTTCCCACGTAATATGGGCTCTTGGGATCGGCCGCTGCTCCCTCTGGAAGCCCCACATAGACCTGGTACAGCAGGTCGGGCTGGTTGTCCGCCTCAATATTGTCCAGCACCACAAACAGCTTCTGGTTGGCGCTGTTCGCCACCGCGGACACATGCTGCGCATTTTCTCCCAGCTCCACAGGGACCGAGACCTTGTCCGAGTTCACCTCCACCGGCGGAATCGGCAACTGCAAAATCAGCTTCAGTTGCAGCAGCCACGGCGGAATGATGAACTTGACCGTGCAGTACTCGTTCACCTGCGTAGGTTCGCCCTGGTAGCCGTAGTTCAACTGCTGGGCCGCGCGCACCACATCGCAGTCGGTCATCGTCACCTGCTTCGCGTTCTCATCAAAGAAGGTGTAGGTCTTTCCCTTCCAGGTCGCGTCCGCAATCGGATCGCTGCGGCCGCCACCCTGTGCCAGCCATATGTTCCATAGCCGGTCCACGTTGCTGTGGTGAAGATAGAAGATCGGGTCCTGCGCTGAGGTCGGAACACTCGCCATCCATCCGCCAACCGTCACATGCACGTTCCCGTGCGGCGTCTGGATGTCCTCCACCGCGTCCGTAAACGCCAGGTCGCCCAGCGCTGTGCTGCAGTCCGTCACCCACGAAGCCAGCGTCGAGGTCCCTGCATTGATGCCGGGGTCGCGGTTCGGCGTATAAAGCACGCTGCTGGTGTCGCGGAACATCGGGGGAAGCTTGTTCTCGCTCGCGAGTTGCCAGTTCCAGTACGGCAGCGCCCATCCGTAGTCGCCCGAGTAGCGGCGAATGATCTTCTCAAAGTAGTACAGGTACATCCTGTGCCACGACCAGAAGAACTCCGTCCCATGCTCGCAGGTGTTCCACGAGACTCCGCAGGGACAGGGCGCAATCGTGCCGTGGATCGCCGCCTGGTACGACCAGCTGCGCGGATCGCTGGCCGGCAGCATCTGCATGGCCTTCACCGCCTTCGCATACGACACAATCTGGGAGCTGGAGGCAGTCAGGTTGCCGACATCCATGCGGGTAAATGTGGCCGCCTGCACGCCCAGGGGGCGCAGCAGGCTCTTGCCTACAAGCGCAGCCGAGGCGGCTGCTCCGGTAGTCGTTAGGAACTGGCGGCGATTCAATAGGCTCTTCATCGTGGGACTTTCGCTCCGATGGATTTTTGGCCCCAGACGTACGTTCGCCTGAGCGCCAGTTCTAAAGAAAAGTTTTTTGAGGGAGCAAAGGGCCGATTTCCTGCGGTCTCGATGGATCGCTTACAGACTTATCAGCTAACGACCGCAGCCTACGCCGGGTTCTGAAGCGTGTCAATCGTAAAGTTGGTAAAATCCTGTCCGTGCCTCGACGGCCTGCGCCGCAACATTCCGCGCAACCCGTGTTTATTCCACCAGGTCGCAGCGAGTCCCTCCCCGCGCTGCACAAGGAGAACCCCCGATGAATCGCACCATCCTCAGTACCGCCATCGCACTCGCCCTTACCGGCAGTCTGGCCCTGGCCCAGGCGCCGCAGCAGACACCCGACTCCCCACAGTCCGGCGCGCCGCACCAGTGGCATCACCGCCAGCCCAGCCCGGAGCATGAGGCCGCCCGCATCAGCCGCGTGCTCAACCTCACGCCCGACCAGACCGCCAAGCTCGAGCCCATCTTCGCCGACCGCGACCAGAAGCTGGCCGCCCTCTGGCAGAACCAGGACCTGGCTCCGCAGGACAGGCACCAGCAGATGCGCGCCATCCAGCAGAGCACCCGCGAGCAGCTCTCCACCGTCCTCACCCCGGACCAGCTCCAGCAGCTCAAGACCCTGCGCCATGAGCACGGCCCCCACGGCCCCGGCCAGTGGCAGGGACACGGCCAACCGCCCGCTCCTCCTTCGGGCCTCTAGCCTCCATAACCTCCGGGTGGCCCATTCATGCCGTTGCACAATCTCCGGGTGGCCCATTCATGCCGCTGCTTCATCGCGGCATGAGTGGGGAACCACGAACGCCCCTGCTTCCATCCCTTACCACTTACCACTTTTCCCTGTTCCTTCCCTGCCACTCCCTTCTTCACCCTTCCTCACCCCTCTGCCGTACTCTGTTTAGATGGACAAGTTCGTCATCCGCGGCGGCAACCCGCTGCTCGGCACCATCAAAGTCTCCGGTGCAAAAAACTCCGCGCTCCCCTGCATGGCCGCCGCCATCCTCACCGAAGACGAGGTCATCCTCGAAAACATCCCCCAGGTCCACGACATCGAGACCGAGCGCAAACTCCTCGTCTCCATGGGCGCCGAGGTCGAGCTCGGCTACGGCCGCGCGCAGCACCGTACCTCCATCAAGTGCGCCGTGCTCTCCGACCCCGTCGCCAAATATGAGATCGTCAAAACCATGCGCGCCAGCTCGCTGGTGCTCGGCCCGCTCATCGCTCGCACCGGCATGGCCCGCGTCGCCATGCCCGGAGGCTGTGCCATCGGCGGCCGCCCCATCGACCTCCACATCAAGGGCCTCGAAGCCATGGGCGCGACCATCACCCAGGAACACGGTTACCTCGAGGCGCGAACCAATCGCCTGAAGGCCGCGCACATCGTCTTCGACAAGATCACCGTCACCGGCACTGAAGACCTGCTCATGGCCGCCGTCCTCGCCGACGGCGAATCGCTCTTCGAGAACTGCGCCCGCGAGCCCGAGGTCACCGACCTCGCCGCTCTGCTCAACGCCATGGGCGCAAAGATCGAAGGCGCCGGCACCTCCACCATCAAAATTAAAGGCGTCGCCAAACTCCACGGCGCGCGCCATCGCATCAACCCTGACCGCATTGAAGCCGGCACCTTCCTCGTCGCCGGCGCCATCACCGGCGGCGACCTCAATGTCGACGGCTGCAACCCCGCGCACCTCGGTGCTCTGCTCAGTAAACTCGAGGCCTGCGGCGTCAAACTCGAAGTCGGAAAGGACAACGTTCGCGTCCACTCCGGCGCGAAGCTCACCGCCGCCGACATCACTACCGAGGAGTACCCCGGCTTCCCCACCGACATGCAGGCGCAGTTCATGGCGCTGCTTACCCAGGCCAACGGCGACTCCACCGTCACCGAAAACATCTTCGAGAACCGCTTCATGCACGTGCAGGAGCTCAACCGCATGGGCGCGAACATCTCCGTCAACGGCCGCACCGCTACCGTCCGCGGCGGCGCAAAGCTGCAATCCGCGGCCGTGATGTGCTCGGACCTCCGCGCCAGCGCCGCGCTCGTCCTCGCCGCGCTGGTAGCCGATGGCGAAAGCATCCTCGACCGCGTCTATCACATGGACCGCGGCTACGAGCGCCTCGAAGAAAAACTCCGCGGCGTCGGCGCCCAGATCCGCCGTATGGGAGAAGTCTTCGGGAAGAAATAGCTCCGCCGCATGGGCGAAGTCTTCAGCAAGAGATAGGCCCGCTCAAAATCACACCATATCTTTAACAACTTCCTAATGCACTGAGGCCGTACCCTGTTTCGCGGGCCGCTTTATTTGACAGGTCCGCGGAGCTGCATGTCTCTCCTATCGCTGGTCACCGGCAAACCACTCGCTTCGTCGGAGGAGCGAGCCGAGCACATCGGCCCCATCTCCGGTATCACCGTCTTCGGTCTTGACGCGCTCAGCTCCGCCGCCTACGGCCCGGAAGCCGCGCTCACCCTGCTCATCCCTCTGGGCATGGCTGGCGTCGCGCACATCGTTCCCATCAGCTTCGCTATCATCGCGCTGCTGGGAATCGTCTTCTTCTCCTACCTCCAGACCATCGACGCCTACCCCAACGGCGGCGGCAGCTACACCGTCGCCACCGAGAACCTCGGCGACGGCGCCGGCCTCCTCGCCGCAGCCGCACTCATGATCGACTACATCCTCAACGCCGCCGTAGGCATATCGGCCGGAATCGGCGCGCTCATATCGGCCTTCCCCTCGCTCCAGCCGCATACGCTCGCACTCTGCCTCCTTGTCCTCGCCATCCTCACGCTGGTCAACATGCGTGGCGCCAAGGACACTGGCGCGGCCTTCCTCATACCCACCTATCTCTTCATCGCGACGCTGCTCATCACCATCGCCATCGGGGCCTTTCGTGCCATCGCCGCCCACGGACATCCTGCTCCGGTCATCGTGCCGCCAAAACTGCCCGTGACCGGCTCCATGCTCACGCTCTGGCTGCTGGCCAAGGTCTTCGCCTCCGGCTGCACCGCCATGACCGGTGTCGAGGCCGTCTCCAACGGCGTCAACGCCTTCCGCGAGCCCACCCAGCGCAACGCCAAACGCACGCTCACCATCATCATCGTGCTGCTGATGGTCTTCCTCGGCGGCATCGCCCTCCTCTGCCGCGCCTACAACATCGCCGCCACCGACCCCACCTCCGCCGGCTATGACTCCATCCTCTCCCAGCTCATCCACGCCGTCATGGGCCGTGGCTGGTTCTACTACATCGGCATCGGCAGCATCCTCGCCGTGCTCGCACTCTCGGCCAACACCTCCTTTGCCGACTTCCCCCGTCTCACCCGCGCCATCGCCATGCGCGACTACCTTCCCCACGTCTTCAAGGTCCGCGGCCGCCGCCTGCTCTACTCCCACGGCATCGTGGCCCTCGTCGGCTTCACCGCCGTTCTGCTCATCGCCTTCGGCGGCGTCACAGACCGCCTTATCCCGCTCTTCGCCATCGGGGCCTTCCTGGCCTTCACGCTCTCCCAGGCCGGCATGGTCGTGCACTGGTACAAGCTCGGCCGGCAGGGCCAGCCCGGCACACGCCATCGCATGATCATCAACGGCATCGGCGCCATCGCGACAGGCATCACGCTGCTCATCGTCCTGGTCGCCAAATTCACCGCAGGCGCATGGATCACAGCCATCCTCGTTCCGGCGCTGATCCTCCTCATGGCCTCCGTCAAACGCCACTATGCCGGCGTCAACGCAGAGACCATCATCCACCGCCCGATGCACGTCGACAACCTCATGCATCCGCTGGTCATCGTTCCACTCGACAGCTGGACGCGCATCACCGAAAAAGGTCTGCGCTTCGCCATGAAACTCAGCGACCAGGTCCAGGCAGTCCACGTGGACGCCGAAGACTGCCGCGACGAAGTCGAGCGAATGTGGCAGACCAATGTCGTCGCCCCCGTCAGCGCCGCCGGAATCCCCGTCCCCGAACTCGTCTTCCTGGCCTCACCTTATCGCTTCGTCCTCGCACCCTTGGTCGACCACATCCTCCAGACCGAGCTCTCCCATCCCGAGCGCCAGATCGCTGTCCTTGTCCCCGAGCTCGTCGTCAAACACTGGTGGCACGCGCCCCTGCACAATCAGCGCGCACAACTCCTCAAGCTCCTTCTGCTCGTCCGCGGGAATCAGCGCATTACTGTGATCAACATCCCCTGGTACATCTGACCACCTGTCGGCTTTCAAATCGCATGCAGCTTCATAGCGCAGGAGAGGCCCAGCCTCTACTTCTTCTTCTGACTCAAGGCCGCATCCATAATCTGGATATCGGTGTCCGTGTTGAACCACAGCACGTGCTCCGCGCCCTTGTCGTCCACCACGGTCATCTTGTCATAGGCGTGACCGTCCTGCTGCACCAGCGCCTGCCCCTTGGGCTGCGCGCCCAGCACCACGTTGATCACGAAGTACTCCTCGCTGGGGTCCACCGTAAACCACGCCGTCTGCGCCGACTTCCCATCCCCCGAATCCATAATCGACTTCACAATCGCATCCACCACAGCGTGTTCCCTGTCCGCGGCGTCGTCCTTGCCCATCTTGCGCAGCATGATCATCGCCAGCACATGTCCCTCGGGATTCGCCATGTTGTGCGCGATGATCTCATTCGCCTCAGCCAGTGCGGTGTCATCGTTGCCGGCGTCGGCATCCTTCAGCACCTGGTTGCGCACCGGCTGCCAGTCAAAGCCGCCGTCCACGCCGCCCACCATCGCCGCCAGCCGGAACGCCCGCCAGTCCACCGTCAGATCGCCGCCCATCACGCGCGTCTTGTAGGTCTCATACTTCTGCTTCGCTACAGCAGGTTCATCCAGTTGCCCCACCGCAGCGCCCACCATCACGCCTGCACACAGCACCACTCCTGCAACCTTCCAAGCTCTACCGCTCATGGCCGCCTCCGCTGGCCGAATTCTACGCGACGGTGGAGATGACGGCGGCTAAGAAAAAGGAGTATTGACGTCGGCGGGTGGCCCGATCATACCCACACCATAGGTGCCCCGTTCATGACGCGTTGTTTGCGGCATGAGCGGGGTGGCTCAGCCAATCCCCCAAAATTCTTGTCAAGCCCCCTTGGGCCGGCGGGTGGCGCACCCACGCTCTTCCTTCTTCGCTTCCCCAAGACAGTTCGGGTGCCCCATCCGGGGTCCCCGGCGAGCGGTCTTTGCTCGCTGGGGTGGCATCCATGACGACAGGCTTCATCGTCGGCATGGGTGGGAACAAAGTGGCCCCACACACCCTCGCATCTCGTCCTAAACCATTTACCACCAATCACTTACCCCACCCCAATTATAATTCCCTCAAACAACAGCCCCCAAATTGCCTGTCAAGCCCCCTTACGCCCCCAAAGTTATATAACCCACTGAGAAATATATGAAATAAACATTGCAAAAACTTGGCATAGTTATATGGTCCGATCTGCTATTCTTAAGAAGTAGGATTAACAAAGAGAAGTTCCCAGGGCTGCAACCGGCACAAGCCGCTTGCGGCCTTTCGTTTTAACCTGTCCCAAGGAAAGGAGGTCCCGATGCCGAGCCACATCGCTGTTGGCTGTTCACCGTTGGCTGTTAACTGCTTCACCATGAATACTTTGCCTGTAAAGTCTCGCAGATCAATACTTTGCCCCCGAGGTCGCCCGCTAAACCGCTGATTCCAGAGACCCTCCAGAAAATAATAGTAGGGGGTACCTCTGACTGAAGTGGGTTTGGAACTCACCCGCAACGAAACGGTCACAGGCTTCCACCGCCTATAATCGTCCGGATGCGGTCTCTGTCGAAGCTACTCGCCCTCAATCTCGCTCTGCTGGGCGTTCTGGCCTCCACAGCCCTTCCAGGCCGCGCGCAGCAGACCTCCGCAGCGGCAATGCCCGGTGGTCGAGTCGTTCTGGTTCTGCCCTTTGACAACCGCTCCGGCGACGCGACCTTGAACTGGATCGGCGACTCCTTCCCGGACACGCTCGACAAGCGCCTCAACTCCGCGGGGTTCCTTACCATCTCGCACGACGACCGCGCCTACGCGCTCGACCACCTCGGTCTGCCCGCTGGCTTCCGTCCCTCACGCGCGACGACCATCCGCATCGCGCAGCAGCTTGACGCCAACTACGTCATCGTCGGCAGCTACACCGTGAAGAAGGGGACAGGAACCAGCAACGACCACATCGCCATCCAGGCGCAGGTGCTCTCCGTCGACGCGCTCACGCTCTCCCGCCCGCTCGAGGACGGAGCCGAGCTCAACCGCCTCTTCGACGCCGAGAACGCCATCGCCTGGAAGGTCGCCCGCGAGATGGACCCCATGCTCAACGTGGCCGAGCAGACCTTCCTCGCCGCGCCGGGCGCTGAACCGCTGCCCGCGTTCGAGGACTACATCCGCGGCACCACCGCTCCGACCGCGGAGGAGCGTATCCAGCGGCTGCAGTCCGCTGTGCAGCTCGCTCCAGACTACGCAGCAGCTCTGCTGGCGCTGGGCAAGGAGCAGTACACCGCCCATGACTACGCCGGCGCCGCCACCACGCTGGCCCGCGTGCCCACAACAGACCGGCTTGCGCTGGAGGCGAACTTCTATCGCGGCCTCGCGATGTTCAACTCGGCGAACTACGCTGCCGCGCAGAAGGCCTTCAACTTCGTCGAGAGCAAGCTTCCGCTTCCCGAGGTCGTGAACGACGAGGGAGTCGCAATGAGTCGCCAGGGCAAGGACGGAGTCGTGCTCTTCCGCCGCGCTTCGGTCGCCGACCCTTCCGACGAGGACTATCACTACAACCTCGCTATAGCGCTGTTTCGTGAGGGCGTAACCGATCAGGCGCTGAGCGAGGTCGAGGCAGCGCTGAAGCTCACGCCTGCTGACAATGAAGCGGCCGAGCTGCGCAAGGCGCTGCAGGCCGCTTCCGCAGGCTCCAAGCTGGCTCCCAACTCAACCGGTGGATTCAGCCCCGTCGAGCGCGTCCAGCGGACATGGTCGGAGACCAGCTTCCGCCAGGCGGCCTTCCAGTTGGACCAGTTGCGAGCCGCCCGCATGGCCACGCTTCCGCCCGCGCAGCGCGCCGTGCAGTACTCGCAGTTGGGTCGCGACTATCTCGCCGAAGGCCTGCTCCCTGAGGCTGAGAGCCAGTTCCAGTCCGCGCTCGCTGCCGACTCCGGATCTGCCGAGGCGCACGCAGGACTCGCCCAGGTCCGCGAGTACAGCGGAGACTCCGAGCAGGCCCGCAGCGAGGCTGCGGTGTCGCTCCAGCTCCATCCGAGCGTCGAGGCATGGATGGTGCTCGCGCGGCTCGACCTCGCCGCCAACAAGCTGCCCGCCAGCGCCGACGATGTTGCCCATGCTCTGCTGATTGAGCCCGGCAACTTCGCCGCTCAGGCCATGCGTCAGGCCCTGCAGCAGCGCGGCCAGATAGTGCCATGAACGCAGCCACGCTGCATCTCGCACCGGATCACGCGCTGTTGCTGTTCACGCTCGGCCTGCTGCTGATCTACGTCGAGCTCAACCGGCCCGGCTGGATCGTTCCCGGCGCCTGCGGTCTGCTGTTGGCCCTGCTTGCCACAGCTTCGCTGCTGCGTCTGAACCTCAGCCTCGCCGCAGTCACGTTGCTTGCAACTGCGGCAGCCCTGCTGCTGCTGGATCTGTTGCGTCCGGCTCCCGCGCTGGTAGCGCTTGCGGCAACAGTGGCGCTTATCCTGGGCTTTGACCGCCTTGTACAAGGCCCAGAGCAGCTACGTATCCACGCGCCGGTGGCTGTGCTCTGCGGCCTCGTGGTCGGGGGCGCAACCTCGGTGCTCACCCGAATCGCCCGGCGCGCCCGGGCCAACAAAGCGGTAGACTAGACAGACACAGAGCGCCAACTCGCGCCCGGAGATTTCACGACTTGATCCGCAAAGCCTCGCCTTTTCTTGCCGCCGCCCTTCTCGCTTACAGCCTCGGTAGCGCAGCCGCATTCGCCCAGACCGAAACGCCGGAGACGCCGCTCGTCCGCCAGTTGCATCGCCTGGACCTCGGCGTGAGCGGTATCGGCATATTCAACACCACAGTGACCGGCCCGGTCGTTCCACTGGCCTCCAACACGGGACAGTCAATCAAGCAGTTCGGCTCGAATACGCTCGGCGCTCTGGTCTCTATCGGCTACACGGCAAAGCCATATATCGGCTTTGAGTTCAACTATGGCTACGCCCGCTACACCGAAAACTATACCGGTGCTGGTAGCGTCACCTGCTGCGCCACGAACGACTTCCAGATTCAGACTCAAGCGGACGAGTTTACGCTCGGCTACGTCGCGCATCCACCGCATCCGGTCTTCGGCCTTCAGCCTTTCCTCGGAGCTGGAGCTGGGTCCATCGAGTTCAAGCCCACCGCCCACGGCGGCGAAGGTGCTGATAAGCATGCACGTGCTGTCTACTACTATTCAGCCGGTGTGCAGAAAGACATTACCCCCAACTTCGGCCTGCGCGCCGGGTTTCGGGAGCTTTTCTTTCTGGATCCTGACTACGGTTTGAACTACCTTACAATCTTGAAGCATGCCAATACATTTGAGCCGTCTGCCGGCTTTTACCTGCGCTATTAGTCCGGGCCATATTCTGCTCTAGATCGACAGGCCTTATGAACTATCTACTCGATGATGATGACATTGCAGCACCAACCGAGCGTGAGTTCACTCTGAGCACCAGCGCCATACTTTGCCTGTTCTTCGGCCTTGTGCTGCTCTGCGGCCTCTTCTTTGAGTTCGGCTATAGCGTGGGCAGCCATAAGGCGCCGCAGTTGGCTGCACAATCGCCCGACAACACACCTGCACCAACCAACTTCAACGCCTTCAAACCTGCAGCAGGTCTGCCGGTTGGTGCGTCCAACAACGTTTCAGCTGCTCCCCAGAGCACAAACACTACTGCCAGCACATCTCCTGCCGGCAATACGACTCCATCGGGCGGCATCGCTACTCCAGTAGCTCAGGCCAGTTCCACCGCGCCCGCTCCTATCGTAAGAGTGTCACCAGCACATACCGACACTGCCTCACCTGCAACATCTGCCTTGGGAACATTCATCGTCCAGGTGGCTGCTGTTTCCCATCAGGAGGATGCAGACCTGCTGGTCTCTGCGCTGCGGGCCAAAGGATATGCAGTCGTCGCCCTGGTTGGGCAGGACAAGTTCATACGCATACAAAGCGGCCCGTTCAGCAATCGCCACGATGCCGAAGCCATGCGCCAGCGTCTCTCCGCAGATGGCTACAGCCCTATCATCAAGTAGCCAGAGCGCACTCCATCTTCGCGCGAACAAACTCCATCAGTTCCTCGCGTGTTGCAAAGTTTTTCGGCCACACGACAGGCAGAAATCGCACTACTGCTTCACCGGGATAGACCTTCAGGCTTCCCTTTCGCATCATCCGTGCGGTTCCCTGGATGATGATCGGAACCACCGGCGCTTCTGTGGCCATCGCCAGAAAGAACGCCCCTTGCTTGAAGGGCAGCAACTGTCCATCGGTCGACCTGGTGCCCTCCGGAAAGATGGTGATATGCAGACCGCTGCGTAGAGCATCGGCAGCATCCTCAACACTCTTCTCTGCGTCCTCACGATTATGTCCACGCGCTACGGGGACGAACTTCCCCATCCGCATCGCGGTACCCAGCAGCGGAATTCTCATCAGCGACTTCTTGAGAAACACACTGGTCATCCCCGGAATCGACGGCAGCAACACCGGCGGGTCGAGATTCGACACGTGATTGCTAAGAAAGATGCACGACTTCCCCACAGGAACATTCTCTAAACCTTCAAGGCGGACTCGAATGCCGGCAATACGCACACCGAGCCGGATAATCCCCATACCCCAGCCATACATGGTTCGGAAGTTCCCTCTTAGCGCCGACCATGGAATTCCAACTAACGCCCCCGGAATCCCCAACACGACAAACACAAACAACATACGTAACGCAGCGAACATACCGCCAGAATACCGTGCCGGCGGTGCCCTTGCGCCTTCTACTTCGCCAATGTCCTCGGCAGCTTCTCGTAGATGCCGCCGAATCCCCCATTCGAAAGGATCGCAATGACGTCTCCGGCGCGCATCCGCGACGAACTGTGTGCAATGATCGCATCCGCATCGGCGCACAGCACAGCCGGCACGCCGCGCTTCAGCAACGCTGCTATCACCCGTTGCGGTTCCAAACGCTCAGGCACCCGAATCGACTCGCTTTGGTATACGGCTGCCAATACCACCTCATCGGCCAGCGCCAGGGACTCCACAAGCTCTTGCTCAAATACATTCCGCCGTAACGTGTTTGAACGTGGCTCCAGAACCGCCCACAATCTACGCCCCGGATATGCTGAGCGCAACGCTCGAAGCGTCTCACGAATCGCCGTTGGATGATGCGCGAAGTCATCAATCACAGTGATACCTGCGACCTCCGCCCTTATCTCAAGCCTGCGTTTCACGCTCTTGAACGTGGCCAGAGCCTCAGCGATTGACTCGACCGGCACCCGCTGTCCCGCGGCCAGCGCTGCCGCCGCTGTCGCATTCAGCGCATTGTGCTCTCCGGCCATAGGCAGCGTCAGTCGGGCATACTCTGCTCCGTTATGCAGCAACGTCCAACTCGTCGCAGACCCAATCTCCAGATCTTTGATGCGCCATGTCGATGCTTCTGCAAATCCGTACCGCTCCACAGCACAGTATGCCTTTGCGCAGCACTCGGTTACATTCGCACTTCCATCGAAAGCGACCAGCCTTCCCCGTCGCGGGATCAGGTTCACCATCCTCTTGAATGCCGTCTTCACCGCATCCAGGTCGGGATAGATGTCTGCGTGATCGTACTCAACATGCGTCAGTATCGCAGCGTCGGGAAAGTAATGCAGGAACTTCGGCCCCTTATCGAAAAACGCCGTATCATACTCATCACCCTCCAGAAGAAATGGCCGTGTCTCCTCTTCTACGCGAAAGCTCGTCCCAAAGTTCTCCGCTACGCCACCAATCAGGAATGACGGCTTAAACTTGGCGTCCTTCTGCGCAGCCGTCTCATAGATCCACGCCAGCATGCTGGTCGTTGTTGTCTTGCCGTGTGTTCCGCAGACGACCAGGCTCTCGCGCCCAAGGAGGAATTCATCGTGGATCAGCGCTGCCATCGACGTCATCGGAATGCGCTCATCCAGCACTCGCTCCAGCTCCAGATTGCCACGCGAGATCGCATTGCCCACCACCACCAGGTCCGGACGCGGGTCCAGATTTTCCTCGCGATACGGCTCCAGGATGGCAATTCCCATAGCTCGTAACTGATCGCTCATGGGCGGATATGCCGCAGTGTCCGACCCCGTCACGCGATGTCCCCGTGCCCGCAGCATGCCGGCTAACGACGCCATCGCCGTGCCGCATATCCCTATAAGGTGAATGTGCTTCTCTCTCAAGCGCTCAACTCCAAATCCTTCAACCTCACCCACGCCCCCAGCGGCAGAGACCTGTTACCACGCTCTACGTGGCCACTCTTCAAGCCAATCGCAATCGGTCCCGCAAACTCCCGCAATGCATGCAGGCAGGCATCCTCCATCAACGGCATATCATTCGTCGCCGCACACGCGCTCATATCCCCCAGCACAATTCCTTTCACGTTCTCCATCACCCCTGCAAAGCGCAGATGTTGCAGCATGCGGTCGAATTGGTAAGGTTTCGCGCCAATGTC
>Ga0302156_10003111_pt1 | contig 13087 bp, 7 predicted proteins | sample I_Bog_N3_2_FD_193503 | JGI IMG/M metagenome (GOLD analysis project Ga0302156, IMG submission 193503) | Peat permafrost microbial communities from Stordalen Mire near Abisko, Sweden - I_Bog_N3_2 | ecosystem: Environmental > Terrestrial > Soil > Wetlands > Peat | place: Sweden: Abisko, Stordalen... | reverse complement strand
GAGCAGCGGACAGACAAGCGGGATGCCAGGCACATTTTGAGATTGTTGATGGAGAATCGGTTTCCAGCCATCTGGCAGCCTTCGGCGGGCAACGAGGAACAGCGGCAGTTGCTGTTGCATCGCTGCCGGCTGGTGCGCATGCGGACGCGGATCAAGAATCAGTTGGATTCGATCGCCAAGAGCGAGGGACTGACCGGTTCGCGCGTCTGGAAGGCGAAGCGTCGCCAGCAGATCGAGGCGTTGCCGCTGACGGGCTGGTATGCCGAGCGGCGCAAAGATCTACTCGCGCTGCTGGATGAGATGGACAAGCTAATCGAGCCTCTGGACAAGGCGGTGCAGGCGGCAGCTGAGCAAAATGCCGAAGCGCAGCTGTTGATGACCCATCCTGGCGTAGGTCCGGTAGTATCGCTGGCCTACGTTCTGGTCCTGGGCGATTGGAGGCGATTCCCCCGCGGCAAGCAGGTGGGCAGCTATCTGGGGCTGATTCCGAGCGAAGCGTCCAGCGGCAAGCATCAGCAGCGGATGGGACACATCACCAAGCAGGGCAATACGCTACTGCGCTGGCTGCTGGTGGAGGCTGCGACCAAGGCACAGAGCAAGGATCCGAGTTGGCACCGGCAGTATGTGCGTCTGTCGATGAACAAGCATCACGGCGTGGCCAAAGTGGCCATTGCCCACAAACTGGCGGTTCGTTTGTATTGGATGTTGCGCTCCGGGCAGAACTACACAAAGATCGTGGAGCGCGGTTCGCATGCGGGGCAGTCCGAATTGGCCGGTGGCTGCGGTTTGAGGCCGATTAACTGATTGGACGCCCCGCCTCTCTCGTTAGGTGAGAGAGTTTGAACAAGTAATCATGGCGCATTACCGGGCCGAATACATGGTTGGTGGAACCAACAAGGTTTCCATCGAGAATGATTGAATGCAAAGTGCGGGCTTGGGTCGTTTAGCAAAGCAAGACGGTTTTTCCAATTATGGGTCGAATCTCAGAAAGAACCTGACATTCGACCCAATCCAATTGTGGATGTGGGGAGGCCGGTGTCAAGGGTCGAGATGAACGCAAAGAACGCGCCCTTGACACCGGCCTCCCCACACCGACGCCTCTCTACGCGATTTTTACGGCCAAGGGCCGTAAAAATCGCCTTGACAAAGCCGACGTTGTCATACATGTCATACACGGCCAATCCTAGGCTAGTTTATTACTCGCCTGTAATGCCAGCAAAGCTGTAACCTCAAGATCGAGGCTATCGCCATACTGTGAATCAACGTCTGAAGAGCCCAGTGCGGGAAATCTGCACGCTGGGTTCTGTGGGAGCCGGGGGTGGGCGACTGCCTCCGGCCACCCAGTGGGCGCTCAGTGATGAGCGTCCCTACCGGATCCGCAACATCGATCCTGGCCCCTACGACAATTCAGGGGACGCCGAAGCCTTTGGGTTTCATACTTGACGATAAATAATTAAGCGAGCACGACATCTAGGTTAGAGATTGATCCTCTCGCTGTTTCCAATATCGGGAGTCGATTGGCGACAATCAGGAGCCCTACCCGGAGAGAAGAGTTGATGGTGGAAAGGGCATTGACACAGCCAATTCTGTATCAGGCCTCTTCGTGCAAGACGGTCTCGCCGGAATCTCCTGCGGACAATGCACAATGCTCGGCTCAGGCGCGAGTATCATGATCATTGCAATCAAGCCGCAGATTTTGTTTGATCGGACAGCGCTTATGTTCAAACAGGTTGGAAACTTGAGAAAGGCAATAGCAATGAGCAGCTTCCAGGCCATTTCGCTCATATTATTGGTTCTGGTGCAAATATGCTCGGGAAGCGCATATTCGCACCAGAACCTCGGCAAACAGGGAAGCCCTGTCAAGGACATTTCGCTGCCGCCACAATCAGCTTGCAATGGCATCATGGGGAGTCGGGACATCAACTGCCGCGGGCCCGCTCTATGGCGTCACCTGAAGGTTGTCGAATTGGATGTGATCCCACTCCGAGCCCAGGGCAAACATACCGTGTGTATGTAACGTGTCCTCAACCGAAGCAAGTTGCGCCCCATCGAGCGATGCAACAATTCGCTTGCCCAGAAAACGCAATTCCAAATGATGCCACTGACTGCGATCAAGTGTCACTGTTCCGGAAGCGAGAATGGCGACTATCTTTTTGAACTCCGTGGAGAGCAATTCCCAGGCGCCGTCGGGCTTTACTCGCAGGATATAGCCACTTGGCCAACGTGCGTTTTCATCCTCGAAGACGTCGGCAGAGTCGATGCGGCCCATTACGGCCGCTGGCGCTGCAGTAAGAAAGCGCACATCGGCAGTGACGCGATAGTCGGTCCAGTTCTCGTCGCCGGCTAGGGTAAAGGGGTCCGGCAAGGGGCCCCAGGGAATTGGCTTTGTGGAGATCACCTGTTCCAGGCATTGGCCGGGTCGTCCGCCGCACGGCTGGACTTCAAATGCGCCGTCCTGGTCCGAGAGAAATCTCGGCGTGTGCCTCAAGAGCGTCTTCTCGAAGTTATCCGCATAAGGAAGCGGAAAGGGAGCAGCAACCGGCGGCTGTGCATTCCCTTTGCCCTGCCCCGTGGTCGTAGTTAGCGAATAGAGCGAATCCGGATCAAAGGTGTACTCAAATGTGCCGTTCACCGGCTTCACGCTTGCAACCCTCTCGAAGGCACGAGAGCTATTGGTTTCCCAGATATGAACTTTCGTTACGGCGAGGCCGCCAGTCAGCCGAAATGAGATCGACTGTGGGCGTTTGGCGCCAATCGTCTCGAGAACTACGCTCCAGTTCTTGCCGTCAGTGGAGCGGAGAGCCACATAACTTCCTTTCTCAGGAAGGTTGCCCGGACCCGAGTCAAGATACTGCCATCCTGGCTGGGCAAACTGGGTGGTATGGGCCGTTACCCAAATCGTGGATTGAACTTCGTAGTGTCCGGACCACGGAGTATTTGCGTACATCAGCCCGGAGTGCGGTGCGGCCAGATTGTCATAGTAGGAAGTGATCGGGCTCCATATCTCTGTGGATGTCAGCGAACCTTCAAGATAATTCTGGTTGTAAAGATGTGCGAGCACGCGCCCACCATGGAGCCAATCGCGACTGACGAAAGGACCGCCTCCGCCATTCGGCTGATCTTCGCTCGACCACAGAGGTTTGCCCGTTTTGCGCGCTGCATTCGTTGTGGCGATCTTGCCATCAACGAGCGGGTAGTGCACCCCAATCACTTGAACTGCGGCGGCTAACTCCGGGTCCTTCAACATTTCATCGGCGACCGACCATTGCCCCGCGCCTTCCCCTGGATACTCATCGCAACAAATAACCTTGGTAGACAGATGGTCGGCTGTGAGCCGTCGGTGAAGTTCGTTGATGTAGGGAATATCAAATACCTTCTCATTCCAGGCTCCTGCATAGGTAATATCGAGGGAGTAATCGCTCTTCGCTGTCCTGATAAAATCCGCGACATACTCAGTCATCTTCGCTGTGTAGAGCGTATCCTTCCCAACCCATCCCGGCGCGCCCCAGGGAAGAATCTCCAGAACGATATTTGGATTCCGCTTGTTCGCTTCCACCATCAACCACCATTCGTATCCCCGCGTGGAGTCATGATCTGAAGCGCTGCGCATGTGACTAGGCTCAGAGCCGTCGGTCGAGTTGACATCCGCTCCTATCTCCACCTTGAGATGTTGCAGAGCCGCGCCATAACCGGGCTTGAAGAGGTAATCGAGGATTTGGCTGCGCTGTGGTTCCGGATAGTCAATCAGCAATCGGGACGAAGCTCCCGCGCTCGCCGCTCCGAGCCCGTCGAATACCCGGCCCTTGCTGTGCCCATCCAATACCACTTGCGCCTGCTGGGCGCTCGCCGACGTGCCGGTCGTCCAAATCACCGACACCAGGATGGGAATTGCCAAGGCCGCCCATTGCTTTCTTGCTTCACTTCGAGCAGATACCCGATCTTCTTTCAGCATGCACGTACTCCTACGATTTGCTTGTTCGCAAATCTGTTTCGATCTCTTCGAGAGTTCTTCCTTTGGTTTCCGGCAGGCGGAAGTAGAGGAAGAGAAAACCGGCCACACAAATTGTCGCGTAGGTCCAGAAAGTACCTGCGGCACCGAGCGCCGCATTCAACAGCGGGAACGTGTAGGTAAGAAGGAAGCATGCCATCCAGAGCGCGGTGACGGCAATGGACACAGCGCCGCTCCGCATGCGGTTGGGAAAGATCTCCGCAATCACCACCCAGGTTGCCGGCGCAAGAGACATGGCGTAGCAGGCGATGGCCGCAAGCACCAGCAGCAGCATGGGCTTTCCCTGAATATGAAGGTGGTACAGCGCACCGAGAATCGTGTAAAGGACCACCAGCCCGGCGACGCCGGTGAGAAGCAGGAAGCGCCTGCCATAGCGGTCAATTGCCGCCAGCGCAATCAGAGTGAACACAACATTGACCGCGCCCGTGATTACGATGTTGAAAAGGATGTCGGAGACCTGGTATCCGGCCGCCTGAAAAATCTCCTGCGCGTAGTTGAATATGACATTGATGCCGCACCACTGTTGGAGGACGGCAAGCACTACCGCCAGCAGGAGAACTCGCATCATGCCCGGCGAAAACAACTCCCGCAACATTGGGCGGTCCGGGTGCAACCGACTAGCGGCGGCAAAGTCGTTCATCACCTGCTGTGCATAGGCCCGTCCGCCAAGGCGCTCAAGCACTCGCAGTGCCTGCCGATGCTTGCCCGTAGCAGCCAACCAGCGGGGACTCTCGGGTACCAGGAACGTCGCGACCAGAAACAACATCGAAGGAACGGCAGTGCCCGCGAACATCCACCGCCATCCCCATTGCCCATTCCACGAAACAAGAATCTCTTGAGCTGTGGCGCCTGGAGACACGGGCCGGGCGATAAGCCAATTCACCATCTGTGCCAGCAGGATTCCAAACACAATCGCCAACTGGTTGAGGGAGACAAGGCGACCGCGCAGGTGCGCTGGGGAAATCTCCGCGATGTACATGGGTGAGATGCCGGAGGCAAGACCGATAGCGTACCCGCCAAGAATCCGCCATGCAACAAAGGCCGTAAAGTGCGAGGCCATACCAGTGCCAAGCGATGAAACCGCAAAGAAGATCGCGGCAAGCGTGAGCAGACGTTTTCTTCCGAAGCGATTACTCAGAACACCGGAAGAGACTGCGCCAATGAGGCAACCAATCAGCGCGCAGCTCATCGCCCAACCTTCGAGCGAAGGTGAATCAAGCTGAAAGTAACGTTCGTAGAAAGGCTTTGCGCCGCCAATCACAACCCAGTCATATCCGAACAACAGGCCGCCCAAAGCGCCCGCAGAAGCAACCATCCAGATATAGGCCCAACGGAAAGAGCCCTTGCGGTCTGTGCTTTCACCTGAGATGGGAATGGGAGCGATCACGATGCGGGGTACACCTCAAGACCTGTGTTTGTGGGCCTTCCCTCCTGTTTTATCCAGTCGAGCATTTCAACCGCAAAGAGGTCGTTTGGATCTTCGGCCGCCACACTTTCAAGTTGCTGTAAAGCTTGCTCTGTATCGCCGAGTCCATGACAGGCCAACGCGCTCAATAGCTGCGATTCAATCCGATTTCGTCTACCAAGATCGTCGTCGAAGAGAAGCATGTTGGGTAGAGATGTGGCGAAATAGTCTATCTTCGGTTCAATTACTATCCGGCCTGCGGCAAACTCCGCGAGGCTGGACAGGACCGCGCGCGCAGCCTGTCCTTCGCCAAGCTCACGCAGCGAAAGCGCACGAAAATAGGAATGAATGTTCATGGATGGAAGCGGAGCCGCAGCCGCATTCCAGTAACTCCGCGCGAGCTGAGTGTCTCCGAGTTGTTCCGCCGCCAAGCCCGAAAAGTAATCCAGATCGCGCTCGAGCGTGAGCAAATGCTTACCTTCTCCCAGGTTTTCCGGATAATTACGCGCAGCTTCAAAGTGGCGCAGTGCATCGGCCGGACTTCCTATGGCCAGTGCGGCCCTCCCAAGGGTACGGTGTGCCGAGACATATTGGGCTGACACGAGTCCTTCGCCGCCCTCCCAGGGACTGAAGCGACGCGTACTCAGAAGGTCCAGAGCGGCCTTCCATTGGCCGCACTGATTCAGGAGCGTGATATATTCCACGGTCAGATCGTCTCTGCGCTCCACAAGATTCTTATGCTCATCAAGACGGCTCAGTCGTTCTTTCGGCAGAGTCAGACCCGCTCTCTTCTTCAATTGATCCCATTCGTACAACACGCGTGCATCGTCTCGATTCACTGCAAAAGCGCGCTCGTACATCCTGTCCGCGGCTTCAGGATTATGCAAAATATTGAATTCCGCAATTCCAAGGTTCCGCCAGGGAATCGAGAATGTGCCCTCCAGTTCAACCGATCGGCGCCAGCACCGAATAGCTTCCTCGTAGCGCCGCTTGTCATAGTAGAGATTGCCGAGATGGTAATGCGCCTTCGCACCCGACGGATTCCTTTTGACGGCGTCTTCCAGCACAATCATCTCTTCGAGGCGAGATGGGAAGCAGTACTGCGGAGTGGTTGCCTCCGCCAGCGCCGCAAACTGGCTGGCTTCGTGTAGCTGGCCGGCCGCAGCGGCAAGCCACGAAAGTGTATACAAGACTATCGGGTGGTCGCAGCTCCCTTCCTGGCTGCAAGCGTACAAAAGCGCGTAGCCATCCTCGCGGAGCCCGGACCAGGCCAAGTCAAAGCCCACGTCCAGCAAAGTCTGAACGTCACCCTCAAGCGCAGAGATATACGCACGAAGGTCCTGCTTCTCGCGGCTCAGCAAGAATCGTTCAGCAAGCGTGCGCAGATCCAGACGATCGATAGCCAATGTATCGTCAATCACAACCTGGGCTTGTTCTGAACGTCCTGTCCGCCGCAGTAGCGACGCTTTGAGCGCCCGCGCCTTCAGATTGCTCGCATCGGTCAGCAGGCTTTGCTCCACCTGCTCCAGCGCTAATTGCAGGTTGCCCCTCTCATTGCTGATCGACGCCAGTGCGTAGTAACCAGCACTCTGCCACGCATGGTTCCATACCGACTTGTAAAACGCCTTGTAAGCTTCTGCGCTCTTGCCCTGATACATACACACCAGGCCGAGGTTATAAAAAGGCTCGCCGTCATAAGGGTTAGGATTCCTGAAGGTCAGTCGGCGAATGGCTCGGGCTAAGTATTCTTCCGCTTCGACAAACTGGCCCCTGCGCAGGCGGAGGAGACCCATCGCATTGTTTAGCCGGGCGTCTTCCGGTTCTCGCTTGAGACCTTCCAGCCAATAGGTCTCCGGCGCTCGCGTTGCGTGACGGTACTGTTCAAGATGAAGACCGGTCAGGAATAACTCCTCGACGCTCTCTATCTGTTCCGGTGGTAACGGCTCTGTGGCCGGATCGGGAAGTTCCCAGTCACTCCGCTCTTCTGGCTGGTACGCAATCAGTTCCTTCCCGTCTGCGTCAAGGACAGATAACCGGTATTCCTCCGGCCTGGCGCCATCGGCATTCACCTCTCTTGTAAATGGCGTTCCCGGCGTCAACTCAAGCTCTTCCTCAATGATCGGCTGCCCATCCCGAGTGAGGACCACGCGCACAACTCGACGCGAGGTTACGCAAACCCCTGAGCGAACGCTCGCCGCATCAAACTCCAAATTCACAGCAACTTCTGTATTCGCGTTCTTCACCGGGCCGATCTGCTGAATCGGATACCAATATTGACTGAAGGTCCTGGTCTCATAGGGTTGAAGCCAAGAAAAATCAGGCTGGTTGTCCGTATAGGCGCCAGCCATCAGTTCCACATAGGGGCCGTCCTCGTCGGTCAGGTTGCGTTCCCATGCATATCCGAATTCCGCATTGCCCCACGTCCACAGTTTCTTCCCAGGCGCCACGAGATGGTTCGACGTATGCACAATGCCGGCCTTGCGGGCGTGATCGTAGCCACCGGAGAAGTCATACTTCGATTCGGTAACCATGTAAGAGGTTGGAACGGGAATGTTCTTATACCAGGAGATATCGGTCCCCGGGCGATAATCGACTCCATAATATAAATTGCGTGCAACTGGAAACGATGAGATCGCGCGCTCGGCATGGTCGGCGACGAAGGTCACGTCGGGCGGAAAAAACGCCTGGTAGTCATCGTGAACATGCACTGCAACATTGGCCCACCACAAAAAGGTCTGCGGCAGAGGCGTCCGGTTGAACAACCTCACTTTGGCCCCAACTATTGATCTTCCAGGCGAAAGGCTGATGCCCACCATGCCTTTCATCCGCAGCATCGGATCGTGCTCGCTTAGCCATACGGTGAAGCTGCCATCGCCAGACTCCTCAATGGCGGCATGAACCGGCATGTAGGTGGATGGTCGGTGGTGTTGCGGCCAGTTGAACTCAACCCCTCCAGATATCCATGGTCCCAGCAGTCCTACCAGGGCGGGCTTGATGACGTGCTGCCTATAGAAGAAGTCGTAATGATCGGTCTTATCCAGGCCCGCGAAGATCCTGCCTCCGATCTCAGGAAGAATCATTAATTGAATATACTCATTTTCCAGCGTGATCGCCCTGTAACTCACATCGACCTTCTCCAGGGCAACACGGTCTGTGAACGGGTTCGGGTATACCTTTCCACTGCTCCCCTGGTAGACCCGCATTTCAAGAAACATCGGGTTAGGATCGGCAGCCTGAACGGGATAGGTAGGAATGACAACCTGGTGTTCCCAGCACCGTACTTGCTCGGATTCACGCGCTTCGTTCATCGGGCTTGAACCTCAATGCCAGTAAGAATTCTTACACCGCAGGGTCGGCCAGTTATTCACCGCAACCGCAAATCAAGACATTCCCGTTCATCGTTGCCGCGCCGCATTTTAACTGCAGCGCGACACCCATGATCCTTGCCTCGGCGCCGCCAAGAATCATGCGCTGAGCTGCGCCTCTTTATGGCGAGCTGGTTCGCGCAGATCGCGGTCCGATTGCGTGCCAAAGGTATAGATTCAGCGTTCTGACCTCCTGAGCACTACGGACATGTTGCCGGCGCCGGAGAAATCGGAAATGTCGAAGGAAGGATCGGAGCCGTCGGGTGCTGGGCCGATGACAGGCCCGTCGGGGTCCTGCTTTTTCGGCGTGGGCAGGCTGAACGGGATGTTGACGGTGCGCTGGAGTTCAAGTTCCGCGCCTTTGATTTTGCCGTCGAAGACATTGATGCCGGATTTGAAAGTGACATGATCCCCTGCGATGACGCCATCACGAATTGGCGCAGGTGCATCGTCACCGCCAAACCAACCGCCTGGGCCTTCCACGGTGCCGTTGAGTTTGCCGCCCTCCTGCGTGAGGGTGAAGATGCGCGGAGAGCCGAGCGCCGAGGCCGCGAACCCGGTGCCGGGGGCTGACACCGCGACCCATAGACCGGTGACTCCTGCACCTTTGGGAATTGGCCGCCGCCAGATACTGACTTGCGGGCGAAGCTCTATCGGCTTGCTCGTGACGTTGGCGGAGGCGGTGGTGAGTCCGGGGGATGTGACCTCCACCGTGATGGCGCCAGGTGTCTTTTCGGTTTGGACGAGGGCCATGCAATATCCCGAAAAGGCTTTGCGCGACGTCCCCTTGTCGGGCGACTGGTCGGTGGGGTCTCCATTGCCGACGCCGATGAGCCTGGCGGGGCCAGTGACCTTGAAGGTAACCAGGTTGTCGGTGATGGGCATGGTGCGTCCGTTTGCGTCCTGGACTTCGACGGCAAACATGGCCACGTCCTCGCCGTCGGCGAGCAAGGAATCGCGATCGGGCCGCAGCACCAGTTTTGCCCCGGCTCCTGTGGTATCGCGGCGCGCGGTCATGACCTGCTTGCCGTCTTTCCACCCACGGGCTTCGATGGACCCCGGTGCGTATTCCACGTTCCAGGCGACGTGCGCGTCCTTCTTCACATCCTTGGCGCCGAGGCTCTGTCCGTTGTGAAACAGTTCCACCTTATCGAGGTTGGAGTAGACCCAAACGGCGATCTTCTTGCCTTCGTAGCCGGGCCAGTTCCAATGCGGGAAGAGGTGGAGCACGGGCTTTTCAGTCCACCACGACTGGTAGTAAAAGAACGTGTCCTTGGGAAACCCGCACATGTCGATGATGCCGTATTGCGAACTGGTGTTGGGCCATCCGTTGGGCGAGGGCTCGCCACGATAATCGAAGCCGGTCCATACGTAACCGCCGCCAAGCCACGGGCGTGCGTTGCAAAAGCTCCACCAGCCTTCAGCGGAGGCGCGGCCAGACGTGGTGGAGGGATCGTAAGAGCTGACGAAACCCTTGGATTTGTCGGTAATGTAGATGCCGCGCGTGCAGACCGCGCTGACGGTCTCGGTGCCCAGCACCAGTTTTTCAGGGTGCGCCTTGTGGAAGGCTTCGGCCTGCGGGTCGGCGTAGTGATAGCCAATCACGTCGCAAACCGCCAGGCCGCCGGTGCCGCTGCCCGCCGCCTCGCCGTTGATCATCCCATCAATGGTGGTGAGGCGCGATCCGTCGTGGCGCGCGGCAACCTCCTTCATGGCGGTGACGATGTTGGCGCCTTTGGCGTTGGTTGCCGTGGGCTCTTCATTGCCCAGCGACCACAGGAAGACGCTGGGATGATTGCGGTCGCGCCGGACGAGATCTGCAAACTGGCTCAGACCTTCCGGGTTCGACGACATCATGCGTGTCTCGTCCATGACCAGCATACCTAACCGATCGCAGGCGTCGAGGAGTTCGGGGGTGGGCGGGTTGTGCGAGGTTCGCAGCGAGTTGCAACCCATCTCCTGCAGCTTGCGGACGCGATAATACTGCACGGCGTCGGGCAATGCGACGCCAATGCCGGCGTGGTCCTGGTGGTTGCAGGTGCCCTTCAGTTTCACGGGCGCGCCGTTGAGTAGAAAGCCGCGCTCTGCATCGAACCGGATGGAGCGGACGCCGAATGGCGTTTCGTAGCGATCGACTGCCTTGCCGTCAACCTGCACCTCGGTGAGGAGTTTGTAAAGGTTGCGCTCTTCGAGGGACCACAAAGCCGGGCGGCTGACAACAATGTCCTGCGTGAAGTCGTGTCGATCGCGCACTGCGATCGCGGCAGATGTTGAAACATCCTTGGCGACAGCTGAGCCCGAGGGATCGACGATGGTGGAGATGACGCGCACATTGCTCGACGCATTGCCGTGATTCTCAACCTCACTCAGGATCGAAAGCCTGGCTGCATTGGAGCGAATCTCCGAGCGAACCAGGGTTCCCCATTGCTTGATGTGCACCGGGTGCGTCTTCACGAGCCACACGTGCCGATAGATGCCCGCGCCTTCATAGAACCACCCATCGCTTCCGGTAGCGTCCACGCGCACCAGCAGCACATTGGGCTGGCCGGGATTCGCAAAGTCGGAGACGTCAAAGCTGAATGAATCGTATCCACCGCTATGCTGGCCGATGTAGAACCCGTTGAAGACGACCGTGGTCTCCCGGTACGCGCCATCGAATTCGATCGTGATGCGTTTGCCTTGGTCTTCGGCGGACAGCTCGAAGATGCGACGGTACCAGCCGACACTGGCTTCGGGGTACTTGCGGCCAAGAGGATAGAAGCCCTTGCTTTGCAGATCGGGGTCACTCTTGAAGGGCAGCTCGACCGTCCAGTCATGGGGCAGATCGATGCGACGCCAGTCAGCGTCGCTGAAGGAGGTGGAACCTGCCGGCATGAAATTTCCGGTCTTCTGGAAGTTCCCCGCGTCCGCACTGCCGTAGCCAAAGTCCTGGGCCGGATCATTGGCATTCCCGAAATGGAAGGACCATCCAAAGTCGAGCAGAAGGCGTTCGCGGCCGGCACCGGGTGTGGCAGAGGCCAGAGTAGCGGGGGCGCTCAGCGGGCCGGAAACCTCTCCCGCGGCGTGCACGGCGGGATCGATGGTACCGATGGCGTGGGCCGTAGCGGCGACGGCGGGGGCTAGCAGGCTGGTCTTCAGGACATCGCGACGTGAAAAGGTTTTCATGGTTCCTCCAGTTGAGAATCCGACTCGCAACTGCATTGAATCTGTGCAGGAATCAGTTCATTGACGTTATACACCATATGTGAGACTGTGCATCTCGCAAACAGAGCGCGTTGCCCAAACTCTCACCGGATTCCGTTGATCCCTGGCAAAGCCGGCCATCGATAGTTCGAACTCCTCCAACGATAATGGCTTGCTAAACAGGTACGGCGCGGAAATGGGCACCCCTTCGGTAGAATGACCTCGGCGAAGAGTCCTGGCGGGAACTGAATCCGGAGGACCGATGAAGAAGAACTCCTGCGAGCTTTACTGGGTGACGGACCTTGAGGGGGCGGAAGACTGGTTTGTGGCTGCCCGGACGCCGCGATCTGCTTCACGCTTCTATGAAGATTACATCTGCATAGAAAGGAACCACGCTACAGCGGAGCTGGTGTTGAGCGATATCGATCTGCCGCCTGAATGCGGTGCGCCACCATGCTGGTTAAGCGTCAAAGACCTTCGGGCCCTGGGCTTCACGATCCTGAACCCCGAGTCAGGCTTCTCGACGGTGAGCATGGGCAACAGGGTCTTCAGCGAAGGATGCTTCGACATGTTGCTCAGGGAACGCGCCCGGGCCACTGAGGCTGCCTGGGCGGAGATCAGGCCGATGCGGATCCGATGTTCGGGGAAGCCGCATGCCTGGTGAGCCTTGCAGATGGGCAGGTTAACTGGCGAGAGTGCCGGGATATTATAGCATTTCTCCTATTGCTATAGAGCGTTAAATGGGAGCCTGAACCAAGCTTTTTCATCTTCTGCAGTGAGCATCGGCAGTAGTTGTGCGATGGCCTGATCGAGGGCCTGTTTTGTGCGCGCCTTTGGCTGCGCGCAGCAGTTGTTTGAGCTTGGCCCATGCCTTTTCGATGGGGTTCAAGTCCGGCGAGTAAGGCGGCAGGTAGAGCAACTGGGCTCCTGCCGCTTCAATTCCTTCGCGCACTCCTTGGACCTTGTGCGAACTGAGATTGTCCATGATCACCACGTCGCCAATGCGCAGTTTCGGGCACAAGACCTCATCCAGATAGGCCAGGAATATCTCTCGATCCGTGGCCGCTTCGATGGTCATGGCGGCATCATGCCGCGCGTGCAGATGGCGCCCAGAATGGTGAGGAT
>Ga0302156_10003110_pt1 | contig 13091 bp, 11 predicted proteins | sample I_Bog_N3_2_FD_193503 | JGI IMG/M metagenome (GOLD analysis project Ga0302156, IMG submission 193503) | Peat permafrost microbial communities from Stordalen Mire near Abisko, Sweden - I_Bog_N3_2 | ecosystem: Environmental > Terrestrial > Soil > Wetlands > Peat | place: Sweden: Abisko, Stordalen... | reverse complement strand
GCCTTCGGCGTGGTTGCCCTGAATCGCGGCGAGACCGTAAACGCCATCTGGCTGGTCATCGCCGCCGTCTGTACTTATCTTATCGCCTATCGCATCTACGGCATTTTCATTGCCAAATATGTGATCAGCGTCGATGGCAACCGCCAGACCCCAGCCGTGCGTTACAATGACGGCCTGGATTACGTGCCAACCAACAAATATGTGCTGTTCGGCCACCATTTCGCCGCCATCGCCGGTGCCGGACCGCTGGTTGGTCCCGTTCTGGCCGCGCAGATGGGCTATTTGCCGGGCACCCTGTGGATTTTGCTGGGCGTGGTCTTTGCCGGAGCGGTGCAGGACTTTCTGGTGCTGATGATCTCGACCCGCCGCGACGGTCGCTCGCTGGGTGACATCATCCGTTCCGAGATGGGCGGTCCCGCCGGTGTGGTGGCGCTGGTGGGCGTTCTGCTGATCATGATCATCATCGTCGCCATTCTGGCGCTTGTGGTGGTCAAGGCTTTGGCGGGCAGTCCCTGGGGCACCTTCACGGTGATCTCGACCCTGCCGACCGCCATCATCATGGGCATCTACTGTCGCTTCATCCGTCCCGGTCATGTGGGCGAGATGTCGGTGATCGGCTTCGTGCTGTTGATGGCCGGCCTTTATTTCGGTCAGGTGATCTCGCAAAGCCCCGATCTGGCCCCGCTCTTCACCTATGACGGCCAGACCCTGGCCATCGCCATCATGATCTATGGTTTCGTCGCCTCGGTGCTGCCGGTGTGGTTCTTGCTGGCTCCCCGCGATTATCTGACCACTTTCCTGAAGATCGGCACCATCGTCGCTTTGGCCATCGGCATCGTCTTCGTGATGCCCGAGTTGAAGATGCCGGCTATCACCAAGTTTGTTGATGGCACGGGCCCGGTCTTCTCGGGCTCGTGGTTCCCCTTCCTGTTCATCACCATCGCCTGCGGCGCGGTGTCGGGCTTTCATGCTCTGATCAGCTCGGGCACCACGCCCAAGATGCTCGAGAGTGAAACCCAAGGCACCTTCATCGGCTATGGCGGCATGCTGATGGAAAGCTTCGTCGCCATCATGGCCATGATCGCCGCCAGCGTCATCGACCCCGGCGTCTATTTCGCCATGAACAGTCCCGCCGGTCTGATTGGCGGCGATGCGGTCAATGCCGCCTCGGTGATCTCCTCCTGGGGTTTCGTCGTTACCCCTGACATGCTGACCCAGGTTGCCGCCGATGTAGGCGAGAAGACCATCCTGTCCCGCGCCGGTGGCGCTCCGACCTTGGCCGTCGGTATGGCTCACATCTTCTCGGGCTTTCTGGGCGGCAAGGCGTTGATGGGCTTTTGGTACCATTTCGCCATTCTGTTCGAAGCTTTGTTCATCCTGACCACCGTTGATGCCGGTACCCGCGTCGCCCGCTTCATGATCCAAGACATGGTCGGCGTGGTGGTTCCTTCCTTCAAGGCGACCAAAAGCTGGACCAACAACATCATCGGCTCGGCTCTGTCGGTGGCGGCTTGGGGATATTTCCTCTATGCCGGTGTGACCGATCCGCTGGGTGGCATCAATACCCTGTGGCCGCTGTTCGGCATCTCGAACCAGATGCTGGCCGGCATCGCCTTGATCATGTGCACCGTGGTGCTGTTCAAGATGAAGCGCGGCAAGGTGGCTTGGGTTCCCATGTTCCCGGCGGCCTGGTTGTTGATCTGCACCATGGATGCCGGCTTGCAGAAGGTCTTTAGCGACGATGTGAAGATCGGCTTCTTCTCCCATGGAGCTAAATTCCAGGCCGCGCTTGAGCAGAACCAAATCTTGGCTCCCGCCAAGAGTCTGGACCAGATGGCACAGATCGTCATGAACGACCGGGTGGATGGCGTCATGGCCGCCGCCTTCGTTCTGGTGGTCATCTGCATGCTGGTGGCCGGTGTCATCGCCGTGATCAAGGCCCGCGGCAATCCGAATGTTTCCACTCATGAAGTCGGCGCAACGCCAAATCAAGGTATCGGCGGAACGCCGGGGACGGTGGGTAATGCTTGAGGAATTCCGCGCCTTCGTACAGGGCGTGAAGCAGACGGGACGTTTGATGGTGGGAGTGCCGGACTATGACAATTACGTCCGGCACCGCCAGACCACTCATCCCGACCTGCCGGTCATGACCTACGAAGAGTTTTTTATAGAACGGCAGAACAGCCGTTACGGCATCGGCGACGGTAAGTTCATTCGCTGCTGTTAGCCTTTTTCGATCTGACTTAGTCGGTTCGAAAAAGGCGACGAACCCGCGCGGCGCTTGAGCGGGCCCGGCACCAGCCGTGTGACACGAAGCTAGAGTTCATAAGACAGACACGCCGCCCCAAGGGAAACCTCGGGGCGGCGTTTTTTGTTGGGGAGCTATGTGAATAACCACAATTCCCGTACTTGCAATTTAATTTGCGAATGGTTATTAATATCAGAAGAGAGTTTGATCAAGGACGTATGACCATGAGCCTGTCGCCCACCGCCTCCGCCCTAATGGCAGTCGTCGCTTTGCTGGCCGTTCCCACTGCTTCGGTCTGGGCCGAGGATGATGCGGTCTATCGCATCGCGATCAAGGACCATCGTTTCGTTCCCGAAGCCGTGACCATTCCGGCCAATGCCAAGGTGACTCTGATCGTCAGCAACGAGGATGCGACGCCCGAAGAGTTCGACAGCATCCCCTTGCGCCGCGAGAAGGTCGTTGCCGCCGGCAAGGAGGTGACCATCCTGTTGGGGCCCTTGAAGCCCGGCAGCTATGCCTTTACCGGCGAATATCATGAAGACACCGCCAAAGGCACCATCCTGGTGAAGGAGTAACGTTTATGCTGGCCACCGCCATCATCGTTTTCCGTGAAGTTCTGGAAATGGCCGTCGTCGTCGGAGTGGTGCTGGCCGCCGCCGAAGGGGCGCCGGGCCGTAACCGCTGGGTCGCCTTGGGCATGCTGGTCGGTTTGGCCGGGGCCGGGCTGGTGGCTTTGTTCGCCGGCACTATCTCGGATGCCGCCGAGGGTATGGGCCAGGAATATTTCAACACCGCCATCCTGGCCTTCGCCGCCGGCTTGATCGGCTGGACGGTGATCTGGATGCGCCAGCATGGCCGCGAGATGGCCGCCAAGCTGAAAGAGACCGGCAAGTCGGTGGTCGCCGGCGAATCGCCCATGTATATGCTGGCGGTGGTGGTCGGTCTGGCGGTGCTGCGCGAAGGCTCGGAAGCCGTGCTGTTCGTTTATGGCATCGCCCTGTCCCAGCCGGAGTCCTTTTTGGACATCACCGCCGGGGTGCTGATCGGTCTGGCCGGCGGGGCGATGGTCGGGGCCTTGCTGTATCTGGGTCTCCTGAAGATTTCCACCCGCCATCTGTTCGGCGTCACCAGCCTGCTGCTGGCTTTGCTGGCTGCCGGCATGGCGGCTCAGGCGGCGGGTTATCTGGTGGCGGCGGGCGCTTTGCCGGCCTTGGTGGACCCCTTGTGGGACAGCTCGTGGCTGATGTCGCAGGAAGGGCTTGTCGGGCGGGTGCTGTCGGTGCTGATCGGCTATCAGGAGCGGCCATCAGCCATGCAGGCGCTGTTCTACGCCGGCACCCTGGGGGTGATCCTGCTGGCGTCCCGGAAGACCAAGAGCAAGACTTTTCGTCCGGCTTAAAGAGAGATGCGCAAAATGTGCATCGCGCTGGCGAGCGCGGATGCCCTGCTCAGGCAGAGGGACTTACGTGATGCAGATTTTTTGCATTACGGTCTGAAACAGAAAAGGCGGGCTTTAGGCCCGCCTTTTTCATAATCAGACGCCGGAGGCCTTGTAGTCGGCGATCTTCTTGCGCAGGGCTTCGAGCAGGGGGGCAATCTTGCCGTGGTTGGCGCGGATGATGGTGGTGAAGTCGGCCTTCATGGTCTCGACGATGCTGGCTCCTTCGATCGAGACGTCGGTGATGACCAAATGTCCGTCCTCGGCATGGGCCACTTGCCAATCCACCGGGGTGGTGTCGGAATTGATGATCAGCGAATGCAGGACGATGCGGCCTTCGGGGGTGGTTTCCGAGGTGGTGAAGGTCACATCCTGGTTGGGCGACAGGTCGTTCAACTGCTTCGACCAGGAATCGATGGCATATTCCACCATCAGGGATTGGAACTCGATCCGCTCATCATCGGTGGCCCTGGCCCAATAGCGGCCCAGGATGTCCCGGCTGGACAGCGGCACCGAGGCATATTTGCCGAAATAGCCGATGACGATCTGTTCCAGCTGATCGTTTGGCAGCGTCTTGCCGCCAAAGTCATTGACGGCGCTGGCCATCATATCCTTGACCAGCGATTGAGCATCGGCGACGTCGTCGGCGCGGGCAGGCGCTACCCAAAGAGAGGCGGAAACCAAGGCCACGGAGACGAAAGAGCTCAAGGGTCGAAAGAAACTCATGGTGACGACACTCGTCCTTTGGGGGTGAACTTTGGCGGCAGAGAACCACACGGATAGTAGCAATTTCAAGACATTCTGCCGTCAGTGACCGCTTTGCGGGTGATTTGGATGCCGAATTTCTTGATGCGATGCCACAGGCTGCGCTCGTTGATGCCCAAGAGATGGGCGGCCTGGACCTGCACGCCTTCGGCGCGGTTCAGGGCGGCCAGGATGGTTTCCCGCTCGAAACGGGCCAGCTCTTCGTCCAGATCCATGGGAAAGCGGGGGCCGTCGGCGGCCTGGGTCTGGGCGGCGAACAGATAGCGGGGCAGGTCGCCCACATCCACCAGCCGGCCCTTGGCGACGATCAGGCCGCGCTCGACGCAGTTCTGCAGCTCGCGGATATTGCCGGGCCAGGTATAATGGCTCATGGCGGAAATGGCCGCCTGGGTGAAGCCGTCCAGCCGCTTGCCCATGCCTACCCCCAGGGCCTCGAGGAAATGGGAGGCCAGGGCCGGGATATCGTCGGCGCGGTCGCGCAAGGCCGGCAGGGCGATGGGGAAGACGTTCAGGCGGTAATAAAGATCATCGCGGAATTCGCCAGACTGCACGGCGGCCTGAAGATCCTTGTTGGTGGCGGCGACGATGCGCACATCCACCTGGCGGGTGCGGCTGCCGCCCACCGGCTCGAAGCTGCGTTCCTGCAGCACGCGCAGAATCTTGGCCTGGATCGCTAGGGGCATATCGCCGATCTCGTCCAGGAACAAGGTGCCGCCGTCGGCCTGGGCGAAGCGGCCTTCACGGTCGGCGACGGCTCCGGTGAAGGAGCCCTTCACATGGCCGAACAGCTCGGACTCCAGCAGTCCTTCGGGAATGGCGGCGCAGTTGATGGCGACGAAGGGTTTGTCCTTGCGCGGGCTGTTGAAGTGGATGGCCCGGGCCACCAGCTCCTTGCCGGTGCCGGATTCGCCGGTCAGCAGAACATTGGCGCGGCTTTCGCAGACTTCGGTGATGCTTTCGATGACGCTGCGGAAGGTCGGGCTGCTGCCCACCAGCATCTCGAACTTATAGCGGCCCTCCAGCTCGCCGCGCAGGCGCTCGTTGTCGGCCAGCACGTCCGACAGGCGCAGGGCGTTCTTGACGGTCTTTTCCAGATCGTCGATCTCGAAGGGCTTGCCCACATAGTCGAAGGCGCCTTCCTTGATCAGCTGGACGGCATCCTTGACCGAACTATAGGCAGTCATCACCACCACCGGCAGCTGGGGATGAAGGCGTTTGACCTCGGCCATCAGCTCGCGGCCCGACATGCCGGGCATACGCAGGTCGGTCAGCAGAAGATGCACGGTCTCGGTTTCCAAGAAGCGTAAGGCCTCGGCTCCGCTGGCGGCCATCAGCACCCGATAGCCAGCCTGTTCCAGCGCCACGCCGATAACATCGGCAAGGCGGGCTTCGTCGTCGGCGAGCAGAATGGTATGGGCCATGGGGCGCATCCTTAGTCGGCGATGGGCAGAACGAGGGTGAAGCAGCTGCCTTCCCCCGGACGGCTCTGCAGGTCCACCGTGCCACCATGGCTTTCCATCACCGAGAAGACCTTGGCAAGGCCAAGGCCGGTGCCGTGTGGCTTGGTGGTGACGAAAGGATCGAAGATTTTTTCCTGCATCTCAAGGGGAATACCGGTGCCGCTGTCGCGGAAGGACAGCTTGGCGAATTTTCCGTCCCGCCAGGAGCGGATCTCCATAGAGCCGCCGCCGGCCATGGCGTCGATGGCGTTCAGCACCAGATTGAGGGCGGCCTGGAACAGATGGTCCTCGTCGCCTTGGACCATAGCCCCTTCGGAGTCGTCGGTCAGGGCCAGGGTGATCTTGTGGCTGGACAGTTCCGGCTCGCAGAAATCACCGACCTTCTGCGCCACCGCCGACAGGGGCAGGCGGCGCATATGGGGGGCGGAGGGTCGGGCGAAGGACAGGAATTCGTCGATCAGGCTGTCGATCCGTCGCACTTCGTCCACCACATAGCCCAGCAGCTTGACGTCGCCGGCAGAAATGCCCTCGCGTTTGCGCACCAGCTCGGCCGAGGTTTTGATGGTGCCCAGGGGGTTGCGGATTTCGTGGGCGATGCCGACGGCCACCTCGCCCAGGGCCGACAGGCGGTCCTTGCGGCGCAGTTCGGCTTCCAGGGAGCGCAGCAAATTCAGGCGCTCGGACAGATGGTTGAAGGCCTGGGCCAGTTCGGCCACCTCGTCATCACCCTGGACCCCGACGCGGTGGTTGTAATCGCCGTCGATGATCGAGGCCACGCCCTTGGACAGGGAACGCAAGGGCCGCGACAGGCGGCGGGTGACGAACAGCCCGGTCAGGGCCGAAAGTATGGCACCAGACAGGAAGACGATCAGGATGGTATTGACCGGCAGATCGCCGATGCTGGGTAATTCGGTGGTGCGCATGCCCGAAGACATGATGCCGATCATCTCGCCCCGGGCGTTGCGCACCGGCAGATATTCGACGCGGAAGCGGCCTTCGTCGGCCTGGGGGTCGTAATAGGCGGAATGGCCGCTTTCCAGCACCTGAACCACATCGTCGGGCAGCGGCGTGCCGACGGCGGCGTCAGAGCGCGACGAATAGATCATATGGAACTGGTTGTCGCTCTTGTAATAGAGCCGCAAATCGATGGAGGTCACCGACTTCAGGTTCTCGATGAAATTTTCGTCCAGCCAGTTGCCGACCAGGATGACGTAGGACTTGCCGTCCACCTCATAGGAAAAGCTGCCGCCCGACATCACCAAACTGCGGTTGGGGAGTTGCATGCTGTAAAGGCTGTTGCCCACATCGCTGGGCAAAATCTCGAAATGGCTGACCGGGTAATTGGAGAAGATGATCTTATTGTCGCTCTCGGTATAGATCATCACCACGCTGTAACCCAAAGTCTCCACTAGCCGCATGAAGGAGGTGTCGACCTTTGTTACGGGTTGACTTGGGCTTTTGAGTTGTTGCTGCTCGTACAGATATTTTCCCAGGGAGGCGCCCTCTTGATGGGCTTCCTGAAATTGTCCCAGGAACAGGATCGAGGTTTCATGCAGGAAGGATTCCACATCCGTATCCATCACGCCCAGCACCAGCCGCACCGTCAGCTCGGCGGCGATGGCGGTCGGCACCAGGCTGATCAGCAGCGAGGCAATGATCATCTTGCCTTGAATGGAGCCCAGCCAGCGGCGCAGACGGGATTTATTGCCTCGGGATGGCTTGGAACTGACGGTGGTGGGCGTCATGCCGTTCCCTCTCCTTGGATCCGGCGGTCAGACATCGGAGGACTCGGCATCGGGTTTGATCCGGGGGGCGCGCGACAGATCGTCGGGCGAGCAGTGGAGCTTGAAGAAATCCAACAATTCCTGGACGACTTTGTTGCGTTCCCGATCCACGGTTATGATGTGATAACTCTCATGGAACAGCACCTTTTTTTTCGGGCCGCCCAGGTGCTTTTCGCAGTAATCGGCGTTCTTGCGGCTGGCCACATCGTCATTGGCGGCATGCAGGATCAGGGCTGGAGTGGTGATGGAAGGCATTTCCGCCTTCACCACATCCACAAGGCTCCAGAGCTGACGCAAAGACGCCCCGGTCATGCCCAGATTGCCGGCCTCGACTGAATTCCCGGCCTGCATATTGGCCACCACCCTTTGCCGCAGACGGTCGTCCTTGATGCCATAGGGGAAGTTCTCGACGAAACGGTAATGCAGCCCCAGCGGCGTGTGCAGGAACAAGGGCATCAGGAAACGGAACTTGGGGATCGACCAGCCGTCATAGGTAAGGGTGGTCGAGAGCAGGCCGATGGCCCTCAGCTTGCCGGGATGCTGGGCGGCCAGATGCATGGCCATCACCGCGCCCATGGACAGGCCGGTGGCGAACACCACGTCGTGTTTTTTGGCGATTTCCAGATAGGCGGCCTCGACGCTGGCATACCAGTCGGGCCAGCCGGTGCGTACCAGGTCTTCTTCCGTGCCGCAATGCCCGGCCATCTGAATGCCATAGACGGTGAAGCCGGCGTTGGCCAGACCCTTGCCGACGAATTTCATCTCGGTGGGGGTGCCGGTCAGACCGTGGATCAGGATTACCGCCGCCTTGCCGCCGGGATAGACGAAGCTGGCGTCGGGGATGTCTTGGTGGGGGGCTTCGATTTTGCCGGGGCCAGACCAGGGCATGGCGCCGAAACAGGTCAGCATCAGGCGCTGCCACAAGGTTTCTTGGGCGAACAGGCTTTTCTGACGAGGAGCCTTGGTCATTTCCGGATGTGGTCCTTAAAGACAAATCGGGCGCGGCGGAGCTGTTCCACCGCGCCCGAACTTGCTTACTTCGCGGTGGCTCGCGTAAAGGCCTGATCCAGCAGACGGAAAGCGAGGTCCATCTCTTCCGTGCTGATGTGCAGGCTGGGCGCCAGGGTGATGACGTTCTTGTAGTAGCCGCCGATATCCAGCACCAGACCGACCTTCTTGCCGTTGCCGGCGTCCAGGTCGCCCGCCATGCAGATGTCGACGATCTTGTCGGTCATCGCCTTGTCGGGCGTGAAGCGGTCTTCGCCGGTGATCTCGATGCGCAGGGCCATGCCCAACCCATCGACGTCGCCGATGATCTTGTGCTTCTTATAGAGATCCTTGATGCCGGCCAGGAAGTAGGCGCCCTTTTCCTTGGTCATGGCCTCGTAGTCGGTCTCTTCCATCATCTTGATGGTTTCGAGAGCGGCGGCGGTGCCCAGGGAATTGGACGAGAAGGTCGAATGGGTCGAACCCGGCGGGAAGATGGTCGGATTGATCAGTTCCTCACGGGCCCACAGACCGGCGATGGGGTTCAGGCCGTTGGTCACCGCCTTGCCGAAGACGATGATGTCCGGCTTGACGTTGAAGTTCTCCAGCGCCCAGAATTTGCCGGCGCGGTAAAAGCCCATCTGAATCTCGTCGTCCACCAGCAAAATCTTGTGGGCGTCGAGGATGGTTTTCAGCTTCTCGAAATAGCCTTCCGGCGGGATGACGTAGCCGCCGGTGCCCTGAATGGCTTCCACATAGAAAGCGGCATATTCGGCGGAGCCATGCTTGGGGTCCCAGACGCCGTAATATTCGGTTTCGAACATGCGGGCGAACTGATCCACGCAGTACAGGCCGCAATCGTCCTTCTTCTTGCCATAGGGGCAGCGGAAGCAATAGGGGAAGGGCACGAACTGAGCGCGGTCGCCGAAATGGCCGAAGCGGCGGCGATAGCGGTAAGACGAGGTGATGGCCGAAGCGCCCAGAGACCGACCGTGATAGCCGCCCTCGAAGGCGAACATCAGGCTTTTGCCGCCACAGGCGTTGCGCACCAGCTTCAAGCTGTCGTCGATGGACTGAGAGCCGCCGACGTTGAAGTGGATGCGGCCCTTCATGCCATAGGTCTTTTCGACCCGCTGGGCGATCTTGGTGGCCAGCTCGATCTTTTCCTTGTGCAGATACTGACAGGCCAGCTGCGGCAAGGTGTCGATCTGCTTCTTCAGGGCATTGTTGATGCGCTGGTTGGCATAACCGAAATTGACCGCCGAATACCACATCTGCAGATCCAGGAACGGCGTCCCGGCAGAGTCGTAGAGGTAAGAGCCTTCGCAGCTGCTGAAAATCTTCGGCGGGTCCAGATAGTGGACGGTATCGCCAAAGGAACAGTACTTGGCTTCGTCGCGAAGCAGATCGCTCTCGTCGGTCATTTAAATAGGCTCTCCAGATTACTCGGCGGGGGACATGGCCATGGCTTCGTTGGCCGATTCCTCCAACAGGGCCGCCAGCTGCACGGTGGCATTGGCGAAATCGCGATAGGCCACCACAGGCAGGCCCTTCTCGCGGCAATGGGTCAGGAGCTTGTGCTTGGCGAAGACCAGATCGACGCTGCCGGCGGCGCACATGTCCGAAGTGCCGTCGCCCACCAGCAGGCTGAGATCCTGGCTGCCGCAGAGACGCTGGGCGGTGCGGCATTTGCAGGTGCCGCTGCCCTTCTTGCAGTCGGGGTTGGCGTAGGGGAAGCTCAGGCGATATTCGTCTTCGCCGACCATTTCCAGGTGATTGGCGACGATGGGCAGATCGCCCAGGCCATGACGGGTCAGGATGCGGCGGATGGCGTAATCCAGGCCGTCGCTGACCACGGTCAGGGGAAGACCTTCCTCGCGGCACAGGGCGACGAAGTCAGGGAAGCCGGGATCGATCTCGATGGCGTCCAGGGCTTCGTCCAGCTCCTGGCGCGAGGCGCGCAACAAAGCGATTTGGCGGGCCATGCAGTCGCGCGAGCCAATGCGGCCCGAGACCCATTCCTCTTCGATCTCTTCCCAGCCCTCAAGGGCGAAGCGGTCGAGCAAAGAATCGGTCACATCCTTGACGGCGATGGTGCCGTCAAAATCGCACAGAACCTGCCACATCGTGTTGGGCCCCCAAGAAATCCAAATAAATGAGCGCCTTATAACCTTTCGGCGCTTGATTTGCCGGCTCTTACGCAAAGATCGTACCAAAAGCGCTAACCCTTGTGGTTCCTCGGATTCCCATCCAATGGATTAATGCGATGGCTCCAAATTTTGGAGGTCGCACGTCAACTTGTTGTTTTCAATTGGAGGAACTGTGGCAAACTCTCGCTCAGAGGCCGCTCTTACCGCCTTTATGCCGTCGGGGGAAGACCGTCCGTGACCGCCGCCTTTTTTCGCCAACTGGTCAAAATACCGCGCCTGCCTGCCGGCTTGGTGGCGGCTGGCCTGCTGTGGCTGTGCGGGACCAATGTCGCCGCCGAGATAGCGCCGCCGGAAGGGGGCTCGCTGGATTTCGCCATCGTCCGCAAGGGCGAGGTGATCGGCGGCTATAAGGCCGACTTCAACCGCCTGGCCGACGGTCGGCTGGAGGTGACGCTGCTGGTCAAGGCCGATGTCGGCTTAGGCCCCATCAGTCTTTATCACTTCCATCAGGTGACCCGGGAAGTCTGGCGTGGCGAGCAACTGGTGGCCATGACCTCGGATACCGAGGAAGACAGCGAGAAACATCATCTGACCGTGGCCGAGGACGATGGCGGTCTGGCCTTGACGGTGGACGGCAAGACCGAACGCATCGCCGCCGACAGTGTGCCGATGAGCCTGTGGTCCGCCGAGATGGTCACCCACTCGCGGCCGATTTTCGACAGCAACGACGGTCAGCTCTATAAGACCGAGGCCACCTGTGAGGCTGCCGCCCCCCATGCCGGCGAAGGGGTGGGGCAGATCTGCCAGATCACCGGCGAGTTGCAGCGCAGCCTGCGCTATGACGCCTCGGGGCTGTTGGATGACATGAGTTTCTCTGCCGACGATGGGACTCATATCCACTACAAGCGGAGATAGTTCATTTTCCGCCTTCTCCATGCTGGTGACAGACGGGAGGATTCGCTAAAGTCGCCCCTCGCGATTTTCCATGCGGCCGAATGGCCCAATCACAAAGTTCGGGGTTCGAGGGGATATGAACCGTCGTAGAAGCAGGCGCAATGAAGAGCGCCGCCGCCATATATTCATCGTTCTGCTCAAGCTGATCCTGGGAGGCGGAGCCTTTGGCCTGCTGATCTTTTATGCCTATGAAGTGGGCTATCGGGTCAACCAGGGCGAGTTGACGGCCCTGCGCGAGCAGGTCAGCGGCAGCCAGGAGCTGGCCGCCAAGGCCCGCGAGCAGGCGGAAGGGGACCGCGCCGCCCTCAACGAACTGCGCAAGCAGGACGGCGAGCTGCGGGCCCTCTATGAGCAGAGCAAGCCCAGCGACGATCTGAAAGATCTGATGTCCCTGATCCGCACCCGCATGGCCGACGGCATGGAGCCCAAGCGACTGGCCTTCGTCATCAAGTCGGCCCTGGTGCCGCGCCAGTGCGAGGTTCTGCCGGTCAAGCGCTTCTTGGTGCGTACGCCCAAGGCCAAGGCTCCCAACACCGCCGGGTCGGCTCATCTTGATGATCAGCTGGAGATTTCCGCCGATGGGATCGGCGGTAACGACGGCCGCGAACAATGGTTCGACCCCGACCGCCCCTTGCGCCTGCATGTGGTCGGCGGCGCCAGCCACATGATCGAGATTTCCGGCAAGCTTCCCATCGAGCAGGCGGTGCTGCTGCGACCTGGTCAGGAGTTGCATTACACGGTGACCGCCTCGGTCAACCGCGGCTATGCCGATGTGGCCAGCGAGCGGTGCGAGCTGAAGTAAGATCTTAGGGGGCCTTCGAGACGCCGGCTTGGCCGGCTCGAAGGTCCTTCCGATCTCTTAGGGCTGGAACTGCTCCGCCAGGATGCGTTCTTCCAGATTGTGCTCGGGGTCGCATAGCAGATCCAAGCCGATGGTGCGGTCTTCGCGTACTTCGACGCGGGCGACGTCGCGGACCTCGGTATGATCGGCCACGGCCGAGACCGGGCGCTTGTCGGATTCCAGAACCTCGAAGCTGACGGTGGCCTTGTGGGACAGCAGCGCGCCGCGCCAATGGCGGGGGCGGAAGGCCGAGATGGGGGTCAGGGCCAGGACGCCGGCGCCCATGGGGACGATGGGGCCGTGGGCCGACAGGTTATAGGCGGTGCTGCCGGCGGGAGTGGCCAGCAGGCAGCCGTCGCAGATCAGTTCTTCCATGCGCAGGCGGCCATCGACGCGGATACGCAGCTTGGCAGCCTGACGGGTTTCGCGCAGCAGCGAGACCTCGTTGATGGCCAGGGCCTCGT
>Ga0302156_10003105_pt1 | contig 13111 bp, 6 predicted proteins | sample I_Bog_N3_2_FD_193503 | JGI IMG/M metagenome (GOLD analysis project Ga0302156, IMG submission 193503) | Peat permafrost microbial communities from Stordalen Mire near Abisko, Sweden - I_Bog_N3_2 | ecosystem: Environmental > Terrestrial > Soil > Wetlands > Peat | place: Sweden: Abisko, Stordalen... | reverse complement strand
ACCATCCTGATTCTGGAGTGGTCCTTCGATCATGAGGAATCGGGTGCGCGTGACGACGATTCGATTCTGCTCGAAGATGTCGGGCGTCAGGATGATGTTTGCGATGCCGGATTCGTCTTCGAGCGAGAGAAAGACAAACCCTTTGGCGGTGCCTGGGCGCTGACGCGCGATGACACAGCCCGCGATCCGTACTGTGCGATTGCAGGCGCAGCCTTCGAGCTCCTGTGCGGAGAGAATGCCTTGCTGGCGGAGTTCAGCGCGCCGGTAAGCCATGGGGTGAGGACCGGTGGTGATGCCGGTTCCGGCGTAATCGGCGGCTAAACGCTCTTCGGTGGTCATGCGTTGGAGCGGATTGGATACGGTGGGTTTTGGTGCGGCTGTGCGCAGAAGCGGACCGACGGGGCGGCCGGCTTGCTCGACTTGCCAGAGGGCGTCGCGGCGATGCTCAACTTCATCCAGAGTGTTGAGTGCACCGACGCGTGCCAGCGCGACGAGTTCTTTGCGATTGAGTTGAGGAATGCGTGCGGTGAGTTGGTCTACCGAGGCGAAGAGGCCGTATTGATTGCGGGTGGCGAGGATGGCTTCGGCAGAGGACTGACGCAGGCCTTTGACGTAATTGAGGCCGATGCGGAGCGAGAGTGAGGCGTCCGGTTCCGCTTCGAGCGTACAGGGCCAATCGGAGCATTGCACGTCGATGGGGCGGACGCGGAGGCCGTGGCGCTGTGCATCCTTGATGAGCACGGCGGGTGCATAAAAGCCCATGGGCTGGTTGTTGAGCAGGCCACATGTGAAGGCAGCGAGATAGTGCACCTTGAGATAGGCCGAGGCGTAGGCGATGAGCGCGAAGCTGGCGGCGTGCGACTCAGGGAAACCATACATGGCGAATGAGCTGATGCCCTGGACAATGTTGTCCTGAGCCGCGGGGCCGATGCCGTTGCGGGTCATGCCATCGCGCAGGCGGCCTTCGAGGTCTTTCATGCGCTGCATGGATCTCCTCATACCGACTGCCCGGCGGAGTTCCTCGGCTTCAGCGCCGGAGAAGCTGGCGACAGTCATGGCCATGCGGAGAAGCTGCTCCTGAAAGAGCGGGACGCCTAGGGTGCGCTTGAGCACCGGCTCGAGGGATGGATGCGGGTAGGTAACTTCCTCCTTGCCCTGGCGGCGGCGCATGTAGGGATGCATCATTTTGCCCACAATGGGACCGGGGCGAATGATGGCGACCTGGACGACGAGGTCATAGAAACGCACGGGCGCATTGTGCGGGATGGAGGCCATTTGAGCGCGGCTTTCAACCTGGAACATGCCTACGGTGTCGGCCTTGCAGAGGGTTTGATAGACGAGCGGATCTTCAGGCAGTGCGGCAATGTCGATTTCTTTTTTGTAGTGGCGGGGAATTAACTCAATTGAGTCTTTGAGTACGGCCATCATACCGAGACCGAGCAGGTCAACTTTGATAAGGCCCATGTCGGCGCAGTCTTCCTTGTCCCACTGGATGACGGAACGGCCCGGCATGGAGGCATGTTCGAGCGGGACGACGCGGTTGAGCATTCCAGCGCATATGACCATGCCACCGGAGTGCTGGCCGAGATGACGAGGCAGGTTCTGCATGCGCATGCATAAGTCGAGATAGTGGGCGATGCGCGGATGACGGACGTCGAAGCCGGCCTGGGCGAAGTTGTGCGCGAGCGTGTCATTTTCGCCGCGCCACTCCCAATGACCGACGAGCGAGGAGAGGCGCGTGAGCTGATCTTCATCGAAGCCGAGGGCCTTGCCGACTTCGCGCGCGGCGGAGCGGCCGCGATAGCTGATGACGTTGGCGGTCATGGCTGCGCCGAGTTTTCCGTAACGCTCATAGACGTGCTGAATGACTTGCTCGCGGTGATCGCCGGAGGGCAGATCGAGGTCGATGTCCGGCCATTCGCCGCGGTTCTCATTGAGGAAGCGCTCGAAGAGCAGCTCCATGCCGATGGGGTCGACGGCGGTGATTTCAAGCGCGTAGCAGACGGCGGAGTTGGCTGCTGAGCCGCGTCCCTGGACAAGAATGCCATGCTGTTGGCAGTAGCGGATTAGATCCCAGACGATGAGGAAGTAGCCGGCGAAGCCGAGTTTGGCGATGAGCTTGAGCTCGTGCTGGACCTGGGCGCGGGCTTTGGCGAGAAGTGAGCGCTTGGCGGGTGAGCCGTAGCGTTTGAGGACGCCTTCATCGACACGCTGGGCTAAGAAGCTGTCCATGGTTTGGCCTGGCGGCACGGAATAGTGAGGGAATTCGTAGCCGAGATTGTTGAGGGTAAAGTTGAGGCGGTCGCTGACAGTGCGGGTGTTGGCGATGGCTTCAGGAATGTCGGCGAAGAGCGCGGCCATGGCTTGCGCAGGATGAAGTTCGCGGCTGTTGTTGAGAGTAAGCAGGCGGCCTGCGCGATCGAGCGAGGTGTGGTGGCGGATGGTGGAGAGCACATCGAGGATTTCGCGGTCTTTCTGCGTGGCGTAGCGCACACCATTGGTGGCGATGACGGGCAGGCGCAGGGAGGATGCGAGGCTCAACAAAGATTGATTGCGGCATTCTTCGTCGCGCTGCTGATGACGCTGGAGTTCGATGTAGAGATTAGCGCGGCCGTAGATGTTTGTTAGGCGGTCGATGATTTTACAGGCTTCGTTGCGGCCGTTGAGTGCCAGTGCTGCGGCGAGCGGGCCTTCGTCGCCGCCGGTTAGACAGATTATGCCGGCGGAGAATTCTTCGAGGTCGTCCAGGTTTGCAGCGCCTTCCGCCTTGGTGGCTTCGCGCATTTTGAAGCGGGTGATGAGCTGGCAGAGATTCTGATAGCCGATTTGCGAGGCGCAGAGAAGCAGCAGGCGTGGGGGCTCGGGAGGGTATTGGTGGGGTAGCCAGTCAGGGGGAGTTAGTGCATTGCCAAAGGAGCTGACGGCGATTTCCGCGCCGATGTGGGCTTTGACACCGCACTTGGTGGCCATGGTGTGAAAGCGTGCAGCTCCGTAGACACCATTGCGGTCAGCGATGGCGATGGCGGGCATTTCGAGTTGCTGGGCACGCTCGGCCAGCGCTTCAGGCTGGGAGGCTCCGGCGAGGAAGCTGAAGGCGCTGGCGGCGTGGAGCTCGATGTAGTCGTTGCTGTGATTGGTTGACAAAGCCTGAGAGCCTTCGATGAAACAGCATTCAAAAACTGGATGGTTTAGTTCGTGGTTTCCCACTCATCGCGATAAGGCTGCGATGACTGGGGCACGGTGCATTTTTGCCTGGAGTCGTTCTAAAAGCCCGATTTGTTTGGAGGGCCGTTAGTCGTAGTAGGCTTCGAGCTGCCATTGGTTCATGGCGCAGTTATGGACTAACAGGCAGGAGACGGAGCTGCCGTTGGTGTGTTCGGCCAGGACATCCCACTCTTCTGCATTCCATCCGTCGGTGGACCACCAGTTGCCGCTGGTTTTCCATGGACCATAGGCGGCTGTGACGCGGAAGGCTTGTTCCGTGGAGCGAAAGGCGACTGGCTGCTGGGCTTGGAGTTGTACGCGAACCGGGACGGGGGGCCTGATGCGGCGGAGGGCGAGGTGTGGATGGGGCGTGGATTCATCGAGCGCGGCTGGTGCCTTAGTGGTTTGCATGGGGATGGAAAAAGTCTGCAAGCGGAAGCTGCCGGGACGGTGCGAGTCTTCAAGCACTGGGCTGCCGACGCGATCTTCGCCGGCAATGGCCTTGAGGCGGGCGATGGTTACGTCGAGGCGGGAAGGCTCAGGGGTTTGCGGCGCGAATAGGCCGAGCTGGACTTTGCTGGACTGACCGGCCTGCGCGGTAAGCGTGAGTGAGAGCACGGCGGCTTGAGGAGGGTGCGCGGCGATTTCGAGTTGCAGCAGCTTGAGGAGAAACTTGCAGTCGATGGTGGGGATGGCCGGGCGGATGGTGCGGTGGTATGCCTGACTGCTTTCGAGTTGCATTTCAATATTGAGAGACGCGAGGGAAAGTGTGCGCGTGGCGGCGCGTGCGGCGAGGCAGTCGATCATGCGGGCGCCGACGAAGAGCAACGAGTCTTGATTTTCTATGGGTGTATCGAAGTCGCAGAACTCTTTGAGGGAGAACTCCGCTTCGATTGGTTGGAAGGTGTGAGACAGGGTGCCGCTGGCCAGGTTGCGCCAAGCGACGGCTTGCGGACCGAGGCGGGCGACCAGTTCGGTTTCTGGCAGGGCTGCCAACTCGCCCAGCGTGCGAATGCCCCAGATGGCCAGGGTTTCGGCGGGGTCCTCTTCGAGGTCGAGAGCGGCGAGAGGGAGTTTGCTCAAGGCATGCGCTTCCTGTCCATCGGGAATGACGACGATGCCGCTGGACGTTGCAGCTTTTATGCGGGCGGTGTGGAAGTTCGAACTGACGGCAATGGAGGCGCGCAGGCCGACGGCGTCGAGAGCGGCGCGGAGGCGTACTGCGAGTGTCTGGGGTGGGCCGAAGAGGCGCTCGGTGCCGGTGATGTCGAGAACGCAGGCGGCGGCTGTGGCCTGACTTGCTGCTTCAGGGCTTGCCGCTTCAATGCGCGGGGAAAAATGCGCGGCGCATTCGTGCAGTACGGTGCGGGCCGCCGCTTCAGTTTCAAGCGAGCGCGGCAGCAGGTGGAGGTCGGGAATGCTTTCCGCTTCGAGACGCGTCATTCCCAGGGATACGCCTTTGAGCCGGGCGTGGCGGTTGAGGGAGCAGACGGTCTGGAGTGGCGGGCGGCCGTCGAGAACCGCTATAGGCTTTGAGGCGAACTGCGTGTTGAGGCGCAACAGGGCTTGCGTGGGGAACTCGGCTGCGTGGACGCATGCGTAGAGGCTTGAGTTCATGCTGACTTCTCCCAAGTGGAGATGGAGATGAGGGGGGTGGGTTCCGATGGCTGTTTATGCTCAACGTGCGACTGGCCGGGTTGCTGGGGAGCGGGGCATTCCCGTTGCCAGGGTGCGGTTGGGACCCAAGTGGAGGCAGGGGGTTTGCGCCTGCCGGCCATGGAAAGCGATGAGGGATGTGAGGCGATGCGACCGGTTTGCAGTTGATATTGATAGCCGCTGAGGACGGTCTGATTACTGGACTGCTCCTTGAGGGTAGCGCACTCGAGGACGACCGCGGAGCTGGACTGGGCGAGAGGCTGCTGGGCGAGGACGACCAGGGAACAGCGGGTGCGGTCGGCTGCCTGACGGAAACGGAACCAGGAGGCTAGCGGAATGCGGGCTGCGTCTTGATGAGCAGTGTTGCCGAGGTCGAGCACGATTGCGGAAAAACCACCTGCCTGGAGGAGAAGATCAGTTGCACGCACGGCCTGATCGAGCTGCGTCCATGGCTTTGTTGCGGGCTGTTTGTTTTGCTTGCGGGCGAGGAGGGTGTTCCGGCAGCGGACCCAGAGGAGGTGGTTGAGGCGGACGCCGCAGGCTGCGGCGGATTCGGCGTCCAGCGTGTCGGATGCGTCAACCCAGGCGCAAACGCAATCCTCACGCGTTCGACCGGCGATGAAGGAGAGAGCGAGGCTAGTTCTTCCAGATGAGACTGGGCCAGTGATTTCGCTGATTGCGCCGACAGGCAGGCCACCTTCGAGCATTTGGTCGGCTGCCGGAATGCCGGTACGGGCGGTTTCGCGGAAGGTGCGCGGGGCGGGTGTGAGCGCGGCGGGAAAGCGGCGTTCGAGGGTGTGCTCGATCTGGATACGAAGGGCTGCGGCGGAAGGCATGAAATTTTCGCCTTTTCTTCGCTATAGAATCGCTCTTTCTGGTTCGGTTGTCAAAGTAAGGCGTCTTGTGGAAGCATATGTGTCTATTTATCAACGGGTTGGTTCGAATTGCTTAAGTTGATTCTGCGAAGTGTGTCACGCGGGAAAGACGCATGTAGTATGAAAATCGTGATCTGGAGGTGGCTTTGAGGCTATTCCGTACTAAAACCAGGTGTGTTGTGGAGCAGGGGTGGCAGTATTTCCGGGTCGAAGCGGACTGGGATGAGTTGCTGGCGCAGGAGGAGTTGGCGGGTACGCTGCGCGGGCTGATTGAGGGACGGGAGCCGGTGGCTGGGTTCCACCAAGCGGATTTGCTGGCGCCGATTGGGACGCAGGAGGTTTGGGCGGCGGGGGTGACGTATTACCGGAGCCGCGGGGCGCGGATGGAGGAGTCGAAGGATGCCGGCGGGGGGAGTTTTTATGACCGCGTGTACTCGGCGGAGCGTCCGGAGCTGTTTTTCAAATCGACGGCGAGCCGGACGGTGGGAACTGGCGGGAAGGTGCGGATTCGGGCGGATGCGACTTGGAGTGTGCCGGAGCCGGAGTTGACGCTGCTGGTGAGTCCCGGAGGACGGATTACGGGGTACACGATTGGGAACGATATGAGCTCGCGGGATATTGAGGGCGAGAACCCGCTGTATCTGCCGCAGGCAAAGGTGTACGAAGGCAGTTGCGCCCTGGGACCGGGGATTTTGGTGGCTGAGGGGACGCTGGCAGCGTCGACGGAGATTGCGATTGAGATTGAGCGGGCGGGGCAGGTGGAGTTTGCCGGGCAGACGGCGCTGATGGAGCTGAAGCGTGATCCGAAGACGCTGGTGGAGTATTTGTTTCGAGATAACTCGTTTCCGGTGGGGTGTTTTTTGATGACGGGGACGGGGATTGTGCCGCCGAGCACGTTTACGCTGGCCAGTGGGGATTTGATTCGGATTACGATTGAGCCGATTGGGATGCTGGAGAATGTGGTGGCGTGATCAAGACAGCAAGTTGCCGGTTCAGCAGGTCAGCGAGTTAGCAAGTCAGCGAGTCAGCGCGAGTTGGTAGTGGTCATGGTTGCGCGTCTTTGACGCAGCGGAAGCCTACGCCGCCAGAGCGGTCGTAACTGGGGGCCATCAGCAGTATCTTGCTGTGCTCGTCGTTGCGGTAGGCCTGGGGAAAGTACCAGATGGAGCCTTGGGGCTGGTAGTACTCGCCACCACGGAGGATCGCGGCGCGGGTGTGCTCGTCTGTGAACTCGTCGGTCCATTGCCAGACGTTGCCAACCATGTCCATGACACCGTAGGGGCTTGCGCCGGCGGGGTGGGCATCGACCGGATCGGGACCGGGCATGGTGCGGCCGGTGGCGGGGGTGGGCATGTTGGCGGGCTGCCAGTTGTTGCCCCAGGGATAGATGCGGCCGTCGGTGCCTTGCGCGGCGAACTGCCACTCCCACTCGTGGGGCAGCCGCTTGCCGGCCCATTTTGCATAGACGCGGGCGTCTTCAAGGGAGACCCAGGTGACGGGGCGGTTCTCCCAGCCTTGCGGGAAGTTGCCGGCCTTCCAGTCGCGGAGGAAGTTGAGAGGGTCGCGGGGCGCGTAATGCGTTGTGTCGAGGAATTGCTTGAACTGGGCGTTGGTGACGGGGTATTTGTCGATGAAGAAGGGGGCGACCTGCATGGAGCGCTCGTGGAAACGGCGCGGGGTGTCTTCCCACGAATACTGAACATCGACGCCGGGATTGCCGCCGCCTTCAATCTCGGTGCCGGCTACTTTGAAGATGAAGGGGCCACCGGGGATGCGGATCATGCCGGTTGGGGCCTCGGTTGATGGTTTCGTTGGCGGGATTTCGACAAGGGTTTGGGACAGAATCTCAGATACGTGGGAGTAGCTGCCCAGCGGCTGTTTGGTGAGCTCGGCCATGTGTTGCATGAGGGCCTTGAGGTCGGGGGTGGGTTCGCCGGCGGTGGCGAGAATTGCGCCGTAGCCGTTTGCTTCAAGATCGAATGTGAGCACGGCGGTTTGGCTGGCTGATTGACTATTGGTGTCGGGCTTCAATTCTGTGCCGTGGTAGAGGTCGAAGTAGCGCATGCCGGTGGAGACGGGAACGTCCATCTGACGGCCGGTGATGTCGAAGCTGTTGCGGTTGACGATGGTCCAGACGGTTTGTTGCGCGAGGGGCCAGCGGCTGGCGTAGACGCCGTAGTTGTGCATGGGATAGAGCGGTTCCCAGTCGGGGCTGACAAGGAAGGGGGCGACGGCGCGCTCCATGGTGGCTACGCGTCGGGTGGCTTCGGCGTCGCGGGGGGTGATGCCGATCCAGATGCCCCAGACATTCTCCCAGCTTTCCCAACCGACACCGTTGAAGAAAGCGAATTGGAGGTCGCTGGTTTTGTCGGGGTTCCAGCGGTCGCTGATGTTGACCATGTGACGGGGCTCGAGCCACTTAAAGCGGTCGACCATGGGGACGAAGGGAAAGGTGTACTGGCCCCAGGTCATGACGTTCCAGGCGAGAGCCTCGTCACTGGGACTGCCTTCGGGTTGAAAGGCGAGAGGATGGCCAATTTTGTCGGCGGCGAGCGAGAAGCCGAGCGGGACGCCGTCTTGTGTGTCTCCGTTGATGCCGTCGGCGTCGATGGCTTTCATGAGTGCGGCGAGGGCGTCGGGCCATGGCTCGCCGGGCTGGTGGGTGCCCTCGTCCCACATCATCATGGGGAAAAGAACGCGGACGCCGCGGCGATGAAAGTCGGCAACCATTTGGCGGACGCCAGCGATGCCGCCGGGCATGGATTGGACCATTTCAAGCTGGTTGCGGTCGTCGATACCCATGTTGGGGTAGGTTGACCAGACGAGGACGGCATCGATGCCGCCGTAGCGCTTGTCGAGGTCGTCGAGGTAACGGTCGACGGTGTAGCGGCCGGCAACGGGATCGTAGAGGTAACGGTCCTGGACCATCATTTGCGGCTGGATGAAGCTGGATTGGGTCCAGAGGAGGGCGGGGAGTTGGTAGCGTGAGGGGTCGTAGGCGATGCGGATGCGGCGCTCGTCGCGCCAGTGCTGCAGATCGCGGAGCCAGCGCTCGTGGGTGTAGGGGAAGCAGGTGCCCTGCGGGGTGTTTTCCCAGGCGAAGTGGAGATTGAGGCAGTCGGGCGGGGGGATCTGCTGGCCGCGGGGACCGTATTGCGTGTCTTGCGCTGCTGCGGCGAGGACGAGCGCCCCTGCGAAGAATCCAATGCATAAAGTACGAATCATTTGGCCCCTGTTCCCCTTTCTTTGGACTCGTGGCGAGGGTTGTGGGTCTCAAAAAACTGTTTGTTGAAAAGAAACGAAATGGAAGATTGAAGGACCCGAGGCGGATGGATGGCCTTTGTGCTTTCCCACTCATTGAGCAAAAAGCGCTCGATGAATGGGGCACAGAGCTTCTGTGGGACACCCAAAGTTTCATTTCCGGTGGGACGGCAATGACTGTGGATGGCTGTTACTGTTTGGCGGCTTTGATGGCTGCGGTGAGGGCCGGGACCACTTCAAAGAGATCGCCGACGATGCCGTAGTCGGCTATTTCGAAGATGGGGGCGTCAGGGTCTTTGTTGATGGCGACGATGCACTGAGAGCCCTTCATGCCGACCAGGTGCTGGATGGCTCCGGAGATGCCTACTGCCAGATAGAGCTTGGGCGAAACGGTTTGGCCGGAGCTGCCGACCTGATGGTCCATGGAGAGCCAGCCGTTGTCGCAGATGGGGCGCGAGGCAGCGAGTTCTGCGCCGAGGGCGTTGGCGAGTTCCTGAACGATGGGGATGTTCTCGGCTTCCTTGATGCCGCGGCCGACGCTGACGATGAGCTGGGCGGAGCCGAGGTCGACGGATTGAGAGGAGCCGCGGAAGGGCTCGCCGGGTATGGTGCGGATTTGGGCGGCTTCGATCGTCGGAGTGAAGGTTTTGATTTCCGCGGGGGTGGTGGCGGATTCGGTTGATTCGGCACGGAAGGCTCCGGCCTGGACGGAGATGAGGCAGGGACCGGTGCCGGTGGAGCGATAGTTGCCATTCAGGCGGCCTTGCATGAGCTGGCGGGTGAAGACGGGACCGGGGGCGATATCGACCACGTCGCTGATGAGCACCTGGTTGAGGCGGGCGGCAAGGGCGGGGGCGTAGTCGCGGACCTGGTAGGTGTGGGGGAAGACCACTTGCGTGGGGCTCTCGCTTTGGATGAGCTGCTGCAGAGCCAGAGTAAAGCCGTCGGGGGTGTATTGGGCGAGCAGGGGATGATCGACGCGAATGGTGGCGATGCCTTTTGCGGCGATTTCGGCGGCGAGGGATTCGGTGTCTGCGCCTACGATGGCTGCGGTGATGTTGAGGCTCTGCGCTGCGGCGAGCTTTTGGCCGGCTGCGAGGGCTTCCCAACTTATGCGGCTGATGCGGCCCGCGCGCTGGCCAGAAGTGGTTTGAAGCTCAAGCACAACCAGAATGCCGCTCATAGGACGCGTACCTCGAATTTCAGCTTCTCTGCCAGGGCTGCGGCGGCTTCTTTGGGGGAGCCGGATAGCATTTGGGTGGATTTCTGTTTGTGGGGGAGCAGGATCTGATCGAGGATGACTACGGGGGTGGCATCAACGGCGAGTTCGGCGGCTGTTACGCGGCGGACTTCCTTGGTTTTGGCGCGCTTGATACCCATGAGGGTGGCGTAGCGGAGTTTGTTGCCGCCGGACTGGATGGTGAGGACGGCGGGGGTGGGCAGGTCGATGGTCTGGAACCAGCCTTCTTCGAGCTCGCGTTTGACGGTGAGGCCGGTTTCGGTTTTCTCGACGTGGAGGATCAGCGTGGCGTGGGGCAGGTTGAGGAGTTCGGCGACGATGACGCCGGTTTGGCCGAGGCCGAGGTCTTCCGATTGCAGGCCGGTGAGGACGAGGTCGGGATTCTCCGGCTTGACGGCGGCGGCGAGGAGGCGGGCTACGCCGAGTGCGTCGCGATTGCCGAGGTCGTCGCAGTCGATGTGGATGGCGCGGTCTGCGCCTTTGGCGAGAGCCTCGCGGATGGTTTGGCCTACGCGCTCGGGGCCGGCGCTGACGACGATGACTTCGCCGCCGTGCTTCTCCTTGAGCTGAAGGGCCTCTTCGAGGGCGTAGGCGTCGGACTCGTTGAGGGCATATTGGAGGCCGGACTCTTCGATCCACTTACCGGAGGGGTTGATGCGGACTTGCGCATCGCGTTCGGGAACCTGCTTGATTGCGACTACGATCTTCATAGTAAACAGCCTCGGGCTATTTTATACGCGCAGGGATGGATGTGTTTGTTCCCAAGGAGGTTGTATGCATTTAGTCCGGCTGCGGTTGCTCCGGGTTCTGATTCTCGACGCTGGTGATGTCTTCTTCGCTTTCGCGGACGATGAGGCCGCGCTGACGGAATAGCTTGGAATCGCGGATGGTGAAGAACTCGTAGAGGGGGTCCTGCTTTTCCACGGTGATCTCGCAGCGGAATTCGCCGGAAGCTGTTCCGACGGCTGTGGCCAGGATGCGCAGGAAGTCCACGACGAACTGATTGGCGTCGCGGCCCTCGAATTCGAGCTGGATGTAGTTGTTGCCGATGTCGAGGGTGAGGGCGCGGGCGTCGGCGGCTTTCTGGATGGTTTCGAGCGTGTCGGGCGTGAGGGCGAGGCTCTTGATACTGCCGCTGTAGGAGCAGCGGGATCCCTTGGGTCGCTGGAGGCGTGGGCCGGAATCCATGGCAGATTGCGCCGGCTCGGGTTCGGCCGGAAGCAGGCTGCGGGCCACGAGCTGCGCGATGTCGAGCAGTTGCGGAGCGGCTTCGCCTGAGGACGCCAGCGCATCGCGAAACATGGTGTTGCAGAAGGGGCAGGCAGTGCCGATGGTTTGCGCGCCAGTGGCGACGAGTTCCTGGACGCGATTGTGGCTGACGCGCTGGCCGGTTTCTTCGCCGAGGAACGCCAGGCCACCTCCGGCTCCGCAGCAGAAAGACCGTTCGTGGTTGCGGGGGGCTTCGATCAGTTGACCGGCCTGGGCAACGATGGCGCGGGGCTCATCGTAGACGTTGCGGTAGCGGCCGAGATAGCAGGGATCGTGGTAGACGATTCGTTCCGGGGCTGAAGCCCCTTCCTTCTCTTGTGGGCTTTTCAGGGGGTTGAAATCCCCTGCTCCCTCCTTCGTCTTAGTGTCCGGGCCCGGACTTACCGCCCGAGGAAGACCTAACGCTCGAGGAAGTTTGTCGGCGAAACGGGCGAGGAACTCGCTGTGGTGCTCGATCTCTGGCGGCGTGCCGTATTCCTTCCAGTCTTCCTGGATGGTGCGGACGCAGTGGGGACAGATGGAGACGATCTTCTTGACCTTGTTCTCGGCCAGGGCTTCAAGGTTGGCTTCAGTGAGTTGCTGGAAGAGGAGGTCGTTGCCGAGACGGCGGACGGGGTCGCCGGTGCACTTCTCTTTGCGCAGGACGCCGTAGCTGGCGCCGAGATAATTCATGATGCGGGCGAAGTCGGCCACGATTTCGCGGCCTTTGGGATCGTATCCGCCCATGCAGCCTAGCCATAAACAATATTCCTGAGTCCCATCGAAGATGGGAAAGGCTTGCTTCTCGATGAATTTGTCGCGGTCGGAAGTGGGCATTCCCAGGGCGTTTGAGCCGCGCTCAAGTGCGAGGAAGAGCTTGCTGCCGTGGCTGTCTTCCCATGCGCCGGTGTTGACGGCGCCGCGGCGGAGGCCGGTGATGATGGGGACGTGCTCGATGCCGACGGGGCATTGGAACTCGCATGCGCCGCAGGTGGTGCACTGGAAGACGGCTTCTTGGGAGTTGTACTTGCCGAGTAACGGTTGATCGGAAGCGGGGCCGAGGTCGTTGAGGTACGCGCGGACGCCGAGGATGATTTCTTTGGGGTTGAGCAGCTTGCCGGTGTTGGCGGCGGGGCAGTGTTCTGTGCAGCGGCCGCACTCGACGCAGGAGTAGACCTGGAGGGAGACGAGTTGGGTAAGATCAGCGCCGGCGACGAGGCCGAAGTCTTCATCGCCTGCGAGTGGGGGAATTTGGGCGAAGCTGCCGCGGGAGAGGAAGATGGTGGCCGGGCTGAGGATGAGATGCAGGTGCTTGGTGTGGGGGATGAGCGGGAGGAAGACGAGCAGGGTGAGGGTGTGGGTCCACCAGAGAATGCGGGCGGTGGGGCTGGAGTCCGCAACATAGAACGAGGCCAGGTAGGTGGCCATGAGGACGAAGATCAGGCCGGCGATGATGCCGGATTCGTAAGAAAGCTTCTCGCCGAGCCACTTGGGGCGGATGAGGAAGCGGCGGACGAAGAGGCCGAGGATTCCGGCGGCGCAGGCTATAGCAAAGAGGGCGGCGATGTAGAAGTAGAAGCGGCCGATGAGGCCGTCAGGGGCAAGGAAGCCGATTCCGAAGGCGATG
>Ga0302156_10003102_pt1 | contig 13116 bp, 7 predicted proteins | sample I_Bog_N3_2_FD_193503 | JGI IMG/M metagenome (GOLD analysis project Ga0302156, IMG submission 193503) | Peat permafrost microbial communities from Stordalen Mire near Abisko, Sweden - I_Bog_N3_2 | ecosystem: Environmental > Terrestrial > Soil > Wetlands > Peat | place: Sweden: Abisko, Stordalen... | reverse complement strand
GAGAGAAGATGGCTGTGTTCGCACCGACCCCGAGCGCCAGTGTGAGGATAGCTGTTACGGCAAAGCCGGGGCTGCGGCGAAGTTGGCGGAGAGCGTAGCGAAGGTCTTGCAGGATCGAGTTCATGGGAGGCGGCTCCTAAGGTTTATTCGCTGCGGAGAACGGTCATGGGATCCACTTTGGCGGCGGATCGTGCGGGAATCAGGGTTGCCAGCAGTGCGATGACGAGCACGCAGGCTGCGGCGAGAGCGTAGGAAGGGAGATCGAACGATGGCAACTTGCCCGTGACATTTTCCAGGACGCGCGTTAGGGCGACGGCGAGTGCGGCACCGATTCCTATGCCGAGGGCCGCCATCGTCAATGCCTTGTTGAGCACCATGCGGAGTAACTGCGACCGGTTCGCACCGAGGGCCATGCGCAGACCGAACTCGAAGCGGCGCTGTGCGACGGAGTAGGCGGTCACTCCGTACATACCAACTGCTGCGAGAAGAATGCTTACCAACGCGAAGCTGCCGAAGAGCGTTGTGCGGAAGTCCTCTCCACGCTGCGTTTCGCCGATGTCTTCGCGCATGGTGGTGGCCTTGACGGCGATCTCGGGATGGGTTTGCTTCAGTCGATGCGTGAGCGTGTCGAGCATTCCTGCCGGGGCGAGATGCGTGCGGACGATGAGTTGCATATCGTTGGCGCCACCGGGGTGTTGTGCAATTGGAACGTAGAAGGTCGGTGTTGGCGCGGCTGCCGGGGAGTCGTCGCGGATGTCCCGGACCACCCCGACAATGGTCCACCAGTTAGTCTCCTCGTCATAGCCGCACATGATCTGCTGGCCGATCGGGTCTTGGCCAGGAAAGATCTTGCGGGCGAGTTCCTGATTAATCAGCAAGACCATCGGCGAGCCGAGGCGATCGTCCGCATTGATGTAGCGGCCACGCAACAGCGGGATACGCATAGTTGCAAATAGATTCGGTGTGACAGGACGTATATCGGCATCGGGAAGGCCTGTGAAGGGAGGCGCAAAGACGCTTCGGCCTTTAATGGCGTAGCCCACATCGGAGCCGCCGAAACCCATAGGCGCACCCAGGATGGCCGCCGCCGACTCGACGCCCGGGACTGCTGTGAGCGTTGCCAGCGTGTCCTCGAGATGGGCCAGGCTTATCTTTGCCCGGTTTGCCCCATAGGCCTGAATCTGGTCGGGAGTTGCCGCAGCGATCTGTTGCGCAGTCGGTGGCGGCGTGGTGTCGATTGTGTGGCTATCCAGCGTGATCAGGTTTTCCGCGGAGAAGCCGAGGTCCTGCTTCGATTGCATCATCAGTTGACGCGTAAGCATGACGGCCGCAACGGAAAGCGTTAGCGTGAGGGCTACTTCGGCTACCAGGAATCCGTTGCGCAGCCGTGCTGTGCGGCGGCCTTCGCTACCGCGCGACGTATCTTGGCGGAGCGCCAAGGACGGATCGATATGCCACGAACGCCAGACCGGCAGGACCGCCGTCACAGCCATGAGGAGGATGCTAAGCGCAAAAGAGAATAGCAGGACGTCAAGGTTCAGATGGACGTCGGCCAGCCGAGGAATATCTGCAGGAGCGATGCGAACCAGCAGTCTCAGGGCGGGAACGGCAAGCAGCAAAGCAACGACGCAGCCAGCCGTTGAGAGCAGCAAGGCCTCCAACAGGGCGTAGGCCGCGAGGGTACCGCGCGATGCTCCAAGCGCCGTGCGAATCGTGACAGAGCGGAGCTGCCGGGTGGCCCGCACCAACTGCAAGTGCGTTACATTCGCAGCGACGATCAACAGGACAATGCCCACAGCGCCCATCAGCAGATGCAGCATGGGGCGGATCTTGCCGACGATCTCCTCCTGCAGAGGTACGGCTTGGAGGGTCTTGAGACGGTCCTCAGGATAAGCGCGTTGTAACTGGGCTGAGAAGGTGGCGAGCTCTGCGTCGAGCTGCGATGCACTCACATCGGTCCGGCGTTTGCCGATAGCGTGTTGGTTGTAGGCGGTGCGATTTTTCGTTTCGGGGTTGGGCTTCTCTTCCACCCAAACCTCTGTCTTGGCCGGGAAGGAGAATCCATCTGGAAGCACACCGACGATTGGGCGGGGTGCGCCTTGGTAGGTGATTGTTTGTCCGATCGCGGCCTGTGCGCTGCCGAAGTGCTGGCGCGCAAAAGCTGCCCCCACCAGAACATCGTTCGCATCTGTATCTTCTGGACGAAAGACGCGGCCTGCAATCGGCTGCACTCCCATGACCTGAGTAAAACCTGGACTCGCCCATGCAAGAGGCAGGTACAACGCTTCACCGTTCAGGCTGATGCCATCAGACCATCCACCCTGATAGTGGGCAACAGCTTCCAAACCTTTCACCTGGCGGGCGAGGTCGACAAAGTCGTCGCCGCCGATTTTCGCGATGGAGCGGTTCTCATCGATGAAGTGGGTTTGTATGGAGACGATGCGGTCGGCGTCGTGGTAGCCGAGCGGTCGCAGCAGGACGCAGTCAACCACCGTAAAGATGGCTGCGTTGAGGCCGATGCCGATGCCCAGCGCCGTGATGACCGTGAGCGTGAACGCCGGAGAGCGACGTAGGCTGCGAAGCGCGTGGCGAAGCGATGCAATCATCGGGACGTCTCCTCTACTGCGCGGTGCTGGTAGTTGTGGAGGGATTTCTTTCAGGGTCGGCAAGCAGGTGGAGCAACTCCCCTTCCGCGACGACTTTGCCATCGAAGAGATGGATCTGGCGCTCGGCGTGGGCAGCGAAGCGCGGATCGTGCGTCACCATGCAGATGGTCGAGCCCTCTTCATGCAGCTCTTTGAGAAGGTGCATGACGGCTTCGCCATTCTTCGAGTCGAGGTTTCCAGTTGGCTCGTCCGCCAGCAGGATCGAGGGTGAGCCTGCGAGCGCGCGGGCCACGGCCACGCGCTGCTGCTGACCGCCGGAGAGTTGCGCGGGATAGTGCCGCGTGCGATGTGCCATGTTCACCCGCTCGAGCGAGCGGAGCACACGGTCCTTGCGCTCCGAAGCCGGCATGCCCGAGCGGTAGGTAAGCGGCAGCTCAACGTTCTCGAAGACGGTGAGGTCTCCAATCAGGTTGAAGCTCTGAAAGATGAAGCCAATCTCCTGGTTGCGGATGCGCGAGCGATCGGAGAAGTCGAGATTCGCAACTTCCGTGCCGTTCAGCGTGTACTGGCCGGAGGTGGGCGTATCCAGCAAGCCGAGGATCGACAGCAGGGTCGACTTGCCGCAACCCGACGGTCCCGACATAGCAACGTACTCGCCGCGTGCAATCGAGAGATGAACGCCGGAGAGAGCGTGCGTCTCGATATCATCCGTGTAGAAAATCTTGGTGAGATCCTCGATATGAATCAGGTTACCGTCTGCTGGAGTGGCCATGCGTTTCCCTTTCTGAGTACCTCTGAGTTACTGGCTTTCGAGACGGACGCGGTCTGCTGAATCCCAACGCGACATGTCCGACAGAATGACCGTGTCTCCTGCATTGAGCCCTTGCAGCACCTGGATGTTGCTGACCGAAGCCCTTCCAACTTTCACCGGAACCCGTGTGGCAGTCTTGCCATCCGGCGAAACGCGGAAGAGGCTGATGGTGGAGTTCTCGTTGCCGAAGGCGGGCCGCCCGACATAGAGCACGTCCTGCATTCGATCGAGATCGATGGTGCCATCGACCGAGAGATCCGGACGAGCGCCCTGCGGCAGTTTGCCGAGCAGTTCAACATCCACCGTGACGGTTCCGTTCTGAACCGCTGGATCGAACCGCGTCACCTTGCCGTCGATGATACCGTTGTGCGTATCGATTTCTGCAGGTTGGCCGATCTGGATATCGCGTGCCTGGGTTTCGGCGATCTTGAGCACAGCTTTCAGTTGATCGGGCTGCACTACCTTGGCGAGCGTGGTTCCGGGAGCAACATGTTCGCCGACCTGGTGCGGCAGATCGACCAGCACGCCCGCTATCCCAGCACGAACACTGAGTGCATCCTGCTGACGCTGTTTCAGCGCGAGCATCGCCTCGGCCTGCTGCACCTTGGTCTGCTGAACGGCTAGCTGCGTAGTGATCGCCCGCTGATTCAGATCGAGCCTTTGCTGCTCGAGGTGGTTGCGCTGGGCCAACTCGTTGGACTTGCCTTCGGAGGCACTATAGGTGAGCCCGCTGATGACTCCAAGATCGTAAAGGCTCTTGTCCGTCTGCGCTTGAAGCTGGGCCTGCTTTTGATCGGCGCCCACGGTCGCCGCTCCCGCGCGCTGGGTCATCAAATCGCTCTCAAGACGCGCTTGCGTGTTCTTGTAGTCCGCCTGCGCAGCCTTCAACTGCAGGGAGGCGTCGAGTAGCTGTTGCTGCAGTTCGGGGTCGACCAGATCCATGAGGATGGTGCCAGGTTCCACATGGGTTCCGGGAAGTACCCGGATGCGAATCACGGTGCCCTCGGTCTCCGCAGGGATGAGGCGAATGCCGTCCTCGCGTGGCTCCAGTTGGCCTGGCCCTCGCACCTGGATCAGCAGGGGTCCGCTCTTGACGGTGTCGGTCCAGATCGCGCTGTCGACTGTCGGAATTGCCGGCTTGAGGCGCAAGGTAAAGAACACACCGATAGCGAGGACAAGAGCGATTCCCAGATATAGAAACGTGTTGCGACGAATCCTCTTCTTCCGCAGATCAGGTCGTGAGATGTCCATTGCTCAACGTAGAAGCACGTAAAGGACCATTGAGAAACAACGGAGTTTTCCAGGAAATTGAAGGGTTTGGACGCGATTGTCTTCCTGCAACACGTTCGGAAATGGTCGGTCATGTCCGGAAATGGACGGTGCTTCCTTCCGCACGCAGGTACCACCGTCTGTAACTGACGCTCTAACGTGCCCTTCCTGCAAGACGGTACCATTTCCAACTTCACTTGCCGCCTACCAGAAAAGGAACACGCGATGCCTCGATGAGTTAGTACAGAATCTTGAGGGCAAACTGCACGATGCGCGGCTCGAAGGTGCTGGAGATTTGCCCTCCGGACGTGGGTACACCGCCAGTAATTGCGTTGAGTGCAGGGGTGGCACCTACGCCGAGAATCTGCGTGGTGGTGCCTTGCGTCCCGCCGACGGTGCTCGGCAGGAAGAAGTTTGTGTGGTTGAAGATGTTATACAGCTCGGCACGAAATTCAACCTTGACGCGTGAAATGGGAGTGTTGAATTTCTTGTTGAGCGCAAAGTCTGTCTCGTTGTACGGTGGCGTGCGGCCGGGATTGCGGCTGGAGGTTCCGAAGGGGCTGAGTTGCGCGCCGGCCCCGTCCTTGATTGGAGGCAGTACGAACGCGGCGTAGTTGACGTAGTTGATGTAGCCGGTACCTGCTGCACGGTGGCTGGTTCCCTGGGTGATGGGCACACCGGAAACATGGTCTGGACGATACTCGTTGGCCCCGCGATAGGTGGCCGAGATCTGCGGCGAGACGGCTTGTGCGGAGTTGGGGGAATACGTGATGTTGAAGGGCGTGCCCGCTTGTGCGGTGTTGATGAGGGACGTCTGCCAGCCACCGAGAAGCGCGTTCACGAAGCCGTTGGCACCCTGGAGGTACTGACGACCGCGGCCGAAGGGAAGCTCGTAGACGATAGTAGTGACATTGGCGAGCGGCAGGTTGTAATCCGATTGCGAATAGTCAGCGGCGATGTTGTAGCCATTTTGAGGCGAGGGCGTGTTGCCTTCCAGCGAGGCGCTGGCGTTGTCGAGCGAATGCTCCCAGGTGAACGCGTTCAACACCGTGAGGCCTGCGACCATGCGCTGCTCATACTTGACCTGAAGCGCGTTGTAGTTCGACCAGAACTCGTTGGCAGCTTCTGTGATGTCGGATGGCCAGTTGGCAAAGGGGCGGGCGAAGCCGACGGTGGGGGTCGAAGTACTTGCGCCCAGTGCAGGATTTTCCTGATTGCCGTTGAGGAAGCCCTGCAGATGGACACCGTGATTGCCGACGTACGCGACGTCAAGTACGCGATTCTTTCCAAGCTGCTGCTGCACGCTGATGAAGTAGCTTTCGACGTAGCTGTCCTTGGTGTTTTTGGGCACCCAGGTGATGTTGTCCGTCGATGAGTTGAAGCTGGTCACAAGGCCGGAGGGAAAGCCCTGGTCGGAGGTAGCATAGCAGCTTGGCGTCGTGGTGCCGTTGGCAATGATTTGCGCGGGCAACGGGGAGGCGCAGTGGTTGGTGGTGGTAGGCGCTTTCTGGGTCACCGAGGCGAACTGCGCCTGCGGTGCGTTGATGGAAAGTACGTCGCCCGAACCGGCGCGCGTGTAGTGTCCGTAGCTGATGCCGAAGCCGCCACGAATCGCCGTGTTCGCGAAAGGCGCGAACGCAAAGCCGATGCGCGGAGCGTAGTCCTTGTAGTCAGGATGCACGAGCGTCTTGCCGTAGGTTCCACCAAACGAGACGGGTGTTATGCCGTTGCCGGCTACTGCTCCAGGAGTGGTGGTAAAGACCGTCTGCGATGCCGGATCGAAGTTGGAGATGTGGTTATGCAGGTCGGCGTACGGCGAGGTGTACTCCCAGCGAAGACCGAGGTTGAGGGTAAGCTTGTTGCTTACTTTCCAGTCGTCCTGGGCGTAGAGATTGTGCGTGTTGTTGGTTACGTGGGCCTCGTAGAAGTTCGCCAACTGGTACGAACTGGTGGTGCCGAAAAGGAAGTCTGCCCAGTAGTTGTCGGCAACCGCGGAACCTCCAGCGCAGACCGTGTTCGTGCCGGTGATGGAAGTGCCAGATGGGCAAACGCTGTAACCGCCGCCGTAAGCGAACGCTCCGTAGAGCGGGTTGTTATCGTTGACCGCCATCCACAGATGCTGATACTCATAGCCGAACTTGAGGGAGTGAACGCCCTTGACCCAAGTGAAGTTCACCTTCGGATCGATGAAGGCAGGATCCTGCCACTGGGGATTCGTGCTCTGGCGACCAAAGGACGAGAAGCCTCCCGAGATGCTGGTGGACGGCAGTCCTCCGGCGACAACCGGATTGCTCGGGAGACCGGGGATGTAGCTCGACGTTCCGGGAGTGGAGAACGCCGTGTTGCCGATCGACAGATTGTATTTGCCTGCCTTGGTACGGTTGAGGCCCAGGCGCACATCGGCGATTTTGTTTGCGCCGAAGAGTTGCGTGAAGCCGGCCGCGATCTGCTGATCGAGCAGGCGGATATGACCGTTGGTCTGTCCATCAAGCGGGATGGGGATGGAGGGGAAGTTGATGGCGTCTTCCTTGCGATCGCTGACTCGCAGGAAGGCGGAGCGCATCGGCGTGATCTGCCAATCGAATCGCAGATCGCCCTTATCCGAGTTGTCGGTAAACGGGACGAGAGCGGCGTAGTCGTCCGTAGCTGCACCGGTCGTGGCTAGACCCGACGTCGGCAGATTTGCGGAGATGGCCTTGAAGTCAGCGAGGATCGCCGCCGACAGCGGGTTGATTACCGCCGAAGGAATCGGCGTGTTGGCAGCGTAGACGACCCCCGTAAGTGGATCGCGTACTGGCACAACGAGATCCGCGTTGAGCTCATTCTTTGTTGGCAGCGTGAGGGGCGTCAGCGTTTTGAGCACCTGGCGGAAGCCTTCGTAGTCCAGAAAGTAGAAGAGCTTGTTCTTGATGATCGGGCCACCAACGTCGAAACCAAACTGGTTGCGATTGAACGTGGGCTTTTGAAATGGCACGGAGAGGCCGGTGGTTCCGATCAACGTTGGCTTGAAGAAGCCGGGTGCGTTCAGGTCGGTGTTGCGAAGAAACTCGTAGATGGTCGCGTGCTGCTGGTTGGTTCCACTCTTGGACGATACGTTGATCGTTGCGCCGGAACTGCGTCCGTACTCGGCGTTTTCGTTATTGGTCACGATCTGAAATTCCGCGACCGAGTCTGGCGGAACCGCGATGACCTGATTGTCGAAGCCCTGGTTCGATTCGCCGTACGCATTATTGTCGATGCCGTCGAGCAGATAGTTGTTGAACATGGAGCGCTGGCCGTTGACGTTGAACGACCCGGCGCGTACGAGCGAGTTGCTGGAGGTGATAAAGATTTCGTCGGGTGCCTGGCGTGAGCCCGGGACTAGCGCGAGCAAGTCTGAGTAGTTGCGGCTGACGAGCGGCAAGGCCTCGGATTCGTAGTTGGTCACGGTCTGGCCGCGCTCGCTCGTCTCTGTTTCGAGCTGCAACGCGACTCCCGAAACTTCGACCGTCGTGGCCGCCGAACCCACCTTCAGCGAAAGATCGATGGTCAGGCTCACACCAACGGAGATGCCGATGTTATCGGCTTCGGCGTCCGAGAAGCCACTGGCAGAAGCTACGATCTTGTACGTTCCGACACGCAGGGAGGGGACGTTGTACTCGCCAGTACCGTTGGTCGTGGCTTGCGTTACGATCCCTGTCTCGATGTTGGTGATGGCCACCTTCACATGCGGCATGGGAGCGCCGGATGCGTCGCGAATCGTCCCAACAAGGCTTCCGTTGTCATACTGCGCTCGCGCCTGGGCACCGACGAACAGACACACAATTAAGACAAGGCACTTCAAGACAAAGCCACTCAAGTTTTTCCGCATGTACCGAACGTAAGGCCAATGCGTGAATAGACGTTTAACGGAGGATGAACGCTGCTTTACATAAGGCTGGATGTTCCTTGGCGTCTGTTAATAACGTGCATCTTCAACGCTGACCATTCACCATGGGTTCATGCGCGTGCGGAGAGAATAGACTATGTCCCTTCGATTGTTCGCTTTGTGCCTCACTCTTCATGCCTCTTCGCTGTTTGCTCAGGCACCTTCACCGCATCAGCCGGTGCTGCTGATCTCTATTGATGGCATGCGGCCCGACTACGTGACACAGGCTGACGAGCATCACCTGCGGATACCGGCCCTCCGGCACATCCAGGCTGCGGGCGCTTACGCCGATGGGGTCATCGGAGACCTGCCGACCGTTACCTACCCCAGCCACACGACGATCATTACGGGCGTCTGGCCCGCTGAACACGGCATCCTCAACAACCAGCGCTTTGACCCCGAGCGAAAACTTGCCGGTGCCTGGTATTGGTATGCCGACCTCATCAAAGTCCCCACTTTGTGGTCGGCGAGCCACGATGCGAGCTTGCGAACCGCCAGTGTGGGCTGGCCCGTCACCGTCGATGCCACGGCGATCGACTACAACATTCCCGAATATTGGCGTACACCTTCCCTCGGAGTTGTCGCCAATCCCGACGATCGCTTGCTCATCAATGCCATCTCGCGCCCGGACGGCGAGGTCGCCCGCATTGCCACACGCTCGGGCACGCCGTTCATGATGGGCAACGACGTTTCGTTGTCAGGCGACGAGATCAAGACGGTCTATTCTCTCGACATCCTTAAGCAGCATCGCCCGCAGTTCATGACGATCCACTTGAGCTCACTCGATTCGGCAGAGCACCTGTATGGGCCGTTCAGCGCTGAAGCCGATGCTGATCTGGAAGGCCTTGATGGCATGGTGCAGCGACTCGAAACGCAAGAGCTCACCAACTACCCGGACGCCGTCATCGCGGTCGTCTCTGATCATGGCTTCGCCCCCGTCGAACACGACGTCAACCTGGCCATCCCCTTCATCGAAGCAGGCCTCGTCCAAGTGGGAAAAGGCGCATACGCTGGGAGTGCCGTCACCGGCTGGCAAGCCGAGCCGTGGGCGGCTGGCTGCGTTTCCCCCATCATGCTGCACGACTCATCCGATACGGCAACGCGTGATAAGGTTCGTGCGCTCCTCGACCATCTCAAAGCCGATTCGGCCAACGGTATTGAGGATGTACTAGATCACGACGCGACCATCAGACTCGGCGGATTTCCGGACGCCGCCTTTCTCGTTACGTTCAAGGTTGGCTACTGCAACGGCGGCGCGCTCACAGGTTCACTCGTTACCGCATCCCTTGAGAAGGGTGCCCACGGCTATAACATGGCCACTTCCCCGGCGATGCGCTCCTCTCTTTTCATCATGGGGAAGGGAGTGATGGCCGGCCGCGATTTGGGCATTGTTGATATGCGGCAGATTGCCCCGACTTTGGCGAAGTTGCTTGGGGTAGCCCTACCGACCGCCGACCAAACGCCGTTGCTGATTCGATAGGGCTTGCGCACACCTTGAAGTGTGCCGAGGGGGCCCGAATCGGGACGTGATTAAAGAGTCGACCCATTAACGTAGTCCGCCCGAAGGAAGGGCGGCTGAGCCGTTACGTAGGAGGGCAGAATCTGCTCGGCCCAGTGGAAGCAGGTAGGTATTTTGATCTGAAGAACGTGAGTCAAAGAAATCTTGGACCGCAGCGATCGCATCAAGCTTATTTGATTGGGGTTACTTCTAGAGGCTTTGACGAGCGCAAAGGCAGGCCTCGTCCGTCTTCGGTGTTGCCAGTCACCGCGCAGCGCAAGGTGTTGGAGATAATCTAAAGCCCGCTGCAGATCGACTACGCCAAGAGCCCTCAGCTTGCATAGAGAAAGACAAGAATCAGGTTCGATTGAAACCTGGAGCAAGCAGAAATCATGAATAGCGATAAATTGCCCGGATTATCCCGGCGTGCGTTCCTGCAATTTTGTGCGACCGTGGCCGTAACCCTGGGGCTCCCTGCGGGATCGGAACACGCCATTGCCCAGGCAATCATCACCAAGCGTCGTCCGCCGGTGATCTGGCTCCAGTTTTCGGAATGCACGGGTTGTACGGAGTCGATGTTGCGCTCGGATCACCCGGCGATCGACAAGCTGATTCTGGAACTCATTTCGCTCGACTACCACGAGACGCTGTTCGCTGGTGCGGGCCATCAGGCCGAGGCAGCACGCAAGGCATCGATGGCGGCCAACAAGGGTAAATACCTGCTTGTGGTCGAAGGTGCCATTCCAGCCGGCAATAACGGCATCTACTGCAAGATCGGCGGCCAGACAGCCGTTGAGCTTCTCAACGAATGCGCGCAGGATGCGGCCGCGGTCATTGCGATCGGCTCTTGCGCCACCTGGGGTGGAATGCCGTCGACCAAACCAAATCCCACCGGCTGTGTCGGTGTGGATGAGATCTGGAAAAAGCCAGTCGTCAACATCCCCGGCTGTCCGCCCAATCCGTATAACTTTCTCTCGACGGTCGTTTCGTACATTACATTTGGCAAGCTTCCCGACCTCGACGCTCAAGGCCGACCGAAGTTCGCGTACTCGCGCTTCATTCATGAGAACTGCGAACGTCGTCCGCACTTCGACGCTGGCCGCTTCGCACAGCAATTCGGCGATGCAGGTCACCGTGCCGGATGGTGCCTCTACAAGCTTGGCTGCAAGGGGCCGGAGACGCGCGCCAACTGTCCTGCCGTCCTGTTCGGCAGTGTCGGCGGAGGCAGTTGGCCCGTCGGCACCGGCCACCCGTGCATCGGTTGCACCGAGAAGGGAATTGGCTTCGAAAAGCCTATTTTCTCGCTGGCAGAACTGAAGGGCATAATGCCTCCAGCTTCCTATCCGGGCATTATCGAGCAGCAGGGCAATGGAGTGACCATCGCATCCGCAGCTCTGGTTGCAGCCGCAGCCGGAGCCGTGATCGGCGCTTCTGTCGCCATGGCCAGCAACCTCGGCAAGGGGAGCAAACCCGAAGATCCACCCCAAGGCAAGGAGGAGTAATTCCATGCCGCTCACCAGAAGAACCTTTCTAACGGGAACAGCAATCTGCGGTGCAGCCAGCGTAGCTTCGACTGCAGCCTTGGCTGAAACCCGCCCGGAAAAAACCCTGCCGCCCAAGGCGCTTGGCCTGTTGTTTGATTCGACACTGTGCGTGGGCTGTAAGGCCTGCGTCGTCGCCTGCCGCGAGGCCAACCACACGCATCCGGAGTTCAGCACCAAGGACAAGCTGTGGGACACGCCCCTTGATCTCGATGCCGATACCCTGACCGTCATCAAGGCCTATCGCCAAGGCACCGGTGCCACCAAGGATCACGAAGAGGATGGATACGCCTTCATCAAGAAGTCGTGCCTGCAGTGCATCGATCCTTCCTGCGTTTCGGTCTGTCCGGTAAAGGCCATGACGAAGAATCCCGAGACGGGCATCGTCAGCTACAACCCTGATCGCTGCATCGGCTGCCGGTATTGCGTGGACGCGTGCCCTTACGGAGTGCCACGTTTCGAATTTGATAAGGCCCTGCCCCGTTTGCGCAAGTGCGAGTTATGCAAGCCGCGGCTCGCCGAAGGGAAGATCCCGGCGTGCGCAGAGGTTTGCCCCACGGGCGCAACCCTGTTCGGCCCGGTAACGGTGCTGCGCGCCGAAGCGAAACGCCGTCATCAGCTTGTGCCGGGAGAGCGAGCGTTTTTTCCGCGCCAGACGGCTGACTCCACCGACGTCTATGAGAAACCTGCTCCGCATTATGTCGCCGAAACCTACGGCCTGACCGAACTCGGAGGCACGCAGATGCAGCTGCTCTCTGGAGTTCCGTTCCAGGACCTGGGCATGCCGGTGCTGCCAGACAAAGCATTCGTGTCGACCTCCGAAACCATCCAGCACACGCTCTACAAGGGCATGATCGCTCCCGCAGTATTGTTCGGCTGCCTGCTCTTCCTGGTTCGCCGGGTCACCAGCAAAGAAGCCGCTCTGCAAGATCACCACGTCGACGATCCCAAAGGGGAGGAATAGCCCATGCGCATGAAACCTCTCGGCGGACCCTACATTACCAGGACGACTGTGATCGCAGCCTCCATGGTGGCGCTTATGGGAATTCTTGTCCTGATCCGTTTTTGTTTTGGCCTCGGGTCGGTCACGAACCTCAACAACGGCTTTCCCTGGGGCCTGTGGCTGGCCTACGATATGGTCGCCGGTTCGGCTGTCGGGTGCGGTGGCTATGCCGTAGCGTTGCTTGTCTACGCGCTCAATCGCGGCCAGTACCATCCGCTCATGCGCGCGGCTGTTCTCGCCAGCATGTTCGGCTACGCTCTCGGCGGCGTCTCCGTAATTTTTGACATGAGCCGTTGGTGGAATGCCTGGCACATCTTCTGGCCAGCGTATTTCAATCTCAATTCGGTGCTCATCGAAGTCGCTCTGTGCGTCAGCATTTATACGATGGTCCTGATGTTGGAGTTCGCTCCTCCCGTGGTCGAAAAATTAGTCCAGTGGACGGGGCGGCGAGGTGGAAAGCTCAATACTGCCGCTACCACCC
>Ga0302156_10003078_pt1 | contig 13198 bp, 9 predicted proteins | sample I_Bog_N3_2_FD_193503 | JGI IMG/M metagenome (GOLD analysis project Ga0302156, IMG submission 193503) | Peat permafrost microbial communities from Stordalen Mire near Abisko, Sweden - I_Bog_N3_2 | ecosystem: Environmental > Terrestrial > Soil > Wetlands > Peat | place: Sweden: Abisko, Stordalen... | reverse complement strand
GTGGTGGGCCGTGCCGGGCGATAGCTCCGTGGAGGGTGTGCAACGCCGTGCTGTGAGCGATTGTTCTCAGGGGGTATAAGCTCCTCATGCAGGCTTGCGGTAGGCTGGGGTTCAGCCGGGCACTGCTTTCCCTGATGATACGTCATCCGACCTCATGAGCAGGAGGCGGTCTAGTTCAAAAGTGGTAGCGGAAGCGCTGCTATGGATGCAGCCGCAATACCGATATCGAGTGCCATTCATTTCAGCATTGGACCATGAGGCTGCTACCATCGCATATGCGCTTTAGACATTGCCTGAGAATTTGAAAGCCAGTAGAGTCGAGATGTTCCTGTCACGGTATAAAGTTGGCAAGAAGGAGTTCTGGCTTGGAGCTGCGAGTACGACATATCGCGCGGAATGTGCTATATAACTGGTTTGGAACGATCGCTACTATGGCGGTCGGCCTCTTCCTTTCGCCATTTATCATCCATCGACTGGGAAATGTTGCCTATGGCGTCTGGGTGCTGGCAATAGGAGTCATGGCCTATCTTGGCCTTCTGGATCTTGGGATGCAAAGTGCGGTCCTGAGGTTTGTCTCCAAGGGGCACACGCAAAACGATCATCAGGGAGCCTCGGAGGCAATCTCTGCCGCTCTTTGGGTTCGGTTACAGATCAGCGCGCTCATACTTGTGCTGAGCGCCGGACTCGCTGCGGTATTTCCGCTTATATTCAAGGTCCCGGCTGAACTAGCGGGCGATGCCAGAAAAGCCATCCTGCTGACCGGCGTGAAGATGGCGATTACGATGTCGATTGGCGTTGTTGCGGGGGTGCTGTCCGCGCTCAACCGTTATGATCTGCAGAATTACCTGAGTATAGTGCAAACGGCAGTGCGCGTGATTGGAGTCGTGGCCGTGTTGCGCACGGGCCACGGAATCGTCGCGATTGCGGTATGCGAGCTGATTGCGGTATTGATTTACAACGCCCTTCTGGTGTGGGTTGCGCACAGGCTTTATCCCCAACTGCAAATTCTGCTGAACAGGCCGAAGAGAGAGACGCTGAAGCGGATATGGACATATAGTTCTTATGCTTTTTTGACTACGGTCGCGATCCAGTTGATCTACCAGACCGACTATATTGTAGTTGGCAAATTTGTTTCAGTTGCGGCTGTTACCTACTACGCGATCGGATACTCACTCTGTAGCTATACAAGCCAGGCAATCAACTCGATGGGAGCGACATTCGTTCCTGCCGCAAGCACTTATGAGGCCGCGGGCGATACCAATAGCCTGCTGATGCTCTACAAGAACGGGACGCGTGCCACGCTCGCGGTTTCATTGCCCATCCTGATTACCCTGATGGTCCGCGGCCGCAGTTTTATCGGCCTCTGGATGGGGCCACAGTACTCACACAGTTCAGGAACCGTCCTCATTATTCTCTGTTCGACATTTCTGTTTGTATTCGCCAACCGAACTGCTCAAGCGATCGCCTTCGGGGTGGAAAAACACAAGATGGGCGCGATATGGGCGATTGGTGAAGGCGTTGTGAATCTGTCGCTCAGTATTGTTCTGGCCCGCCGGTATGGAATCTATGGAGTGGCGATCGGAACAGCGATTCCAAGTTTACTTGTGAATGTTATACTGTGGCCAGGTTATATCTCCAAGCTGGTGGGACTGAGTTACTCGGAAGTAGTGTGGAAGGTATGGGCGCCGGTGTATTTATCCTCGGTCCCATTTGCCATTGCGACATATGCTGTGAATGCACGCTTTCCCGCTCACAATCTCATAATTTTCTTTCTTCAGACAACTGCTGTTCTGCCAGTCTTTATTGTTTCGATTGGACTGGTGTTTCGGAGTTATGTAACGAGCCAGATATTTCCTAAGCTGAAATATGCGATGCTGGGCAGGAAATAATATGGACCTCGACATTATTATTCCGACTTATAATCGGGCCCATTTACTCAAGGACTGCCTGAGAAGCATCTTCGTTGCCGCTCGCCCGAAAGGCCTGAACATTACCGTAGTTGCAGTCGACAATAATTCAGGAGATAACACGAGAGAGATTGTGCAGTCGTTCCTGGAACTGCGCGACCTTCCCGTCAGATACATCTTTGTTGGACGTCCGGGGAAGTCGGCTGCGCTCAATGAGGCGCTTGCGCAAACAGAGGGCGAATTTGTGGGCCTTATCGACGATGACGAGCAGCTTGATCCCGCATGGTTCGAAGTTGCCTATCGTGAACTCTCCGCTTCTCCAGCGGTTGACTACATCGGCGGTCCCTACCATCCCAACTGGGAACATGCGGCCCCTGACTGGCTTCCGGTAGCCTATCCCGGGACGATCGGGATTGTACTCCGGCCTGCGCGCACAGCATTCTCGCATGAGTTCGGAGGAATGTTGATGGGCGGTAACGCCGTCATTCGCCGGGCGACTCTGGAGAGAGTGCTGCCGTATCCCGAACGACTTGGGAAGATTGGCAACAAGATCCGAAGCGGCGAGGATGAGGTCATCTACCATCGTCTCCTTGATATTGGTGCACGGGGAATAGTAGTTCCGGACCTGATCATTACCCACTGGATACCGGCTGAACGCATGACCAAGAGCTACTTCCGAAGATGGATCGCCGGGCGAGGAATCTCGGTCGGCTGGCAACTCCGTGAAAGAGGATTCAAAGAGCCTGGACTGCTGGGAATCCCGAGGTATCAGTTCGGGGCCTGCTTCCGGGCGCTTTGGCCAATGCTGACCGCGAAGTCGCAGAGAGAACGCTTTACGGCCCAACTTACAGTTCTCGACTGCCTGGCAACGCTCTATGGCCGTCACTTTTACTGAGATCCAACCCGAGGATCGCCCAAGCGAGCCGTATTGGAGCGTCGGCCTGGGATGATGTGCGGCAGAACTACTCGCGTCAGAGATTTGCGGATGAGATTGCGAAGACTTTCTGAATGTCATGCCGGGTGAGGAGTGTCTCGCCTTATTGGTTTGCCTCCTTTACCTGGTATCCATCGGGGGCTTTGAAGACGGCGGGATCAGGAGCGGTCTGCTGGACGTCGGTGACCTCGGTGGTCATCTTGCCATTGCGCGGATCGTCGTTGATGGAGCGAAGCTGAATGCCGAGTAACTGTGAAGACCAGTACTCCGTGGTTGTGGTTATGTCGCGGTCGTTGCCCTCGTAACCTGCGGGGATGGTGCGCGTGGCGCGGTAGCCGGTAGCGTAGAGGCCGTCGATGGTCTGGGGTGGCAGCGACTCGGAGCTGGTGGGATAGTAGCGCTGGGCTGTTTGGGGAGCGGCTGGCAAAGGTTGCGAGACCGGCTGCGGAAAGTGATAGACCGTCACGATCTTGCTGGCAGAGGGATTGCCGACCGTCCAACTCATGCGCACGCGCTCCACCGGGTCGTAGACGCTGATGAATCGATACGGGGTTCCATTGGGCGGCGTGTTAATGGACTCTGTGCGGGTTCGGCCGTCGGCGTCGCGCCATACCTGCGACTGGGTGACGGTGGTGATATTGGTGCCGTTGGCAAGGGTTTGAACGCGTGTGGTCGTCTGCTTGGCCGAGTAGGGCGGAAGATGGCGCACCACAGGGGTGGGGCAGTTACAGGCGGCTGGCGCGGCGGGAGTTGTGCTGGCTACGGGCGTTGTGGGGGGCGTCGCAGTTGCGGCTGGCGTGGTGGACTTGCGGGCGGGGGCCTTCGCGGTCTGCGCGGAGGCGGCTTGCGTGAGAAGGAGTGGAGTGAGGGAAAGAGCAAGGAGGAGGGTACAGGGGCCGATGCGCATGGTGGTTCCTCTGACTGGCAGACTACTCTTCGAAGCTGTTGATTTCAATCGCATGGTAGTCATGTGAGGGGGAGATCTTCTCGGCTTCGGGTGCGCGAGCCGGTGGTGATGATGAGGGCTGCGGCGAGGATGAGCGCGCCTCCGGTTCGGGCGCTGGGGCCGAGGCTCTCGCGGAGCAGGAAGACGCCGAGCAGCGATCCGATGAGGGGCTCCATGTTGAGCAGGACGCCGGCCTGGGAGGCGGGGACCTGGGTGAGACCCCAGTTCCAGAGCAGGGTGGTGGAGGCGGTGCAGAGCAGGCCGCTGGCTGCGAGAGCGAGCCAGGCCTTGAGCGAGATGGCTGAGATGGGCGGCGGCCCGAAGGGCTGGCGATAGAGGAGCGGGACGACGAGCAGGAGCATCGCGGTGCCGGCGGCGACTCCGTAGGCGGTGACGGTGACCGGGCTGTGGCGCTGCATCAGGCGCTTGTTGATGAGAATCCAGGCGAGGGCGATGACCAGCGAGAGGACGACGAGCATGTCTCCGCCGAGGGTGGGGCCGGATGCTCCAGTGGCGTGACGCGCGCCGAGTGCAATGAGCGTGGCTCCAAGGGTGGAGAGGGTGAGAGCGAACCAGCCGGTGCGGTCCATGCGCTCGTGGGCGAAGAGCGTGGCGGCAACGGCGAGCAGAACGGGCAATGTGCCGACCATCAGCGAGGCGTGGGAGACAGTGGTGAGGGCGAGGCCGGAGAACTGGATGAGGAACTGGAGGGGGATTCCAAGGAAGGAGGCGAGCAGGAGGAGGGCCCAGTCCGCACGGCTGAAGCGGGGCCGGTGAAGCAGGAGCAGCGGGGTGAGGGCGAGGGTGGCGAAGAGGAATCGGTAGAGGACCATTGCGCCGACGTTCATCTCGGCGAGGGCGATCTTGCCGAAGAAGAAGCCGCATCCCCAGAGCGAGCTGGCAAGGGCGCAGGAGGCGAAACCGAGAGCACGATTTTTAATCGGTTGAGGCATAGAGATGACAGGAGTTGGCCGGGTCTGTGCTGATTTTCAGACGGGGGGTATACCCCCCTAAAAGTCCTAAAATCTTCCATCTAAATATGTTAGATCTAGACTTGATCTGGATCAGATCTGGATCTTGCCTGTAAAATCTTGATTCGATGATACTTATTTTTCAAAATCTTCATAACAATGCGCTTACGTTGAATCGGCAATGTTGTGCTCCGCCGACAGAAGTTATAGATAGAAGCCCCCCTATTTAATTGTAGCAGGCTGGGGAGACGAGTTTTCCAGTTTATCTCATTTTGATTGAGCGAGTTGAGCGATTTTTCTTGACAAGGTGTTGAGGGCGGGGTTTGCGCGATAAATGGGGCAATTAGCAGAAGTAGAAGCAGATTCCGCTGCGCTACGGAATGACAAGCAAAGAGTGAGACGGGGACCCCACCTTAGCGACGATGAGGCCGTCGCGAAGATGGGGCACCCGAATTAGCGGCGGTTCAAAGAGCTACCAGATGCGGCAGGATTTGACGGGGGCCATGGGTGCGTTGGGTTTGCAGCCGAAGGCGGGAGCGAAGCCGGGCTGGTTGACGATGACTCCGTTGACGCGGAAGCGGTCTGGGGAGTGGGGGTCCTGCAGGACCTGCGAGCGGACGGCCTCTGGGCGGGTGTTCTGGCACCAGTTCTGACTGAAGGCGATGTAGAAGCGCTGTGGGGCGGTGAAGCCGTCGCGTTTGGCGGCGAGGTCGATGTGGTTGTCCTTGGCGCGCTGCATGTAGGCCATGAAGGCGAGCAGGAGGCCACCGTTGTCGGCGGTGTTCTCGCCGAGGGTGAGCTTTCCGTTGATCTTGACGTTGTCTGCGGGGTTCTTCTCCTCGACTGCGGTAAAGGAGCTGTACTCATCGGCGAGGCAGTCTGTGCGGGCGGTGAAGTTCTTGAGGTCTTCAGGGGTCCACCAGTCGTCGAGGTTGCCGTGGGAATCGAACTTGCGGCCCTCGTCGTCGAAGCCGTGGGTGAGTTCGTGGCCGATGACGGCGCCGATGTGGCCGTAGTTGACGGCGTCATCCTGAGTGTGGTCGTAGAAGGGGGTTTGCAGGATTCCGGCGGGGAAGTTGATGTCGTTCATGCTGTCGTCGTAGTAGGCGTTGACGGTGGGTGGGGTCATCTGCCACTCGGCGTGGTCGACGGGCTTGCCGATTTTGTTGAGCTGGCGGTCGTTCTCGAAGGCCTCGGCGCGCATCTGGTTTCCGGCGGCGTCGGAGGGGGCGATGGTGAGGGTGGAGTAGTCGCGCCACTTGTCCGGGTAGCCGATCTTGTTGGCGACGGCGGCGAGCTTCTGGTGGGCGCGGACCTTGGTGGCGGGCGACATCCAGTCGATCTGGTCGATGTCGCGGCCCATGGCGGACTCGATGTCGCGGACCATCTCGACCATCTTGGCCTTGCTGTCTCCGGCGAAGAACTGATCGACGTAGACCTTGCCGACGGCCTCTCCGATGGCTCCGTTGACATAGTTGGAGCAACGCTTCCAGCGGGGTTGCTGCTGGGGCTGGCCGCGCAGGATGGTGCCGTAGAAGTGGAAGTTCTCGTCGTCGAAGGCGTGGGGAAGGTTGCGCGCGACGGTGGTGAGGAGCTGGTAGCGGAGATAGGCCTGGAGGGTGGGAATGTCTGTGGTGGATAGCTGCTTCGACAGCTCCGGCCAGAAGCCGGGGGTGGCGTTGTTGATCTCGGTGACGCGAGGAGAGTGAATAGCGTCTTCAAAATCGGTGAAGGTGGGGCCGGTGATGGCGGTGAAGGCTTCGATGGGCTGGAGGTGATATGTCTTCTCGGGATCGCGCATGTCGACGACGCCGAGGGAGGCTTTGGCGAGCGCGGTCTCGAGCGCCATGATGTTGGCGGCGTCTCTCTGGGCCTGGGCGGGCGAGCTGCCTGCGAGGGTGAGCATTTTGGCGACGTGGGTGATGTATTGGGTGCGGATCTGGGCGTCCTTGTCGCCTGTGCGCAGGTAGTAGTCCTTCTCCGGCAGGCCAAGGCCGCCCTGCTGGATGAATGCGATCTGTTTGGAGGCGTCCTTGAAGTCCTGCTGCTCGCCGTAGCCGAAGAAGGCGTCGACGCCGATGCGCTGGAGCTTGCCGATGAGGGTGGCGAGCTGGGCGCGGTTGATGAGGCCGTTGCCATTGCCGAGGGCGGCGATCTCGTCGAGCAGTGGTTGGATGGGCTTGAGGCCGGCGGCGTCGATGGCGGTGGTGTCGCTGCAGGCGCTGAAGTAGTCGCCGATCTTCTGCTCGTCTGGGCTGCGGGCGGGGCTGGGGACGGCGGCCTTGGTGAGGATGGCGTTGAGTTCCTGCGAGTTGACGTTGTAGAGGACGTAGAAGGGATCGACGTCGGGCTGATCGGCGGGGATGGGGTGGTTGGCGTTGAAGTTGCCGCAGGCGTAGCGGTACATGTCTGTGCATGGGTCGGCGGTGAGATCCATGGAGGAGAGATCGAGGCCGGGGAGTGGCTTTTCCGGCGGGCGCGGCGCGGGGGCTGCGGCGGGCGCGGGCGCGGATGGGGCGGGCGTCTGCTGGGCGAGCGAGGAGGGAGCGAGAGCGAAGCACGCGAAGGCCAGGGTTGCGATCAGGGACAGGAGGCGAGTGGTGTTCTTCGAGACGATGCTTAGGGGTGTTTCGCTCATGCTGGGTTCTCCGTGCGGGGATGGTACCGGGTGTGGCAAGGATTGGAGTGCGAGGCTTGCAAAGGAAGATTACAAGTTTAGATGGTAAACCGTCTCTATTATCGCTCTACTATCTTTCTAAGGGGCCGAAGGACGAAGGGGCTGGACGATGAAGACGGCAGTCAGTCGGGTGGGAGCGATGATGGCGGCGTGCATGATGCTGGCGGCAGGCGCGGCACTGGCACGCGCCGCGGAGCCGGTGGCGCGGATTCCGCTGGGGCCGCTGGGGTACCAGACGATGGTGCCGGAGTTCCGGCTGGCGGGCAGCTCGATGCTGAGGGTGGACTTTGTGGATGCGGACCATCTTCTGGTCACGTTTGGGTTGCGCCAATTGATGGCGCGCCTGCCGGGCGATCCGGTGGACGACGACGACCGGACGGTTGGCGCGGTGGTGGTGGAGCTGCCGACGGGCAAGGTGCTGGCAAAGACCCAGTGGCGGCTGCACGACCGCGGGCAGTACCTGTGGGGACTGGGGCATGGGAGGTTTCTGCTGCGTGTGCGCGACCGGCTGACAGTGATTGCGCCGATGGCCGCGGGCGGTGCGAAGGATGCGTTTCGCGAGGTTCCGCTGCTGAATATCGAGCGGCACATTGTGGCATTGATGGTGTCTGCGAACGAGGACCTGTTGACGGTGGAGACGACGCAGCCAGCGGCGGGCGCGGAGACGGGCGAAGCCAGCGTGGGAGCAGGGCCATCGGGGAACCTGGTGATTCACGATCCTGCGCAGACGGACAGCGCGCCGGTGCAACTGAATTTCTACCGGTTGACGAGTACAGGCGCGGGCGCGGAGGGGCTGCTGGCTACGCCGGCGGGGGCGATCCGCGCGCGGACGGCGGTTGAGCTGCCGATGACGACGGGCGGATTTCTCGATGTGAAAGAGGGCGGCAAGGACAGTTGGCTGTTTAATTTCGACGCGCACACCGGCCCTGTGAGCGAGTTGGCGGAGTGGGACACGACCTGCTTTCCGCGGGCGACGTTTGTGGGGCACGGCGAGTATGTGGCCTTCGGGTGCAGGGGAAGCGCGGAGAGGCAGGCGCTGGCGGGATTCAACCTGAAGGGCGAGGAGATGTGGCAGCAGAACTTCAGCGACCAGCATACCTCTCCATCATTCTCGTTTGCGCCGGCGGCGGGACGGTTTGCGCTGGGGCGGACCGTGGTGACGGCCGCGGTGGATGAGAGCGCGCCAATGCCGGAGAGCGTGGTGAGCGCGCAGGAGGTGCGCGTGGTCGAGAGTTACGACGGCAGAGTGCTGTTCAAGATTGACTGCACGCCGGTGGAGCGGGCGGGGGAGAACTTTGCGCTGTCGGCCGACGGGATGCGCCTGGCTGTGGTGCGCGAGACGCTGGTGCACCATGCGGCGACGAAGGACTACGACGAGTACAGCGAGCGCGAGGCGGCGGTGGAGGTGTACGCGCTGCCCGCGCTGACGGAGAAGGACCAGGCAGAGGTGAAGGCGGCCGAGGCGATGGCCCCGCCGCTGGATGCGGGGGCGCGGATCGATTTGTCGCTGGAGCGGATTTCGACTCCGATGGAGGGGGATGCGGCGGAGGATGCGGCGAGTGGGATGAGTGCGGTGGGAGGAGACACTTCGGCGCTGGCAACGGCAGCGGCGGGGGAGCAGACCGCGCCGGTTGCGGCGGGAGCTGCTGTCGAGGGCGATGCTGGGCCGGGGGTCGCGCGCAAGCGGCCTACGCTATATGGGCCGGACGAGACGCCGGCGGGGAGTTCGTCGCGGTAGGGGAGCGGGCAGACGCAAAAAAACCAGCCTCATTGGGTGGGGCTGGCTTTGTGGTGCGAGAGATTGGTTAGGCGGCTTTGGTGGGAACGGCTTTGGTGGGGACGACGAGGGCCTTGACGCGGGCGTTGAGGCGGGCCTTGTAGCGGCTGGCGGTGTTCTTATGCAGGACACCCTTCTGGACGCTCTTGTCGAGGACGGAGACGGTCTGGCTGTAGGTGGCGGCGATGGTCTTCTTGTCGCCTTCGGCGATGGCCTCGCGCAGTGTGCGCAGGGTGCCGCGGAGCTTGGTCTTGTTGGCGCGGTTGCCCGCGGTCTTGGTGACGGTCTGACGTGCGCGCTTCAACGATGAGACATGATTTGCCATAAACTCTTAACTCTTTTCTGGGCCCGCGCAATCTTTGAAGGCCGATCGACGCCGGGGAGATGGGATGCAGGCGGAGGCAGACACACCACATCCCTGCAATAACCAGTCTACGGAAGGCGGCGAGCGCGGTCAACCGGCATTGTGTCTCAGTTGTCGGTGGGCTTCTGTTCGATGTGGTCGATGACGAGGACGGGGGAGGGGCGTTTTACCTTGATGAGCTTGACGCCGAGCTGTTTGGCGATGGCGTCGACGAGCGAGAGGCCGCCGGTGGGATCAGCTGCTGCGGAGGGGTCGTTGTTGGAGGCCGATGTCGATGCGGACGGAGGCGGGGGCTTGGCGCCGCTGAGTTGGCCGGCTCGACTGAAGCTGAGGGTAAAGTCGAAGGCGTCCTTGAGTCCGGTGGAGTCTAGGACGGGAGTGAAGATATATCCTCCGGCGAGGGAGGGAAGCTGATCGGCGAGCTGCGCCATGGTCATGTTCTGGCAGTAGAGCAGGCGGCCGAGAACGGGGTTGGCGATGCGTGGATCCTTGCCGTCGGGGCCAGGGCCTTCCTTGCATCCAGTGCGGTTGAGCGGGTCGGCTTTCGTCATGTGGGGATTGGCGGCGACCAGGGTGAAGGCGTCGATGGTGCGGTCTTCGATGTGGCTTTTCATCTGGAAGCGGTCTGCCAGGAGCGCCTGGACCAGGTGGGGGAGGAGGTCGAAGTCGAACTGGGGCTTGCCGTCTGGGCCGATGGCCTGGGCTTCGGGCGCGGCCTTGGCGAGGAGGTCCCAGTGGTCCTGGCCGAGCCATTTGGGTGCGTTGGCGATGAGGTCGTCGTCGCCGGGATTAAGGTTCCAGGCGTAGTCGATGAGGTCCTTCAGGGTGAAGTTGGTTACGTTGACCTGGTTGGCGGTGATGCGGCCCGTCTGCTGTGCTCCGGGCTTGCTGGGGGTGAGGACGGCGACGTCGAACTCGGCGGGCGGCGTCGGCGGAAGCGCCTTGTCCAGGCCGGGAGCGTTGGGGGTGGGCTTCTCATCCACCTTATCTACCACGACGACGGGCGTGGGGTACTGCTCCGGCGTGAGCTTGAGGCCAAGCTGCTTCTGCACCGCGTCGAAGATGGAGATGCCGTCGGCGCCGGCTTTTGCAAGGTTGCCGCGCGAGGTCCAGTGAATGTCGAAGTCCCACGAACCCTGGATGCCGGTTGCGTTCACCACCGGATTGGTCAAATAGCCGCCAGCCAAACCTTTCAGGTTTTGCGCAATTTCATCCAGTGTCAGGTTGTGGCAGGTGATGTAGTTGTATGCGACTCCGCCCGGCGGGGTGGCGGGATGATTTGGCGTGTTGTCGCACCCGGGCGTGCCGGTACCGTCGGACGGCTTGAGCTTGGAAGCGCCTTTATCTACGCGCAAGACGTAGGAAGCGAGTGGGTGGGTGTCGTTGTGGGTGACGAGGTGGAAGCGGTTGACGAGCAGAGCGCGGAGCATGAGCTTGACGTCGTCGGGCGAGGTGGCGCGAGGGGCGCGGGCGGAGACATCGAAGCGGTCGATGCCGAGCCAGGACGGACCGGAGAGAACATTGTCGGAGTCCATGCCGTAGGCCAGCGCGATCATGTCGAGCATGGTGGCGTTGTGCAGGATGTAGCGGTCGCCGCGCAGCGATCCTCCGGTGAAGTATGGCGTGGCTGTGTGCGCGCTGGGCTGGACGTCGGCGAGTTCGAAGGCAGGTGGGGTTGCGGCTGCCGTTGCCGCGGGCTGGGCGGCGGCGGGAGCAATCGCAGTTTGTGCGATGAGAGGGCTGGCGAGAAGGGCTAGAAGGGTTGCGCTTGCGAAGGCTCGCATCGTCTTAATCATTTGAACCGCCTTTGAGATGCAGAAGAAATCATTGAGACAATGGGCCGGGGGACGCTCAATCTTCCTACGATTATTTGTACCGTGTTGTTCCCATGCCACGCTAGTTTTCGGTGGGGAGCTTCATTCCACGGCGAAGCTGTATCCAGTTTGCTCCCGGCGATGGGGTGTATCGCGGGTGATTCCGGGTGCATCTAAAATTGACTTGACTGTGTGCGGGGCGCGATCTAGTCTGTGCGCAACTTCGGCAAATTATTGGCAACCCACGCCAATCCGATCGCAAGCCCGCATACGATTCACCGTGCTGCGCGGAGCTTGCGCGATTGCCGGGCACCAATCGCAGATCGGTCATTTTGGATGAGCTTATCGGCATGGGTGAACCCATGCCCTTCCGATCCATCCGCGCTGACAGAGTTGTCCCCCAAACCAATCCAAGAATTTGCACGTCCTGACGGAGGTCAGAAAACCACTTGATAAAAAAATCGCTCGAGATCACGCCTGGTATTGAGCCCCTGTACGGGACCCGCGACGAGAACCTTCGGCTGATGGAGGACGGGCTTCAGGTGACGATCGATCTGCGCTCGGACGCGATCGAGATTGGAGGCGCGCCAGAGAGCGTGGAGCAGGTGACGCGCATCTTTGCCGACTTCGAGGCGCTGCGCAAGTCGGGCGTGACGCTGCAGAACGGCGAACTGAAGGGAATGCTGCGGCTGGTGATCGCGGACCCGGAGGTGACGCTGAAGTCGCTGGTGGATTCGGGGAGGCAGCGTTCGACGGGAGTGAAGCGGATGGTGCAGCCGCGTTCGCCCAATCAGCGGAAGTATGTGGAGGCGATCGAGCAGTGTGACATGACCTTCGGGCTGGGGCCGGCCGGAACGGGAAAGACGTATCTTGCCGTGGCGATGGCCGTCGCGGCACTGATGGCGAAGCGGGTGAACCGGATCATCCTGGTGCGGCCGGCGGTGGAGGCGGGCGAACGGCTGGGATTCCTGCCGGGGAGCTTGCAGGAGAAGGTTGATCCGTATCTGCGGCCTCTGTACGACGCGCTCTACGACCTGCTGGACCAAGGCAAGGTGGACAATCTGCTGGAACGGAATGTGATCGAGGTGGCGCCGCTGGCGTTCATGCGCGGGCGCACGCTGAACGACGCGTTCATCATTATGGATGAGGCGCAGAACACCACGATGGAGCAGATGAAGATGTTTGTGACGCGCATGGGCAACGGCTCGAAGGCAGTGATTACGGGCGATATGACGCAGATCGATCTGCCCAATCCGAAGAAGTCGGGGCTGTTCGAGGCGCTGCAGGTGCTGGAGGGAGTGGAGGGGATACGCTTCTGCCACTTTGAAGAAGTCGACGTCGTCCGTCATCATTTAGTCCAGCGGATTGTGCGGGCCTACGACAGCTATGGGCGGGCGCAGCAGTTGCCGCTGGAGCTGGGCGACGCGGAGCAGGGAACAGAGAACCAGGCAACAGGGATCAGGGAACAGGGAACAGAAAAATCCAAACTGCAGTAAGCGTGAAGAGGAAACTTATCGATGCACTGGTACTTTTACCTGTTGGAATTTTTGGGTGGGGCATTTCTCGCCAACGGAGTCCCGCATTTTGTGCAGGGGACCTGCGGGAATCCGTTCCAGTCGCCGTTCGGCAAGCCGTCGGGGGTGGGCGAGTCGTCGCCGCTGACGAATGTTCTGTGGGGATTTGGGAACCTGTTGGCCGGAGCGCTTCTGCTTCACTTCTTCCGGCCGCGAGGCTGCTCGGTTGCGTTGGGGTGGGGCGCGGTGGGGCTGGGAGTGCTGCTGATGTCGATCTTTAATGCCACGCATTTC
>Ga0302156_10003074_pt1 | contig 13209 bp, 15 predicted proteins | sample I_Bog_N3_2_FD_193503 | JGI IMG/M metagenome (GOLD analysis project Ga0302156, IMG submission 193503) | Peat permafrost microbial communities from Stordalen Mire near Abisko, Sweden - I_Bog_N3_2 | ecosystem: Environmental > Terrestrial > Soil > Wetlands > Peat | place: Sweden: Abisko, Stordalen... | reverse complement strand
GCTTAATACTGGCGACGGCCACAGGGTGCCAGTACTCCGGCAAAAGGTGCACGGCGAGTTCCGTCGCCCCACAAGTGCCTATTGACCGAACACCAAAATGAGCATCCAAAAGTCCAGAGCGGTCCACAACCAGCGCTCACAACGAATGAAAGCCGGATCCCCTTTCGCGGGATCCGGCCGTCTTGGGATAGCTGCCCGCTTGCCGGGTGTATTTGGCGATCGGATCGTCCAGCCGGGCTTCCGTTTCTTCGACTCACGGACAATGCTGTGGCCTCCCTGGTATCCCAGGGAGCGAAGCTTCTGCTCGACGACGGCGGCGGTAACGCGGGGGTCTTTCTCAAGCCATTCGGTGATGATGTCTTTGAACGGATCGAGTTTGCTCGGGCGGTCACGTTGCGCCGCGCTCTGCGCCGGCGCAACCAGATATTTCTGGATCGTCTTCCAGCCCATATTGAGCTGCCGCTCGATTTTGCGGATGGGCCAGTGCTCGGACCAGTACAGCCGGTGCAGGTCATTAATCTGATCGGTAGTCAGCATCGCCTCATTCTTTTATGCGGCAGAACCGGCAACCGAACCAGAAGGATGTTGTTTGCAAGATGGCACCGGCGAGGCCGGGTGAGGCGGAAGTGCTTCAATCACCCAGACTTGTGCGGAAGCTGAGTTGTTGTTTGCAAGATGTGCGGCTCCGGAGCCAATAAGCCAAACCTCTGCGGTGGAATGGTTTAGCTGCTGAGCTGAGGTGTTGTTTGCAAGATTGCACAGCCTTCGCTTCCGGTCGCGGAGCTTCTGCTGTTGGCGGTTTCGCTTAACGGTGGCAGGATGCTTCTGCCGGTATTGCCAGTAGCCCGGATTGCGCGCGCGCCATTTTCGCGGACTGGGGTGAAACCGGCAAATCAATAACACCGCCTTCTAGAGTCGGCCCCCGCGCCGACCGAGGTAATTATCATGTCAAAACAAAAGTCAACAGAAGTCCAGACCAGGCAAGTTGCAATCGTTGCCTTACTGACGAATCGAAATGTACCGGAAGCCGCCCGCGCTTCCGGCATCCGAACGCAAACGCTTTATCGATGGATGAAGGATCCCGAATTCGACGCTGCATACCGGGCGGCAAGAGTTGCCGTCGCCGCGCAAGAAGCCTTCTCGACTCTGCGGCAAGGTTCGCGCGCGGCTGCAGCCACAATCGTGGGGATCATGCTCGATTCCGGAGTAGCGGCATCGACGCGTCTTTCGGCCGCCGAGTTCATTCTCGGCATCGCGAAGGACGCCAGCGAGAACGGGGCGCGCTGAACCGAAGAATGCCAGTCCTTCCAGGGGAAGGACTGGCGGTATGGACCGGGGAGCTAAGAGGGTCAACCTCTGGCTCCTTTTTTTATTTGGCGTTTGCTTTGCGAAGGCCTGACTAAGATAACTGCCGGGAGCGTCGTTTTTCCGCGCAGCGCAGCCATGGAAACTGGGCGTCGAGCGCAGCGCTACGCAGCGCGGTGGCTGCCGGTGGCGTGGGCATCAGGGCTCGGCGGGCTCGCTGGTTGCGCCCATGGGCTTTCCCTCCAAGCGCTCCGATCCGGCGCAGTTGCAGCGGAGATTTGTTGAACAGTGCATGCGGGTATATCTGCCTGAATGCGGTCCTGTTCCAAACTCCGGTCAGCCGCTGGTTGTCCGCCGGAATAGAATCAGCAAGGCTGTCAGCCATATCGGTAACTGCGCCCGACGCGCGGAAGGCCATTCTGGTGGCGTGAAGAGCAGTGCTGTTGTCGGTATTGATCGCGTCAACGTTCATCGTGGTGTGCCTCTTTTTCCCCCGGTCCAGCCGGGTACACCACATGGATTGATCAGGTGCTGGACGACAGTCAACTCGATTCCGGCGAATTCAGGAACCTGACTTTGGCCATACCAGAGAGCTCCCCGAAGGCCTCCACCATCGACCTCTGGTGAGGTACAGTCACATGACCGGGAGAGGCGGTCCCACATGAAGGCACGAAAGAAAAGGTCGTCGACAAACACCCGGTTCCGTCCGGGCAAGTCGGGCGAGTGCGAGGCACAGCTCTGGTCTTTCACGGGGCCACCGGGGATTATTCAGCACGATCACGCGCCCGAGATGCATTGGGTCGCTGCGGAATCTCTCGATGCGGCCCTGCTATACCTGCGGAAGCGTCACGACGATTTCATCATCACGGAGGCCCGGTTTCAGGGAATGATCCCTGTGCTCTCAGGAGCACCACTGGACTAATCGACTTTGCAGTTCAATCCTCAACGGCGCGCGCCCTACAGCCCGTGAATGGGTACTATCCGTACCAGAAAATCGGACTCCGGATATTTTGAAAGCTACGCCAATCGGGGGTCGTTGTTAACCGGAAGCTTCTCGTCTCGAAACCTACCTGGTGAGCCAAATTCTGTCCCTCCGAACGCCAACGCCCCGTTGGTTGACACAAGCTGTCTTGCGCTCCTCCGCAAGATATCCCCAATTACTGCATACATTTCCAGACGATTCTGTTCTCCCTTTCTGGTCGCGGAGAGTCGCCGTGGATGTTCCCGTGCGCCCTCTGCGGCACACGTTCGCCTGAATTCTCCGTTTCTCCAGAGAGTGCCGCCACGCGGTTAACGCGTTTCGTATCTCGGTTCGCACTTTCGAACTCCCCCTGCGCGGGTTTACAGCGAAGGCCGAGTCTTCCGCCGCGGGCGATGCGAGGTATATTCTGCAAACTGGATGATCCCGAAAAAACAGCGCACTCCTCGCTTGGTCCGAAATCGCCACACGTTCGAATTCGTGACCCAGTACCCCCATGGAACATCAGCGATCAACGGATACCGCCGCGCTGCCCGCCATTTTAAGCTTCACTTCAATCGCGAGCCCCTGCCAGTCATGATTGTTGACCGGATCGCCCCCTACATACGAATATCGATTCCAGCTACCAGGATCACTGGGGCCAGCCGAGGCCTGATACGGATCAGCCGTATTAAATCTGCCATAGCTGGATGCATAATATCGCTGATCCGCACCCCTGCGGTAGCGCAAAGCTCAGCACCCCGTCGTAAACGCAGTCAGTCACGGTTCGATCTTGTACAGCCGAATAATCCCGTTTCCGCCCTCCGCAACGTACTGTCCGTCCGACGATATCGCAAATCGGAACAGCTCCGTGACACGCTTCGTGGGCGTGAACGCATTCCCATAGGTTTCTGACTCAGGCATCCACGACACCAACTCTTTGCCCGTTCCGAAGTCCCATATGTAACGGCCCTTGAAGGTGGTCCGATACTCATAGTCGAACGGAATCTTCATGCGTTGATAGTCCGACACCACGGCGCGGGTCGCACTTGCCGCCATCGCGATTGGCTCGATCCCATTCCTCGGCGTCTCGCCGATCTCGCTGCCAGTGTCCACATCTCGGCACCTCGCTGGCGCCCGATCACTCTGGAGCACGCTACCGCCCTGGCAGACAGCTTTTCCCCTGTCGGCAAACTCCCAGGCCCCTGCGACGTTATCTCGCCAGCGCTGAATAACCTTCCGCCCTATAGGATCGACGATCAATCTCTCCGCGTCGGCGGGGCTGGCGGTCTCCCTCACGACAGAAAGGAGCCGCCGGTCTGTGGAAACGTCCGTTACAAGCCAGCCCTCCGGAACCTCCCAGCTTTCACCCTCCTTGCAGTCTTGGTTGTAGAAGGTCAACCGGGTGGACGAATAAAGAGGCGGCGGGTAAGCCTGCGCAGATACCGCCGCATTGTCCCCTACAAACACACTGCGACTGGGAAGATCACAGATGGTTCCGCTCTCAAGGTGAACCACCTTTCCCAAGGCGTAGATGATTTGGCCAGACGGAGCCCATCCAAAGTTCGGTGCCCGGCCCGACTCGTTCTCGAGGATGCCCCACTCAATATCGAATTGCCGGACGCTGGCCGCCGGATGATCAACGTCAATCACCAACAGACGGCTCCTCTTTGCCTCTTGGGCTCCGTAAACGTCGGCTATCACTGCCAGCTTGCGTCCATTAGGGGAAAGCCTGAGCGCGAAAACCGGGAACTCGGGGCTCCCCCCGCTCCTGGGAACCACCTTCCTGAGGTCGACTTCCCACACCTTCCGCAGCGTGCCAGCGTGGGCGAACGGCAGAACGGCACTCAGGGCCAGCGCAACTATCCAAACCCGCCGTGTCACTGCCACGCCGGATCCAGGCAGGGATGTCCCAAATGACCGCCGAGAACGTCGTAGACGCCGTGACCGACGAGCCCCACGAGATCCTGCGGATTGAACCGATCAAAATGAAAGCTGTATGGCGAGTTCACTCCTCCGTGCGAGTGAATGGTATAACCACCCGCGAGCGCCAGACCGGTGGACGCTGCTTGCCGGGTTCCATCGTTCGTGCCGCCCCAGAAATCGCTGGAGAACGTCTGCTGGTCGCTCGTAGAAAATGCGGCTATTTGAATCGCTGAAATAGTCAGGTTGAAGTGGCCGCCAATGTAATACGGCTTCGCCGTAGTCCCCCCGCCTATCGAGACGATCTCAGATGCGATATCCGAATTAATGTCAGTCGTAAGTAATTGTAGATCGGCGGCGCTAAACGTCCCGTTGGGGCCGCCCTCAACGTCCTGCTCAATGTCCGTCCCTAGGTTATTCAGAGTCGCAGCAATGTTAGGGACGTTCTGCCAGCACTTCGGCGTTACCGGCTGCACCGGGGAACTGGGAAGCTGGATGGGAGCCCCGTTGCAAGTCACGTCGCCTAAACCCAATATGATCCCTATCTGAAAACAAGGGTCCATCCCGAAATAGCCACCGTCTCCGTCGTCGCAAGTACCATCGCCGCCACCGCCGTCATCGCCACCAACTCCTTGCAGACCTCCGCAAATAGTGGCCTGCAATCCGTGCGGATCGTTGCCGTTGACCGGATCGCCCGAACTGTAGCTATATCGATTCCAGCTACCCGGATCACCCGCCATCGCGCTGCTGGCCAGACGATCCGCCGTATTAAACCGACCATACGAACTCGCATAATATCGCTGATCCGCACGGGAGGAAGTCAACTTCACCGTGCCTGGGGAGCGCACTCAGGATCAACCTCGACATCGACAACGCTTTTTAGCAGCAGTTGTGCCGGCGCAACGCCATCGTTACCGAAGCCAATATATTTGGACGAGCCATCGGGGTAGACCGCCCTCGACTTCGACCAGTCAGCCCGGGTTTCGAAAAGGCCGGCGTCGGTCAGTAAGAGACAGCGGTCAGGATACCTCTTTTGAAGCAGCCGGTACCTGCCGAAAGGAATTTTCTCAGACTGCGCGTCATAGACGAATGAGGGCTTATGCAGCCGCTGTCCGTTGTCGGGGCCGGTTAGCGCCACCCATCTAGGCCACTCGTAGCCCCCGGTCTTATAGACTGTGGAACATTGCGATGTCGCGCTCAGGAAGCCACCTTCGTCAGTTCCCGCAGCCACACCGCGCAATCGAATCATCTTTCCGTCAAACGCCTGTGGGCCGGCGAGTACCTGGCACACGGACACTAGCGGCCATGAGAGCACATCCTCGGTAGCAACCTGGCTGTCTCCAGCCAGAGCGATCAAAGCCAGTCCTCCAATGAACGTCAGGCGTTTTAAAAGCATTTGCGCTTAACTTTCCATGTATTATCCAAGCTGGTACCCGGCTTGTTATGGTCCGGTTTGATCTGCGAAGAGCCGCCCCCGAAGATGTCCCACACGGCATGCCCCAATTCATGAAGAAGCGTGATGGCCTGATTCTGGGCCGTCGCAGGGAAGCTTGCCGTCCCGTTTACAAAGACGCCGGCCAGATCGTTTATCAGAATGTAGGCTGTGTTAGATGTCTGGCCGGTTTGGGAGTTCGAGGAGACCCCGGGCGTCGTATTCGCGCTGGTAACCAGATTTGGACCCGAAGGCGGAATGTCCCCAATCGTGATCGATCCACGGTTGCCGATCCCGTAGAACAGATCGGTGAGCAAAGCATACGGATCGATGCCGCTCTTAGCGCCAAACAAGTCGGCGCATTTGGGCTTCTCAAGAGCCGTTAGGTCCGTCTGATAGGCCGCCCACAACTCTTGGGCTATGATCAACCAGTTTCCCGCAGGGCCAGGAACTCCTGTGCTGTCGGCATCGTCCGCACCGTCGTCACCCCCGGGGTAATAAGGTGACCCGTTCAGCGAAACACTTCCAGGTGCCATAGAGTTGGCCCAAGACACCCAGACCGGGCTGTCGGTGCAATTCCCCGGATACATCACACCCGAAAAATCTCCTTCCGGCACCTCATCGTCGTCCCACCAGTTGTAGTCTATGTCTTGCGAACAGAGCCCCTTCGGGTCCTTTCGGTTCACCGGATCTCCGCCGACATACGCATATCGATTCCAGCTACCCGGATCACCCGCCATCGCGCTGCTTGCCAGACGATCCGCCGTATTAAACCTTCCATACGCACTGGCATAATATCGCTGAACAGTTGAAACCGATGCGATTCCATCGCAACGATACGCGCAACCCGGTCGCGTGGTTGAGCTTAACCAGGCCGCAGCCCCGGTGAAGGTCCGGTTTTCGAACTCCGAACCCCAGACGCGATTTTCGGACAAACAGGAATCAACGATCATGCGCTTTTGATTATTGTAGCGGTTTTCCGGAAAGGCATTCCTGATTGCCGCGCATTCGCGCGGTAAGGTACCGGCCCCCTTTCCCTCGTATTGGATTTTACGCAGCGGTCCTCGCCGTCAAGGGTTCGCTCCGCCGCTGAAACAGCGCCCCTGACCGCTCCGGGCCGCCGCGAAGAAACTGCTTCTGGGTATGAGGGAAAGGGGGCCCTGTTCAGGCCGAACTGCGCTGCGCCCCGGCGTTACTCGTCGTCCGCGGCATCGTCGGCGGCCAGCGCATGCTTCAGCGCGGCCCCCGGATGCGTGGCCTCATACACCTGCTTCAGCAGTTTAATCGAGACCCGCGTGTACATTTCCGTCGTCGAGATTTTCGCGTGCCCCAGCATCTCCTGGATCACGCGGATATCGGCGCCGTTCTCCAGCATCAGCGTCGCGACTGTGTGCCGGAACAGATGACACCCGCCCTGCTTGCCCGTCTTCGCTTTGCGTATGTAACAGCGCACCAGCGTCGTCAGCCGCACGCGATCGAACGCCGCGCCCATCTGATCGAGGAACACCGTGCCATCGTCCGACCCGCCCAGCAGCTCCGGACGCGCCTCCGCAACGTACTTCGCAAGCCACGCCAGCGCCCGCTCTCCGATCGGAATGTGCCGGTCCTTCTTCCCCTTGCCTAGCCGGATCATCACCGTCCCGCGCTCGCGGTCGATATCGTAAAGCTTCAGATTCGCAACTTCCATGCGCCGCATGCCCGTCGAGTAAAACGTTTCCAGAATCGCGCGATCGCGCAGGCCCTCAACGGTAGAGACATCCGGGCCGGCCAGCACCATTTCAGCTTCTTCCACATTGAGAATGTATTTCGGTAAACGATTTTCCAGCCGCGGCAACAGCAGTTCCGAAGCCGGATTATGCAGGATATGATTCTGCCGCGCCAGGAACCGGAACCACGCCCGCAGCGCGCGCAGCCGCGTGTTCTGTGTGCGAAACGTCAGCGGCTCGCCGTTCTTTTTGCGGTACTGATACAGCGACCGCTGATAGCGCTCCAGCACCGGCCGCGTGATCTCAACAGGCGAATCGAGCCCGCGCTCGCGGCACCAGTCGAGAAAGTACCCGATCGTCACGCGCCGCGTTTCCACGGTGTCGGCCGAGAAGTTCTGCGTCTCCATCCAGGCCATATACGCCTGCAGCAACCCATGCATACGATCCGCCGCAACTTCCACCGCCGGAACAGCGCTATTATGCTTCCGCAGCCGCATAATGCGCTCCCGAGCCCGTAAACACTGGCGATGGCGGTACCCGCCCGCCCCCCGCCATCCCCCCGGCTTGAGGCCGACCGACCCCCGCCTTCTCCACATTTAACCCCGACTTCTTTCCGTCATACGTTAACTTCGCCACGTCGATCAGCCCGGCCAGCATCGGTTTCGAACCAACGCCGGCAGGCTCGCACAGCAGCTCATAAACGAAACTCTGGCCGCGCCCGCCGCGATGCGTCAACAGATATTCCAGCTCTTCCAGGCGATGCAGATGAACCTTCAGCTGCGTATCGCCCCAGCCCGTAAACGCGCGAACGTCGCGGCGGCTAAAGCGAAAATCGCCGCGTTCCATCTGCAACCGCTTGCATTCTTCACCTACCATCTCATCGATCAGCAGCAGCAACCGCCGCGTCTGCGGTGGCAGTTCATCGAGCGACCGCCCCAGCACTTCATGCGCGAGCCGGTTCGCCATTTCGATATCGGCGGGCGTTACTTCGATGTAAGAGAGCGTCTTCCCTCGATGAGTAGCCGTCTTGACCGGCCGCTGAAACTGATGCAGCAAAGCAATCGCGCGAATCAGGGTCAGATACTTCATGTGATCCCGCCGCGTGCGCGTCTGGCTGTCCATAAACGTCAGTTCCCGAGCATACGGATTCGCCACAAACAACGGCTGCAGCAATCGCTGCGCGTTGCGATGCAGCTTCAGCACGTCGTCGCGTTCCTGCCGAGCCAGCAGGCCTTCCAGTGTCTGCCGTTCTCTCTGCAGCCTGTGGATCGCCTGCGTCTGTTTGCGGTCTTCATTGACCGTCAGCACCAGGCAGCGGTTCAGTAACTCTTCATCGAGATCGATAGCCGTAGTTGTGAGCAGGATCGCCACCGGACCCTCCACACGATACTGGTGCGTGATCATCCGGCCCGTAGCCGGATCCTTCCCCGTCGACGCGATAGTGAGAACGCCTTCGCTCTGCAGCAGTTTCAGCGCATAAGCCGCACGCGAGGCGCCCTCTTCTTCCACGATGGCCAGCACTTTATTTTTCAGATCCGTTTCGCCCATGTAGAACAGCGATTGCCCCGTCATCGCCGAATATTCGATGCGATGCTCTTCCGGAAGAAACGCCAGAATCGATTCCATCAGCGAGCTCTTGCCGGCGGCCGAACTCGATTGCAGAATCACAGCCAGCGGCGCTTCCAGATGGCGCGACACTGCCGCGATATAGCCCGTGAGCTTGTTGGTTTCCTCGCCCACAACGCCGCACAGTTCGAAGTCGCGCAGTATGCGGCCGGTCAGATCCGGATCGCGCAGCAACTCGAGCGCCGCGGCCCGATCCTCCTCGTTGATCGCGACCGCAACCGGCTTCGGATTGAGCGCTTTCGTAATCTGCTCGTCCTGCATCTCTTCAAGCTTCAGCAGCACGCGCCCCAGATCGTGCCGGACCACATCTTCTTTCACCTGCATTTCGAGAGCAGCCTGTTTCACAAACACCGCGCGTTGCCGCGCCGAATAAAGATCGAGCGTATCGACATGAAAGCCTTCACTCTTCGATGCCAGCAGATTGATTTTCAGCAGATCGTAGCTGAGATTCTTCGCGAGGCCGCGCACGCGGTAACGCCGGTCACCCAGCGTAATCACGATCTCTTCGCCGCGAACCTCCGCCGGCAGCGTTTCAGCCGCTAAAGGAAGAACCGTTTCTTCTTTAGCCGCCGATTGGGGCTTTTTGCCCTTGCCCATCCACTCCGCCTGATTCAGCAGCAGCCCCAGGCTCTTCGCCGCCGGCGTCACCTTCAGCGCGTATTCGTTCGCATCCATGCCCTTCGGAAACAACACGCGAAAGCATTCGATGCCGGCCGCCATCAACTCAGCGCCCAGCGCTGCCGCCGCCTTCTCGCCCGCTTCGTCGCGGTCGTATGCGATCCACACCCGCGTAACGCCATGCTTCCTGAACGCCTCCCGATGATCGTCGGTAAAGCCCTGCACCCCATAGCTCGCCGTCACATTGCGAAATCCCGCCGACCAGAACGTCAGCGCATCGATCAGCGACTCGCAAAGAATGATGTCTTTCGAAGCCTCCAGCGCCTTTTCATTCCACACCCCGCGATGAGGACCCGGCAGATACAGATGCAGCGGCGTCCCTTCGCGCAGATACTCCGTGATCTTGCGGCCATACATCCCAACCACCGCGCCGCCCGCGTCGAAAACGGGAATCACCAGCGACCCATTAAAGTGCTCGTGCCCCGACTCGCGAATGATCCCCAGCGTCTGCAAACGCGTGCGCATCTCGTCGCCCGCCTTGCGATTCTTCGCCGGCAGCCGCAGCCCCAGCGTGCGATTCGCATAGCCCAGCCGAAACTCGCCGATCAGTTCCGGATTCGTCAGCCCGCGCGATTCCAGATACTTCAAAGCTTCCGGAGATTGCTTCAGCGTCTCGTGATAATAAGCCACCACCTGCTCCAGCATCGCCGCGTCATTAGCCGACCGATCTACCGGCGCCGACAGCTTACGCACGCTCGCGACCTTCACCACCGCCGACTCGCCCACCGGCACATCCGCCCGCAGCAACTCCACCGCATGACGAAAGCTCACACCCTCGGCCTTCATGACCCAGTCGATCACCGTCCCGCCCGTCTGGCACGCGCCCAAACAGTGCCACAGATTCTTCTTCGGACTGATCACCAGCGACGGCTCCCGGTCGTCGTGAAACGGACACAGCCCGATCAGATCGGCGCCATGCCGCGCGAGCTTCACCCCGCGAGCCGTCGCCAGCCGTTCCAGCGAAACCTCCTGCTTCAGCCGTTCGATCGTTTCTTCCGGTATACGCGGCATCTCTCAAAAACCTCCCAAACGAGGCGAACTAATCAGAATGCTGTCAAGGATCATATATGTTATGTTTAAGATTACATATGATCTCGGTTCCAGTCAACATATCTGCTCTCACCCATTACCCTGTCAGCGTGAGCAGAAAAAAACCAGAGGCCGGACCGGCCTTCCCCGAGCGTCTTTCGGAAGTGCGTAAGCATCGCGGCATGACCCAGCAGGCGCTGGCCGATCGCGTGGGTATTCACGTGGTGCAGTTGCGGCGTTACGAGAGCGGCGCTTCGCAGCCCACCCTCGACGTGATTCGCAACCTCGCCGTCGCTCTGAGCGTGAGTGCGGATCTGTTACTTTTTGGAAAAGAAGAGCGCGGCCCGGACGATGAGCTGCGGCTCCAGTTCGAAGCGGTCACCCGCTTCGATGCGGAAGAGAAGAAAGCCGTCCGGTCCGTACTCGACGGCCTCATTCTCCGGCACGAGGCCAGAAAGCTATCGGCAGCCGAGGCGCGGGGATAAAGGAGCGGAACATGGAAACCAACGTGACGGAAGAACGTCTGCACGCTCACGCGCTGCTCGACATACTGCCGGCCGAGAAGGTGAACGAGGTGCTCAGCCTGCTCGAAGAGATGGTGCCGGAAGCGCGCATGTCGCTTGCGGACAGGCTCGCGCAGGCCGCCATCGAAGACGAAGAGATCACGCCGGAGATGGCGGCGAGGCTCGACCGCGCCCGCGCCTCCGCCGAACGCGGTGAGAGCGTTCCGCATGAAGAGATCCTGCGCGAGTTCGGTCTGCATTAATGGCAGCATCGAAGATCGCAGTGGAATGGCCCGAAGAGGCCCGCGCCGACGTGCGCCGGATCGACCGCGCCACGGCCATGCAGATTCTGTATTGTCTGGCCCGCTACCTGAAGACCGGCGTCGGAGACGTAAAAAAGCTGAAGCCGCCGCGAACGGACTTTCGTTTGCGCTGCGGCGACTACCGGGTGTTTTTTGTTCTGCGCGGTAAAAATGCCATCGCGATCACCGGCGTCGAGAATCGCAGCAACGCCTATCGATAGCGGCAGCGCGGAGGCAGGATATCCGACGCGCGTCGTGCCTGTTGCCATCGCATCGCCCGCTTTAAACCAAGCGGGCTCGCTTGGCGCACGCCGCGCGCCGGTACAAGCTGTGTGCCCGACCGGAAGTTTTAAAAGCGCAGAATTTAAAAGCGCCTGCGGCAGCATGGAATCCGCGCGCCGAAGACGGGACTGGCTCATACATAATTCGTTGAACTAAGCCGCAAGCGGCATTTGAGTGGCTTTCGTCTTCGGATTGGTTTGTCCGTCCGCGACGGTGTTTGGCTGCGATTGACATTCACGCCCGCAGTGGTCCCGGTTTTTGATGTTCCCATCGGTGCAGGAGGTTTCACCGATGACTTTACTCAAACAGCGAATGCTGGAAGATCTCCGCATCCGCAATTACGCCTCGACGACGGTCGATTGCTATGTCCGTTCGGTCACCGATTTCGCCAGGCATTTCAACAAGCCGCCAGACCAACTCGGTCCGGAGGAGATACGCTCCTGGCAACTTCACCTGCTCAATGAGAAGCACGTAAAGCAATCCACCTACATTCAGGCCATTTGCGGACTTCGCTTTTTCTATCGCAACACGCTGAACCGCCGCATCGACATCGAACGGATTCCGTTGCCGAGGTACGAGAAAAAGCTCCCCCTCATTCTCAGCAAGGAAGAGGTTAAAGCGTTGCTGACGGCACCGAAGAATCTTGGCCACCGGGCGATTCTGGCCACCATGTACGGGGCCGGCCTCCGGGTATCGGAGGTCACCAATCTGAAACTACAGGACCTTGACCGCGCTCGCAAGGTCATCTGGGTCCGCGACGGCAAAGGCCACAAGGACAGGCAGGTCATGCTGGCGGAATCGCTCCGCGAAGTGCTGATCGCCTACTGGCGCTGGAAGCGCCCCGCCGACTGGTTCTTCCCCGGGGACAAGCCCGATTGTCCGCTCACCACCAAGACCGTTTTCTGGGTATGCAGAAAGGCTGCACGACTGGCAGGCATCGCCAAGCCGGTGCATCCGCATTCGCTGCGGCACGCTTTCGCCACGCATCTGCTGGACGATGGCGTTAGCCTGGTCGTCATCCAGGCGCTGCTCGGTCACTCAGATCTGAAAACCACGGCCCGCTACCTGCACGTGAGCGATGCCACGGTTCGTTCTACCAGAAGCCCGCTTGAAACGCTCGGCTCACTCGATCTGGTTCGGATCACGAAAGATACTCCGCCAAAGCGATGAGCGAACGTCGGCCCGAAATGGCCGATGTTTTCCGCACGTACGAGAAAGGCTTTTTCGCGCAATGGGGGCATGTGCTCAGTCCTCAACAGAAGAAAGCCTTCGAAGCGATTCGCGACTGCCGCACCGCTGCCCTCGGCTGGCACGCGGAATATGTTGAGCAGTGCGATACGTGCGGGCACCTGGCCATCTCGTATAACTCGTGCCTTATGGGGAGTATTTTCTAATGGGGAGTTTGGCCTCAGGATCCACGCTGGGTTGGCCTATTCGATCGGATTAGGCGGGCGGCGACTCACCA
>Ga0302156_10003064_pt1 | contig 13234 bp, 12 predicted proteins | sample I_Bog_N3_2_FD_193503 | JGI IMG/M metagenome (GOLD analysis project Ga0302156, IMG submission 193503) | Peat permafrost microbial communities from Stordalen Mire near Abisko, Sweden - I_Bog_N3_2 | ecosystem: Environmental > Terrestrial > Soil > Wetlands > Peat | place: Sweden: Abisko, Stordalen... | reverse complement strand
GAACGACGAGGTGCGGAGCCTGCAGCCGTTCCGCGTCATAGGGTACGGCCCCCGGCTTGATCGTCTTAAACCTGAAGCCGCCGTCCGGACCGGTCTTGATGCGTCCGAAACCGACGGCTTCACCCATAGAACTCGCAGGTTTGCCTGAAATGTATTGGCCACTTCCGTCGGCCTGCCATATCTCAAGAAATCCATCAGGAACAGGCACACCCTCGCCGTCGAGCAGATGGCCCTCCACTATGATGGCCTCGCCCTGCGCGCCGCAAGCCACCTCTTCTGTACAGAGCGGCAATAGTCCGATGGAAAAATACGGCCCGACCGTCTGGGACCCTGAGAGTGGCAGGCTCATCGCTTCCCCTCCTCAAAGGGAGTGTCGTTCGTCCCGCGCAAGACGATATTGAACTCATAGGCAAGCGCGAACGCAGGCTCGGTCTTCTCGATGTCAAACCGCGCGATCAGTCGCTCCCGCGCCCTGGGGTCTGTGATCGAGTTGAAGATCGGGTCCAGCGCATGCAGCGGGTCGCTCGGGAAGTACATCTGCGTCACCAGGCGCGAAAGAATTCCGGCGCCGAAGAGCGAGAAGTGAATATGCTGGGGCCTCCAGGCGTTGTAGTGGTTTCCCCACGGATAGGCCCCCGGCTTGATCGTCCGGAACTGAAAGCGGCCCTCGTCGTCGGTGATGACGCGCCCAGCTCCGCTGAAGTTCGGATCGAGCGGAGCATCATGCTGATCCACCTTGTGCAGGTAGCGGCCCGCGGCATTGGCCTGCCACACCTCCACCAACGCGCTGCGCACCGGACGCCCATCCTCATCGAGAACTCGTCCATGGACCAGCATGCGCTCGCCGAGCGGCTGTCCGGCATGTTGCGCGGTCAGGTCATTGTCGTTCGGCTGCAACAGTCCGTGTCCAAACACCGGCCCTGTGCGCTCTGAGAGCGTGTGCGGCAGAACCACGAGCGGCTGCGACGGAGCCCGTAGCACCGACGAGGCATAGGGCGGGTAGCAGTAGTCCGGCTGGCTTCCCGGCGGGTCCTCCGGCCGAATCTGCGGCGACCTCGTCTCTGTCTCCAACATGTCGTCTCCTAGACCTTCTCCAGCGCCAGCGCGACTCCCTGCCCCACGCCGATGCACATCGTAACCAGCGCATACCGTCCACCCTGCTCATGAAGTTGCTGCACGGCAGTCAGGACCAGCCGCGCTCCACTCATACCCAGCGGATGCCCGAGCGCAATCGCACCGCCGTTCGGGTTCACGTGCGCTGCATCGTCCGGTACCCCAAGCTGGCGAAGGCACGCAAGCGCCTGGCTCGCAAAGGCCTCGTTCAACTCAATCCAATCGAATTGATCGATAGTGAGTCCAAGTCTCGCCATCAGCTTGCGTGTAGCGGGAACCGGTCCCATCCCCATAATGCGCGGCGCAACCCCTGCCGTCGCCATGCCGAGGATGCGCGCCCGCGGCGTGAGCCCGTGCTTTGCAGCCGCCTCTTCGGACGCGAGGATCACCGCCGCGGCACCGTCGTTGATGCCCGCCGCATTCCCTGCTGTCACCGTGCCCGGCTTGCGGAACAACGCCGGCAGCTTCGCCAGACCCTCCAACGTAGTGTCAGCCCTGGGATGCTCATCCTCTGTCACTAGCAGATCCGTCTTCTTGTTGCGGACGTTGACTGGAACAATCTGCTTCGAATAGAAGCCAGCGGCTGCCGCCTTCGTGGCGCGCTGTTGACTGCGCAGTGCAAAGGCATCCTGGTCCGCGCGCGAGACGGAAAATTCCTCCGCCACATTCTCGCCTGTCTCCGGCATCGAATCCACACCGTACTGCGCCTTCATCAGCGGATTGATGAACCGCCATCCCAGGGTCGTGTCCTGTAGTTCAGCGGAGCGGGAGAAGGCGGACTCCGCCTTACCCAACACAAACGGCGCACGCGACATCGACTCGACGCCACCGGCGATCACAAACTCCATCTCGCCCGCTGCAATCGCGCGGGCCGCGGTGCCAACGGCATCCATTCCCGATCCGCACAGGCGGTTGATCGTCGTGCCGGGAACGGTCTCCGGCAGTCCTGACAGCAGAAGCGCCATCCGCGCCACATTTCTGTTGTCTTCGCCCGCCTGGTTCGCGCAGCCAAGAATCATTTCATCCAGTTGCGACCAGTCCACACCCAGATTGCGTTCCATCAGAGCGCGGATTGGAACCGTAGCCAGATCGTCCGCCCGAACACTGGCCAGAGCTCCGCCATACCGCCCGATCGGAGTCCGGATTGCATCGCAAACGAATACGTCTCTCATGCTTCGGCTCCTACGACTCCGTGCGCCTCGGCCGTGCGTTGATGCAGATTGCGGAGCGTCTGCAATTCGTGTTCCGACGGCAGGTCCGTCGCATGGCAGCCCTCAGCGAACTGGATCGCCCAGCCCGTCTTGTCGAGGATCGTCTCACGAGTCACTCCGGGATGAATGTGCGTCACCATCAGTTCGCGGGTTGTTGGGTCAGGCCGCAGGATACACAGGTCGGTGATGACCGCCGTCGGCCCCTTGCCCGGCAATCCGAGTTTCGCTCTCGAGTCGCCTCCAGTGAGATGTCCCACCGACGTGATGAAATCCAGCTTCTGTACAAAGGTGCGCTTCGATTGCCGCACGATGATCAGCACCTCCTTCGCCGACGAGCTGATCTCGGGTGCGCCACCGGCGCCAGGCAGACGCGTCTTCGGCTTGCGATAGTCGCCGATGACCGTCGTATTGAGGTTCGCAAAGCGGTCGAGCTGCGCCGCGCCCAGGAACCCCACGTCGACGCGCCCACCCTGCAACCAGTAGCGAAAGATCTCCGGCGTGGATACGACCGTATCGGCTGTGTCCGCGAGGTTGCCGTCTCCAATCGATAGCGGCAACACCGGCGGCTTGGCGCCGATGGGGCCCGACTCATAGATCAGAACTGCCTCGGGCGCGTGCGTCAGCCGGGCAAGGTTCGCCGCGGTCGACGGCAGGCCGATCCCGACGAAGCACACCGCGCCATTCCGCAGCATGCGGGATGCCGAGACCGTCATCATCTCGTCCGTAGTGTAGGCCGGTGCGCTCATGCGTTCACCACCTGTCCCGCGGTCGCCGCGAGCCGCTGCTCATACTCCGCAAAGTCCGATGTCTCCAGGATGTAGTGCTTGATCCATGCGAGGAAAGACTCACGGTCACGAGAGATTGCGTCCCATTGCCGGTAGAAAACATTGTCACGGTCATAGTACCCATGTGCATACGAAGGGTGGGCCCCATGCGGCACCAGGCATACCGCATCCACCACCCATCCGGGCAGCACGCAGGCATTCTCGGGCGCATCAAGCTTCTCCACGCGCTCTTCCACGGTCACAATCGCCCGCTTCGAGGCCAGCACGGCCTCCTTCTGAACGCCAACAATCCCCCATAGCAGCACATTGCCCTTCGCATCCGCCTTCTGCGCGTGGATCACAGCGACATCGGGCCGCACAGCCGGAGTCGCTGCGAGTTCCTCGCCGGTGAACGGACACCGGATCGTCCGAATCTGCGTATTGAACTTCGGCAGGTCGGACCCGCTGTACCCGCGCATGATCGCAAAAGGCAGATTGGCCGCGCCCGCTACATAGGCGTTCGCCATGTCGGCGTGGCTCCGCTCTTCCAACTCCAGCGCGTGAGGCCACGCCTGCTCCACGGCATCGCGCAGCCTGTGCAAGGAACCCACTCCCGGATTGCCACCCCACGAAAACGTCAGCTTGCGCGCGCATCCCGCCCCGATCAACTGGTCGTAGATCACATCAGGAGTCATCCGTATCAGCGAAAGGTTCCGAATGCCCTGCCGGATGATCTCGTGTCCAGCGGCGAACGGGATCAGGTGCGTAAACCCCTCCAGAGCGACGGTATCGCCATCGTGGATGTGCGTCCTGACTGCTTCGGAGAGTGACGTCCAATGTGCCATAGTTTCAATCGGGTTGGTGATGAAGACAAGCTGTAGCGATATGCGATTCGCGCTTCACTCATTACTTATAGCTATAGGCCGGCGCACGAAAAATGGTTCGCTCGGAAATATCCAGTGGCAATCCGACGTAATTCTCTGCCAATGACTTAGCGGCAGCTCTTGATGTGGAGAGATAGTCCAGTTCAGCAATCTGCCGCCGCCGGTCAAACGGCGACGCATCCGGAAAGCGATGCATCAACGAAGTCAACCACCATGAAAATCTCTGTACCTTCCATATCCTCCTTAAACACGTATCGGAGTAGCTTGCCAGCAAGTCCTTTGAGCCGGTCTGGTAAAAAGCCGTCAGCGCGGACGCAAGCACCCGTATATCAGACACCGCCAGGTTCATCCCCTTCGCCCCGGTGGGCGGAACAATGTGGACGGCGTCGCCGGCAAGAAAGAGCCTCCCGTACTGCATCGGCTCGGTCACGAAGCTGCGCATCGGCGTCACCGACTTCTGCGTAACCTTCCCGACGTTCGGCTTCCAGCCGTCCTCGCAGTCAAGCCGGGTCAGCAGCTCTTCCCAGATGCGCTCATCCGGCCATAGCTTGATGTCCTCCGCTGGATCGCATTGGAGATAGAGCCGTGTGACCTCCGGCGACCTCATGCTGAAGAGCGCGAATCCGCGCTCATGATTCATGTACACCAGCTCTTCCTGCGAGGGAGCTGCGTCGGCGAGGATACCCAGCCAGCCGAACGGGTAAACCTGCTCATACGTCGTCAGCGCGCCTTGCGGGACCGAGGGCCTGCATATCCCATGGAACCCATCGCACCCGGCGATGTAATCGCATGCAATCTCGTGCGTCACTCCGCCCTTCTCGTATCGCACAATGGGACGTTCGCTATCGAGCCTGTCGATGCTGACACTCTCTACTTCAAACTCAATCGCGGCGCCAACCGCGAGTCTGGCCTTGACTAAGTCCTTAATTACCTCATTCTGACCGTAGACGGTGACAGACTTCCCCGTAAGCTCCTGCATGTCGATCCGGAGACGCTTCCTGTTGAAGCCCAGTTCGATCCCTTGATGGACTAGCCCTTCCTTCGCCATGCGCTGATCCAGGCCTGTCTCGTGCAGCAGGTCCACCGTTCCCTGCTCCAGCACACCGGCGCGGACGCGCTGCTCAACATAATCCCTGGAACGAGTCTCGAGGACGATGGCCTCAATGCCTTGAAGATGGAGAAGGTGTCCCAGCATAAGCCCCGCAGGCCCAGCTCCAATGATCGCTACCTGTGTCCGCATCTTCCATCCTGTTCGCTCTATGTTTAAGCGCAGCAATTCGCGCACGCCCACCTAGTGGCGTCAATTCTAGTTCGTGACCACGTTAGTGGTCTGGCCCGCCTCTGGCAATTGCGATAGATGCATCTGTATCATGCACGCCATGCATGTTAAGGACCTTGAACTGAGCCACATTCGGCTGCTGGCACGGTTGATCGAGACCCGCAACCTGTCGCGCGCCGCCCGCCAGATGGACCTCTCCCCCTCGGCGGCCAGCCACTCGCTCGCCAAGCTCCGCAAGCTTTCAGGTGACCCTCTGTTCATAGCCTCCAGTGGGGGCCTCATGCCGACACCCTATGGAGACCGCCTGGGTACCGCCGCGAAAGAGGCGCTCGAAGTCCTTACAGCAGGCATTGCAGTCGAACCTCGATTCGATCCACGAACCGCAAGCAGGCGCTTCTCCATCTACCTCAGCAATGTTGGCCAGCTTACGTTCCTCCCAACCCTGATGGCGTTCCTGCAACGGGAAGCTCCAGGGCTAAGCATCCGCGCAGTGACCGCCCCGGTCGAGAGTCCGGGTAAGGCGTTGGAGTCCGGCGAAATCGATCTGGCCATCGGCGTCTTCGATAACCTGGTCGGCGGCTTTCATGAGACGCCGCTGGGCCGCGAGCCTTATGTCTGTCTCGTGCGCAAAGACCATCCGAGTTTTCTATCCGGCATGAGCATGGACGCATTCCTGGAGGTGCCACACGCCATCGCCGACGCGATCGGAACAGCTCACCACGCCGCATTGGATCGGGCAATCGAGCGCAGCAAGATCAAGCGCCACGTAAAACTCATCGTCCCGGAGTTCGCCGCGCTGCCGATGCTTGTACTGGATTCCGACCTTCTGGTCATCGTCCCTCAACGGCTGGCAGCCCTCTTCGCTCCCCACATCCCTATCAAAATATTGCCGCCACCCATTTCGATACCACCCATGAGCGTCGCGATCTACTGGCATGAACGCTATCATCGGGACTCCGCGAATAAATGGTTGCGCCAGGCTTTCGTGAAACTATTCCAGGGAGAATGGAAAGAAGCGGCGCGATAATGTGATTCGGGTCTTCAGCCCTTCTAGAACACGAGGTCGCGAAGAAGACGTAGACGCGAAAGTCATAAAACTCGTACGCATTGCCGACGCGTGTCCGCATCGCCCCCATCTCGCGGTTGACAGCAACAACCTCCGTGCCACCAAATCGCTATAACGAAGCTCTATTCGCCATAGCAAATATACGAGGAGTCTGCCTTGAGCAAATATGTTCTGCGTCCCGGCGATGTACCGTCGTACAGCCCGGCCAACCATGAAGGCACAAAGAACTACCGTCTCGTCGCTCCCGGCGTGAACGGCGCGCAGTACATGGAGATCATCTACGGCGACATCCAGCGCCACGCCGGTGCCGTAGCCCATGCGCATCCTGCCATGGAGCAGGCGACCTACGTCCTTGAAGGCGAGGCGACAGTGAATATCGATGGCGAACAGAACCATGTCCAGGCCGGCGACCTGCTCTTCTTTCCGGTCGGCGTCTTTCACGATATTCAGGTCATCAGTGAGCGCATTAAGCTGCTGGTCATCTACGCTCCGCCATACGGCGAAGACCCCGGTAAGGTCATCAGACGCGCAGAGACAGCCTCCCAGTCTTGATCGACTAAGCTCCGGACTCGCCCAGGATTCGGCACGCCTCCACCACCAACTGCGCCGCAACCTTAAGCTGGCGTTCCATGCGGGCCACAGGACCGGCGACGGTGATCACATGCGCCGCCTTGTGCCAGAGAAAGACGCTGGAGACGGTGACCACTCCAGTGAGACTCTCTTCGCGGTTGACGAACCATCCTCGCGCCTTGGACTCAGCAATGTCCACGAGCAGCTTGGGCTTCGAAGTAATTGTCTTATCGGTCATCCGCTTCAGTTCCGCGGTCTGGAGCTGCTTCTTCAGCGCGGCGGCGGACAACGTACTCAGGAACGCCTTGCCTGCGGAGGTGGCATACAGGCTGCGGACCTCCGCGCCCTCTGTGACAGAGAAGCGGAGAGGATGCGGCGGCTCCAGCACCAGCAGGTACAGTAGCTGCATCCCGGTGGCCTTGGACAGAGTGACCGTCTCTCCCAGCTCGTCCCCGATCTTGGTCAGCAGCAACTCGGCACGCTGCACCACAGAGTCATTGGCGGCAATCACTCGGCTGATGTTGTGCAGCCGGCGAGTGGGATAAAAGCCGGCCCGGGGCGCGGTCTCATACACATATCCGCGCGCCACCAGCGCATGGATCACGTCATGGCAACTCGAGATGGGAATATCCAGCAGCCGTGCCATATCCGTGAGAGAGAGTGGGCGCTTCTCCGCGGCAAACATCTCAAACACGTCCAGAGTGCGCTCGACAATCTTTGACATAGATACAAGCCTCTTACAGAAAGTAGTTGGCCGCAACCTGAGAGTGCCTCTCCGGCACACAGGAAACAGCGTCAGAAATGTTTCTCTATGGAGTCTTGCAAGGAGCGCACGCAGGAGTATAAGCTTATCGCGTTTGCGAATTATTATTCGCCATAGCGTATAAGGAGCCAGGATGAGTGGACCTCTCCACGGCATTCGAATCATCGACCTGACCACCGTCGTCATGGGGCCTGCGGCCTCGCAGGTGCTGGCCGACCTCGGCGCCGACGTCATCAAGGTCGAGTCCTCCGGCGGCGACACCATGCGCAACATCGGCCCCATGCGGAACCCGGGCATGGGTCCCCTCTTCATCATGGCGAACCGGAACAAACGCAGCATCATGCTCGACCTGAAGAACCCGGACGACATGAAGCATCTGGAAGGCCTCATCGCGGGCGCCGACGTCTTTCTATCCAACATCCGCCCGCGCGCGCTGGCACGTCTCGGCCTGGCATACGAGAACGTGCAGAAGCTGAATGCTTCGATCGTCTTCTGTAGTTGCGTCGGCTATGGACAGAACGGCCCGCTGGCAGCGGAGCCCGTCTACGACGACCTGATGCAGGCCGCCTCGGGTGTCTCCGGCATGTTTGAGCGCGTGGATGGCAAGCCGCGCTACGCTCCAGTGAACATCTGCGACCGCGTTGTGGGCCTGAATGCGGCGGTTGCTGTACAGGCAGCATTGATTCATCGCCAGCGCACCGGCGAGGGCCAATCCGTAGAAGTTCCCATGTTCGAGACGATGGCTGACTTCGTTCTATCGGACCACATCGGCGGCCTCGCCTTCGTTCCTCCGCTCGGCCCCACGGGCTACCTCCGTCTGCTCTCGCGCGAGCGCGGCCCCTACGCCACGACGGATGGCTACCTTGCCGTCGTGGTCTATACCGACGCCCACTGGCGTCGATTCACCGCCATCATCGGCCGGCCTGAAGTGCTCGAAGATCCACGCTTCCACAACATGCAATCGCGCACCACTCACGCGGAAGACGTGGGACGCCTGCTCGCTGGTGAGCTGGCCAAGCGTTCCAGCGGCGAGTGGCTCACGCTATTGCGCGAGGGCGACATCCCGGCCTGCCGCGTCAACTCCGTCGATGAGCTCTTCGACAACGAACATCTTGCGGCGGTCGGCTTCTTCTCGGAGGTAGATCACCCCACCGAGGGCCGCCTGCGGCTGCCCCGTTCCCCTCTTCTCTTTTCTCGCACACCCCTGGAGGTCCGGCACCTTGCGCCGCCGCTGGGTTATCACAACCAGGAGTTAGGGATTGAGAGGCATGAACCCGAGCTATCTATAACCTCTCCCAACAAGGCTTGAACACCATGTCTACAGACAACATCGCCCCGGTGCTGGTCGAGATGCGCGGCACTACTTTATGGATCACCATCAACCGCGCGGAGCGGCGCAATGCGCTGAACCCCCAGGTGATCGCAGGCATCCATGCTGCGATGGTCTCAGCGTCGGCGAATCCTTCCCTGCGCGCGATGGTGCTGACCGGCGCCGGAGAGAAGGCCTTCTGTGCCGGCGCGGACCTGACCGAAGGCACCGGCGTGTTTGCGGCCGCAGCGAATGAGCCGACCACGGACTTCGGCCGCCTGGCCCGCGTCGTGCGGCAGATCGGCATCCCCATCGTGGCGCGGATCAACGGTGCCTGCGTTGCCGGCGGCATGGGCCTGCTCTCCCTGTGCGACCTGGCCATCGCCGCCAATCACGCACGCTTTGGCCTGCCGGAGGTCAAGGTCGGCGTCTTCCCCATGCAGGTGCTGGTCTATCTGCGCCGCACCCTGGCGCCGCGTCACCTCAACTATCTCTGCCTCACCGGCGAACTGATTACCGCAGCGCAAGCACTGCAGATGGGCCTTGTAAACGAGGTGGTGGCGAGTGCGGATTTGGACGCCAGAGTCACAGCACTGCTCGAAACACTGGGCAACGCCTCTCCCGCCGCAACCCGCCGCGGCAAATACGCAATGCACGCGATGGAGTCCATGGGCTTTGACGCCGCGCTGGCGTTCGCGGAGTCGCAGATTGCTCTCGCTACACAGACCGACGACGCCCGCGAGGGACTGGCCGCATTCAAAGATAAGCGCGCGCCCAACTGGGCCGCGCCCAGAGAAACCGCCAAGGAGTCCGCCTCATGAGTGACCGCATCGTTCGCATCGGCGGAGCCTCGGGCGCGTGGGGAGACAGTCCCATGGCCATCGCCCAACTCCTCACCGAGCCGGTCGACTACCTCATCATGGACTACCTCGCCGAGGTCACCATGTCGCTGCTGGCAAAGGCGCGTCTCAAATCCCCGGAGGCAGGCTATCCCCCGGACTTCGTCGCCTATCTGGAGCCGCACCTGAAGACCCTGCTGGATCGCGGCATCAAAGTCGTCAGCAACGCCGGCGGCGTCAACCCCATGGCCTGCAAGCGCGCGCTCGAAGCCGCAGCGGAGAAGGCCGGCCTCTCTCTCCGCGTGGCGGTCGTGGAGGGCGACGATGTGATGCCCATGATCGAAGAGCTCCGCGCGCAGGACACTCGCGAGGCCGTATCGGGCGAGCCGCTGCCTGCGGCGTTGCTCTCGGCGAATGCCTACCTTGGCGCACTGCCCATCGTTGCCGCTCTAACAAAGGGCGCGGACATCGTCATCACCGGTCGCTGCGTGGACAGTGCCCTGGCGCTCGGCATTCTGATGTACGAGTTCGGCTGGCCCGAGGACGACTATGACAGGCTCGCCGCAGGAAGTCTCGCCGGCCACCTGTTGGAGTGCGGCGCGCAGGTAACGGGAGGTCTCTTTACCGACTGGGAGACCGTTCCCGGCTGGCACAACATCGGTTACCCCATCGCCGAGTGCGCCGCGGACGGCACGTTGACCATTACGAAGCCGAAGAACACCGGCGGCATCCTCACAACCGCGAGCGTCGCGGAGCAGGTCTTGTATGAGGTCGGCGACCCCGCAAACTATCTGCTGCCAGATGTGACGGCGGACTTTTCCCTGCTCCATCTGGAGGCCCTGCAGAACGGAGTCCGCGTAAGCGGCGCTCGCGGCCATGCTCCAACGACAACCTACAAGGTCTCCGCCACCTATCAGGATGGCTTCCGCGCGATTGCGCTGATCGTCATCATTGGTATCGACGCCGCGCGCAAGGCCGAGCGCACCGCCGAGGCGCTCGTCGCCCGGTCGGAGATGCTCTTCGCGGAGCGCGGTTGGCCGGGCTTCACAGCCACCCACATCGAAGCGCTGGGCGCGGAGTCCGCGTATGGCGCCGCCTCGCAGGCCCGCAACACCCGAGAGGTCGTTCTCCGCCTCGTCGTCGATCATCCCAGCTTCAACGCGCTGGATCTGTTCGCGCGCCAGGTTGGCGCAGTGGGCATCAGCTTCGCGCAGGGTACAGCAGGATTGATCGGCGGCCGGCCCAAGCCGACTCCCGTCGTACGGCTGTTCACGCTGTTCGTGGAAAAGAGCACCATGCCCGAGCCAACCGTAACCGTAGGCTCGGACGCCCCCTTCTCCGTCGCGATCCCACCGGGCAAGCCCCTCTCACATTCCACTATTCCGCCGATTACCTCACACCCGGCGAACGGCCCGACGATCGAAGTGCCGCTGCTGCGCGTCGCGCACGCACGCTCCGGCGACAAGGGCAACTCCTCGAACATCGCCATCTTCTCCCGCAAGCCGGAGTATGTGGACCATCTGCGCGCCGTCCTCACGCCGCAGCGCATCGCGGAGCACTTCAAGCTCGTCGCCGATGGCCCCGTGGAGCGATTTGAAGCGCCGGGCCTGCACGCGTTCAACTTCCTCATTCAGTCTGCGCTTGGCGGAGGCGGCATGGCCTCCCCCCGCATCGATCCGCAGGGCAAGGCCTACGGTCAGCGCGCGCTGGAGATGCTTGTCTCCGTGCCAGGCGCATGGCTTGAGTCATGATTTGGAATACGCTTATCCGAGGGAAGATGCATGGGGAAGCCGCATGAACATCGCTGAACTGATTGCCATCGACACGCACGTCCACGCCGAGGTCTCCTGCTGCCAGCCGCCCGACCCCTTCGGCAAGGAGTTCGACGACGCGGCCGACAAGTACTTCGGCGCAGCCTTCGCCAACGGCCGCCGCCCCACCATTCCCGAAACCATCGACCTCTACCGCGAGCGCAGGATCGGCTTCTGCATGTTTACCGTCGACTGCGAAGCCAACCTCGGCCGCCGCCGCATCCCCAATGAAGAGATCGCCGACTTCGCACAAAAAAACTCCGACATCATGATCGCCTTCGCCAGCATCGACCCCCACAAAGGCAAGCTGGGCGCACGCGAGGCCCGCCGGCTCATCCAGGACCACGGCGTCCGCGGCTTCAAGTTCCATCCCACGCTGCAGGGCTTCTTCCCGAACGACCGCATGGCATATCCCATCTATGAGGTCATCGCCGAGCACAAACTCCCGGCAGTCTTTCACACCGGCCACTCCGGCATCGGCTCCGGCATGAAAGGTGGCGGCGGCCTCCGCCTGAAGTACTCCGAGCCCATCTACCTGGACGACGTCGCCACCGACTACCCCGACATGAAGATCATCATGGCTCATCCCTCCTGGCCGTGGCAGGAGCAGGCGCTCTCCATCGCCCTCCATAAACCCAACGTCTACATCGACCTCTCCGGCTGGTCGCCCAAGTACTTCTCGCCCGAGCTCATCAAGTACGCCAACTCCCTGCTGAAACACAAGATGCTCTTCGGCTCGGACTTCCCGCTGATCCATCCCGACCGCTGGCTGGAGGACTTCGCCGCCGCCAGCTTTAAGCCAGAGGTGCGCCCGCTCATCCTGAAGGAGAACGCGCAGAAACTGCTGGAGCTCTGAACTTGTCCGCATAGAATCTCGGTCTTGGCAGCGGCCTACCCCCCTCCCCTGCACCGTCCTTTCCCCGTCTTCGCTCCTTCATCCCATCAAATTTCCCTTCATCTACTGTTCAAAATTGAACAGATGTTCCCCCCTGCCCTGTTGGATATTGAAAGCTGGATAGGACTGGCGGACAGCATCCTGCTGCATCGTTGCTGTCTCATCGACATTGTCGGGACATCGCTCCAGCACCAAGCGAGTTCGTAAGGCATGGCAAGGCGAACTCCCTCGCTCAACTCAGGCATCACCTTGAAAGAGGAAACAACTTGCTGAAACGAATTCTGATCCTCTCCACGATCTCTCTCTTCTGCACCCAGGTGGCGCTCGCCTCAGACCATGAGGACGACGTCTCCCGCACGCACAAGGCCGCCGAGGTCTTCAAAGAGATCATGGACACCCCCGACCACGGCATCCCGCACGACCTGCTCGTCAAGGCCCGCTGCATCGCCATCGTCCCCGGCGACAAGAAGTTCGCCTTCGTCTTCGGCGGAACCTACGGTCGCGGCCTCGCCAGTTGCCGCACCGGCCACGGCTGGTCCGCTCCGGTCTTCATCGCCATCGACGGCGGCAGCGTCGGCTACCAGATCGGCGGCTCTTCCACCGACCTCGTCCTGCTCTTCATGAATGATCACGCGCTGCAGCACCTGCTCGGCGACAAGTTCAAGCTGGGCGCCGAAGCCACCGTCGCCGCCGGCCCCGTCGGCCGCGACGCCACCGCCTCCACTGACGT
>Ga0302156_10003053_pt1 | contig 13259 bp, 7 predicted proteins | sample I_Bog_N3_2_FD_193503 | JGI IMG/M metagenome (GOLD analysis project Ga0302156, IMG submission 193503) | Peat permafrost microbial communities from Stordalen Mire near Abisko, Sweden - I_Bog_N3_2 | ecosystem: Environmental > Terrestrial > Soil > Wetlands > Peat | place: Sweden: Abisko, Stordalen... | reverse complement strand
ACCCATCTGGTCGCGATTGACGACGAAGATGTTTCCGTCTTTTCCGCCGCCAATCGTTTCATGCGGGGTGCTCGAGGAGTTGTTGGGGACCAGGATATTGGATCCGCTACCCAGATCGACATCATTTTGCTCGAGGAGCAAGGCGTTATCGGGAGTGAAGTAATCGAGCGGCGCCAGACTGTTTGGATCCAGCCGCAGGAACGAATCGCTGTAACCGGTGGTGATCTGGTCGCCCTCGTCGACCCCCGACATCAGATACAGGTCGCCCGTAATGTCATCGATGGCAATGGCTCCGCCGCTCGCCCACAGTCCGCCTCCGCCATTATCGTTCGGTGTGTCATTGAAGACGGCGACCTGTTTCAGCGTAGTTTTGTTGTAAGAGATTACCCAGCCGTGAACGCAACTGCCGAAGGGAATATAAATCGCATTGGTGACGGGGTTGAGCGCGAGGCCCATTCGTTGATAGCAGTCTGTTCCTAGCGTTATAGCGTGGCTCGAACCTGTTCCCTCAGTACCGTTCACAGTGCCGGTGATGTTGATGGGGCCGCCGAATTTTTCTGCTCCAGTCGCTACGTCCAGCGCGTGTAAGAAAAACGGGGTCGGATCGCCGGAACCGCTGATCTCCGCCACCAAATAGATCGTATTGGTGGTCGCATCGATCACGGGAGTGGAGAGAATCCCGACATAAGGATTTACACCCGAGACGTCGTCCTTGGTGACGTGGGTTCCGAGGTTTATGTGCCAGAACGGCGTGGTTTGGACGCCCGTGGCGTCGAAGGCGTAAACACTATTGTTTTGCGTAACGGTATAAACGACGGCGTGAGTTGAGCCAGCGATCGACACTTGGGGGAGATACAAGGGCTGCGCATAAATTTGACCATCCACCGGATAACTGGCGAGTTTTCCGAACTGGGTGGAGTTCACGTTGGCAGTGGTCAAAGTGGTTTCCTGGGTAAATGCGCCATCTCGAGCGTCATCGTTGTGGTAGGTGAGTATGGCTGCCGGAGCGCCGTTGATGACGGTCAGAGGAGTCGTCGCGGTCAGCGCGGGGTAAAGCGAAGGTGTGGCTGCGATGGTGTGCGATCCAGTTGCGTTGGGGGCGGTATAGAGGCCGGAGGAAGAAATCGTTCCGGTCGTAGAGTTTCCGCCGGCAATGCCGTCAACGGACCAACTGATGGTTCCGCCGCTCACACCCTGCAGGTTTGCGGTGTATTGCTGCGTTGCGGTGGGCATGACGGTGGTGGGTCCCGGAGAGACGGTGAGATTGAAGACGGTGGCAGATCCGTTTGCGCTGAGTGCTGTATTTGCCACGCTAGTCGCCGTCACATTGTGATTGCCAGCCTGCGACGGAGCCGTGTACAAGCCCGAAGCATTGACTGTACCCACGGAAGAATTCCCTCCGCTGACTCCGTCCACCGACCATGTAACGGACGTATTGGAGTATCCCGCCACGGTAGCGGTGAATTGTTGCGTGCTGCTCACCGCTACGTCTGCCGTTCCGGGACTGACGGAGGCCGTCGCGTTCACGGTGACCGCAGCAGAGGCTGACTTCGAGGTATCTGCAACGCTGGTGGCCATCACAGTATGACTTCCGGCGAGCGATGGAGCGGTGTAAAGGCCCGCCGCGGTGATGACGCCGACAGTTGAGTTGCCGCCGCTGATGGCATCGACTGTCCAAGTGACAGCGGTATTGCTGGTGTTTTGCACGGTCGCCGTGAATTGCGTCGTCGTATTCACGTTCATGGTGGCGGAGGATTGGTTGAGCTGCACCGACACTGGGGCGGAAGAACCCGACGAACCGGATGATCCGCATCCTGCAAACGTAAGAGCGAGGGCAACTGCGAGGCTCGGAGCGTAAATTTTGGACATAGGTGGCGGCCTTAGGGGGCAAAGATTACGTAGTGCCGAGTAATAGTTGCGGGCAAGCGCGCATTGGTTGCTGAGGAGTTTCGATCCCAATTGCCCGGACGATGAAATTGGCGGAGATTCGGGAAGCGCACCGACGGGCAGAGGGCGGCGGAATCAACGGAAAAATCGTACTGCTGCCGTAGAACGAAGATGTGTTTCTGTGTGGGATTTTCAGCGATTTATCTGACGTGTTTTCTGACGGACAACCGAAGAACCGCTACATCCCCGCTTTTGTTTAGCAAAAAAGCCCCACGCCTGTGAGGGAATAGCGCCTGCAACGGCGCTCTTGGAGGTGAGCAGTAAGAACACTCAATTCAAGTCCGCTAAAAGGAGACCTCCATGAAATCAATAAAAATCTTTGCCCGTATCGCCGCCAGCCTGCTGTGCCTTGCCGTCTTTACATCGGCCAGCTTCGCCAAAACCAGTCCTCTCGCCAACCCTTACGGAATGGCCGTCGACGTAAAGGGCAACCTCTGGGTCGCCAACGCCAACGGCGGCGACTCCCAATTCGGCCAGATTCTCGAATATAACGCCGCGTACGTTCAACAGACGAAAGCGACCATTACTTCAAACCTCAATATTCCCCTCGCCGTCGCCTTCGATCCCGTGGGCAATCTCTGGGTGGCGAACGGTGCCGCCAGCAATGGCGGCACGGGAGGTAGCATTGCCGAGTACGTCGGCGGCGTTCAAAATACGGCCGCTACCATCACCGACGGTATCTTTGACCCTGCCGCGATGGCCGTGGATGGCATCGGGGACATTTGGGTTCAGAATGGAGGTGTCAGCCTTAACGTGTATAGCCCGATTCAACCCTTTAACCCCACAGTCAATCTCATCCAAAGCCTGACTAGTCTCGGGCCATTCTCTGGCCTCGCGGCCGAGAACGATGTTGTTGCTTTTGGCTACTCCCAAGGCACCGGGTTTGCGGCGGTGGAGCCGTACCTGGCGTCCAGTAACCTACAGGGCGAACGTTGGACGAGCATCGGCGTCGCTATCGGCGCCGATAATAAAGGCAATTTCTACGTCGGCACGAGCAGCGGGATCGTCTACATCGTCACATCCGCTGGCGCCGTCAACGGCTTTCTGCAACTGTCGTTCTCTCCCACTGGCATCGCCGTCGACAATGTCCACGGACGTGTTTATATCTCTGACGGCCCTGGAAACACCATTTACGCCTATAGTCCCGCGGGCGCGCTGCTGCACACCATCAACTGACAAACTTTCTATCCAATTGGCTAGCTATCTAGAGGGCGGACAGGCATTGCCTTTCCGCCGCGTTCTTCTTTGTGCGGAGAATTTCTTCCCGTCCATGAGGGGATTTGCTCTCCAACCACGCTCTTGGAGGTGAGCAGTAAAAACGTCAAATTACGAACTCGCTCATTAGGAGGACCACCATGAAATCCACGAAGAGCTTCGCTCGGATCGCCTCGACCCTGCTGTGCCTGACCGTTTTCGCGGCAGCCAGCTTCGCCAAGAACCATCCTTTGAACCAGCCCAGCGGATTGGCCGTCGCGTCCAACGGCGATCTGTATGTAGCCAACGAGGGTGGAAACGAGATTCTTGTCTATGCCCCCAGCTATAGCCAGATTGCTGGCAAGACGATCACGCAAGGCATCAACAGCCCAACCGCCGTCGCCTTCGACCCGCAGGGCAATCTTTGGGTCGGCAACCTAATTCAATCGGAGACCCAGGACGAATACCTGTCTGAATACTCGTCTGCCGGCAAACAGATCAATCCCGCGATTAGCGTAAGTAACTTTGAGACTTTCTATCCAACGCTCGCGGTCGACGGAGTGGGTGACGCTTGGATTTTGGGGGTCTACAAAGGACAGGATTGCGTCTTTGCGGTGAACGCTCCTAACGCCTACCCCACCGGATTGATTGACACACTTTATATCCAGACCGGCAACTACACTGCGGTCGCCGCGCGTGGCCCGTGGGTCGCCTTCGGCACGCTGACCAACGCGTCGTGGGAACTCACCGGCGCAGTTCTCACAAATTATACGCAAGGTTATTTTGGTAGCAGCGAAAGTGAGCCCTCGGGGGTTGTGGCTATGACTTTCGATGCAAACTTCATGCTCTACGTCGCCGCTCAGAACGGCTTTGGAGACACTGGCATCCAGTTCATCAACGTGCCCGCAGGTGGCGCGCCGATCAATAACATTACGTTGAACTATGTGCCCTCCGGTATGGCCGCCGACAGCGTTCACGAACGGCTGTATGTCGCGAACTCGAACACTAACCAGATCCAGGTTTACAGCACGACAACTTTCCAACTGCTAACGACGATTCAGTAGCAGTAAGAGTGGGAGGGGTCACGCGCGATTAATTTGCGGAAGGACGCCGCGGCCGGCGAAAAGCAGGTCGCGGATCCTTCTGCAAGTCGGCCAGACTCGCCTGGATCATCGGTTCCCCTTCGCCGGAACGTCCGAGCGCAACTAGGCAACGCCCTAACGCGCTCTGCGCCTCTGCGATCTGCCACGGTAGCAATGGGAATGGCGCCGACCGTGAAGACGCAAGCGCCTCACGCAAAAGCGGCTCGGCCTCGGGCGCTTTGCCCTCCGCAGTCAACACTTCGCCCAAGCGCACTTCGGCAGCGATCACATTCGGATGTCCGGGTGAGAATTCTTTCTTGCGAATTGCAAACGCCTGACGCAGCAATGGCTCAGCGCTCACCGCATCGCCCTGGAATGCTCTGGCTTCCGCGAGGTCGATCAGCGCGGCAACCGCCTGCGGATTTTCATCGCCATGAAGTTTGTGGGCGATATCGAGCACCTGCCGCGCATAACGCTCCGCGCCGGCATAGTCTTTGCGGTCGAATTGCAGCACTCCCAGACTGGCAGTCACGCGGGCGGCATACCAGTCCACTGGACCATTGGCCTTGGTAATCGTTTCGAGCGCCTGTTTGAGCGTCTTCTCCGCTAGCTCGTAGTCGCCTTTTTGCTGCAACAGTCGGCCCCAATAACCGAGGGCGAGTCCGAACGACGCGCTGTTTTCTCCCACCGTTTTGCGCCGAAGTTCCAAACTTTCCCGCAGAAAAGGTTCGGCGCCTTGCCAGTCGCCTTCATCCAATAACAAAATTCCCAGCTTGTTCAAAGGATAGGCAAGATCGGGATGATCGTTGCCCATAACTTTTCGTTGCAGCAAGAGTGCTTGGCGTTCCGTCGTCTCTCCACCGGCATTGTCGCCAGCATCCATCAATGCGCCGGCTAAGTTATGCAGAGCGAGGGCATAATCGGGACTATCCTCGCCGACATGTAGCCGATCGTACTCGACCAGTTCGCGCAGCAACTGGAGAGCCTCCTGATAATTGCCTTTGCGCTTCAGTAGTAACGCGAGATAGTTTCGTGAAAAAGAGTCGTAGTTGAGTTCGCGATCAATCGCCAATGCTTTGCGCAGCACTGGCTCTGCGTCGGCATCCCGGTTCTCGAGGTAAAGACATTCTCCGAGAACAGAAAGACTCTCGGCAACGGTCGCGTTATGTTCCCCGAGATTCCGTTCGCGAATAGCGAGCGCTTGCCGAAAGAGTGGTTCGGCTTTCGCGTACTTCCCTTGGAGTCTGATCGATGTTCCCAGGTTAACGAGCGTTTCAGCGACATCCGCACTCCCATCACCGAGCGTCTTCCTGCGGAGTGCGTAGGCGCGTTCAAGCAGCGGTTCGGCTTGGTCATACAATCCGAGCGTGGAATAAGCACGACCGATGGCGTCGAGCATCGTGCCTTGCAATTCCGGATCGCCCGCCAGTTCGCGGTCCACGCGCCTTGCGCCCTGGTCAAGCAATTCGCGGGCGGTGATCTGTTGGCCGCGGGCCGTTTGTGGCGTGGAGGCATCAAAAATACCTTCCAGAAATTGCGATTCGCGCTGGGCGGCAAGCCGTTCCCGTTGAGCAACAAGCCGTTCCCGCGTGGCACGTTTGGCTAGAATGCCCATGCCAATGCTGAATCCAACCAGCGCGAGCGTGACGACGACTGCAGCTGCGACGGCAGCTTTATGACGGCGAACAAACTTGCCGGACCGGTACTTCCACGTATCGGTGCGGGCATGGACCGGATAACCGGTGAGATACGCTTTCACGTCGCCAGCTAGTGCGGATACGGAAACATAGCGCCGGGCGGGCTCCTTGCGCATCGCCATCAGCACAATGTTGTCGAGATCGCCGCCTAGAGTTCGTGAAGCGTCAGGAGCGGCCAATTGCGGATTCGCGGCGCTTGCCACACTTGGCGGTTGTGGGTCCTGCTCGCAAATCACTCTCACCATCTCTAGAGGACTCGTCGTATCGAGCCCGAATGGGCGCTTGCCAGCAAGCAGTTCATACAGCAGAACACCTAATGCATAGACGTCAGTGGATGTGGTCACCTGCTCGCCGCGCACCTGCTCGGGGCTGGCGTACTCGAGGGTCATGAGCCGTTCGGCAGTGTGTGTTTGCGCGGGCTGCCCGGCCTCTGAGTCGAGCAACTTTGCAATGCCGAAATCCAACAACTTCGGAACGCCTTCCGGGGTGACCAGAATATTCGCAGGCTTGATGTCGCGATGAACTACGAGATTCTTGTGGGCATACTCCACCGCCGCGCATACCGCACAGAACAGCTGTAACCGTTGTTCCGTTCCGAGCTTGTTGATCCTGCAATAAGCGTCGACGGGAATGCCGTTCACATACTCCATGACGAGATACGGGAGGCCGTCGTCGGTGATTCCGCCATCCAAGAGGCGTGCGATGCCAGGATGATCAAGGTTCGCGAGAATCTGCCGCTCACTGCTGAAGCGGAGCAGCATCGCCCGGTTTTGTCCGAGCCCGCCCTGGACCGTCTTGATGGCTACTTCCTTCTGGTAAAGATCATCGGCGCGCGCGGCCAGATAGACCTTGCCCATGCCGCCTTCTCCCAACTGCCGCAGTACCTTGTAGGCGCCGATACGCTTGCCGGCAATCGCTCCCGCAGCAATCTGTTCGGTGGCGTCCAGCACAGGCTTGCGGAGGAACCCGATGGTCTGGCCCTCTACCTTAAGTAGCGATTCCACCTCCTTGAGCAAATCGGCATCGTCGCGACACGCCTGCTCGAGGAACGCAGCTCGACTGTCCGGTTCCAGTTCGAGGGCTGCGTAGAAGAGGTACTCGATGCGCACCCACCGCTCGGATCGTGGAGACGTTGCCATGCTCTGCGAGCTCCTAGGCCGGGTCGTTGGTGAGTTCGCGACGCAACCAGGCCTTCGCCATTTTCAACTCGCGGTGCACGGTCGCTGGAGAGATTTCGAGGGCCGTCGCGGTTTCGTCATAGGTGAGTCCACCAAACGATAGCAGTTCGACGATCTCGCTTTTGCGCCGGTCGTGCGTCGCCAGTCGCTCCAAAGCCTCGTCCAGCGCCACAACTTCACCTGCGGTTTGCGGTCCGATCATGACGGCTTCGTCCAGTGAAATGGTTTCGGCGCCGCCTCCGCGTTTCTGCCGGTTATGAGCCCGCGCATGGTCCACCAGAATACGGCGCAACAGACGGGCGGAAACTGCAAAGAAGTGAACTCGATCCTGCCAGGCTACGTCCGCTTCTACCAGCCGGAGATAAGCCTCATGGACTAGCGCCGTGGCCCGCAGTGTGTGGTCGGGACGCTCGGAACTCAAGGAGATTGACGCCAGCTTGCGAAGTTGCTGGTAGACGAGCGGCATGAGTTCGTCCAGTGCCGCTTTGTTCCCAGCGCCCCACTCTCTTAGGAGGCGCGTCACCAACTGCCGCTCCGAAGGAGTCTCCGTCATTGTGCGCCCCAAGTTGTCCCTAATTGGCTGCTTCTATTTGCGCTGCTCTCGAACAACTCCGTCAATACACAAAAAGCAAACCAGGTCCACTCTTCGCTCGCGCGAGAGAAGGGCCGCCGGATCCAGGGTTCCGAGGGTGGATTATAACGCAGATGCTTGAGGTTCCTCTGATTTGCCCCATTGCAATTGCACGGTCAGATTCCAGCATTCCTACCTTCCAACGGTTCTTAACTGTTAGTAGCCGGGAGCATTCCGGGCGTTGATCCTTCGAGTTCTGTTGCCCGCTCGGCGAGACAGATAATCGCAGTGACGTTCTTTTCTTCATCTCTCAACTTTCCTTCCTTTGCGAAGGCTGGAGCCAAGACTTCTCCGCGCGCGTTGGCTTGCTCCGCCAGTCCTTCTCGCGAGGAGCGATTTCTTTGAAACGAGACGGCCCAACTGGCCAGTAAGAGCACCGTTGGCTGAGCAAATCCTACTTTTGTAGGATTCATAAGCGCCGCAGAGAGTGTAAGATTTTTGGGAATTTGCTGGAATCAAAGGATTTTCATCTCTCGACTGTGATTAGCGGTTTCAGAGGCTTCATGAAAGGTATTTCCCTGGGCGCTGCTATTCTTCTGATCGTCTGCGCTCCTGCCTTTGCAGCGACTTCGGTTGATTTGGATCACGACTGGTTTTTTCGCATAGATCCAAACCAAATCGGCGATGCCGGTGAGTGGCAAAAGAAACTTCCTGCAGATACAGAATCGGTGAACCTTCCGCATACCTGGAACATTGGCAAGCATGACGACTACATCGGCAAGGCATGGTATTTCCGCACTTTTGACATGCCGCCGCAGACGACGAACCTTCATGTGAAGCTCCATTTCGGAGCCACGTTTTATTCGGCGAAAGTCTGGCTCAACGGAACCCGCGTGGGAGAACACGAGGGCGGCTACACCGCCTACGCGCTGGATATCACGCCTTATCTCCGCGCTACAAATTATCTCGCGGTTGAGATCGACAACCGTATCAGTGAGACGACCATTCCGGGTTTCGCCATGCGGGGATCTGGCAGCAAAGAGATGTGGTACGACTGGTGGAACTATGGAGGGATAGTTCGCGACGTTTGGCTGACGCTCTCCGGGCCGATCGAAGTTGACCGGCAACGGATCCGGAGCCGGGTGCACGAGAAAGCAGCGACTGTCGAGGACAGTATCTTCATCGAGAGCCGATTCAAGAAGAGCGAGCGTCTGGTGACCCGAGCAACGGTATTTGGACCCGACAACCAGCCTGCCACGACACAGACGCGCGTCGCAATGGTTGACCCGGGCATTCATGAACTCGCGGTTTCCGTGGAATTACCGGCACCGAAATTATGGAGCATCGATCATCCGAACGTTTATCGCATGGTGGTGCAGATCTCAGACGCTGACAGAAATCTATTGGACGAAACGAGCGATACGTTTGGCGTCCGCACCATCGAGATTCGCAATCGTCATCTGCTGATCAACGGAGAGCGCGCACGCCTCACGGGAATTGCACGTCATGAAGAGTCTACCTGGGAAGGCTTGGCCGAAACGGCGGGCACAATGCGCTATGACTACGACGACATGAAGACTCTGCAGGTGACGCTAACTCGGCCGGTGCATTACCCGCAGAATCCGTTCATCCTGGATTATGCCGACCGGCACGGGATTCTGCTCATACCGGAAATTCCGGTATGGCAATTCAGCGAAGCGCAGATGCGCGATCCGAAAGTGATTGCGCTGGCCAAGCAGCAGATGCGCGAGATGATTGAGCAAGCGGGCAATCATCCCAGTATCTTTGCCTGGAGCGTCTGCAATGAAAGCGACACGGAAACCGCTGGTGGAATCGCGTACTTCCGCGTGATGCGCGACTTTATTCGCCAAATCGATGCAGAACGCTTTGTCAGCTATGCCGACGACAATCTGGCCAAGCTAGAGCAAGGGCAGGATTCCGCCGCCAACGATGCGGACTTCGTGATGATGAATCAATACTTTGGCAGTTGGCATGGCCCGGCTGCGGCGTTGCCCGCTTCGCTGGACAAAGTGGACCGCTTGTTTCCCAATAAGATGGTGATCATTTCGGAGTTCGGGCTGCCGGGGATTTTTGCCAAGGATGCTGAAGAAGCAGATCGCATGCGTGTGAAAATCATCCAAGATCAGATACCAGAATTGGCACGCCGTGACTGGATTGCGGGCGCAATCTTCTGGTGTTATCAGGATTACAAGTCGCACCGCAACCTGCGTCCAGGTCTGGATGAAGGCTATGTCGATCACGGATTGGTGGACGAGTATAGACAGCGGCGTCCTTCTTATTATGTCTGGAAGGAGATGAACGCTCCGGCTTCGATTGAAGGACGGTTTGAGCAGTCCGCCGACGGCGCGCCCGGGACCTTTTTGGCCACGGTGAAGGCAAACTCGATGGAACGCTTGCCGTCCTATCCCATGCGCGATTATCGGCTGGAATGGGAGGTGCGGGACGAGAACAACAAAATCATTACCAGGGGAGCGCAAGCACTGCCTGATCTCGCCAATGTGCGCACCATAGCCGAAAGGCTGCAGCCGCTGGCACAAACATCCGCGCTCCGGTTGCATTTGACGCTGCTGACTCCTACGGGATCGATCGCGGCGGAAAATAGTGTCGACTGGCACCGCAGCGAAGTCGAATCGAAGACAGGTACGGTTCCCGTCACGGATTCAGGAGGAGCGCCTGCGCCAACGCAATAGAGTCCTGCTTTTTGCGTTTCTCATAGTTTCGTTTGCCCGCAGTCATGGCCAAGGGTATGCGATCGGTGCCGATATATCGTTTGCGCGGCAGGCCGAGCTACAGGGGGTTGTATTCAAAGAGAATGGCGTGGCGACTCCGGTTCTGGAGATTCTGAAGGCGCACGGATACAACTGGGTGCGGCTTCGAATCTTCAACTCGCCCATCGATCTCCCCAACGATCTCGATTACACGATTGCGTCCGCGAAGGCGGCGAAGAAGCTCGGATTTCATCTTCTGTTGGACTTCCACTATTCGGACACATGGGCGGATCCCGAAAAGCAATTCACACCTAAAGCGTGGGTGGGCTTGTCCCATGATCAGCTGGTGAAAGCGGTTTTCGCCTACACCCGGGACACGATCGCTGCCTTCCGATCGGCGAACGTGCTTCCAGACATGGTGCAAGTTGGCAATGAGGTCATCTCCGGTATGTTTTGGCCCGACGGTCGCTTACCGGAGAACTGGGATCACTTCGCTGCGCTGCTGAAAGCGGGCATCGCCGGCGTGGCGGCAGGAGCAGGCGACGCTCCGCATCCCCGCATCATGATCCACATTGACCGTGGCGGCGATACGGAAGGCACCAGGTATTTTTTCGATAAGCTCAATTCATATCACGTGCTCTACGATGTGATCGGGCAGTCGTACTATCCCTGGTGGCACGGCAGCCTGAATGATTTGCGGGAAAACCTGCGCTTCATGGCTAAGACCTATAAGAAGGATATCTTCGTCGTTGAGACTGCCTATAACTGGAAGCCCACTGAATACATCAAGAAGAAAGCTCCGTTTCCTGAAACGCCAGAGGGACAGAAACAGTTTTTGGAGGCGGTGAATCGAGTAGTGCAGGAAACGCCGGGCGGATTCGGTAAAGGAATATTTTGGTGGGAACCGGCGGTGCCGGCGCAACCCATCAGTTCGCGCAGCTTTTTCGATGACAGTGGCAACGTCTTGCCGGTGATTACGGTGTTCGACAAGCCCACGCAGAAATAGATTATCGGGCGACCGCAACTTGTACAACGTAGAGAAGCTGCGAAGCCTGCTTGTGAAGGTCAGCGGACCGGACCACTGCTTCCCCACAGGCGAATCGATTCGAGATCAGAAGTAGAATTTCGCGGCTAGCTGGATCGTGCGGTGACCGAGTTTATTCTCCGTGAACCCGGCTGTGCCCGCATTGATGGGCAGGCCTCCATAAGCGTTATAGCCCACGTATAGATTCGAATCGTAAGGCACAAATGCATCCTGAGGGTGATTAGCAATGTTGAACGCCTGGGCGCGAATCTGGATGCTTTTCGCGTCGTTGATCTTGAAGGCCTTGTAGAGTCCAATGTCGTCGCGCTCGTAGCGTGGGCCATGGATGTAGGGGAAGCGGTAGGTTCCAATGCTGGGCGCGTTTGCTACCGTCTCCGGGTCCGGCGACTCGAAACAATTGGCGTTGAAGTACTGATGATTCTGCAGACCGGCGGCGGGATTGCAGACCAGAGTGGGGGCCCATTGTTCATCGGGCGTGCCCAGAATGTTGCGGTTGCTGAGGTCGGGTGTAATGTTCGTATCGGGGTTGTATAGGGAATAGAAACCGATGGTGCGGTTATGGTAGCCGTCGTACTCGTTGCCAGTGCCGCCATTTGCAGAGGCCGCAGCCGTGATGTCAATCGGATTGCCAGACGCGAACTGCTCGATGCCATTGAACTGCCAGCCGTCGAGGATTCCGTTGAACACCTTGTTGTTGCCCAGATATTTGGCGCTGAGGTTCGGCAGATTGATCAGATACGAGATATTCAGATTCTGGCTGCGATCAAACGGTGCGGCGCCATAACAACGGCGTTCGTCGAAAGGATTCTCGCAGTTGTAGGCCAAGGTCTTGCCCCAGGTATAGGTGGCCCAGAAATTGACCATACCGGTCTGTTTGGAGAGGGTAACCTGGGCCGAGTTGTAGTAGGAGCTTAGATTGTGCGTCATGGTGCTGAGACCGCCATTCAGCGGATAAGGACGGCATAGCGTGTCGTTGTATGAACCGGTGCCGTAACCTTCAATAGCATCCAGTTCGTAGGGGCAGCCTTCCGGTACTACATTGGTCCCGGTGTAACCGGTAAGGTTACGCGAAGAATTCCCGGTATAAGCCATCTCCAGGTGAACGGACCGCGCAATCGCCTGCGCCACCGTGAATGAGTAGGAGTAGGTTGTTGGCAGCTTGTGATCGTGAATATCGGCAATACCATACGCCCCGAGTGGCAGATACGTGTTGATATTCGGTATGCCACTGCCTGGATATGCTCCTGGTGAAGTACTCGATATCGTATTCAAACCATAGTAAGTCGTGAAGGCTTCGTTCGGCGGGGCCTGCACGGTGGAGAAGGCATTAGCGCCAGGGTCGACGTAATAAGTGGTCGCGAAGCCTCCCCGAATGACCGTGTTACCGGAACCGCGGACGTCCAAGGCAAATCCAAGAGCAGGAGCGAACTGAAATCCCTGCGGGCGGCTTCCGCTGATGGAGATGCCCGGGGTAGTGGCGTGGCTCACCAAGCCAGGTGCTTCTGCATATGTGCCGTTGGGGTTATAGAGGGCTGGATCAAACACCACCATCTGACCTCGCGGGTCATACCACGACCCGATATGGTTTACGCGCAGCCCATAGTTAAAACTGAAGCGCGGCACGACCTTCCACTGGTCCTGGGCGAAGAAATCAATACGTTTTTCGCGCAGGTTGGCCACGAAGTTGCTCGTGCTCTGCTGGTAACCGGCAATCTGTCCGGTAAGCAGATCGGCGAAAGCGTTGCCCGTGTTGTAGGCGCCGTTGTACTCTCCTGTGATGATGGTGCTGTTCTCGGTTCCTTGTGTAAGTTGCCCA
>Ga0302156_10003034_pt1 | contig 13318 bp, 8 predicted proteins | sample I_Bog_N3_2_FD_193503 | JGI IMG/M metagenome (GOLD analysis project Ga0302156, IMG submission 193503) | Peat permafrost microbial communities from Stordalen Mire near Abisko, Sweden - I_Bog_N3_2 | ecosystem: Environmental > Terrestrial > Soil > Wetlands > Peat | place: Sweden: Abisko, Stordalen... | reverse complement strand
ACCGGTTTCTTTAAAATGCGCAGCATGAGCGCGGTGACCACGGTGCCGATGATCAGGCTCAGGACATAAAAGCCCAGATGGCTGACCGCGTCCGGGATCGGCAGTACAAAGATGCCGCCGTGCGGTACGTGCAGTTCACACCCCATGGTCATCGACAGCGCGCCGGTGATGGCCGAGCCGACCATCAGCGCTGGAATCACGCGCAGCGGATCGCGCGCGGCGAACGGAATTGCGCCTTCGGTAATGAAGGAGATGCCTAGAACCGCGGCGGCCTTGCCGGCTTCGCGTTCGTCTTTGGTGAATCGGTTGGCGAACAGCATGGTGGCCAGCGCGATTCCCAAGGGCGGCGTCATGCCGGCGGCCATGGCGGCGGCCATCGGGGTATAGACCTGGCTGGCCAATAGACCGGTACAGAAGGTGTAGGCGGACTTGTTGATCGGGCCGCCCATGTCGAACGCCATCATGGCGCCGATGAGCGCGCCGAGCAGAATCGCGCTGGAACCTTGCATGCCCTTGAGCCAGTCGCCGACCGCGGTCAGGATGTGCGCGCAGGGGGTGCCGACCACAAAGATCATCAGCAGACCGACCAGCAGCGAACCGAGTACCGGCAGAATCAATACCGGCTTCAGGCCTTCCAGGTGGCGGTGCAGCTTGATATGGCGGTTAAGCCAGTCGGTGGTGTAGCCGGCAAAGAAACCGGCGATGATGCCGCCGAGGAAGCCGGCGCCGGTGCTGGCGGCCAGCATGCCGCCGACCATGCCCGGGGTGATGCCGGGGCGGTCGGCGATCGAGAAGGCGATGAAGCCGGCCAGGATCGGGACCATCAGAGCGAAGGCCGATTTGGCGCCGATCTGGAACAGCGCCCAGCCGAGGGTGCCCTGGTTGCTGTCCTTGAAGACGTAAATCCCGCCGAGCGCAAAGGCCAAAGCGATCAGGATGCCGCCGGCGACAACGAAGGGCAGCATGTAGGACACGCCGGTCATCAGATGTTTGTAGATGGCGCTGCGTTGCCCGGCGAGATCGTCCTTGGCGGCCTTGGTCTGTTCCAGTAGATCTTTAGAACCGGCGCTGGCGCCATGCACGGTGGCGTCGGCGATGGCGGCGCGCACGAGAGCCGCGCCATCGCCGATCGCTGCTTTGGTGCCGGTTTTATACAGGCGTTTACCGGCAAAGCGGTCCAGATTGACCTGGGTGTCGGCGGCGATAATGACCAAGTCCGCGCTGGCAATCTCCTCGGAGGTCAAAGTGTTTTGCGCGCCGACCGAGCCCTGGGTTTCGACCTTGATGCGATGGCCGAGATGTTGCGCCCCCTGGGCCAGCCCTTCGGCCGCCATGAAGGTGTGGGCAATACCGGTCGGGCACGAGGTGATGCCGACGATAGATAGTGACATATACATTCTCCTGTGTGAGACGAGCGTGCGGTGTGGTGTTGGTGCGGTTGTCGGTTTTAAATGCGCTTGAGTGCTAGCGCGCCAGGTGGATGGCTTGGCGGGCAAGTGCGGGTGATCTTTGTCACTTTTCCCGCTGCATGCGCCATGGCCAGACGGAGGATTCATCGATTCCCGAGAGAGCATTGAAAACGTTTACACGTGTAATGCGGTTGGCGTCGTCGGTGCTGATCGCTGCGCTCGTCATGGGCCATGGACTGACCGTGTGGTTAGTGTCGGGTGTGTCTGCCGGTATTGATCCCGGTCTGTTCCCGTTTATCTGAAATGTGCTGCAGGGCATGTTTTGCTCCCATTGGCATATGTGCGGTTTATTTTGTGATGCTATTGAAATCGATTACATATCTAATGTCAATGTTTTCTGATGAAGTCAGGTGGGCGTGTTTTAGATGTGATCTTGAGCTGCTGTATTTAATATTTAATTAAAATTGCTATTAAGTGAAGTTAAAATGGCTATATCGACGATTAAATTGCTAATATATGTTGTTTTTTATAAAAAAAGTTTATAAATTGAGGTGATTTGATGTTCTGAATGAATAGGGTCTCCACTGCGTCGCAAAGACATCTGGTCTTGTCTATTATTTTGAGAATTTGTTTTTATGGAAACGTTTACATTTGCCGCTAAGCAAGGATAAGGCAGGGTTTGCCCTGGATGGACTGCGTCTGTGTTTGGCGGTGGATGGGTGTTGTATTGCGATCTGGTTTGCCAGTGTTGCGAAAGCGCCCACTGTGGCTGCTAGTGAAATTTTCGCTTGATGGTCGGTATGATTCTGGATATAGTTGAAATCGATTACATTAGTGTTCCTGGTGTCTGCCGCCGCTTGATCCAGAGTCCGGTCTGGGGTGTGGCGAGATACACCGCCTCAATTGTCTGGGAGAAAAGCATGGCACTTGTTTCATTGCGTCAGTTGCTGGATCACGCCGCCGAGTTTGCTTATGGCCTGCCGGCTTTTAACGTCAACAATCTAGAGCAGATGCGCGCCATCATGGAGGCGGCCAATCGGGTCAACTCACCGGTGATCGTGCAGGCTTCCGCTGGTGCGCGTAAATATGCCGGCGCGCCGTTTTTGCGCCATTTGATCTTGGCCGCCGTGGAAGAGTTTCCGCACATTCCGGTGGTGATGCACCAAGACCACGCCACTAGCCCCGATATCTGCCAACGTTCGATTCAACTGGGCTTCAGCTCGGTCATGATGGACGGCTCGCTCAAGAGTGATGGCAAGACGCCGTCGGATTATGACTATAACGTCGATGTGACCCGTACTGTGGTTCGCTTCTCTCATGCTTGTGGCGTATCGGTCGAAGGTGAAATCGGTTGCCTGGGCTCGTTGGCAACCGGCAAGGCGGGTGAGGAAGATGGCGTCGGCGCCGAGGGGACGCTGGATCACAGCCAGATGCTGACCGATCCGGAAGAAGCCGCGCGTTTTGTGCGCGATACCGGCGTGGACGCGCTGGCGATTGCCATCGGCACCAGCCACGGCGCCTACAAGTTCAGCAGCAAACCTACCGGCGATGTCTTGCGCATCGACCGCATCAAGGACATTCACCAGCGGATCCCGAATACCCATCTGGTAATGCATGGATCGTCTTCGGTGCCGCAGGACTGGCTGAAAATTATTAATCAGTATGGCGGTGAAATTCCGGAAACCTATGGCGTGCCCGTGGACGAGATCGTCGAAGGCATTCGCTACGGCGTGCGCAAGGTGAATATCGACACCGATTTGCGCCTGGCCTGCACCGGAACCCTGCGTCGCTTCATGTCAGTGCATCCGGCCGAGTTCGATCCGCGTAAATATCTGGCCGAAACCGTCGTGTCGATGCGTGACATCTGTATTGAGCGCTTCGAAGCCTTTGGCTCGGCGGGGCAGGCCGATAAGATCCGGGCCGTTAGTCTGGACGCCATGGCCAATCGCTATGCCAAGGGCGAATTGGCGGCGGTGATCAAGTAACTTGATGTTTGCGTCTGAATATTGATTCATCCGGGAGCCAGACCGGCGCCCGCAACCGAGTAACAGGAAAAGACAGGGAAATATTATGACTATCCGTCTGGCAATTAATGGTTATGGCCGCATCGGTCGCAATGTGTTGCGCGCAATTTTCGAGAGCGGTCGCAATGATGAATTCACTCTGGTCGCGATCAATGACCTGGGGGACGCCGAAATCAACGCGTACCTGACCCGACACGACTCGGTGCATGGTCATTTTAACGGCACCATCACAGTGGATGGCGATCATCTGGTCGTCAACGGTCAGCGCATCAAGGTGTGTTCGGAACGAGATCCGGCTAAGCTGCCGTGGAAAGAACTGGGCGTGGATATCGTGCTGGAATGTACCGGACGCTTTAACAGCAAAGATCAGGCTTCGGCTCACTTGGTCGCGGGCGCGAAAAAAGTCTTGCTGTCGGCCCCGGGGGGTAAAGACGTCGACGCCACGATTGTGTATGGCGTGAATCACCAGACGCTCAAGTCCAGCGACACCGTGGTGTCCAACGCCTCATGCACCACCAACTGCCTGGCTCCGTTGGTGCAGCCATTGCATCAAGCCATTGGCCTGGTATCCGGCCTGATGACCACGATTCACTCGTATACCAATGATCAGGTGCTGACCGACGTTTACCACACCGACCGTCGCCGCGCCCGCTCCGCCACCCAGTCAATGATTCCGACCAAGACCGGCGCCGCCGCCGCCGTGGGTCTGGTGTTGCCAGAACTGGCCGGCAAGCTCGATGGCTTTGCGATTCGCGTGCCGACCATCAACGTTTCAGTGGTCGATCTGACTTTCGTCGCCGCGCGGCCGACCAGTGTGGAAGAAGTTAATCAGACCCTGCGTCAGGCCGCGCAAGGCCGTCTGAAGGGGATCCTGGACTACAACGACGAACCGCTGGTTTCCATCGATTTCAATCATAACCCGGCTTCGTCATCCTATGACGCCACCCAGACCCGCGTTGATGGCAACGGCACGCTGGTCAAGGTGCTGTCGTGGTACGACAACGAATGGGGCTTCTCCAACCGCATGCTGGATACCGCTCAGGCCATGTGGAACGCCTGAGTCGTTTCTTTGTAACGCTGCATTCACAGGATCAATCATGGATTTTAAAAAACTGACTGACCTCAACCTGAGTGGCGCGCGAGTTCTGATCCGGGTGGATATGAACGTGCCGGTTAAAAACGGCGCGATCGGCGATGACACCCGCATCCGCGCCTCGCTGCCTTCGATTCTTCACGCGCTGCAACAAGGCGCCTCGGTCATGCTGATGACTCACCTCGGACGCCCGACCGAAGGCGCGCCCACGCAGCAAGACACCCTGGCGCCGGTGGTCGCGCGTCTGTCTGAACTGCTGGAGCGCCCGGTGCGTCTGATGAGCGACTGGCGAAATGGTATCGAACTGGCGGCCGGCGAAGTGGTCATGCTGGAAAATGTTCGTCTGAACCTGGGCGAGAAGAAGAACAATGCCGAACTGGGGCGCGCCTATGCGGCCCTGTGCGACATTTTCGTCAACGACGCCTTCGGTACCGCCCACCGCGCGGAAGCCTCCACCCACGCCGTGGCGGCCGCCGCGCCGGTGGCTTGCGCCGGCCTGTTGCTGGCGGCTGAACTTGACGCGCTGGGTAAGGCGCTGCAACATCCGGCGCGCCCGCTGGTGGCGATTGTCGCCGGCTCCAAGGTTTCGACCAAACTGACCATTCTCGAATCGCTGGCTGACAAGGTTGACCAACTGATCGTGGGTGGTGGCATCGCGAATACCTTCCTGCTGGCCGAAGGCCGCGCCATCGGTAAATCGCTGGCCGAGCCGGATCTGGTGGAACAGGCGCGCACGGTGATCGCCAAGATCCGCGCGCGTGGTGGCAATGTACCGCTGCCGAGCGACGTGGTGTGCGCCACTGAGTTCGCCGAAAACGCCCGCGCGACCAAGAAGAACGTTGCCGATGTGACCAGTGACGACATGATTCTGGATATCGGCCCGGACTCCGCCGCCGAATTGGCCTTGATCGTGGCGCAAGCCGGCACAGTGGTATGGAATGGCCCAGTGGGTGTGTTTGAGTTCGAGCAGTTCAGCCACGGCACGCGCGCACTGGCGCAAGCCATCGGCGACTCCGCCGCGTTCTCGATTGCCGGTGGGGGCGACACCCTGGCGGCGATTGCCCAGTTCGGCGTTACCGAGCGAATCGGCTACATCTCCACTGGCGGTGGCGCCTTCCTGGAGTTTCTGGAAGGCAAAGAACTGCCGGCCGTAGCGATTCTTGAGCAACGCGCGCGCGACTAATGCTGCTTGCGCGAGGATGACGACAGAAGGAAGGTCGTCATTCGCGCGCGGCGGCGACGAACCGCAGGTGAACCCCAACAAGATCTCTGTGCCATGCCGACAATGTTGGGGTTCGCTATGCTCACCGCCAACCTACGCGTGTTTGATCAATGATTCCCCCGTCATCTCGGCCGGCTTGCCCAGCCCCATGACGTCCAATATCGAGGGTGCGATGTCGCGTAGCGCGCCGCCCTGACGAATCGTGGCCTTGCGGCCGATGTACAAAAACGGCACCTGACTCATGGTGTGCTGGGTATGCGGTTGCCGGTTTTCGGAGTCGTACATGATTTCGCAGTTGCCATGATCGGCGCTGATCAGCACTTCGCCGCCGGCGGCCAGCATGGCGTCGACGCAACGACCGAGACAGGTGTCCAGTGTTTCAACCGCCTTGACTGCGGCGCCGAAGATGCCTGTGTGCCCGACCATGTCACCATTGGCGAAATTGCAGATGATGGTGTCGTACTTTTTCGCCGCAATCGCCGTCACGATATGATCCGCTACTTCGGCCGCGCTCATTTCGGGCTGCAGGTCATAGGTCGCGACCTTGGGCGAGGGCACCATGATGCGGTCTTCTCCTGGGTAGGACTGTTCTTCGCCACCGTTGAAGAAGTAGGTGACGTGCGGGTATTTTTCGGTTTCGGCGATCCGCAACTGGGTCAGACCGAGGCCGGACAGGTATTCGCCCAGGCCGTTGCTCAGGGTTTGCGGCGGGTAGAGCGCGGGTTGTGGGAAATCTTCGCCATAACGTGTCAGGGTGCTGAAGCATGCGAAGCGCGGCTGACGCGCGTTGAAACCGCTGAAATCCGGATTGCACAGCGCGTTAACCAACTGACGCGCGCGGTCGGCTCGGAAATTCATGAAAATCACTGAGTCGCCATCTTCCATCCGGGTCGGTGCGCCGATGACCGTCGGGTTGGCGAACTCGTCGTTTTCACCGCGCGAATAGGCGGCGGCCAAGGCCTCTTGTCCGGTTTGCGCCTGGTATTCGGCTACGCCATCAACCAGCACGCGATAGGCTTTTTCCAGTCGTTCCCAGCGCTGGTCGCGATCCATCGCCCAATAGCGCCCCGTGATGGATGCCAGATGAGCATTCGGGCATTCGGCTAGTACGGTTTCCAGTCGATCCAGATAGCGTTTTGCGCTTTGCGGCGGCGTATCGCGGCCATCGAGGAAGGCGTGAACCGCCACTCGCTTGACGCCGGCGTCGCGCGCCGCGCGCAGCAGGGCATGAATTTGGTTTTCGTGGCTGTGCACGCCGCCATCGGATAGCAGACCCATGACGTGCAGCGTGCCGTCGCCGATCTGACTGAAGGCGGAGGTTAGCATCGGGTTGCTGGCAAATGTACCGGCTTCGATCTCGAGGTCGATGCGGCTGATGTCTTGTTGCACGATGCGGCCGGCGCCGATGTTCAGATGGCCGACTTCAGAATTGCCGAACTGGCCGCGCGGCAGGCCGACCTGGTTTTCCGCCGCATGAATGGTGCCGAATGCGTATTTTGCGCAAAGACGGCTCCAGTTGGGCATATTGGCGTGCAAGATGGCATTGTCTTCGCCTTCCTGGCGAAAGCCAAAGCCATCCAGAATGAGAAGGAGTACGGGTGTTGGTTTGGTCATTGTCTTGGCCGTCAGAAAAGGAGTGAGGGAGGTAGACCGGGCCCGGTCAGTGTGAACTGACCGGGCTGGCTTGGGGCGTCAGGATTATGCCTGTTTCAGCGCGCGTTCAACCGCCACGGCCACGGCGACCGAGGCGCCGACCATCGGGTTGTTGCCCATGCCGATCAAGCCCATCATTTCCACGTGCGCCGGCACCGAGGAGGAGCCCGCGAACTGTGCGTCGGAGTGCATGCGGCCCATGGTGTCTGTCATGCCGTAAGAGGCCGGACCCGCGCCCATATTGTCCGGGTGCAGCGTACGACCCGTGCCGCCGCCCGAGGCGACCGAGAAGAACTTCTTGCCGGCCAACAGGCGTTCCTTCTTGTACACGCCCATCACCGGGTGCTGGAAGCGCGTCGGGTTGGTCGAGTTACCGGTAATCGCCACGTCGACCCGTTCCAGGTGCATGATGGCCACGCCTTCGCGCACGTCGTCGGCGCCGTAGCAGCGTACCGCCGCGTGTTCGCCCTTGGAGTAGGCCTTCTCGCGCACGATCTTGAGTTCGCCGGTCGCGTAGTCAAAAGCGGTTTGAACATAAGTGAAGCCGTTGACGCGCGAGATGATTTGCGCCGCATCCTTGCCCAGGCCATTCAGCGTCACGCGCAACGGGGTGGCGCGCGCCTTGTTGGCCGAACGAGCCAGGCCGATTGCGCCTTCGGCGGCGGCAAACGACTCGTGACCGGCGCAGAAGGCAAAGCAGCCGGTTTCTTCGCGCAGCAGCATGGCGGCCAGGTTGCCGTGGCCAATGCCGACCTTGCGGTCGTCCGCCACCGAGCCCGGAATACAGAAGGCTTGCAGCCCGGCGCCGAGGGTTTCGGCGACATCGGCGGCTACGCGCTGTTGCTGTTTGATTGCCACTGCCGCGCCAATCAGATAGGCCCAGCCGGCATTTTCAAATGAGATCGGCTGAATCGATTTGACGATCTGGCGGACGTCGACATCCTGGTCCAGGCAGATTTTCTCAGCGGCTTCCAGTGACTCGATCCCGTGGGCGGCCAGAAACGCGCTGACCTGAGCGATGCGTCTTTCGTATCCTTCAAACATTGCCATGATCAATTCCTATTCTTTGCGCGGGTTGATGGTTTTAACGGCTTCGGCAAAGCGACCATACGATCCAGTGGCTTTGGTCAGTGCGCTCTGGGCGTCCATACCCTTGGCAATCGCGTCCATCATCACGCCCAGTTGCACGAATTTGTAGCCAATGATTTCGTTGTCTTCGTCTAGCGCGAGTTCGGTGACATAGCCTTCGGCCATTTCCAGATAACGCGCGCCTTTGGCGCTGGTGCCGTACATGGTGCCGGTCACGCTGCGCAGACCCTTGCCCAGATCTTCCAGGCCGGCGCCGATGGGCAGACCGCCTTCGGAGAAGGCGGTCTGGGTGCGACCGTAGACGATCTGCAGGAACAGTTCGCGCATGGCCACATTGATGGCGTCGCACACCAGGTCGGTGTTCATGGCTTCAAGAATGGTTTTGCCCGGCAGGATTTCAGCGGCCATGGCGGCCGAGTGGGTCATGCCGGTACAGCCGATGGTTTCCACCAGGGCTTCCTCGATGATGCCGTTCTTGACGTTCAGGGTGAGTTTGCAGGCCCCTTGCTGCGGCGCGCACCAGCCTACTCCGTGGGTCAGGCCGGAAACGTCGGTGACTTGTTTGACCTGGGTCCATCGACCTTCTTGCGGAATGGGCGCCGGGCCATGGTTGGGGCCTTTGGCGACTACACACATTTGCTCTATCTCATGCGTATGCATCATTTTTCCTGTGCTCAGATGATGGGTTGAAATCAATTCTGGAAGGACGGTTGCTTCTGATGTGTCGCTTGACGCGCGTTGCTTTGTGCTGTGGCGGCAACCATCGGATCTACGGCTTCATCCTTCATTTTATTCCTGTACGTCGGAAATTGGTTGGGTGGTCAGGCCGGTATTTGATCGTGCCATGCGGAAGATCAAATGCATAGCAATCAAAATAATTGGAAACGTTTTCATCTCTTGTCAGTCTGTCGATAGCGACAGAATCGACTCGACTTTATGTGGTCACCAATGTACCGGCTACGCCAATGGATAAGGTCTTATGCCGGGCCTTATCCCGTGTGTTGTCTCCTGTTTTTGTCGCCACGCGCGCGACATGGTATGCCCCTTGCTAAAATACAGTATCCTGATATGATTGAAATCGATTACACGTAAGATGTCAATCATTTCCGACAAGCAAAGCGCAGTGCGCGTTCGGGAAAACGGTCATCAGGGAGACAGGCAGAGTAATGAGCGTGAAAATCAAGGATGTTGCATTATTGGCCGGGGTATCCGAGGCCACGGTGTCGCGCGCGCTTGGTAACGGCCCGGTCAGCGATGCGCTGCGGCTGCGGGTCGAGGATGCGGTGTCGCGGCTGGGCTATCGGCCAAATTTGTCGGCGCGTCGCTTGCGTTCGCAGCATAGTCAGACGGTCGGGCTGATTGTGTCCGATGTGCGCAATCCTTTTTTTACCGCGGTCAGTCGCGCGGTTGAAGATGTTGCCTATAACGCCGGGATGCGTGTGATCCTGTGTAACGCGGATGAAAACCTTGAAAAAGAAGCCATGTATTTGCGTCTGATGCAGGAGGAGCGAGTCAGCGGTCTGATTTTTTCGCCGACCGCGGCTTGCGCGCGCAGCTTTCGTCCCGAGCGGTTTGAGTTTCCGGTGGTGATGATCGACCGCGCCGGTCCCCCGGGTCTGACCGACGCCGTGGTGCTGGATAACCGCCAGGCGGGCAGCATGCTGGTCGAGCATCTGGTTAAACAAGGCTACCGTCGCATCGGTGGCCTGTTCGGTAATATCAGCACGACCGGGGCGGAACGGCGCGCGGGTTATCAGGAGGCGCTGGCCCGCCACGGCTTGCCGTCATCCATCCGTTTCGTGGCGCCATCCAGCGAAGCCGCCGCCTGTGAAGTTCGCCTGTGGCTGGAGGAGCAAACCGATTTTCCGGATGCCCTGATCGTCAGTAACAGTCTGCTGCTGTTGGGGGCGATACACGCGTTGACCGACGCTGGCTTGTCGATTCCGGGCGATATGGCGCTGGCCGGGTTTGACAATGATGTGTGGACCGGTCTGGTGGGTAATGGCTTGACGGTGATCGAACAGCCGGTCTATGAGATCGGCGTCATGGCGATGAACATGCTGCTGTCGCGCCTGGAAAATCCGGGCCAGGCCATGCGCATGATGGTGCTGAACGGCGGCTTGCTGGAGCGCGCTTCAACGGCGCGTAAAACGACTCACCACGCAGCCTATTGATTTAAAGTCTGCTTGCGGGCCACACGATGAGCTTCCTGCGCGTCATTGGGGCATCGCAAAAAAAAAGCGACCGCCTGGCAAGGCGGTCGCTGAGAGGATGTCACTCGGGATTTCAGTTTTGCTTGTCTTGCGTGCGTAGGTAGGCTTCCACGTACGGACGTCCGTAGAAACTATCCAGCAGCAGCTGCTTCAGTTCCGAGATCAGCGGGAAGCGCGGGTTGGCGCCGGTGCACTGGTCGTCAAACGCTTCTTCGGCCAGCCGATCCACCGCGGCCAGGAAGTCAGCCTCGGAGACGCCGGCTTCGTGGATCGAGGCCGGAATGTTCAGCTCCTGTTTCAGTTCATCCAGCCAGGCCAGCAGGCTAGCCACTTTGTCCTGATCGCTCGCGCCGGCCAGTTTCAGGTGATCGGCGATTGCCGCGTAACGGCACAGCGCCTGCGGACGCGAGTACTGACTGAAGGCGGCCTGCTTGGTCGGCGTGTCGGTGGCGTTGAAGCGCACCACGTTGCAAATCAATAGCGCGTTGGCCAGGCCGTGCGGAATATGGAATTCCGAACCCAGTTTATGCGCCATCGAGTGGCAGATGCCCAGGAAGGCGTTGGCAAACGCAATCCCGGCAATGGTGGCGCCGTTGTGTACCTTTTCGCGCGCAATTGGATCCTTGGCGCCGTTCTTATAGGACGAAGGCAGGTAGTCCTTCAAGAGTTGCAGCGCTTGCAGTGCCTGGCCATCGCAGTACTCGTTGGCCAGTACCGAGACGTAGGCTTCCAGCGCGTGGGTCACTGCGTCGATACCGCCATGCGCCGTCAGGGTCTTCGGCAGGTTCATCACCAGGTTGGCGTCGACAATCGCCATGTTTGGTGTCAGTTCGTAGTCGGCCAGCGGGTATTTCATCCCGGTGGCTTCATCAGTCACCACCGCGAACGGGGTGACTTCGGAACCGGTGCCGGAGGTGGTGGTAATCGCCACCAGCTCCGCCTTGAGACCCATTTTCGGGAACTGGTAAATCCGCTTGCGGATGTCCATAAAGCGCAGAGCCAGGTCTTCGAATTCGACTTCCGGATGTTCGTACATCACCCAGATGATCTTGGCCGCATCCATGGGCGAACCGCCACCGAAGGCGATGATCACGTCCGGCTTGAAGCGCGCGGCGACTTCGGCGCCGCGACGTACGATGGACAGCGTCGGATCGGCTTCGACTTCGTAGAACACGTCGACTTCGACGCCATTATGTTTTAGGTTTTCGGTCACCTGATCGACGTACCCTTGCTTATACAGATACGAGTCGGTGATGATCAGGGCGCGTTTCTTGGTCTTGAGTTCTTCAAGCGCGATCTGCAGGCTGCCACGACGGAAGTAGATCGATTTGGGAAGTTTGTGCCACAGCATATTTTCGGCTCGCTCCGCCACGGTTTTTTTGTTGATCAAATGCTGGGGACCCACATTCTCGGAGATCGAGTTGCCGCCCCAGGAGCCGCAACCCAGGGTGAGTGACGGTGCCAGTTTGAAGTTGTACAGGTCGCCGATCGCGCCTTGCGAGGCCGGCTGATTGATCAGAATCCGCGCGGTCTTCATCCGGTCGCCAAAGTGGCTAATACGGCCGGTGGGCTGGTCTTGGTCGGTATACAACACCGAGGTATGTCCAATCCCGCCCATGGCCACCAACTGTTCCGCGATGCGGACTGCGTCGTTGAAATCGGTGGCGCGGATCATGGCCAGGGTCGGCGACAGTTTTTCATGGGCAAACGCAACGTGCTCGCCGACTTCGGTGATTTCGCCAATCAGTACGCGTGTGGTCGGCGGAACCGTGACTCCCGCCATCGCGGCGATACTGACCGCCGACTGACCGACGATATCCGCATTCAGCCCGCCGTTGACGATCAGCACGCGGCTAACCGCCTCGCACTCTTCGGCGTTCAGTACGTGACCGCCATGACTATGGAAACGCGCTTTCACTTCTTCGTAAATCGAATCGACAATCACCACCGATTGCTCGGAAGCGCAGACCACGCCGTTGTCGAAGGTCTTGGACATCAGGATGGATGCCACCGCGCGCTTGATGTCGGCGGTTTCGTCGATCACTACCGGTGTATTGCCGGCGCCGACGCCAATCGCCGGTTTGCCCGACGAGTAGGCGGCCTTGACCATGCCCGGTCCGCCGGTGGCCAGAATCAGATTGATGTCCGGATGGCGCATCAGCATGTTCGACAGTTCCACTGTCGGTTCATCGATCCAGCCGATGATGTCGGCCGGGGCGCCGGCTTGAACCGCGGCGGCCAAGACCAGGCGGGCGGCTTCGCAGGTCGAGCGCTTGGCGCGCGGGTGCGGGCTGAAAATAATCGCGTTGCGGGTCTTGAGCGCAATCAGCGCCTTGAAGATCGCGGTCGAGGTCGGGTTGGTGGTGGGCACAATGCCGCACAAGATTCCGATCGGCTCGGCAATGGTGCGAATGCCGAAGGCTGGATCCTGATCGATCACGCCACAGGTTTTTTCGTCCTTGTACTTGTTGTAGATGTACTCGGAGGCGAAGTGGTTTTTGATCACCTTATCCTCGACCACGCCCATGCGGGTTTCTTCCGCGGCGAGCTTGGCCAAGGGGAGTCGGGCATCGGCCGCGGCCAGGGCGGCGGCGCGGAAAATCGCGTCGACTTGT
>Ga0302156_10003032_pt1 | contig 13323 bp, 9 predicted proteins | sample I_Bog_N3_2_FD_193503 | JGI IMG/M metagenome (GOLD analysis project Ga0302156, IMG submission 193503) | Peat permafrost microbial communities from Stordalen Mire near Abisko, Sweden - I_Bog_N3_2 | ecosystem: Environmental > Terrestrial > Soil > Wetlands > Peat | place: Sweden: Abisko, Stordalen... | reverse complement strand
TCGCCCGGGCCCACCGGTTCGAGCGAACACCAGACCGAAGTCGGCGCGATGCGCCTCGCCGATGAACACTTTCGAGCCGGTGAGGATCCAGTCGTTGCCGTCACGCGTGGCGGTCGTGGTGATCGACCTCGCCGGATCACTGCCCCCCGCCGGTTCCGTCAGAGCGAAGAACACTCGCTTCTCCCCGCGCAGCGCGGGATAGAGGAATCGTTCGCGCTGTTCGGGCGTCGCGTCGTAGAGCTGGGCAAAGCCCGAGGGCCCAAACGCTCCGAAACACGGGGTGTAGAGACCCGCTCGGTGCTGGGACATCTCCATCGCGAGCAGCGTCATCGTCACCGTGTCGAGCCCCGGTCCACCGTGCTCGGCGGGCACGTCGTAGTTATAAAGACCCATGGCCTTGGTCTCCTCGACGAGCCCGGCGAGGGTGTCCGCGTCGACTTCGCTCTCGTCAGGATCGAGCGTCTCTTCGAGCGGGAGAATCCGCTCAACGACGAAGGTCCGCACCCGCTCGCAGAGATCGCGCTGAGTTGAGGTGACGCCCATCATGAGGGTCCCCGTTGCGCCACGGTGTGACCGTCGCGACGGAGGAAGGGATTCGTCGCGTCGAATCGATCGGGGAAGGCACTGCGTTCGTGGTACAGCGTGAAGTAGTTATTGGTGCTGACGTAGGTGAAGTCCACCTCGCGCGGCGCCCTCTCCTCCAGCACCGCTTGGAGCTCACCACGAAGTCCCGTGGGTGAACGCCCACCCGCCATATGGACGCTCACCAGGGCGTCGGCCCCATCGCGCAGCGCGAAGACGCCCGTGTTGACGGGTACCGTCGTGAGCGTCGAGGCATCGAGTCGTCGCCAGGGGCGGGTCATGGCCGTGGACCATCCTTCGTCACGTCGAGCAACTCCGTGGGGATTGGCACCCGGCGTGATCGGAGGTACTCTCCCAAACTCTTGGCTTGGGCGTCCGGGCGCGTCGACGCCGCCACCCCTTCACCGAGGATGCCGCGCACCACGAAGTTAAGCGCGCGTAAGTTGGCCAGGTCGTAGCGATCGATTACCAGGTCCGTCGCTTCGGGGATCAACTCGCGCACCTTCTCGACAGTGAGATATTGACGAAGCCAGTCGTAACTCTCGTCACTACGCGCCCAGACACCGATGTTGGCGTTCCCACCCTTGTCGCCCGATCGCGCACCCATGATGCGTCCGAGGGCTTCGACGGACGTGGGTACCTCACTCCAGTCCCGCTGCGGCCCGACGGCGCTGGACGTGAAGTTGCCCGCCGGCGGCCCCGCGGCGGCCGGTGCGCAGTTCAAGGCGCCCACCTCCTCGCCCGCCACGAACACTCGCTGAGTGATGAGTTCGGCGGGGATCAACGCGGGCCACATGACGGCGAACTCATTCGCCTGCGCGGCCACCACGTCGTTGTAGCTGCCGGGGTAGAGCGCCAGGCCGATTCCGTTGACCCCGGCCGCGAAACGTTTGCCGACCTTGTCGGCGTCGTGATCCTTCACCGTGATCAACAGTCGCGCGGTCGCTTCGGCGTTGGTGGCGGCGTCCTCGTGGTCGCTGCGGACGAGGCGGACGTCGACCTCTTCGAAGTTCTCCCGCCCCCCGACCGCGGCGAACACCGCGTCGGTGGCGAAGGCGGCCTTCTGCTCGATGTCGAGCCCGGTGAGCATGCAGGCGTAGGTGTTGCGAAAGCCGCCTTGGAAGTTGATACAGACCTTTAGTTGGTCCGTCGGCGCCGAACCTCGCTGTCCCGATAGCCGCACCCGGTCGTTGCCTTCATCTCGCACCTCCACCGAGTCGAAGTGCGTGATGACGTCGGGGTTGAGGTAGGCGGGCCGGTCGATCTCGTAGAGGAGCTGCGCGGTCACGGTGCCGAGGGACACCTCTCCCCCGGTGCCGGGATGCTTCGTGACGACGAAGGAGCCGTCCTCGTCGATCTCGGCGATCGGGTAGCCCGGGTGCAGGGGCTGTTTGATCTCCTGGAAGAAGGAGTAGTTGCCGCCGGTCGTCTGCGCGCCACATTCGAGGATGTGCCCCGCCAGTACCGCACCGGCGAGCTTGTCCCAGTCGTCTCGCGCCCAACCGTAAGCCCACGCCGCCGGTCCCACCACGACCGAGGCGTCGGTGACGCGTGGACAGATCACCACGTCGGCGCCCGCGTGCAGGGCGTCGACGATCCCCCACGCGCCCAGGTAGACGTTGGCCGTGAGCGGTTCGACCTCGCGCTGCGCCAAGGATTCGCCGGTGTCGATGTTGTCAAGCGTGATGCCCGAACCCATGAAGTCACTGAGGCGGTCGAGCACGTTGTCGCCCTCGATGTGCGCGATGCTCGGCGCCAGGCCCAGACTCGTGGCGAGGGTCCCGAGGTCGTGCGCGAGACCGGCCGGGTTGAGCCCCCCGGCGTTCACCACGACCCTGATACCCCGATCGAGGCAGGTCCCGAGGACCATCTCCATCTGGGTCAAGAACGTGCGCGCGTACCCTTCGTCGGGACGGCGCTGACGGGTCTTATAGAGCAGCAGCATGGTCAGTTCCGCGAGGTAGTCACCCGTCAACACGTCGACGGGACCACCCTCGACCATCTCGCGCGCGACGCCGAGGCGGTCACCCCAGTAGCCCGAGATATTGGCCACGCGCAGCGGTGCGCTTCGACTCACGACAGCGCCCCCTCGGCGAGCCACGTCAACGGTACGTCGATGGTCGCCGTTCCCTCGACGCAGGTTTCGTTATCCGACTCGCGCGTCTCGATGAGCTCGATGTCAACGAGCGCGCGTCCCTCGTCGCCGGCGCGCACGCTGGTGACCGCGCCGACGGTGGTCAGCGCCTCACCGGCGACCGCGAAGCGTCGCACGCGAAGTGACAGATCCACCAGACGCGCGTCACGTCCGGCCCAGTCGGTGCAGTACTTCGTTAAGAATGCGCCGTGGAGATGACTCTGCACCAGTACGTCCGGGTAGCCCTCCTTGACGGCGTAGTCCTTGTCGTAGTGGATACGGTGGGTGTTCCACGTCGCGGCACTGTAGCGAAACACCTGGGTGATGGAGGTCTGGTTGGTCTGTGCCTCCAGCGCGCTGCCCGTGCGTAATTCCTGGTGCGAGGTCATATCGTCAGCCCCCTAGCGCAGCAGCACGGTACGGACGCTTCGCAGAAGCTCATCCCCCGCGTCGTCGAGGTAGTGGTCGGCGTAGCGCGCGACGAGCATGAGACCCTGGCGTGAGTCACGCGGCGTCACGTCGAGCAACACCGTCCGTCGAGTGATGAGCGCGCCCGCGACGACGGGTCGCGTGAAGTGCATCTCTTCGCCACCGCCCATCACTCGCACGCCCTTCGCGGGAACGCCGGGCAGGTGCGTGTCGGCTTCCGTGCCGTCTTCGCGAAGCCGGTCGTACGGTGCGCCCTCGGTCCAACAGATCACGCCGGGAAGAAAGTTCGGCGGGGCCACGACGTTGGCGTACCCCAAGCTCTGCGCGTAGGCGGCGTCGTGGTAGAGCGGGTCGCGCTCGCCCACCGCCGCCGCGTACCGACGCGTCAAGGTGGCGCTCACCTCACCGAGGACCTCTTCGTGCTCGACACCGACTTCGCGCTCGAGCGCCTCGCGTACCGCATCGTCAACCGCCATCGTGGGGACCTTTCGACGTGGGTTTCAGCGTGGCGAGGACCTCGTCGGTCTGTGCGCCGAGGGTCGACACCGGGAGCGGATCGAGCGGTGGATGCCCGCTGAGGCGAACGGGTGAGCCGAAGGTGTAGGTGTCGACATCGTCCGCACCAACGACGTGTCGCAACATCGGTACCACCCGCGTCGACTCGTCGTCGACGACTTGGAGGACGGTCTTGAGTTGCGCGCACGGTACGCCAGCGCCTTGGAGCAACGCCACCGCTTCTACCGTGTCGTAACGCCTGGTCCAGTCGGTCACGACGTCATCGATCTCCAACATCCGCTGGGCGCGCCCGTGATTGGACGCCAACGTCGGGTCGTCACGCAGGTCCCGCCGATCGATCAGCTCACAGAGACCTCGCCACTGTGGCTCAGAGATACAGAGGATCGCGACCCAGCCGTCGGCGGTGGCGTAGACGTTGTAGGGCGACTCGCGCATGCCGCCGTGACGGTTACCGGTGCGCTCGAACGCGGTCGTGGGATCGGTGAGCCACGCCGCAAAGTTCGACGTCAACGTCGGCAGGGCGGCGTCTTGTAAGGACACGTCGACGTGCTGACCACGTCCGGTGACAGCCCGTTCCATCAGGGACGCCATCACACCGATGGCGAGGTGCGATCCGCCGAGAAAGTCGATGAGCGAGGGACCACAACGAACCGGGGGTCCGTCGGGGAAACCATTCACCGACATCACGCCCGAACTGGCCTGGACGGTGAGGTCCATGCCGCGCAACGTCCGATTTGGGCTGTCGGCGCTGTACGCCTTGAGTGAGGCGTAGATGATCCGGGGATTGACCGCGGAGAGGGTGTCGTAGTCGATATGGAGCGACTCGACCGTGCCGGGCGCGAAGTTCTCGATCACGACGTCGGCCATCTCGACCAGTGCGAGGAAGTCGCGGTGGCCCTCGTCGGATTTGAGATCCAGGGCCACCGACGCCTTGCCGCCATTGATGAGTTGGAAGCCCACCGGATCGCCGGCACCCGCCGCTCTGTTAGCGCGCAGCGGCTCGCCACGACCGGGCGACTCGATCTTGATGACGTTCGCGCCTAAGTGCAACAAGAGGTGCGCGCAGTACGGCCCGCCGTAGACCTGACCGAGGTCCAAGACGGTGACGCCTTCGAGTGGACGGGGTAGTTGGCTTTCTTCAGTGCTCACGACGACATTTTCCCACGATTGTGATGACGTGCCATCACGAGGCGTCGAGGGTTACCCGGGCGCAACGATTGACGGTGGAAGACACCTCGACTCATCGTAGGTACGCGTCCGCGACATCTTCGTACTTGACGTCCTGGGTAGAACCGCTCAACACGACCTCGCCGCGGTTGAGCAGATAGACCGTTGAGGCGAGTTCCAGTGCACGACGTACGTACTGTTCGACGATGAGCAAACTCACGCCCTCGCTCGACAAACGGCGCAGGATCTCAAAGATCTGGTCAACAATCTTGGGCGCGAGTCCGATCGACACCTCGTCAACCAGCACGATCGTGGGCTTAGTGAAAAAAGCCCGCGAGAGCGCGAGCATCTGCTGTTCGCCACCCGACAGCGTCCCCGCGACCTGACTGAGCCGCGCTGCGAGCACCGGGAACACCTCGAGGACCTCATCGACGGCGATGTCGCGCGAGGACGTGGGACGAAAGAGTTCGAGATTTTCTCGCACGCTCAAGGACCGAAAGATCCCGCGTCCCTCGGGAATGAGACAGACCCCGCTCGACGCCCGGCGATGTGCCGGCATGTGCGTGACGTCAACCCCATTTAGCACTATCGTTCCCGAGACCGGCTTCAAGGTGCCCGAGACCAGTCGCATGACGGTCGTCTTGCCGGCACCGTTTGGACCGAGGAGCGCCACCACCGCGCGCGGGGGCACCTCGAGACTCACCTTGCGCAGCACCACCGTGTCGCCGTAGGACGCTTGAACGTCGCGCAGCACCAAGGTCGGAGGTTCGCCGGGTATCGCCTCGGGCGTCGCGACGTCGAGGGCGCTGTCCTTCGGCGACGTCATGCCTGTAGCACCGTGTCGCCGAGGTAGGCCGCCTGCACGCTGGGTGAGAGTCGAGCTTCCTCGGGCGTCCCCTGATAGATCAGGCTCCCAAAGTCCAGTACGTAGAGCTCGTCACACACGTTCATGGTGAGCGACAGGTCGTGTTCGATGAGCAAGATCCCGATGTCGCGTTCGGCGACGACGCGTCGAAGCAGCGCACCGAAGTCACTCGTCTCTTGTGCGTCGAGACCGGAGGAGGGTTCGTCCAACAACAAGATGGTGAATCGACCCGCGAGACATCGCGCGAGTTCGACGAGGCGACGCTGACCAGTCGGTAGCGTGCTGACCGAACGATGCGCGAGCGCTTCGATGCCCACTAACGCGAGCGCCTCGTCACACCGTCCGGCGATCCGTGTCGCCTGCGTTCGTCCCCGAAAGAGGTGGCGCAACACGCTGGCCCCCACGAGACCGCCCTCCGCGCCGATGCGCACGTTCTCCTCCACACTCAACGAGTCACAGAGCTGCACCTGTTGGAACGTTCGTCCGAGTCCGAGACGCGCGCGCGCCGAGGGCCGACGTCCAGAGACGTCTTGCTCACCGAGCAGGACCGTGCCCGAACTCGGCGTGTTCAGTCCCGAACAGGCGTTGAACAAGGTGGTCTTGCCCGCACCGTTAGGACCAATCACGCCGGTCACTCGACCGGTGCGTGCGGTGACACTGACGTTGTCGACCGCCACCAATCCACCGAAGCGAACGACGATCTCCTTGGCGTCGAGCGTGGTCGCCAACCCCACGCGGTCGTCGCTCGCCTCGAGCGACGCAGTCCTCGTTCGCCCCTTACGTGCCGCAGCGGACTCCGCGAGGCGCTCGACGAACTTCGGTCGCTTCGGCACCATGCCCATTGAATACGTCAACGCACCCAGACCGAAGGCCAACTGGAGAATGTTGGTGGCCGACTGGGAAGTGAAGTACGCGGGAATGAGTCCGACCAACAATGCACCGAACAAAGCGAACCACGGCTCCCCGAAGGCGGCGATGACGACGATCACGAAAAGGTTGAGCGACGTAAGGGGCACGAAGTTCTGTCCGGTGGCGGTCCCCAAGGCGCATCCCGATAACGCACCCGCGATGGAGGCGAGGAACGCGGAGAGGCAAAACACGAGGATGCGCGTCACGAGCGTGTTGACGCCGAAGGCCTCCAGGGTGAGCGGGGACTCACCGAGCACCCGCAGCAACCCCCCGAGTCGACCGCGGATCAACCACACGGTGAAGACGGTGGAGAGCACCACGAAGAAGAGGATGAGGTAGTAAAAGCCCCGGTCGCTGCTGACCGGGAGCCAACTGACGTCGGGACGCGGCATCGGGATACCCAGGTTTTCGATGCCGAACATCCACGAGGAGTCGTAGAACATCGTCTGGACCAACAGTCCGAAGCCCAACGTGGCGAGCGCCAAATACAGCCCCGACAGACGCACCGCGGGCAGCGCGAGGAGCGCACCGATCGGGACGACGATGAGACCCGCGAAGAGCAGCGCGAAGAGCCACGGGATGCCCGCGGCAGCGAAGCGCGAGAACGCCACGGCACCGATGGCGGCGAAGGTGATCTGACACAGTGAGACCTGACGTGAGATCCGCACCAACAGGCCCAACGAACTCAACAGAATGACGAAGGTCAACACGCCCATCCACGCGGTGAGGTAGGCGGGGAAGACGAAGGGCACCGCGATCAGCGCGCCCACGACGACGACCGCGCCCGAGAGTTGGAAGGGGATCGGGAGGTTCGTCGGGGCCAACTCGCGACTCGCGCGTCGCGTCGAGGAGTCGATCGAGCGCTGTTGGCGCACGAAGATGAGAACGCCGAAGAGGATGATGAAGGGAATCGCTGACGGTAGTCCGGAGAAGATGTTGACCGACGTGAAGTACTTCGTCGCGAGGCTCGCGGCGACCCCGATGACGATGCCGCCGACCCACGTCCACGGGAGACTCTGGAAGCGACCAATGGCCGCCGCGCCGAAGGCTTGGACCACCAGCAGCGTCAGTGACGTGGCGTCGAGACCCAGATTGGGGGCGAGCAGGAGGCCGGACAGGGTAACGAGGAAGCTCCCGATCACCCACGCCGCTCGGCGCACGGTGATGGGGTTGATGCCCGAGATGGACAGGAGATCCGGGTCGTCAACGACCGCGCGCATGGCCGTACCCAGACGAGTGAACTTCAACATCGCATAGAGCAAGGCGGTCGAGACGATCGATATCGCCACGACGATGATGTCGCTCAGCGTGACGAACGTTCCGCCGATGGCGAAGGTGTGCAGTGAGAGGAACGCGGGGTAGAACGAACCATTCGATCCGTACCACTGCGTACAGGCGGCTTCGATGATGAGCAGCAGACCGACGGTGCCCACCACCTGGAGGATCAAACTCGAACGCGCCAAAATCCGCGCGAATCGCTCGAGACTAAAGCCCAGCGCGATGCTGAGCGGCACGACGGAGAGTGCGGCGGCGTAGGGCCACGGCATGCCGTGCGCGTAGTGGAGCCAGTAGAACACGTAGGCCGCGAGCGTGGCGAGGGCCCCGTGGGCGAAATTGAAGATTCCCGAGGTCCGGTAACTCAGTACCAGACCCACCGCGGCCATTCCATAAATCGATCCGGACACGACGCCGATGATGAGAAATGGAAGAACACTCGTCATGCTCTCTCTTCTCCCATCATCGACGCCACGCCCGGATCTACGTAATCAGTTTTTAATGCTTGGTGTTAGCGGTCGACGACGGTTCTTACGACGCTGGGCAGTACGGCGTCAAGCCCTGCGGCAGCTCGATATTGCCGTTGTCCACGTCAAGAATGAAGATGCAACTCACCGAGTTGGGCTTGTTCTTGGTGAACGTCAGCGGTGGCGTGAGGCCACCCAACGTGGCACCCTTCAACTTGTACAGACCCGCGATGAGCTGAGCCCTCGTCGGCTTGTTGCCGAGATCGCCCGCCTTGGCCGCTGCTTCGAAGAGTTCGCCCGACGCCCACGAGTCCGCGTCGTCCTGGGTGAACGTCTTGGAACTCAGCACCGACGGCTCGTACTTCTCGAGGGCCGAGTGATAGATACCCGCCGCCGCCGAGGTCGCGGTGAACGGGAAGGCGTCCGCGGCGAACACCGCCGAGGCCGTACCTAACTGCGTGGCGAGCGCGGGCGTCAAGACGACGTCCTCGTTCAACAGTGTCGGGTCGTAGCCGAGCGTGGCGCAGTCCGAGGCAATACCGGGCAGCTCGAAGGATGGTCCGACGAACTCGAGGTCCTGGGCCTTCGCCGCTTGGGCGGCGAGGCACTGGGAGTCGAAGTTCGCGTCACCCACCGAGGTCGTCTCCGAGACGGCCAGCGTGCCACCGATTGCGGTGTAGGCACCTTGGTAGACCGGCAGCAACTGAGAACACACCGGCGCCTCTACGCAGTAGAGGTACGCGCCGGTGGTCTGGTGCAGCACGTTCTTCGCGTACAACAACAGGTCCGGCACCGACTCGTTCGACGTGGCACCAATCGGGAAGTAGTTCTTCTCGGTAAAGAAGCTCGGCAGCGGCGTGCTACCACCCAAAACCGGGATGTCGGCACTCTCTAGATAGGTGTTAAACGTCGCGTCTTCAGCACTGTTGTCAGCCACGATGGCTAACACGTGATCGCTGTTCACGAGCTGCTTCACGTCATTGAGCGCCGTTGATGGTGAGCCACCGTCATCTTTCACGATGACCTTCACCTTGTGACCGTTGATGCCCCCGTGTGCGTTCGTGTAGTCGGCCCAGGCCAGCAGCGACAGGTTCCCACCGATGAAGTTCGACGAGTTACTGCCGCTGTAGGTTCCGATGTTGCCGATGACCCACGTGGCCTTTGCGGCCTTCGCGGTCGCACCGCTCGATTCGGCGGCGAGTACACCCACGCTGATTGTTGAAGCAACGATCGCCGTAAACGCAACCGCAATCGTCGTCCATCTTCCTTTATTTCGTTTCATTGATTCCCCCTAATGTCTCGATTTTCATCTTTGTCCAAAAACCCCTACGTCGCTCGGCGCGAGCGGCCCTCCTGCTGACCCCTCGCCCCTCGCCAATTCCTGGTGAGATTCTTAACACACTATTCCGTACATTAGTGAACAACTTACAAGAACCCAGTCTCTTACTGGAAATCCAACCCCTCGTGGACCAATTTCCCGCACCGGCCGTCGTCATTCACGTGACGACGCATCGCCAACCGTGGCTCCCCGATCTCCGGCGGCGAGGATGATTCGAGCACGACGCACACGATGTTGGAAGCGTTTGACACGGAAGGGTGATCAGTGTGTGACGTCACGATTTTTCTCGTGTGCTCGCCGCCAAGCGACGTGCTCCTCAACACGGCGGCGTTGTCCTCTTGCACGCAGGCGGATCAACTGGTAGGTTCCAGACTGAGTTGTTCCCCCTAACCAGTTAGTTCATAACGACCAACCAAGTTAGGAAGGGAACATCGTGCACCGACGTAGCCATTTAGGGGTCGCCGCCTTGGCGATCTCACTCGTTGTCCCACTGGGTCTCGCCACGACCTCGAGCGCAGCCCCGTCGCCCATTGGTCCGGTATCGGTCCTGGCGACACTCGCTCTCAAGTACGGCCAACTACCCGAGAACATCGCCCTCGCGCCCGACGGATCGGTCGACGTGAATTTCAACGGCGCGAATGAACTCGCGAACATCTCCTCCACGGGCACGATCACGCCACTCGGCGCGCTGCCGTCGGTACCCGGAGGCGGTACCGGCACTCCCCTGCTCAAGATGCCCTTCTCCGCGGGGATGGTCAACAACAACGGCGCGATCTACAGCGTCTTCTCGACCGGCGTCGCGTCACTCAACGGCGTCTATCGCACCCTGCCCGGTGACGCGCCGGTGCTGATCGCACCGCTCCCGGCGGGCAGTCTCGCCAACGGTCTCGCCGAGAACTTCACGACGGGCACCCTTTACATCACGGACTCCGCGCTCGGCAAGGTGTGGACGGTGTCGGCCGCCGGCGGTACGCCCACCACCTGGGCGAGTGGACCGCTGCTCGCGGGCGTCAAAGGATTCGGCGCGAACGGGCTCAAGCTCCACGCCGGCGCCCTCTACGTGAGCAACACCAGCCTCGGGACATTGATTCGCATCCCGGTGCTCAAGAACGGCAAGGCCGGCGTCGCCAAAGTGGTGGCGAAGGGCCTCACCTCGATCGACGACTTCGCGTTCATCCCTGGAACGAATAACCTGATCGCTGCGCTGAACTTCGCCAACGAGGTCGCCTACGTCCAGGCCAACGGCGCCCATTCGATCATCCTCACGGCCGCCAACGGGCTCGAGAACCCCAGCGCCGTCGCGATCAGCGGTTCGACGGTCTACATCACGAACGCGGACTACTACACGCTGGCGGGACCGAGCGTCATGGAGGCGCCGCTCAACTAGACACATGTACTCATCCCCCTTCGACGTCGCAGCGATCCACCGCGGCGCAACCGGCCCTCGTGGCCGCGGTGGATCTGCGCCGGAATGCGAAAGACCCCCACCGTTCGGTGGGGGTCTTTCAAGAAATCCCGGCGGCGACCTACTCTCCCAAGGAGGAACCCCTAAGTACCATCGGCGCTGGTGGGCTTGACTGCTGTGTTCGGAATGGGAACAGGTATATCTCCACCGCCATAACCACCGGAAAACATGCGCTCGACCACTTTCGTGGTCCGAACCGGCGTTAGCCGGCTCCCCGAGCGTCCTAGAACGAGCACGAACATCAAACTCCAAGCCCTCGGCCGATTAGTACCGGTCAGCTGAAGACGTTACCGTCCTTACACTTCCGGCCTATCAACGTGGTCGTCTGGCCACGGGCCTTACCTGGTTAACCCAGTGAGAGATTTAATCTTGAAACGGGCTTCGCACTTAGATGCTTTCAGCGCTTATCCCACCCGCAGGTCGCAAAACAGCCATGCCCTTGGCAGGACAACTGTCACACGAGAGCTGCGTTCGTCCCGGTCCTCTCGTACTAGGGACAACCTTTCTCAAATCTCTTACGGCTGCATCGGATAGGGACCGAACTGTCTCACGACGTTCTGAACCCAGCTCGCGTACCGCTTTAATGGGCGAACAGCCCAACCCTTGGGACCGGCTTCAGCCCCAGGATGCGACGAGCCGACATCGAGGTGCCAAACTTCCCCGTCGATATGGACTCTTGGGGGAAATAAGCCTGTTATCCCCGGCGTACCTTTTATCCGTTGAGCGACGGCGCTTCCACAAGCAACCGCCGGATCACTATGCCCTACTTTCGTACCTGCTCGACCTGTAAGTCTCGCAGTCAAGCTCTCTTGTGTCATTGCACTCAACAGCTGATTGCCAACCAGCCTGAGAGAACCTTTGGGCGCCTCCGTTACATTTTAGGAGGCGACCGCCCCAGTCAAACTACCCGCCTGACGCTGTTCCTGATCCGGATTACGGACCAAGGTTAGGGTTCCGGCGCAGAAAGGCTGGTATTTCAACAGTGGCTCCACACCGACTAGCGCCGATGCTTCATAGCCTCCCAGCTATCCTACACAAACTGAACCAAAACCCAACATCAAGTTGTAGTAAAGGTGCACGGGGTCTTTCCGTCCTGATGCAGCTAACGAGCATCTTTACTCGTACTTCAATTTCGCCGGGTCTGTAGTTGAGACAGTTGGGAAGTCGTTACGCCATTCGTGCAGGTCGGAACTTACCCGACAAGGAATTTCGCTACCTTAGGACCGTTATAGTTACGGCCGCCGTTTACTGGGGCTTAGGTTCTCAGCTTCGCCTTACGGCTAACCGATCCCCGTAACCTTCCAGCACCGGGCAGGCGTCAGAGCGTATACGGCGTCTTACGACTTAGCACGCTCCTGTGTTTTTGGTAAACAGTCGCTTCCCACAATTCTCTGCGACCTTCTCGCGCTTCGGACGCGAAGTCCTACACGCTAATAAGGCCATCCTTCTCCCGAAGTTACGGATGCATTTTGCCGAGTTCCTTAACTACAGTTCTCCCGATCGCCTTGGTATTCTCTACCCGCCCACCTGTGTCGGTTTGGGGTACGGGCACCGTGTCAACTCGCTAGAAGATTTTCTTGGGAGCATGGAATCAGTGACTTCGCCTAATGGCTCGGCATCGTGTCTCAGGCACATGAGGTGCGGATTTGCCTACACCTCGCCCTACGCACTTACCCCAGGACAACCAACGCCTGGGCTCACCTATCCTCCTCCGTCCCTCCTTCGCTTTCCGCCGCAGGGTTTGTCGGTTCGACCCGAAGGTCAGCCCCTTAGTACCCCCACATTGGAATGGGCGCGGACACGGTGGTACAGGAATATCAACCTGTTGTGCATCGACTACGCCTCTCGGCCTCGCCTTAGCTCCCGACTGACCCTGGGGGGATTAGCCTTCCCCAGGAACCCTTGGGCTTACGGCGGAGGGGTTTCTCACCCCTCTCTCGCTACTCATACCAGCATTCTCACTCGAACGCGCTCCACGTAGGTTTACACCTCCGCTTCACAGCAGGTTCGACGCTCCCCTACCACTACGTCTAAAAGACGCAATTCTTAGCTTCGGCTCTGGACTTGAGCCCCGTTACATTATCCGCGCAAGACCACTCGACCAGTGAGCTATTACGCACTCTTTAAAGGATGGCTGCTTCTAAGCCAACCTTCTGGCTGTCTGAGCGTTCTCAC
>Ga0302156_10003019_pt1 | contig 13360 bp, 14 predicted proteins | sample I_Bog_N3_2_FD_193503 | JGI IMG/M metagenome (GOLD analysis project Ga0302156, IMG submission 193503) | Peat permafrost microbial communities from Stordalen Mire near Abisko, Sweden - I_Bog_N3_2 | ecosystem: Environmental > Terrestrial > Soil > Wetlands > Peat | place: Sweden: Abisko, Stordalen... | reverse complement strand
CCCTGCGTCCCTTGCGTAAGATCATGCCCAATACCGGAGCCCTGGATCTGTCGCCGATCCTGCTGTTCTTCATCCTGTGGCTGATCCAGATGTATCTGCCGATGCTGGTCCACGGCTTCTAAATTGGCCGAGGCCTCGCCGGTCAGTTCAGTCAGCCCGGTCAGCCCGGTCAGCATCGTCCCGGGAGGAGTGCGTCTGGCCCTGCGCCTGACCCCCAAGGCCTCCCGCGATCAGATCGGCGAGATCGCCCCCGAGGCCGATGGCGGCGCGGTGCTGAAGGTCTCGGTGACCACGGTCCCTGAGGACGGCAAGGCAAACGCCGCCCTGATCGCCCTTTTGTCGAAAAAGTGGAAGGTGGCCAAAAGCCGCATCGAGCTTATTTCCGGCGCCACCGACCGGCGCAAAGTCCTGTTCATTGAAGGCGAGCCCGAAGAGCTGGCGCGCCGCATTCTTGAGAGCGTGAGGAAGCCATGACCCATACCGCCAAAATCATCGACGGCAAGGCCACCGCCGCCATCTTGCGCGCCGCCGTCGGCGAACGCGTCGCCGCCCTGAAGGCCCAGCATGGCATCACCCCCGGTATGGCCGTGGTGCTGGTGGGCGAAGATCCGGCCAGCCAGGTCTATGTGCGCAATAAGAACGAGCAGACCAAACTGGCCGGCATGAATTCTTTCGAGCACAAGCTGGCCGACACCACGTCCGAGGCCGATCTGCTGGCCCTGGTGGCCAAGCTGAACGCCGACCCCGCCGTCAACGGCATCCTGGTCCAGCTGCCTCTGCCCAAGCATATCGACAGCCAGAAGGTTCTGGACGCCATCGATCCGGCCAAGGACGTCGACGGCTTCCATCCCGTCAATGTGGGCCGTCTGGTGACGGGGGCTCAGGCCCTGGTGCCCTGCACGCCGCTGGGCTGCATTCTGCTGCTGAAGCGGGAATTGGGTTCGTTGGCCGGGAAGAAGGCCATCGTCCTGGGCCGCTCCAACATCGTCGGCAAGCCCATGGCTCAGTTGCTGCTGCGGGAATCCTGCACGGTGGTGATTGCCCACTCCAAGACCAAGGATCTGCCCGCCGAATGCCGTCAGGCCGATATCGTCATCGCCGCCGTCGGGCAGCCCGAGATGGTCAAGGCCGATTGGATCAAGCCCGGCGCCGTGGTCATCGATGTGGGCATCAACCGCGTCCCCGGCTCCGAGCCCGGCAAGACCAAGCTGGTGGGCGACGTCGCCTTTCAGGAATGCGCGGCCGTGGCCGGAGCCATCACCCCGGTTCCCGGCGGCGTCGGCCCCATGACCATCGCCGTGCTGCTGCGCAACGCCCTGGAAGCCTGCTGCCGTCAGAACGGCCTGCCCTTCGAGGAAGTGCTGTAATATAGAAACGGCCCCGAAAGGGGCCGCTTTCATATCAATCCGATATCAGGCGATTTTAGCGCCCAGGCCGTTCATCAATTTGGCGAAGCCGGGGAAGCTGGTGTCCATGGCCGTGCCGTCATCGACGGTGACCGCCTGCTCGGACGCCATGCCCATCACCAGGAATGACATGGCGATGCGGTGATCCAGATTCACCGCGATGGTCGCGCCGCCCTTGGGCGGCTTGCCAGTGCCATGAACGATCAGATCGTCGCCCACCACCTCCAGCTTGACGCCACAGGCCTCCAGGCCCTTGGCAACGGCGGCCAGGCGGTCGCTCTCCTTGACCCGCAGCTCGGCCAGGCCGCGCATGCGGGTGGTGCCGCTGGCAAAGGCGGCAGCCACCGCCAGCACGGGATATTCATCGATCATCGAGGGAGCCCGCTCGGGCGGCACATCCACGCCCTTCAGGGCCGAGAAGCGCACTTCCAGATCGGCCACCGGCTCGCCGCCGTCGTCGCGGGCGTTCACTTCACGGATGTCGGCGCCCATTTCCTGCAAGGTCAGAAACAAGCCGCAACGCAAAGGATTGGTGCAGACGCCGGTCACGGTGATCGCCGAGCCGGGCACCAGCAGCGCCGCCACCACCGGGAAGGCGGCGGAAGAGGGATCGGCGGGAACCTTGACGGCGCGGCCCTTCAGCTCCGGCTGGCCCCTCAGAGAGATGGCCTTGGCCCCGCCCTCGATGGTTTCCACCGTCACTTCGGCGCCAAAGCCGCGCAGCATCAGCTCGGTATGGTCGCGGGTGGCTTCCTTTTCGATCACCGTGGTGATGCCGGGGGTATTGAGGCCGGCCAGCAGCAACGCCGATTTGACCTGGGCCGAGGGCACAGGCAGCTCATAGGTGATCGGCAAAGGCGATGCGGTGCCGATCACGGCCATGGGAAGGCGTCCGCCGGTGCGACCGACGAAACCAGCGCCCATGCGGCTCAGGGGCTCGGAAACCCGCTTCATGGGGCGCGAGCGCAAGGAGGCGTCGCCGGTGAAGATGGTGGTGAAGGGATGGCTGGCCACCAGACCCATCAGCAGACGGGCCCCGGTACCGGCATTGCCCATGTCGAGAACATCCTCGGGCTCGGCCAAACCGCCGACGCCGCGACCATAGAGTTCCCAGGTGCCGTCCTCCAGCCGGGTGACTTCCGCGCCCAGGCGGCGCATGGCCTCGGCGGTGCGCAGAACGTCTTCGCCCTCCAGCAGACCTTCGACGGTGCTGCGGCCCAAGGCCAAAGCCCCGAACATGAGCGCGCGGTGCGACACCGACTTATCGCCGGGGACACGAACGCTGCCGGTCAGTCCGCTGACGGCGGTGGAGGTCAAGGCCTTGGTTTGCATCGGATCAATGCCCCGTTGAATCTTGGCTGGAAAGAGTGCTCCATAGCACAGGAAACGGCCCTAGGGTAACGGCCTTCACGGCCCCTATGGCTCTTCCTCAATAATTTTTCGTTTTGACACGGCCTGCCACTCGTGGCAAATGGCCCAAGAACCAAGACGTCGCGCTCACAAATCTAAGGAGGATCGAGTTGGCGAAACCTGAATGGGGTGCGAAACGCACCTGTCAAAGCTGTGGCGCCCGCTTCTATGATCTGCAGCGCACGCCGATCATTTGCCCGAAGTGCGGATCGAACGTCGAGCCTGAAGTGATCTTCAAGCCCCGCCGCCAGTCCGCCGCCGCCCTGGCCGCCGCTGCCGCCGCCGAAGCCAAGCTTGTTCCCGCCGCCGTCATCGACGTCGAGATCGAGAATGACGAGGTCGAGGTCGAGGAAACTGAAATCGACGCCATCGACGGTGGCGACGATGACGAAAGCGGCCTGATCGAGGACGCCTCGGACCTGGGCGAAGACGATGACGACATGGCCGAGGTCATGGAGCATATCGACGAAGGCCTGGAGGACGAGGTCTAATTTCGGGGCCAAAAGCCGGACGGACTCCGGGGCTGAAAAAAACTGTCGGGCAGTCTTAATTTTTTGCTTGCGCAGTCGCCCTGAAGTCCATATGTTCCGGCTCCACCGCAGGACACTGCGGCCCAGGAATTCGGGGCCATAGCTCAGCTGGGAGAGCGCTACAATGGCATTGTAGAGGTCAGCGGTTCGATCCCGCTTGGCTCCACCAAGTAGAAACAAAGACTTAGTTGGGAAACCAACTAAGTCTTTGTTGTTTCTGCGCTTTGCATTGCAGAGCTTCCAATATAAAATTACTGCATATCAACGGCTTATTTTAATGGCCGATAGAAGTCGTTTGTACAGGAATTTGTACACATAAAACACGATCTATAGCTCGCCATAGATGGTTAGAATAGTGTCTGCCGTTGTCTTTAAATTGACTCGCCAATACAGAGGTAGCTACGCTGTTTGTATGGTTTATTTAAAGAACGACGGCGATGGCGCGACCTTTATCTTCTAGTCCGGCTTACGTGAATACGGTTAAGGTCACGGACGAAGCTTGGATCGCCCAACGCGCAACGAAAAGCCGGGCAACTTGGTATTTGCTAAGCCCCGCATCGCAGCAGCCCGGCCACGCCCGTACAGTGCTCGGCTCCCTCGCCCCAGCTACCTATGTGCTTGCGGAGCAGCAAGGGCAAAAATCCTCGCCCTCAACGCAGGCCAAGAATTTTGTGCATTTGCAGCCCCAGTCGCCATTGTGGGTGCTTTAGACAATATTCCTTGGCTGCATCCGTGTTCGCGGCAGCGTCATTTCCATCCATGGGCTGGAGGAAGAAGTGCTTAAAAGCAAGCCCGGAAAAACGTTGAGGATCGACGCCGGGTTGAGGGAAGACCAATTTCAATTCGTCGCCTTCGACCACCTGCAGCGGAGCATCGGCTTTGGGGCTAACGCAAAGCCAGTCAATGCCGGAAGGGCGTGGCCGAGTGCCGTTGGTTTCTACCGCGACCTCAAACCCAACGGCATGAAAAGCAGTGCACAGAGCCTCGTCCAACTGCAACAGCGGTTCGCCGCCGGTACAGATTACCAATGGGCGACCACCGACACCTTGCGGCCAGAATGACATTGCCGCAGCGGCTAAATCGTTTGGGTCAGTAAAGGTGCCCGCGTCAGCACCGACAAAATCGGTGTCGCAGAACTTGCAGACGGCCTTTTCTCGGTCAGCATCTCGGCCTGACCATAGATTACAGCCCGCGAAACGACAGAACACAGCCGCACGTCCAGCCTGCGCCCCTTCACCCTGTAATGAAAAGAAGAGCTCTTTGATCGAGTAGGTCATTTCCATGTTCATAGCAATCCGGTTGCAGCAAAATAAAAATTGATTTTACTGCTGCAAAAACCGCTACAATCCATATCCGTTAAAATCAAAGAGCATCCAAGACTAGAGGTGCGGAGTGGTCAATGCGTATTTTCCCGCAATGCCGCCACCTGGACATCATGATCAGTTTGCTAGCTCGGGTTATATGCCGGTGAATATTGAGTTGACGCTCAGGAGTGAAGATCGCCAATCCCCGTCAGCCGGATCGTCCCTTTGCCGGGCAGATCAACCCTAAGCTCAAGGGTGCCTCCAGCGGCTTCGACAAACCGGCGCAAGGTCGATAGATAGAGGTCTGCCTGCCGTTCTATCTTGTGAACGGACGGCTGCTTGATACCTAGCCCCTCGGCGATTTGCTCCTGGCTGCGCTCGGCCAAAGCCCGCAGAGCCCGCAGCCCCTCCACCTCGCACAGCAGTTCCTCCGTACGAGCCTCGATAGCCTTCCGGCGATCCTCGGGCAAACCGGCCATTACTTCGTCAAGGGTTCGGCCCATGTCATTTCTCCTTCTTGCATAAGGCTGCAAGATGCCGGTCAAATCGTTTGTCAGCGCGTTCAATCAGGGCGCGGTAGAAACGCTTTTGCGATACGCCGCCCTTGTCGCCAGCCACCAGCAGCACCGCCGCGCGGGTTGGATCGAAGGCAAAGGCAACACGCCAGACCCCATTCGCCGCCTCAAACCGCATTTCCTTCATGTTGGCGTGCTTTGAGCCAATGAGAGTGTCAACATGCGGGCGGCCAAGGGTTGGTCCGATCCGGGCCAGCACTTTGGCGTGGGCCAACAGTTCGTCCTGCACATCGGCTGGCAGTGCCTCGAACTCAAGTTCGAACTCGTCATGAAAACCAATCGTCCATTCCATGGGAAATTTATAGCTTTAAAGCTATGTTGCTGTCAATAGCCTGTGGGCTATTAATGGGGATGCTGAAGTTGTCTGCTGATGTTCCATGGCCCTGCCGTGCATGTCGCCACACACGGCAGGATGAAACAGTTTCGGGCCGAAACAGCTATGCGGGCTTGCCAGGCTTTTTGCGGGCGCCCGTCGAGACAATCAGAACGAGGCAATCTCTAACCTCGGCAGACGGGTTTGTCCGGCAACTATCCAGAATGCGCCAATGCCATCGCCATGCCGAAGCGGCGATGTTCGATAATCTCAATACCCAGATCTGGACGGAATCGATGGGCCGTTATTCAGCATAGCTCGAAGCGGCATAGGCGGCGCGGACTTACATAGCGTAAGCTTGCCCCCATGGAATGCGGGTGACGCACTCATCGAGCAACGCAGGCTTCATACGTCCGTAAGGTGTAAGTTGTGATAATTCAAATTTCTGCCCCGACCCCGCTTGCAACAGGCGAAAACTTCCGCATACTCGGGTGATTATCGCTTGATCTATCTGTCGTGATGCGCTTGGGGAAGCGGGATGGACTTGGGGAAGTTCTCATCCATCATCGAGGATATTTATGAAGCTGCCGCCGAGACGGAGGGGTGGCAACGGCTGGCGCCGACGCTGGCCAACCTGTTCGACGCCGACAGTTGCATCTTGACCGCTTGGGATGCCCCTTCCGGCCAAAGCCTGATTGCGGCGGGCACAGCCAATTTTACCCCCCATATTGTAGCCGATTATATGAACCATTATCGCTCCACCGACCTGTGGTTGGCATCGGGCTTGCGGATGCCGCGCGGGGTGCCCAATGTCGGGATGGAACTGGTGGCGGACAATGTCCTGCTGAAGTCGGAGTTCTATAACGACTACCTGACGAAGCTATCCCATTTCGACATCTTGGGCGGCATGATGCCTATGGGTGGGGGACGTGAGGGCTTCGCCGCCATCCACCGTCCACGCGGCTCCGCCAGATTTGAGGAGGCCGACAAACGCTTCCTCGCCGTCATTCTTCCCCATCTCACTCAGGCCATGCGGCTTTATCAGCGTTTGGCGGGGACCTACAGGTCGGGCATCATCGCCACCACCGCCCTTGACGCCATGCCGACTTCGGTGATCGCCGTCGGGGCGGATCGTGTCCTGCTGTTCGCCAACGCAGCCGCCGAACGCCTGCTGTCCAGCTGCCAGGGGCTGACCGTCCATCATCGGCATCTACACTGCACCGAGCGCGAGGCCGATCGGCAATTGGGGCGTCTGATCAAGGAGGCGACCGGTGCTGCTCTGGGGCGGATGACTGGGGGAGGGGGAGTTCTGTCCGCTCCCAGAGTCGAGGGGCTTCCGCTGTCACTGCTGGTCTGCCCGTTGCGGCCCGAGGCGGCAATGCTGGGTACGCCGCAACCCATGGCCCTGATTTTTATCGGCAATCCCGATGACCGTCAGGCCACGCCCGCCGAAATGCTGACGCGGCTGTATGGCCTCACCCCCGCCGAGGCGCGCCTGACACAGGCTCTGCTGATGGGCGACACCTTGCAGGACTATGCCGAGCGTTCGGGCGTCAGCGTGCTCACGGTCAAGACCCTGCTGAGGCGTGTGTTCGCTAAGACCGGAACCGGTCGGCAGGCAGAGTTGGTGCGTGATCTGCTGGGCAATCCGGTGCTGGCAATTGGGTCGCGAGAGCCGTGAAAAAAATGGGGCGGCGTACTTCGTTTGGAGGACTTGCGACCGGATAATTTGTAGTTTCCTAGCGGCACGCCCTATTGCGAATAAACATAGGAGGCCGCTGTGAAAGTAACTAAATGTACATTAGTTATGTTTGCCATGTTTATTTCTGGTAACAGCCTCGCCGGGCAATCATCTCAGGTGAACAATTGTATCGAATTTAATAATCCGCGTCCAGGTCAGGTTTACAACGGTTGCGATGGAACTGTTAATCTTTGGTGGAGAGACAGTGGTGATTGTAATGGAGATGGATGTCTAGTTACTGTGAGGGGAAACACTAGCTACTCGATTTCATCTCCAAAAGGCGCTGTTCGCTATCTGGCGTGTCCAGCACCGTCCGATCCTGTGAAGACACCCTCGGGGGGAAGAGTGTGCGAATGATAATTCGCTGTTGAAAACCTATGCCGGGTTGGCGGCGGGGAAGCCCGCCTTACCCCACGCCCTGTTGGCGGGCGACACCTTGTAGGTCTATGCCGACCGCGCGGGCGTCAGTGTGCTCACAGTCAAGACGCTGCTGAAGCGCGTTTTTGCCAAGACCGGAACCGCGCGACAGGCCGAGTTGGTGCGCGATCTGACGAGTAATCCGGTGTTGGGGATGGGGGCGACGTGTGAGGCGAGTTGCAACTGATCGGACATTTCATATTTGGCTGAAATAAAGGGGGGGGGGGAAGATGACGCATCGTGCCGATGTGGCCACATCCATCAAGAGGCTCAAGCCGCCAACGGATGAGGAGCGCAAGCCGTATTTTCCCGATTCCATCAACGCGCCGCCGGATCAGACTTTCGAGATAGGGCTGGTACTGGGTGGCACGGTGTCGGCTGGGGCCTATACGGGCGGCGCCCTTGATCTCCTGGTGCAGGCTCTGGACGCTTGGTATGCACGGGCCGATGTTCCGCACGACGTCAGTTTGACCGTTGCCGCCGGGTCTTCGGGTGGGGCGGTGTGCGCCGCCATTCTCGGCGTTCTTGCCAACCGCAGCTTCACTCATGTGACCGCTCCGATGTCGGCCCTGGTATCGTCACCGCCCGCCATCAATAACAAGTTCTGGAACGTCTGGATCGATTCCTTCAACTTCAAGACGCTGCTCGACCCATCCGACCTCGACGACCACATAGACGAAGGCACTGGGAACGACAAGGGCAACCACACTCAGCGCGTCCCATCGGTCTTCAATTGCCAGATGATCGACAACGCCGTCGGCGATCTGGTTGCCTACGCCGCCCAACCGCCCGATCTTGACCGCCCCTGGGTGGCCAAGCCGTTGCGGGTCGGTATCACGGTGGGAAACCTGCGCGGAATCCCTTACAAGATCGAGGATGTTCATCCGCCGGGCAGCGTCTATACCGGGGCCGCCTATGTCCAGCGCGACGATTTCGGCTGGTTCGCCGTTCCCTGCTGGAAGGACATGCCGCAAAACCTCCGTGCTCCGCGCCCGGACGAATTCTGGGTGGGGGCTCCCACCGTCGGCTATGGCCTGATGGCGCAGTGGGCCGCCGCCAGCGGCGCCATGCCGCTGGGGCTGAAGGCCCGCCTTTTGCACCATCCCGCCGTACATTATGTCTGGCGTCCTCATGTCCGTCCTGTCCAGTTGACGCCCGGCGGCCCAGTGACGGCGGTGCCAGAATGGCCACAGCCTGATTGGAGCTTGATGCCTGGGGTTGACAAGGGGGAGGACTACACCTTCACTGCCGTCGATGGCGGAACCTTCAACAACGATCCGGTTCGCCTCGTCCACACCGCCATGGCCGGGCTGGTAGGGCAGAATCCGCGAGAACCCGAGCTGGCCAACCGGGCGATGCTGATGATCGACCCGCTGGTGGATCAGCCGAAGCCTCTTTCCGCGGTCGGCCTCAGTCTCGTCGCAGTTGCTAAGGCGATGGAGGGGGCCTTGGTCGGCGCTTCCCGCTACCTGACGGCGGACATGGATCTGTTCGCCAACGACAATGTGTTCAGCCGCTTTCAACTGGTGCCCACCCGCCAAGTGAACGGCCAATCGCGCGTGGGCGAGGCGGCCCTAACCGGGGCGAGCTTTTCCGCCATGGCCGGGTGGTGTACGAGGGCGTTCCGCGTCCACGACTTCCTGCTGGGCCGGGCCAACATGCTGGAGTATCTGCGCAAGCGGTTCATCCTGCGGGGCGACAATCACCTGTTCGACAAGTGGACGGCGGAGCTGCGGCATGACTTCGCGGTCGATCGCGAGGGAGCTCGGAAGGCCATCACCGCCGCGACGCCGCGCGACCAGTACTATCTCCCCATCATTCCGGTTGACGACAGTATCCACGCGGCCGTGCCTGACTGGCCCGCCAAAGCCCTCGATCCCAACAGCATCCGGGATGGCTTGAAAGATCGCCTGAAGGCGGTGCTGGGGCGGCTGCGCGAGGACAATCTATCCGGGTTTTGGTCGTGGCTGCTGGGGTGGGTGGCGGCATGGAAAATTGCGAGCGAACTCGCCGACAAGCTCGTGGGGTCGTTCAAGGACGAGTTGGTGGCAGCGGAGTTGTGGCCGAAGGATAACTGAGGCCCGGTGAAATTTTGGGTGAGCCTAACGACGGGCGATGACGTAAGAGGCCGAATGGGTGAAGCCCCAGTCGATCCACGACGAGGCATTGAGCATTTGCACGGAGAAAGCATCCATGGCAACCCTGACCACTATCGATGGTATAAAATTCACCTTCTCGCCGTCAGAGATTTCGGCGGTGACCGACCACGATGCTTTGACGGGGGAAGCCGTCACCTGCGTCTACGGCCTGACGGCGGCGCCGCTGAAGATCAAGGAGGCGGCGGATACCTTCCTGGGGCGTCTCGGGATTACGCTCAAGTTCGCCAAACTGACCCGCGCGAACGGTTCGCCTATTTGGATCAATGCTCTGGCCGTCAGTACGCTCTGCGCGCCGCTTCCTGGTGACTACGTCGACGGCGTCAACTGCTTGGTATCGGTTGGCTCCCTGACCCAAGGGATAACCGAAGATCCAGCCGAGGCGAGAGCCGCCATCAACGCTTGCCGTGCTGCAGATGGCCAATTATAGGGTCCTCGAAACGCCGCAAGGTGTCTTGCTGCGACTGAGGGCGCCATAGGTTGCTAACCTAGAAATGCAGGCGGGGCGTAAGCCGATATACTACGAGGGTTTTACTTTAGGCGATAAGGCTGCATAGATTGAAGGGAGAGAGTGATGCGGGCAGTATTTGTTGTGGCGCTTTGCGCTGTCGTGGGGGCTTGCGCTGGAAATCCTGCGCCAATGGACTCTGGCATTTCCAGCCATGAAACGCGGCTGGAAAAATCCAGTAGTCCCTTGCTGATTTCGCTTCGATATCCTGCGGCCTTCTCAGACGAAGCGATAAAACAGCTCCGAAACGATTATATGAACAACCCGCGAATGACGTGGTTCGGGTGGGAAGATTATGCTCCGGCCCTTGATGATTCAATTGTCAAGACGTCGTTTTATGCTCATGATTTGTATAAGTACCTTGCTGCACACATGCCAAAAGGCACGGTTATACTGGAGCCTGGCTACGTGGGTATACGTGACGGACAATACTATTATTCGAATCTAAGGGAGACTATCCCGGCAGCTTTAAATATCGATTTTTTTGCGTATAACACACCAAGAGCCCATTTTAGCATGGGCTTAATGCTTAGGCCGAACACGTACGGGGATCAATATAGCCCGATTATTATCGGGACTAGTGCCGTATCAGTTGAGGGCGAGGTGAGCAGCGTATTATTTTCGGCGGAAGATTTTCATGTGTCAAATCAACTTGGTGAGTATAAAGGGGCATTTGTATTAAATGGGATAGCAAAGAAAATCACGTTTGGAGGAGCGCTCTCGCAGGGATATCCCCTTAAAAAGGGAGAGGCGTACGAATTTCCAAAAGTGTTTATGGAAACGTCGGATGATGAATGGAACCTTTATGTCGGAGGCATTGCCTCAAGGCGGCATGACTACTATGCCGCTGGTGCAAAGACAAGAGAAATTGGAAATATTATAATTGAGTCATTAAGAAATATTGATGTTACTCGTGCGGATGATATTGCGCGATCACGGATCAGACAGCTGTACGCTCTTTCCGACAAGGAACTTGCCTTTTTATCGCCCATTCAGCGCTCTGAAGCACAGTTTATGGCCGCGCGATCAGAGGCATTCGTCAAAAGCTGTGAGGCTCTTGATACGTCAATGGCATTAAAAATTAGCTCAGAGAGAGAAAATGAGAAGGCGGTTTATGGAGCAACGAATAAAGCGGCAATGGGGGTTGTCTCAGCAGGAATGGCCGGATTGGCATCTGGTGGGATGATCGCGAACCCCGGCGTTCTCCAAGCGATGGTTTCCGGTAACGTAACCACCGCAGATATCAGCGCCTCATATGAGCAAAATTTCAGCGCTATCAATACATCGCTCACGCACACCAGTGTTTCTCTTGGAGAGAAAGAGATAAATGTGGATGCCGTCACACTAGCTAGCTTGCGTGAAAAACTGCGCAAGTTAGTTGCGCGCAATGGCCAGGAATGATGCAGTTCGCATTATTATCTGCATTGCGGTTGTCATAGTTCTGGAGTGATGGAGGGGGCAATGCGACGTGCGCAATTTCTGGTTATCACCAGCGTGGTCGCTTTCGGAATTCTAAATGCGTCTGTATTGGCTGCCGACTATGAATGCGACTGTACGACGCATGTCGGAAGCTGCCAAGCTCAGGTCCAGATGTCCGACACGAAGAAACAGACGGACTCCTTTCAGAATATCACTCACCAGTTTCAGTTGTCTGTGTCGGTAGCCGGGAGCCCCGCCTGTTCAGATGTTTCATTCCAATACGGAACGACGGGTCGCAACGCGGTAATCAAGGGTGTTCCCGAGTATGCTGTGATTTTCAAGGGCTCGTTCACGAAGCCCGTCACCGTGATCGGGCCATGGGAAACGGTTTCGCCGCCGTCTGAAATGACTTGTAACATCTGCCGCCAAGTCGGTGCCTCTGAAGATAATCAATCTGACGACAAGAAGGGTGGCGGGAACAGCGCAAGCGCCTCTTCCGCAGCTCGTACGCAGGCAGACATTGACAAGGCACTCTCCGAGGCACTGAACAACGCCAACGCCATGAGTGCGGCCACTCCGGCACGGACACTTGACCCTCGCGCTGTGGAAGCTGCGGCACAGCGTACTCGGGCTCAAGCAGATCAGTCCCTGGAGGCCGAAGACGCGGCGCTCTCGAGCGCAATGGCCACTGCGGCGGCTCAACGGTCGCTTCAGCAAGGCCCAGCTGCCGCTTCACCGACACGGCAACAGAAGGGCGGTAGCGCTATTGGTGGGTGTCGGAATATTGGCGGGACAGGGTTTGGGAAAGATGCGCCGCATATAATATGTGAGTAAGGTTGCTGGTTAGTCGGCCCCATCCCCCTCCTCCGCCACCATGACCACCGCCCCGCCGTCATGCCCCTCGACATTGGCACAGGCCAGCGCGGCCCTCAGTTTCGCCCACACGTTCGGCTTGCTCACGGGGCAGGTGAACTTGGTCTTCGACTTCGCCAACGCCTTGGCGGCCTTGCTCTTGCCGTCCGAAACTGTTATGCAGTTTTGCCTGGCTTTTTGCGGGTCGCCAGCGCGGCTTTCATCGCCTCATCGAGTTCACCAACTTTGACCGCTTCTATGACGGTCTCGATGGTCGGAACGAGGCGATCTTTGGTGCCGATTTCGATAGCCGTTTGGTCTTTGCCCAAGACCAGCGCCGCATTAGCATAGCGCAGTTCAAGGAACCACTTGCCGGACAGATCATGCCAGTAGGCAGGGCGCAGACGCTTGGCGCGTTCGACGGTCACGGACTGTCCGTGCTCGTCCTTCTGGCGGATGCTGCGCGTGGCCGAATATGTGCGGCCATCAACGAGGGCTTTCGCCATTTCGAGCTGTTCGGACAGGTGAGCGATCATGCGGCCCCGCATGCGCTGCTCGGGAGTTTCCTCGACGGGCTTGCGAGTGGCGTTGGTCAACTTGAGCTTGGTCAGCGTATTCATCGGTCATTCTCCGTATTGAGTTTGACCACACGCTAGAGCGTCGAGCTTTTAATCTGCAACATACCCGGCATGCTTGAGGTAGTTCCAGCATTCGTCGGCAGAGTAGAGG